>ULXB01010866.1_pt1 | contig 18282 bp, 16 predicted proteins | sample 1960901 | NCBI WGS metagenome assembly ULXB01 (sample SAMEA4835828, study PRJEB28245) | human gut metagenome | biome: gut microbiome; material: fecal sample | place: Denmark | collected 2008
TCCCATCCCAATCGTAAAAGCAGCGATCAGGGTAGAAGAAGTAAGATCCAAAGGAGTCTGATGGAGAAGGTAGTAGCGACAAGCATGCCCAACCGCTGCCAATAAAGCTGCTATAAAGACCGCTTTTTTCGGAGGATTCGAAATCACAGCAAAACCGATAGCGGCAATTGCAGCTAAAAAACCGTCGAACAAGACCGACAACCCAAATTCAGTATTCATATTTATCATTTCTAAATTACAACACTTCTTTTCCCAGGATCAGCAAAGTCATCGACAACCCTAAGGCAATACATATAATCAAGATAGCGGCATTGATCGCCCTGGAAAAACCGATCAGGACATGCCCTTCCAGGATATCCAGGATAGAATTGATTAAAGGAACTCCGGGGATTAAAAAAAGTACACTCGTACCTAAAGCGACATCCTGAGTGGTACCCCAATCAGAATACACACCGAGCGCCGCAACCAGAGAAGCCACAAATGAACAAACAATAAATATCAACATATGATTGACCTTACGGACCGTCAATTCCTGCCTGACAAAAAAACCGGTCAAAGTAGCCATCCACACTAATCCCATAGCGATCCAGTCTCCACCGAACAAACGGCAAAAAGCAGCATTGGCAAAAGCCACCAAAATCAACACTACCCAACGCGACATACGGGGTTGCGTCGTAATTACGGCATAACGTTTTTTCAATTCGTCCAAAGGCAAATCATGATCATAGGCTTCCCAACTCAACGAGCTCAAATCGGATATCGTCCTGAAATTCAATGCCAAAGCCGGGATACGCCTTACATAAGTGCGCCGGATAGAATAATCGTCGGCATGTTTTACGGTCATGGTTATATTACGCTGAAAAATAGTCATATCCACCCCATAACCGAACGACTCGGCAATGCGATTTACATTCCTTACTACCCGCGAAGTATGGCTCCCCACACCCATCAAAGTCGTAGCGAAATCAAGTAAAAAATTAGAAAGTTCCTGAATATCGGTATCAGCGTTCGTCATAAGGGAAGAATTAAATTTTGGAATGGCAAAATTAGAAAAACCCCCTTGTTTATGCAACCCGGAATCCGAACAATACATCCGATTGTAGCAAAATCGTAATCTGTTTGAAACAATTTTCGGGTAATCTTGCTGCAAATAAAATTCACATTTACTGTTATGAAAATAAAGTTTTTTTATGGTTTGATCCTCATTCTCACTTCGCTGTCCCTCGGGGCAGAACCGGCCGAATCTTCTCTTCCGCGTCCCAAATTAGTAGTAGGCATCGTAGTCGACCAAATGCGCTGGGATTACCTCTACCGTTATTACGACCGTTATGGAGACCGTGGATTCAAACGCTTGCTGAAAGAAGGGTTTACATGTGAAAACACTCAATTGAATTATTTACCGGCTTTCACAGCCGTCGGGCATACCTGCATTTACACCGGTTCTGTTCCCTCGGTGACCGGTATTGCAGCCAATGATTTCTATATTGAAAAGGAAAAGAAAAAGTTATACTGTACAGCCGATCCGACAGTCGAATGTGTCGGTAGCGACTCACAAGCCGGCCGGATGTCACCCCGGAATTTATGGGTAACGACAATCACCGACGAATTACGTCTGGGTACAAATTTCCATTCTAAAGTTATCGGGATCGCTCTCAAAGACCGGGCCGCTATTCTACCGGCAGGACACACGGCAAATGCCGCTTACTGGTTCGACTACGATTCCGGCAAATGGATTACAAGTAGTTATTACACCGATAAATTACCCCGCTGGGTCGAAGATTTCAATGCCCGGGACCGAGCCTCCCAACTATTGCAACAAGACTGGAATACGTTGTATCCTATCGGGACATATAAACAAAGTACAAAAGACGATACTCCTTATGAAGCCCCATTCATAAAAGGAGAAAAACCTGTTTTTCCTATTCCGACTTCCAAATTATTGAAGACAAATGGATATAGTATGATCCGCCAAACTCCTTACGGAAATACCTTCACTTTGGAAATGGCGAAAACAGCTGTCGAAAAAGAGGAAATGGGCCAGCGTGAAGAAACCGATTTTCTTGCTGTCAGTCTTTCGGCTACAGATTATATCGGTCATCAATTCGGTACGAATGCCATCGAGACCGAAGACACCTATCTCCGGTTAGATCAGGATCTCGGTCTGTTCTTTGAGTTTCTCGACGAGAAAATCGGCCGGGATCATTATACCGTTTTTCTGACAGCCGATCATGCAGCAGCCCATAATGTCGGCTTTTTACAATCCCACCGGATCCCTTCCGACAGCTGGTTATATCAAAAGGTCTTACATCGGTTGGACAGTACCTTGAACAATCGTTTCGCCGTTCAAGGCCTGGTTTATAGCCTGGATAACTATCAGGTCCATCTGGACCGTCAGCTTATTTCCCGGTCCAGGCTAGCGTATGAAACCGTAAAGTCGGCCGTCCTGGATTATCTAAACAATCTGGAAGGCATAGCCTATGCCGTAGATATGGAAAAAGTCGCAATTTCTACATTCCCTACAGGTATCAGAGAAAAAATCATCAACGGATATTGCCGGGAACGCAGCGGAGCAATACAAATCATCGTCAAACCAGGCTGGTATGAAAGCGGGACGCCTACCCCGCAGGGAACTACTCACGGGACATGGCATTCTTATGACACTCATGTTCCCCTGCTTTTCATGGGTTGGGGAATCCGGCAAGGAGCAACCCGGCGCCTTGTCGGGCTGACAGACATAGCCCCGACTATAGCAGCATTATTGCACATACAAGCCCCTAATGGTTGTATAGGCCAACCCATTCCGGAAATATTAAAATAATAAAAAAACTTGGATTAGCATTTCATTTTTTTCGTATCTTTGTTCCATACTGGTTTTCTTGTTATCATCCGGTACAAGAAATAAAAGGGAATCGGGTGAAAATCCCGGACAGTCCCGCTGCTGTAAGCTTCATAACCAGATCCGGACAATACTCCTGCCACTGTCTGCAATATGTACGACGGGAAGGCGTCCGGAGAGAAGCAAGTCAGAAGACCTGCCAGTAACAGCAAACGTCTTTACTCTCGAGGATTTAGAGTGGGACACCTGCACATATATATTTACTGTACTGTTAAAAACACCGGAGATAAAAATGGTGTATGCGGAAGTATTGTATGATGTGGCCACAATACGAAAGATACAGGGTTTTTATTTGAAGGATCCGCCAGTCGCATCCTGCCGGTGTTTTTTTTTATGTCTTTTCGGAGCGGAGCTTTTCTGGCAAAAAAAAGTCACAGGCCGGCTTTACCTGTGACTTTCGCAACTATTAATCAATAAAACGTGACAAAATTCTGATGACACAAAGATAGGCCGGCTAAATAGACCCGGAAATCCCCGATTCTAGGTATTCCGCCTGTTTTGGTATCCCTATATTAAGGTAAATCGTTATTTTGGGGCTTTCTGAAGGAGAATTCACACCCACAATATTGCTGATTATAAAAACCATTTTCGGCCAAAAGTATCTTACGGCGTTCGCTTAAACCACCTTTACGCCAGTTCTTTTCCCAAAATTCCAGACCTTCAAAGCGAGCCGCAGCCCATTTCCCGGCTTCGGTGATTTGTTGAAGGCTCTTCCATCGCGAAGAGGCCAGTGTAGTAGTAAACAAACGAAAGCCTCTTTCATCAGCCAATTTTGCCGTGGCCAGCAACCGTATTTTGAAACACTGCAGACATCGCTTTCCCCGTTCGGGTTCATCCTCCAAGCCCGCCACGTCACTCAACCAGGCTGTATGATCATAATCCCCGTCGATAATCTCCAAACCTAATTTTTGTGCATAACGACTGCATTCGGATTTCCGGATTTCGTATTCTTCCTGTGGAAAGATATTGGGGTTGAAATAATACAAAGTCGGACGGATATCCTGAGCTAGCATCCATTCGACGATAGCAGCCGAACAAGGGGCACAACAACTATGCAACAATACATTTTCCATTTTGATCTATCTTTGTCGTCTTTTGTTTTTATATAAGCCATGTCTGATCACTGTACGTCCGGGATGTATCAGATAGGTCAAATCGAGTAAAGGAACATAAGTCCATCCGGATTCTTCATTTATCCTGATATAGGGAATTTTACAAACAGCTGAGAGCCCGAAGTGCCTTGACACATAATAAGTAAGACGCAAATTTCCTTCTACAGCATATGCTTTTGTGAAATCAACACTATAAAAAAGGCCGTTTAAACTATAATGAAACCGGTGTCCCCAATAAGAATCAAACTGCAATCCTCCATAATAAAGCACTTTACCGTCGAGCAACTGAGTATGATACAAGGTGTGGGCATAATCGAACGGCATTACTTCGTTATTCCCGAACCCGACATAACCCTCTATGCCCGCATGCAGGGTCAGTATTTTTTCGGCCGAAGGATCGGGACATCCCCATACTTGCGGATTCAATAACCAGGAAAACAATATTTCATGCCGCATAGCCATCCCCTGGGCCACCTGTACCGAATCCGGAACCAGTTCTTTAAAACCGGTCGACTGCAATATTTTCAAACCGGGATAAGAATAATACAACGTATGTGCTGTAGCCCAGGCAAAACGCCTGTTCCCCCACCAACGGTGTTTCAACCCGATATTAGGTAAAAAAGGTTCCTCAGCTATCCGAAAAAGGATTTCCGTACGTTTTGAGAAACCGATCCGTGTGGGATTAAAAAGACTGATTTCTGCTGCATCCGAAGCGACAATACCTGCTGTCCCGGTATGCCAGGCAGAGATTTCCGGAAAACCTTTACTCTTTGAAGGTAATCGGCGGGGATCCCACCGCAACTCGGTATCTTTCTGCCGGAGAGAATTTTCTTTCTTTTCTATCTGTTTTTCTGTTCTCTTCTGTTCTTTACTTTTTGCAGGAAGCACCCGTTGTGCATAAACACCTGAAGAGATTGTCCCCCATAATAATAGACAAAACAGGATTTTCATTTTACGGAATAATAATTCAGGATCAAAGGCAAAGCCGGCTGAGGCACATAAGGTGAAATATCCTGCCCTTCTCCGAGCATCTCCCGGATTTCCGTCGAAGAAACATCGGCAAGAGGTGCGTCTATCAGAAATAGATTTTCCCACATCGAAGCGGATACCCCCTCTCCTTTACGAGGATAAACCAATATACGGTAATTTTCCACAATTTCTTTAGCATTCCGCCATTTATGAAAATCTCTCAGGTTATCCTCTCCGATGATCAAAGCAAACTCTTCCTCCGGCCATTTTTTTTTCAACAGCTGCAAAGTGGCATAAGTGTAGGAAGGCTTAGGCAAACCGAACTCGACATCACATGCCTGCATCCTTTCATCCCCACGGATCGCAGCTTTCACAATTTCCAATCTTTTTTGCTCATCCAATAAAGAACGATCGCTTTTCAACGGATTATGAGGCGAAACGACAAACCAAATCCGCTGACAATATCCTTTGTACAACAAATACTGTGCGATCTTCAGATGACCATTGTGAATCGGGTTAAAAGACCCGAAGAATAAGCCTGTCATTCCTTTCACTTTAATCTAACTTCAACACAGCCAGGAAAGCTTTTTGAGGAACTTCGACATTTCCGATCTGTTTCATCCGCTTCTTTCCTTTTTTCTGCTTTTCCAGCAATTTTCTTTTCCGGGAAATATCCCCCCCATAACATTTGGCCGTCACGTCTTTACGCACTGCTTTGATTGTCTCCCGGGCGATGACTTTAGCTCCGATCGCTGCCTGTACGGCGATATCGAACTGTTGACGCGGTATCAGTTCTTTGAGCTTCTCACAAATGCGACGCCCGAAACCATAGGCATTATCGAAATGAATCAATGCCGACAGTGCATCGACGGACTCTCCGTTTAATAAAATATCCAGTTTCACCAGATTTGCCCGCCGATATCCGATCTGATAATAATCGAACGAAGCATATCCTTTCGTTATACTTTTTAATTTATCGTAAAAATCGAACACAATCTCTCCTAAGGGCATTTCATAGGTGATCTCTATCCGGTTACCGGTATGATATTGCTGGTTGATCAAAATCCCCCGTTTCCCAAGACACAAGGTCATAATCGGACCGATATAATCGGCCGGAGTAATAATCTGGGCACGGATAAACGGTTCCTCTATAAAATCCAACGTGCTGGCAGAAGGCATATCCGAAGGATTGTGCATCTCATAGACCTCGCCTTTGGTGGTATGAGCGATATACATCACATTCGGAACCGTGGTAATCACATTCATATCGAATTCCCGGTCCAGACGTTCCTGAACGATCTCCATATGGAGCATTCCCAAAAATCCGCAACGGAAACCGAATCCCAAGGCTGCCGAAGATTCAGGTTCGAAAGTCAGCGATGCATCGTTCAATTGCAATTTCTCTATCGAAGCCCTCAAATCTTCGTAATCTTCCGAATCAATAGGATAAATCCCGGCAAATACCATGGGTTTCACTTCTTCGAAACCATCGATGGCAACATCACAAGGTTCGTCGACATGAGTGATCGTATCTCCGACTTTTACCTCGGAGGAAGTTTTGATACCTGAAATAATATATCCCACATCACCGGTCTCGAGCACTTGCCGTGGCTCGGGTTTTAAACGGAGTACACCGATCTCGTCGGCCGTATATTCTTTCCCGGTGTTAACGAATTTCACCACATCTCCGGTGCGCAAACTCCCGTTTACAATACGGCAATAAGTAATGATTCCCCGGAAAGAATTGAATTCGGAGTCGAAGATCAAAGCCTGTAAGGGCTGATTCGGAAAACCTTCGGGATGCGGTACCCGCTCGACAATCGCCTGCAAAATTTGCTCTACCCCCAACCCGGTCTTTCCACTGGCCTCGATAATATCCTCGCGTTTACATCCGATCAATTCCACAATCTGATCTTTCACCTCTTCCGGCATAGCATTCGGCATGTCCATCTTATTCAGTACAGGAATAATTTCGAGGTTGTTCTCTACGGCCAGGTAAAGATTGGAAATCGTCTGAGCCTGTATTCCCTGAGTAGCATCGACGATCAGTAAAGCTCCTTCACATGCTGCAATAGAACGCGATACTTCATACGAAAAATCGACATGTCCCGGAGTATCGATCAGATTCAAAACGTACTTCTTCCCTTCAAAATGATAATCCATCTGAATGGCATGGCTCTTGATCGTGATCCCACGCTCCCTTTCGAGGTCCATATCATCGAGTACCTGCGCCTGTAAATCTTTACCGGTTACCGTCCCGGTATATTCCAACAAACGATCGGCCAATGTACTCTTCCCGTGATCAATATGCGCTATAATACAGAAATTGCGGATGTTTTCCATGAATCAATTCTTGATTTATGATTTTGCTATCTTTTCTCTTTTATTATTTTGGGGTGTAAAGATACGAAGAAAAATGAAATAATCTGCAATAAGAATATTTACAAACAAATCGTTATTTTTGCAGAAGAATCAAAAATCAATATTATGGTAAAATCAATGACCGGTTTCGGAAAAATCACCATCGAAAACGGAAATAGGAAAGTCGTGATCGAAATTAAAAGTCTGAATTCAAAAACCCTGGACTTGAATCTGAAGATGCCTAATCTTTACAAAGAAAAAGAAATGGAAATCCGGAATATAGTAAAAGAACAATTAGACCGGGGGAAAGTAGAAATGTGTATCTACTTTGACAATACAGAAAGCGATAAGGATGTGACCATTAATAAGCCTGTAGTAACTCAATACTTCAATCAATTACTAGACATCGCCAACGAATTGGGCATCGAAGCCGACAAAAACAAGATTCTCCAAACCGTCATGCGTTTCCCCGATACCTTGCAAATCAAATCGGAAGAGTTGGAAGATACCGAATGGGAGGCTTTGGAAGCTGGAATAAAAAAAGCTTTGGAAGAAATCAACAAATTCAGAATCCAGGAAGGAAAAGCTTTAATCAAAGATATATGTCACCGCATCGAACTTATTCAGGAACTGTCTGCTCAGGTACCTCAATTTGAAGTAAAACGTGTAGAAGTCATCCGTCAGAAATTACAGGAAAAAATCAATGAATGGACGGATATTCAAAATATCGATGAAAACCGGCTGGAACAGGAAATTATCTACTACCTGGAAAAATTGGATATCACAGAAGAGAAAGTCAGGTTGGCCAATCACTGTAAATACTTTTTGGAAACGATCGAACATGAAGATGCTCCGGGCCGGAAAATCGGTTTTATCGCTCAGGAAATCGGTCGGGAGATCAACACCATGGGCTCTAAAGCCAACGACCACGACATCCAGAAACTCGTCGTAAAAATGAAAGACGAACTGGAAAAGATAAAAGAGCAAAGTTTGAATGTCCTATAAGTTTTTAAAGTCCGTAAAGTTTATAAGATTTTTAAAGTTCATGGACCCTGCAGGCGCTTGGTGTTAAACATAATAAGGATAAATCATGAAGATTGAACGTTTTGAAGATAGTCTGGCGTGGCAAAAGGCAAAAGAGTTGTGTATAGAAATCTATTTGCTATTCGATAAAAGCCATGATTTCGGTTTTAAAGACCAAATCGAAAGAGCAACTGCTTTGATTATGAATAACATCACCGAAGGCTATGAACGAAAATCAAACGTCGAACTCAGATACCGAAACAATACCTAAAATGTTATCGAACTTTATAAAAAAACTTTGATCCCACTTTATAAACTTTACAAACTTTATAAACCTTATAAACTATCATCGTATGGGAAAAGTAATTATTTTTTCAGCACCGAGTGGAGCGGGTAAGAGTACAATTGTAAATTACTTATTGGAAAAGGGGTTAGGGTTGGAATTTTCTATTTCAGCAACCTGCCGGGCTCCCCGGGGAAAAGAAATACATGGTAAAGAGTATTATTTCTTTACAGCAGATGAATTCAGGAAACGAATTGAAAATAAAGAATTTTTGGAATGGGAAGAGGTGTATCCGGGATGTTACTACGGTACGCTTCTCAGTGAAATCGACCGGATCTGGGCGAAAGGTCATACTGTATTGTTCGATGTCGATGTCGTAGGCGGCCTAAATATCAAAAAGAAATTCGGAGACAATGCGTTATCGATCTTTATTCAGCCCCCATCTGTAGAAGTACTACGCCAACGCTTGACCGGCCGGGGGACCGATGCTCCTGAAAAAATCGAACAACGCCTGGCAAAAGCAGAATACGAAATGACTTTCGCAGACAAATTCGATACGATCATCGTCAACGATAAGCTGGAAGAGGCCTTCCGGGAAGCAGAAAAAAAAGTGAGGGATTTTTTAAAATAATGCTACAATGAACTATTTTACGTCAAAAACTGCGGAACAATTAACTCTGGTATCTATTTCCCATGCCCGCGAAGGGAAAGCCGGAGAATTAAAAAAAGCCTGTCTCGACCTCATCGAAAAGACCCGTCAGGAAGAAGGAGCTATCAGTTACCATTTGTATGAAGATCGGGAAGACCCCTGTCAATTCATTTTTCATGAAATATGGGCAAACGAAGAACTTTGGAAAAAACATACCCAAAGTGAACATCTGCAAGCTTTTCGGGCCCGCAGAGACGAACTGACAGACCGAAAACCGGTTTTACAACGCTGGGAACGTTCGGAAGCTCCGAATCCCGTGATAGTCCCGGATTCGTTGGTATTGTTCGCCTATAACCGGAACAAAGGAAATACTGAAAAAGAATGGCAAAAAATTCTCGAAGATCTGATTGCGCCTACATTAGCTGAAAAAGGGGCTTTGCATTATGAATTACATGTCAGTAAAGACGATCCGAAAGATTTCATGTTTCACGAAACCTGGCAGACTGTCGAAGATTGGAACGCTCACATGGCAGCCCCCCATTTGATCAGTTTAGTCGGGATCTTAGACCGGTATACAGAAAACGGCATTACCGTTATCAAAACCAAGCCGATCGATTAATGACTCCGATTATTGGTATCAGCACAAATCTCCATACCGTAGATAAAGGTAAATTTCTGGGGATGGAAAGGATATACGTCAACAAAGACTATATCGATGCAGTCGTTAAGGCAGGGGGCATTCCCCTGCTTCTTCCCCCGGTAGCCGATCGGGCTTCCATTGTCCGGTATGCCGAAGTCTGCGATGGTTTTATTCTCTCGGGCGGAGGAGATATCAACCCCATCTTATACGGAGACTTCCCTCATCCCTGCCTGGAGGAATTTCATACCGGACTCGATCGGGCACAATGGGCGTTGACCGAAGAAATCCTAAGGACAGACAAGCCTCTATTAGCCATTTGCCGGGGAATACAATTATTGAATGTCGTATTGGGCGGTACGCTTTGGCAGGATATCACAGCCATCGGCCATCCGGTTATGCTACACAGCCAATACAGCCCACGGGAGGATATTTTCCACCCGGTAAGTATTGAAAAAGATTCTATTTTAGGCCGACTTTGGGGAGAGCAACTGGAAGTCAACAGTTTTCATCACCAATGCCTGAACCATTTAGGACGTCACCTGAAAATCACAGCGACAGCCCCTGATGGAGTTATCGAAGCTGTCGAAATGCCCGATCACACTTTTGTTGTAGGTATCCAATGGCATCCCGAAATGCTCCTGGCCGGTTCGGACAAAATGTTACCCTTATTTCAGCAACTCATCGCTCACTGTCGGAGGGAATAACCGAACTTTCGAGTATCGTCGGCAAAAACAAAACCGACCTGTGGTATCGCCGGAATTTTATCATTCCATCCAACTGGAAAGGGAAACATATCCTTCTACATGCCGGAGCTGTAGACCGCTCCAAAGCCATGAAAAATACCGATCTGGTTCTACTTCCTGAGTCTCAAACTACTGATAACGGCCGAAACAACAGCGATAACGGCTCCAAAAATCAAAGCATATCGCATCCCATGTCCGGGAAACATAGCAAACAGGACTGCCACAAAAGCCGCACCGACAGTCTGTCCCAAGAGCCGGGCCATCCCCAGCATACCACTGGCTCCGCCGCTACGTTCTCTGGGAGCCGATGCAATAATCGTACTATTGTTGGGGGTAATAAAGAGACCGAAACCTATACCTCCTAAAAACATACGCCAGATAATATCGATATGTGAAGGATGTGCAGGCATCATCGCCAACAACAAAAGAGCCGTACCGAATATCATCAATCCGATCCCCCCCAATAAACCGGCATTGTAACGATCCATCAAACGCCCGGCCAGCGGAGCTGTAATCATAGTGGCCAGTGGCCAGGGTGTCAGCAATAACCCCGTCGCAACTTCACTCAGGTGTAATACCCGTTGAAAAAAGAAAGGAATAGACACCAAAGCCAGCATTTGTGCTATAAAAGAAAACACGGAAGTCAGCAAGGATAGGGAAAAGATCTTATTACGCAGCAAATCGACCGGAAGCAAAGGATAAGTCTGCATTTTCTGACGTTTGATAAAAAACCAGCCGATGATCAGCATGATAACAAAACCCGGAATCAGAATATACCAATGAATATCGTGAGCAAATCCATCGATTACACATATCAGCAAACCAAAAGTCAGGGCATTCATTACCGCACTCGTTACATCAAAACGTTGTCCTTCTACTTTTACCGGATTCTGGGGTAAAAACTTCAAACTCAATACAAATGCAACCAGTCCTATGGGCACATTGATGGCAAACAACCAGGGCCAATCGGCAATAGCTAAAATACCGGCAGCAACAGTAGGGCCGGCAGCAGCAGCGACAGCAATGATCAACCCGTTGATTCCCATTCCACGGGCCAAAAAACGGGCCGGAAAAATCACCCTCAGTAAAGCGGTATTGACACTCGTGATCGCTGCCGCACTGAAACCTTGTAAACCACGGGCTATAACCAAAGTAATAAACGAATCGGAAAGAGCACATATCAGCGAAGTCACTGTGAACATACTCAAGCCCAACACATACACCCGCTTATATCCCCAAAGATCACCCAAAGAGGAAAAAGCCAGTAAAGAGATGGTCATTGCTAACTGAAAAGCATTTACTACCCAGATAGAACTGGATGGATTGACATGTAAATCTCCGGCAATCGTAGGCAAAGCAACGTTCGCAATAGCCCCGTCCAACACGGCCATCGTCATCCCCAAAGCAATTACTGCCATGGCCCAATTCCGCCGTGGCAAAGGCAAACCGTCTTGTTGTATTTCACCCATAACAAGTTCATAAAGTACTGGATATAATACGAAAAGTCCTGAGTTTTGTTAGAACTCATCCTTCCTGTTCTACGTAAACCTGAGAAAAAGGCTATGAAAACAATAGACAAAAGCACTGTAAAAGAGTTCAATTTACAACGTTATCTTGGTAAATGGTATGAAATCGCCCGCTACGATCATCGTTTCGAACGGGGTCTGCATTATGTCACAGCAGAATATTCAAAACGCCCGGATGGGAAAATCAAAGTTCTGAATTGTGGTCATCAAGATGCTGTCGACGGTAAAGAAAAATGTAGTATCGGGAAAGCACGGCCTTCCCATAACGGTCAGCCCGGTCAATTGCAGGTCGCTTTCTTCCTGTCGTTTTACAGCGATTACAACATTCTCGAGTTGGACCCGGACTACCAATGGTCGCTGATCGGCAGTTCCACAGACAAATACCTGTGGATTTTAAGCCGTACTCCTCATCTCGACCAAAATACCCTAAACCAAATTCTGGAAAAGGCCCGGCAACGAGGATACGACACTTCCCGTCTGATTTTTCCCCAACAGCCCGAATCATAACTGCCGAACTCTTCTCATTATTCAGGGATCACTTTCGTGATCTCTTCTTTTTGAGTATAATAGAAGATACACCTCACTTCCTGTAAATCGGGATATAAGTTTATGCGCAAATATTCATATTGCGGGAGCTGCTTTAATGAAGCTTTGCGTTGGGCAGCATCCTTTGTAGTGTCGAGAATACGCAAGACGGCAGCTTTATCAGGCAATTTCGACTGTTCGACCAATTGCCGCAATCCGGCCCAATTTTCACCGATATATTCGAGCTCGATCTCTTGGGCCTCCATCTGTTTCCGTTCGACTAAACGCTGTTTCATTTGTTCGGCCCGTTGTTCGGCTAACGAGGCATTGAAAGTCGCCGTTCCTATAGGAGACGAACTTCCGGCAATGACTAGTTTTTCCAGGCGCATCGTTGAATCCGATCGAAATGAATCGACCAACTTCATCATTCGTTTCATGCTCGAAGCGTTGCCGTCATATTCCCGGTTGAAGATATATTGTCCTGAAGGAAAGAAAAATTCGAATTCCGATACTTTTTGTACCATCACTCTTTCTTTTGCGTACTTCACCCGAACCGGTCCCGGCCCCATAGGCAACCAGATCACTCCATCGGCCAGGGTTAAAACTTCAATATGTTTCTCCCGGTCACAAGCCTCTAACGTCACATCAGCCCTCAATTTAGCTTGTGCCATCCATAATTCGAAAGGCACTGTTTCCGACAAACGGACCTGCATTCCTTCTCCTTCCGATATAAGCCGAAGAGCTTCGGGATAATCCGGTTGTTTATCCGTCAAGGCAGTTAACCGCTTTTCTTGCCGAAGATTGTTTTTTCCGCTAACGACCAAAGGAGTCAAATCATAGCGATGCCCGGCAGACAGAAAATAAGGTTGATAAACCATACGGGCACAGGAAGGGATAAACCCATGAGGTATATTCAATGTATAAACTATTTTTATCGTATATGGATCTGTATGTTGATCGACAAATAGTTGCAAGCGGGAAGGAGTAATAGTCAAAGCCGGTTTCTTCTCAATCCGTTTCACACCGCTCTCCAGCAACAATATGCATAAGCATCCCAATAATATTCCGATCGTTTTTTTCATTTCTGCCTGCTTTTAAAAAGATACATGAAACTAATACTTAATTTTGTCGGTCCCCAATAGTTGCGATGTCCGGTGTCTATAAATCGTCCGCATCGGTTACGTAAATATTTATCGTACTTCAAGTAAGCATACCCGATTCCAAGTTCTGTTTCCAAGTTCCAGTGTTTACCGATGATCCATTGGTAACCATAAGAAAAACCACCACCGACACCCCATCCGTCATAACGGTATTTTTTTAAACCACCGTTATATTTTCCTCCATGTGCATGTACTCCGATAAAATGCCCCATAAACCGGCGACAAGTCCAATAACGCCATTCCGGCTGAACCGCCCAATGCATAATCTTCTTATTCCCACGGAAATGAAAGGGATTATAATTTGCCGTCATATCTAATGTCATTCGCGGAGCTAAAGCGATTTCTCCACCGATATTCAAAGTCGTAGTCGCCCAATAGGCCAGATTTGTTTTCACGGCATATTTCTGTGCAAAACCGACACTCGATGTAAACAAAAGTAAAATAAATCCTATTCGTTTCATTCGCTCTATAACTTTTACCTATTTCTGACGTTTTTGATATTAACGAATACCGCTATCCTAAAGTTTTACTTATTTTTGTAAAAACAAAAGCTATGAATAAAAAGATCATCCGGAACGCCCGTATTATCACGATGAATGAAAGGTTAGATATTCTCCCTAACGGAAATATCCTGATCGAAAATGGAAAAATCAGTGCCATCACGACTCAATCTTTAGAAGATACCGATGCGGAAATCACAGACGCAGAAGGGATGTTCTTATTACCTGGGCTGATCAATACACATACTCATCTTCCTATGACTATGCTAAGGGGCTTTGCAGATGATCTTCCGCTGCATGAATGGCTTACCGGACACATCTTTCCGGCAGAAGCCCGGTTGGTGACTCCTGAAAATGTCAGAATCGCTACCCGGCTGGCTTTTATCGAAATGATCAAATCGGGTACGACCTGTTTCAACGACATGTATTTTTTCGAAGATATCATAGCCGAGGAGGCTAAAAATGCCGGTATCCGGGGAGTTATGGGAGAATCGATGATCGACTTTGCAACAGCGAGCTTTCAAACGGTAGACGAAGGTCTTGCCCGATGTGAAGCTTTGATCCGAAAATGGCAAGGAGACTCTATCATTCACCCTTCCGTTTGTGTACATGCCCCATATACCTGTTCCCAAGCCACTCTCCAACAATCCAAACAACTGGCAGACCGGTACGGTACTCTTCTTCAGATTCATGTCGCAGAAACCCGGCAAGAAGTCGAAGACATCACAGCCCGAACAGGCATGCCACCTGCCGAGTACCTCCATTCGATCGGGCTTCTCGACCGGAACGTGATTGCAGCCCATTGCGTATGGCTCAATCCGAAAGAGATCGAACTCCTGGCCCGAACCGGGACTTCGATCGGCCATTGTCCCAAAAGCAATCTAAAATTAGCCAGTGGCGTTGCAGATATAGACACTTACCTGAAAGCAGGAATTACTGTCGCTTTAGGAACAGACGGAACGGCGAGCAACAACACCCTCGATTTAGTAGAGGAAATGCGTTTTGCCGCATTGCTCGCTAAAGTCGTCCATTACAACCCGGAGGCTGTAAAAGCCCAGACAGCCCTCCGGATGGCTACCATCAACGGAGCAAAAGCCTTGGGACTCGACACAATAACCGGTTCGATCGAAATAGGAAAAAGAGCGGACCTGATATTGATACATGCAGATGCTTCCAATATGCTTCCTGTTTATGATGAATACTCAGCCATTGTCTATGCCATGAACAGTAAAAATGTACGCTCTTCTATGGTAAATGGGGACTGGATCATGCGCAACCGGATCGTATGCCATGTAGACAAAGAAAATACGTTGGAGGCAATCAAACAACTCTCCGGTCAAATCCGAAAAATGTAAGCGATTTTCAAAAATAATTTGTAAATTATTGTTGATAAAGTATAATTTTGTAGTTTAAAAATCAAAAACCAGAACTATGAAAAATTTAATATTCATCAGCGCATTTACCTTTTTATTCAATTGGACAGCAACAGCTGCCGGTCACATTAGCCGGGATTCAAGCTGGACATACGGAGGTAACGGAGGATTAAATTTATCTCAGGTTAGCTTAAGCAATTGGGCCTCAGGAGGCGAGAATGCGGTCGGCTTCGATGTATTACTCAATTATAGTGCCGATTATAAAAAGAATAAACATTTGTGGCAAAACCGGATCGAAATGGCTTATGGCTTGAATCAAACGGAAACAAGCGGAACGAAAAAAACGAATGACAAACTTTATTTTTCGTCGACCTATGGCTACGGAATGACCAAAAGCCTTTATTTGAGTGCTCTGTTGAACTTCAACACGCAATTTGCGAAAGGGTATGATTATAAAACAGAACCCCGGACTTATATTTCACGTTTTATGTCTCCGGGATACCTGACTACCGGTCTAGGTTTGACCTGGAATCCAAAGAATTGGATAACAGCTACCTTTTCGGCCATTTCCTGGCGGGGAACTTTTGTCAGTAGTAAAATTCTTTCCGACGAAGGTTCATTCGGTGTTGATCCCGGCGAGCATCTTTTTTCAGAAATGGGTGGTAACTTAAAGGTAGAAGTAAAATACGAATTTCTGAAAAATATGACGATCTATTCACGAGTCGATCTTTTCTCGAATTATCTGGAAGATCCGCAAAACGTGGATGTCCGTTGGGATGTACAATTAAATATGACCGTGAATAAATGGTTTTCGGCCAATATTTCCACAAACCTGATCTATGACAACGATACTAAAATCGTTCAAAAAGATGGAAGTAAAGGGCCACGCTTACAATTTAAAGAAAGTCTGGGTGTAGGATTTCAGGTAACGTTCTGACTATTTTAAATATATTTCACATGTATAGCGCTTATTTCCCACAAAATAAATCTAGATTTGTAGTATAAACTATTTAGGTATGGATAAATTACTTTACGGAGACTTTGAAGAACAATACACCGATTACGAAACGGCGGAAATAGCTATTCTTCCTGTGCCTTACGATGGTACAAGTACTTGGCTGAAAGGAGCAGACAAGGGACCACGTGCCATACTCGAAGCTTCGCCCAACATGGAATTTTACGATATCGAAACCGATTCGGAAGTATATAAACACGGTATCGCCACTTTAGAACCCGTTACGGCCGATTCTTCTCCCCAAGCTATGGCTCAGGAAGTCGAACAGCGCGTGGAAGCTATCTTGAAAGATAAAAAGTTCCCGGTGTTATTGGGTGGGGAACACTCGGTCAGTATCGGTGCTTTCAAGGCCATAGCCAAATACTACGATACATTTTCTATCCTGCAACTGGATGCTCATTCGGATATGCGGGACGAATACGAAGGTTCGCCTTACAATCATGCCTGTGTTATGGCCCGGGGCAAAGAAATTACCCCAAGTGTCGTTCAGGTAGGTATTCGTAGCAGCGCCATCGAAGAAAAGCACAATATCGATCCGGACCGTATTTTTTATGCCCATGAAATTAAAGAATCGGACGATTCTACCTGGATGTACGAGGTGTCTCAAAAACTCCACGATAATGTGTATGTCACAATCGACCTGGACGTATTCGACCCCGCTTATATGCCGTCGACAGGTACCCCCGAACCCGACGGACTGACCTACCGGACAGTGTTGACTTTGCTCAAACTAATCAACGAACGCCATAATATCGTCGGTCTCGATGTTGTCGAACTTTGTCCGAACGATATCAACAAAGCCCCGGATTTCCTGGCCTCAAAACTGATTTATCAAATCCTGAGTATACGTTTCAAGCAATAACCCCGATCAATGATCACCTATCTCATTACCGGAATAACCGTTGTGGTCTCTTTTATTTGTTTCAACAACAGACTATTGTTCGATAAACTTTCACTCAAACCCTATCGGATTGTACATGCAAAGGAATGGTACCGTATCATTTCGCATGGTTTTGTTCATGCAGACTGGGTGCATTTATTCGTGAATATGTTTACTTTCTGGTCATTCGGCAAGTATATCGAAGAGACATTCCGTTATCTGGGATTCGGAGAAGGGGCTTTTTTACTACTCTATTTCGGAGGGATGGTTGTAGCTTCTGCCTCTGATGTGATCCGTTACCGTAATGCGGCATGGTACACTTCTATCGGAGCTTCCGGTGCGGTTTCTGCCGTTTTATTCACAGCCATATTCCTGAATCCCTGGGACAAAATTCTGCTTTTTGCCGCAATTCCCATTCCAGGTATTCTGTTCGGCCTTCTTTATTTAGCTTACTGCCAATATATGGCCCGCCAGGGAAGTGACAACATCAATCATAATGCCCATTTTTACGGGGCGATCTATGGTTTCCTATTCCCTATAGTTCTGGAACCAAGGCTTTTTCAAGCTTTCCTGAACCATTTTTAAGTAGGAATATTCAGTAAATGTCCCTATAAAATACAATGGCAT
>ULXB01037110.1_pt1 | contig 17952 bp, 9 predicted proteins | sample 1960901 | NCBI WGS metagenome assembly ULXB01 (sample SAMEA4835828, study PRJEB28245) | human gut metagenome | biome: gut microbiome; material: fecal sample | place: Denmark | collected 2008
CGTGCCGCGCTGGAGGGGGACTATAAAATTCTATACGTTGCCCCGGAACGCCTGCTGACGGACAGTTTCTTATACCTTGCCATGCACGCCCGCATCGCTTTTGTGGCTGTGGACGAAGCCCACTGCGTGTCCCAATGGGGTCAGGATTTCCGCCCCAGCTACCTGAAAATTGCCGAATTCATCTCCCGTCTGCCGTACCGCCCGGTCATTGGTGCGTTCACGGCAACGGCAACGGAACAGGTCAAGCAGGATATCATTGCCCTGCTGCAGCTCAACCAGCCTTTTACGCTGACCACCGGCTTTGATCGCCCCAACCTCTATTTTGGTGTGGCCCGCCCGCGGGATAAAGAACGTTATATTGAAGAATATATCCTCGACCACCGGGATCGCAGCGGCATTGTCTATTGCGCTACCCGCAAATCGGTAGAGTCCGTCTGTAAGGAGCTGCGATCCGTTGGCATTTCCGCCACCCGTTATCATGCGGGCCTTACCCCGGAGGAGCGCAGCAAAAATCAGGAAGATTTTGTCTATGACCGCAAGCGGGTCATGGTTGCAACAAACGCCTTCGGCATGGGCATAGATAAATCCAATGTCAGCTTTGTGCTGCATTATAATATGCCAAAAAATCTGGAAAACTACTATCAGGAAGCGGGCCGCGCCGGGCGCGATGGCGAGCGCGCCGAGTGCATCCTGCTGTTCTCCCTGGGGGATGTGCAGACGGCAAAGTATTTTATCCAGAACTCCCACGATAACGATGAGCTAACCCCTGAACAGGCCGAAGCCGCCGCCAGGCGGGACCGCGAGCGGCTGGACGTGATGGTGGGGTACTGCAAAACCACCCGCTGCCTGCGCAGCTATCTGCTGGATTATTTCGGCGAGCACCACACCGGCGGCTGCGGCAACTGTTCCAACTGCACCGGCGAGTTTGTGCAGACCGACATCACCACCGAAGCACAGAAGATCCTTTCCGGCGTGGCGCGCATCCAGAAGCGTTGGCCCGGCGGGCTGGGGGTTGTGGCGCTGGTGCAGATGCTGCGCGGCGCCAAGGATCAGAAAACCCTGGAGCGCGGGCTGGACCAGTTCCCGACCTATGGAATCATGCGGGATGTGCCGCCCCAGCGCATGCGCCTTTACCTGGATGCATTGCAGGAGCAGGGCTACCTGGCCGAAACCGGCGATGAGTTCCCGGTCATCACCCTGACAGCCAAGGCTCCGGCGGTGCTTTTCCACGGTGAGCAGGTTACCATGCAGGAGCGCGCCGCCACCGCGCAGGAAACCCAGGCCAGGCGCCGTGCTTCCCGCAAAAAGACGGCTGCCCGTACCGCACTTTCGGAAGCGGACGATTCGCTGCTGGCAAGCCTGAAAACCCTGCGCAGCGAACTGGCCCAGAAAAACCACGTTCCGGCATATATTGTGTTCAACAATGTCAGCCTGGACGAGATGGCCGAGCTTAAGCCGCGCACCATGGGGGATTTCCGCCGCATTTCCGGCGTCGGCGATGCAAAAGCTGCCAAATATGGTGAGGCATTCATTAAGCATATTGCCAAATGGGTGCGCGAACACTCGGAGGAAGAATAAGCCGACATGCCGCTGCCGGATGCAGCCCCAGCAGCGCATAAAAGGTATAAAAAGCCGCAAAATGCCTTTAGGCAATACCGCACAATTCCCGCCTGACGGCTTAAGCACCGCTCCGGCGGCTGCGGCACGGCAACTGCGTTGCCAAAATGCTCGATAATACACAAAGTATTACCTGCGCTTTTGGCTTAGCAGCTGCCGCACCTCGCTCGCCGTATCGGCACTTAGAATTATGCGGTATTGCCTTTACAATTAAAAAGATCTATACTATAATGGAACAACAGTAAGTTGTATAAGACGAACTTAAGTTGTAAATAAACGACCAACAGCAGGGGAGGTCCGCTATGCCGGAGCAACAGGAAAATCAAACCGAGGTGTTCCACCTCAAAGCACCGTTCAAACCGACTGGCGACCAGCCCCAGGCGATTGAAGCGCTGGTGCAGGGCCTGAAAGCAGGGGATAAAGGTCAAACTTTGCTGGGCGTTACCGGCTCCGGCAAAACCTTTACGATGGCCAATATCATTGCACAGTGCAACCGCCCCACACTGATTCTGGAACCAAACAAAACCCTGGCCAGTCAGATCTGCACCGAGATGCGCGGATTTTTCCCCGATGATGCGGTGGAATATTTTGTGAGCTATTACGACTATTACCAGCCGGAAGCCTACATCCCCTCCACCGATACCTATATTGAAAAAGACAGTGCCATCAATGATGAGATCGACCGCCTGCGCCATTCGGCCACGGCGGCACTGTCGGAGCGGCGCAATGTTATCATTGTGGCGTCGGTTTCCTGCATTTATTCCTTGGGCGACCCTATCGATTACCGCAGCATGGTTATCAGCCTGCGCCCCGGTATGCAGATGGAGCGGGACGAGCTCTGCCGCCGCCTGGTCAAGCTGCAATATGAACGCAACGATATGAACTTTATCCGCAATAAGTTCCGCGTTCACGGCGATATTGTGGATATCCACCTTGCTTATAATGATGAATACGCCATCCGCGTCGAATTCTTCGGCGATGAAATCGACCGCATTTCCGAGTTTGATCCCCTGACCGGCGAGCGCAAAAATATTGTGCGCCATGTGGCCATTTTCCCCGCCAGCCACTATATCGTCGGCCCTGAAAAAATGAAAGAAGGTCTCGCCAAGATCCAGACCGAGATGGAACAGCAGGTGCAGGCCTTTACTGCAGAGGGCAAACTGCTGGAAGCCCAGCGCATCCAGCAGCGCACCCAGTACGATATGGAGATGCTACAGGAAGTTGGCATGTGCAAGGGCATCGAGAACTACTCTGCCGTGCTGTCCGGCCGTGCCCCCGGCTCCACCCCCACCACGCTGCTGGACTACTTCCCCAAAGATTTTATCCTGATGGTGGATGAAAGCCATGTGATGCTGCCGCAGGTCCGCGGCATGTTCGGCGGGGACTACAGCCGCAAAAAAACGCTGGTGGAATATGGCTTCCGCCTGCCCTCGGCGTTTGACAACCGCCCGCTGAAATTTGAGGAATTTGAATCCAAGGTCGGCCAGACGATCTTTGTCAGCGCTACCCCTGGCCCCTATGAACGGGAACATTCCAGCCGCGTGGCCGAGCAGGTCATCCGCCCCACCGGTCTGCTGGACCCCGTCATCATGGTGCGCCCAGTGGAAGGCCAGATCGAGAATCTGCTGGGCGAAATTTTGCAGCGCATCGACCGCGGCGAGCGTGCCCTAGTTACCACCCTGACTGTCAAAATGGCCGAGGACCTGACCGACTACCTGGAAGAACACGGCGTGCACACCAAGTATATGCACCACGAGGTGGATACCTTTGAGCGCATGGAGATCATCAAGGACCTGCGCACCGGTGCCATTGATGTGATTGTCGGCATCAACCTTCTGCGCGAGGGCCTGGACCTGCCGGAAGTTTCGCTGATCGCCATTCTGGATGCCGACAAAGAGGGCTTCCTGCGCAGCGAAACCAGCCTGATTCAGACCATTGGCCGCGCGGCCCGCAACGCAAACGGCGTGGTGCTGATGTACGCCGATGAAGTAACCCCCAGCATGGAGCGCGCCATCATGGAAACCGAGCGCCGCCGTGCCATCCAGGATGCCTACAACAAAGAACACGGCATTACACCAAAAACTATCGTGAAAGCCATCGGCGGCGGGCTGGAAATCAGCATGAGCGAAGAAAACAAAAAGATGCGCCAGCACCGTATGAGCCGCGCTGAACGCGAACAGACCATTACCCGCCTGACCCGCGAGATGAAAGAAGCCGCCCGCCTGCTGCAGTTTGAGCACGCCGCATTCCTGCGTGATGAGATTGAAAAGCTGCAGCGCGGGGAGGACCCTACCGCCGATACCAGCACCCGCCGCGCCGCTGAAAAACAGCGCAAAACGGGCAAGGGGAGAAGGAGCTATAAAAAGTGAGCAACATTCAAATTGATGCCAACAACCGCATTACGATCAAGGGCGCGCGGGAGCATAACCTGAAAAACGTCAACCTGGTTCTGCCGCGCAACAAGCTGATTGTTATGACGGGCCTTTCCGGCTCCGGCAAGTCCAGCCTGGCCTTTGATACCATCTTTGCGGACGGCCAGCGCCGCTATATGGAAAGCCTTTCCAGCTATGCCCGCATGTTCCTGGGCCAGATGGAAAAGCCCGATGTGGACGAAATCACCGGCCTTTCCCCGGCGGTTTCCATTGACCAGAAAACCACCAGCCACAACCCGCGTTCCACCGTGGGCACCGTGACGGAAATTTATGATTATCTCCGTTTGATGTATGCCCGCATCGGCGTTCCGCACTGCCCGGTCTGCGGACGCGTTATCAGCCAGCAAACGGTGGACGAGATGGTAGACGAGGTGCTTAAACTGCCGGAACGCACCCGCTTCCAGGTGCTGGCCCCTGTTGTGCGGGGCCGCAAAGGCACCCAGGCCAAGGAGCTGGACGCTGCCCGCCGCGGCGGTTACGCCCGCGCGCGCATTGACGGCAACATGTATGATCTGGACGAAGAGATCAAGCTGGAAAAGAATATCAAGCATACCGTTGAAATCGTCGTGGACCGCCTGTCCATCAATGATACGGTGCGCGGCCGCCTGGCCGATTCTATTGAGACTGCCGTTGCCCTGACCGGCGGCCTTGTCATCGTTGATGTTATCGGCGGCGAACCGATGGAGTTCAGCCAGAACTATGCCTGCCCGGAGCACGGTGTTTCCATTGACGAACTTTCCCCCCGCATGTTCAGCTTTAACAATCCCTTTGGCGCCTGTGAAACCTGCACCGGCCTGGGCACCTTTATGAAGGTGGACCCGGCCCGCGTGATTCCGGATCCGCGCAAGTCCATCCGCGAAAGTGCCATCAAGGCCAGCGGCTGGTATTATGCGGAGGGATCCATCTCTGAAATGTATTACAAAGCGCTGGGCAAGCACTATGGCTTTACGCTGGATACCCCCATCAAGGAGATGAGCAAAGAAGCCGTGCACGCCATCCTGTATGGCACCGGAACTGAAAAAATCGAGATGCAGCGCGAGAATATGTTTGGCTCCGGCACCTATATGAACACGTTTGAGGGCATTATCCCCAACCTGGAGCGCCGCTTCCGTGAAACAGGCAGCGAGTGGGTCAAGGAGGAAATCGCCCTTGTCATGTCCAGCGAGGAGTGCCCCACCTGCCACGGCCAACGCCTGAAGCCCACCAGCCTTGCCGTCACGGTGGGCGGCATCAACATTGCCCAGTTCTGCGATATGAGCGTGAACGAGGAGCTGGAATTTATTCAGACGGCAAAAGTGTCCGAGCGGGATGAAGTCATCGCTGCCTCCATCTTCAAAGAGGTCAAAGAGCGTCTGGGCTTTTTGAAGAGCGTGGGTCTGGGGTACCTGACCCTGTCTCGCGGCGCATCGTCCCTTTCCGGCGGCGAAAGCCAGCGCATCCGCCTGGCGACCCAGATCGGCAGCGCACTGACCGGCGTGCTGTATGTGCTGGATGAACCCAGCATCGGCCTGCACCAGCGCGATAACGATAAGCTGATTGCCACCATGAAGCGCCTGCGCGACCTGGGCAACACCCTGATTGTAGTAGAGCACGACGAGGACACCATGCGCCAGGCGGACTATATTGTGGATGTCGGCCCCGGTGCCGGTGTGCATGGCGGCGAGATCGTGGCCGCCGGCAGTGTGGAGGACATCTGCAATGCCCCGCGCAGTGTGACCGGCGAGTACCTTTCCGGCCGCAAATTTGTGGAAGTTCCCACCGCCCACCGCTCCGGTAACGGTAAAATGCTCACGGTGGTCAAAGCGCGGGAAAACAACCTGCAAAACATTACCGTGGATTTTCCCCTTGGCAAAGTGATCTGCGTGACCGGTGTTTCCGGTTCCGGCAAGTCCACGCTGGTCAATGAAATTTTGTATAAGTCGCTGGCCGCAGCGCTCAACGGCGCCCGCAGCCGCCCCGGCCAGTGTGACGAAGTTCAGGGGATGGAATGGATCGATAAGGTCATCGGCATTGACCAGTCGCCCATTGGCCGCACCCCGCGCTCCAACCCGGCCACCTACACCGGTGTGTTCGGCGATATCCGCACCCTCTTCTCCAACACCCAGGATGCCAAACAGCGCGGTTACGGCCCCGGCCGGTTCAGCTTCAACGTCAAGGGCGGCCGCTGCGAAGCCTGCGAGGGCGGCGGCATTGTGCAGATCGAAATGCACTTCCTGCCGGATATTTACGTCCCCTGCGATGTCTGCAAGGGCAAGCGCTATAACCGCGAAACGCTGGAAGTAAAATATAAAGACAAAAACATCTCCGATGTGCTGGATATGACGGTGGAGGAAGCCTGCAATTTCTTTGCCAACCAGCCCAAAATTGCGCGCAAACTGCAAACCCTGCAGGAAGTCGGCCTTGGCTATGTGCAGCTGGGCCAGTCGGCCACCACACTTTCCGGCGGCGAAGCCCAGCGTGTCAAGCTGGCCAACGAGCTTGCCCGCCGCGATACCGGCAAAACCGTCTATATTCTGGATGAGCCTACCACCGGCCTGCACATTGCCGATGTGCACCGCCTGGTCAAGGTGCTGGATAAGCTGGCCGATGCGGGCAACACCGTGATCGTGATCGAGCATAACCTGGATGTGATCAAGCGTGCCGACTATATCATCGACCTGGGGCCAGAGGGCGGCAGCGGCGGCGGTACCATTGTGGCAACCGGTACGCCGGAACAGGTGGCCCAGAACCCGAACTCCTTCACCGGCCAGTACCTGAAACCTGTGCTGGAGCGCGCCTGGAAACTGCAGGGCACAGCTCCGGCCCCCGTGCCGGAAGAGCCGGGACGCCCGGCGCCCGCAGAGGAAAAAGCCTCCGCCCAGCCGCCGCGCAAACGCAAAAAAGCAGACAAAAAATAACCACAACAGGGAACTTTGTGCAGCAAAAACGCAAAATTGGATTTGACAATTCCTGTCAACCTGTGGTTTAATTATCTTTACGCGCCTGAAAAAGCAAAATTCTGCGCGCACAGGGGTACGCAGCAGCGTGATTCCCTGCATCCAAAACGGGAGGGAACTGCCGAATGGCAAAAAAGAAGGAAGAATACGGCAACGAAAGCATCAAGAGCTTAAAAGGTGCAGACCGTGTGCGCAAGCGCCCGGCCGTTATCTTTGGCTCTGACGGTGTGGAAGGCTGTGCCCATTCCATTTTTGAGATCGTATCCAACTCCATTGATGAAGCGCGTGACGGCCACGGCAACAAAATCAACGTTACCCTTTACCCGGATCACTCTGTGGAAGTAGAGGACTTTGGCCGCGGTATCCCCGTCGATTACAATAAAGCTGAAGAACGCTGGAACTGGGATCTTGTGTTCTGCGAACTGTACGCGGGAGGCAAATATGGCGAGGGTAGCGGCAACTATGACTTCTCCCTTGGCCTGAACGGCCTTGGCCTTTGCGCCACCCAGTATTCCAGCGAATGGATGACTGCGGATATTTACCGCGATGGCATGCACTATCACCTGGATTTCAAAAAAGGTGAGAATGTCGGCGGGCTGAAAAAAGAGCCGTTCACCGGCCGCCGCACCGGCTCCGTCATCCGCTGGAAACCGGACACCGATGTGTTTACCGACATCAATGTTCCGGCGGATACCTTCAAGGATATGCTGCGCCGCCAGGCCGTTGTCAATGACGGTGTGACTCTCGTGTTCAACGACCGCACGGGCGAACGTGCCGAAAAAATCGAATATTTCTATGAGCATGGCATTCAGGATTATGCCAATGAGATCGCCGGTGAGGGAACCCTGACCCCGGTGCATTTCTGCTCCGGTTCCGCAATCGGCCGCGACCGCGATGATCAGCCGGAATATCAGGTCAAAATGAACGTGGCGTTCTGCTTTTCCAACGCGGTGCAAACGCTGGAATACTATCACAACTCTTCGTGGCTGGAGCACGGCGGCAGCCCGGACCGCGCTGTCCGCCTGGCCTTTGTCAACCAGATCAACAACTGGCTGAAAAATAAGGGTCTGTACAAGAAAAACGAAAGCTCCATCACCTTCAACGATGTGCAGGACTGCCTGATTCTGGTTTCCTCCAGCTTCTCCACCCGCACCAGCTACGAGAACCAGACCAAAAAGGCCATCACCAACAAGTTTGTGGCCCAGGCCATGACGGAGTTCCTCAAGCACCAGCTGGAAGTCTACTTTGTGGAGCACCCGGACGAAGCCGAAAAAGCCTGCAAGCAGGTGCTAATCAATAAGCAAAGCCGCGAGCACGCCGAAAAAGCGCGTGTGTCCATCAAAAAAACAATGACCCAGCAGATGGACCTGGCCAACCGCGTGCAGAAATTTGTGGACTGCCGCACCAAGGATGCCACCCGCCGCGAACTGTACATCGTGGAGGGCGATTCCGCTATGGGCGCGGTCAAACAGAGCCGCGATTCGGAGTTCCAGGCTATCATGCCCATTCGCGGCAAGATCCTGAACTGCCTGAAGGCCGATTACGCCCGTATTTTCAAGTCTGACATTATCACAGACTTGATCCGCGTGATGGGCTGCGGCGTGGAGCTGGGCGGCAGCCACAATAAAGACCTGGCTACCTTTAATCTGGACAACCTGCGCTTTAACAAGATCGTCATCTGTACCGATGCTGATGTGGACGGTTATCAGATCCGCACCTTGGTGCTGACGATGCTCTACCGCCTGACCCCCACCCTCATCAATCAGGGGTATGTGTATATCGCGGAATCCCCGCTGTATGAGATCAACACCAAAAATAAGACCTACTTTGCCTATACCGAGCCGGAAAAGGCCGATATCATGAAGCGGATCGACGGCCAGAAGTTTACGATCCAGCGATCCAAAGGTCTGGGTGAAAACGACCCCGAAATGATGTGGCTGACCACCATGAGCCCCGAAAGCCGCCGCTTAATTAAAGTTCTGCCCACCGATGTTCAGCGCACGGCGGAGGTGTTTGACCTGCTCCTGGGCGATAATCTGCAGGGCCGTAAGGAGCACATTGCGGAGCACGGCGCTGAATATCTGGACGATCTGGATGTATCTTAATCAGGGGAGGAGAGAGCAAAATGGCAAAAAAAGCAACCAAAAAGAAAGCCGCCCCTGCCCGCCCGCAGCTGGGCGATAACGTCGAGATCCTCTCTGCCGGTGAGGTCATCGAAAGCCCCATTACCGATACGCTGGAAACAAACTACATGCCTTACGCCATGAGCGTTATTGTTTCCCGCGCGCTGCCGGAAATTGACGGCTTCAAGCCCGCCCACCGCAAACTGCTGTATACCATGTACGGCATGGGCCTGCTGAAAGGCGCCCGCACCAAAAGCGCCAACATCGTGGGCAGCACCATGCACCTAAACCCCCACGGCGATGCCGCCATTTACGACACCATGGTGCGTATGGGCCGTTCCAACGAAAGCCTGCTGGTGCCCTTTGTGGACTCCAAGGGTAACTTTGGCAAGGCGTACAGCCGCGATATGGCTTACGCCGCCGCTCGTTACACCGAGGCAAAGCTGGAACCCGTGTGTGAAGAGCTGTTCCGCGATATCGACAAGGATACTGTGGATTTTGTGCCCAACTATGACGGCACCACCACCGAACCGACGATGCTGCCGGTCACTTTCCCGACCATTCTGGCCAACAACACACTGGGCATTGCGGTCGGTATGGCGTCCAACATCTGTTCCTTCAACCTGGTGGAGCTCTGCAATGCAACCATTGCCCTGATGAAAGACGACCAGGCGGACCTGGCCCAGCTGATGCCCGCGCCGGATTTTGTCGGCGGCGGTTCCATCCTGTATGATGCCGCCGAGATGCAGAATGTGCTGGAAAAAGGCCGCGGCAGCATCCGCGTGCGCGCCCAGTGGGCTTACGATAAAGAGAACAACTGCATTGACATCACCCGCATTCCGCCGACCACAACGGTGGAAGCCATCATGGATAAGATCACCGAGCTGGTCAAACTGGGCAAGATCCGTGAGATCAGCGATATGCGTGATGAAACCGACCTGAACGGCTTGAAGCTGACCATCGACCTCAAGCGCGGCCAGGACCCGGACAAGCTGATGGCGCGTCTGTTCAAGGCAACCCCGCTGGAGGACAGTTTTGCCTGCAACTTCAATGTGCTGATCGGCGGCCAGCCCCGCGTGTTGGGCGTGCGCCAGATTTTGTTGGAGTGGATCGCATTCCGCTCCGAATGCGTGCGCCGCCGCACCTACTATGATCTGCAGGGCAAGCAAAAGCGTCTGCACCTGCTGCGCGGCCTGGAAGCTATCCTGCTGGATATTGATAAGGCAATTGAAATTGTGCGCAACACTGCGGAAGAATCCGAGGTTGTGCCCAACTTGATGATCGGTTTTGGCATTGACGAAGTGCAGGCTGAGTATGTGGCGGAAATCAAGCTGCGCCACCTCAACCGTGAGTATATCCTCAAACGCACCGAGGAAATTGAGGAACTGGAAAAGGCGATCGCAGACTTGGAAGATGTTCTCAAACGCCCCGCCCGCATCCGCAAGATCATTATGACCGAGCTGAGCGATGTTGCCAAAAAGTATGGCAGCCCCCGCAAAACGGAAATTCTGTACGACCTGCCGGACGAGTCTGCTGCCGATGAGCAGAACGAGATCCCGGATTACCCGGTCACGGTGTTCTTTACGCGGGAAGGCTACTTCAAAAAAATTACCCCGCAGAGCCTGCGCATGTCTGGCGAGCAGAAGCTGAAAGACGGCGACGAGGTGGTTTATACCAAAGAGACCACCAACAGCGCCGAGCTGCTCTTCTTTACCAACCATGCCCAGGTGTACAAATCCCGCGCATCGGAATTTGCCGATACCAAGGCCAGCGTGCTGGGTGATTATGTCGCTTCCAAGCTGGAAATGGAAGAGGGCGAAGTGCCGCTGTTCATGACGGTCACAGTCGATTACCGTGGTTACATGCTGTTCTTCTACCAGAACGGCAAGTGTGCAAAGATCCCGCTGGCCAGCTATATGACCAAGCAGAACCGCCGCAAGCTGCTGAAAGCCTATAGCGATAAGGAAGAACTTGCCGCAATGCTGCACATTGAGGAAGAAACCGAGCTGGCCGTCTTCACCAGCGGCGGCACCGGTGGCCCACGCTTGATCCTGGTCGGCAGTGCGCTGATTCCCGAAAAGGCTACCCGCGATACCGCCGGTATCAACATGGTAACGCTGAAAAAGAACGCCCGAATCGCCAAAGTGCGCCCGGCGGCGGGGCTGGAACTGAAAGACCCGCACCGCTACCGCGTGCGCACCCTGCCCGCAGCCGGCGCGCTGCTCCGCCAGGAGGACACGACCGAGCAGATGAGTCTGTAAGGAGCAAAAAAAGGCAATGCAATCTTTTTCTGCACAAGGCAGGGTAAAGTTCTTGCATTTTGCTTTTTGGTATGTTATATTATAACCTGTATGAGAGTTAGGGCAGGCCGAAACATCCGTTTTGGCTGTGGCCTGAAAAGGAGTTGCTGTTAATCCATGACCGCTTATGAAATCGCGTTCGGCGTTGTGCTGATCATTGTTTCGGTTCTGATCGTTGTGTTCACTTTGTCCCAGACCCAGAAAGGGCAGGGCCTGTCTGCTGCCATTATGGGTGATAGCAGCTTTATGGCTGCCGGCCGCGAGCGTGGCCTGGATGCCAAGCTGGCCAAAGTGACCAAAATCTGCGGCGCTGTTTTCTTTGTAGCTACGCTGCTGGTTGGTGTGCTGAGTGCCCGCTTGTAATTGAATGAAAGGAGAACGGTCTGGCCAATTTTGTTGGCGTTCCGCTTTCCCTTATTCAGGAACCGTCAACGACCCGCCCAATACCGCGGGTCGTTTTTTATGGGAAAAATAAAAAGGTCACAATGGTGCAGGTGCTGCCGCGAAACCAAAGGCCACGCCTGCTATGGAAGGACCCTGCCGGGTGGCAGGGTGACGTAAACGAGGAGTAAAAACAAAGGCATGGGCCGCTGCCTGTGCCCAACCCAAAGGAGAAAACATGACACCATTACAGAAAAATATTCTTGCGGCGTGCAAGCACCGCCCCCAGACCCTGCGTGAACTGCAGAATGCTTTGCAGGTGGATAATTCCCGCCTGCGCAACACCGTAACCGGCATGGTAGCTACCGGTATGCTGTCCGCCCGCAACGGTACCTATGTTCCGGGCTTTGCCGTGATGGAAAATACCGATGCCCCCGCTGGCATTCCCTGCACACTGGTCAAGCTGGCGGCCCGCTTCGGCTTTGCGTCCCGCGATGACGGCACCGGCGATATCTTTATTCCCGGCCGCGCCCTGCATGGTGCTATGCCGCAGGATAAAATCATCATCAAACTGTTCGACCACCCCCGTGTGGAGGGCAGCGCCGAGGGTGAAGTGGTGGAGGTGACCACCCCGCACAACACCTTTGCCGGTACCGTTGTGCTGACTGAGGACGGCCGCCTTGCCGTGGAGCCGGACGGCTGCCGTGATGTGCGCATTGTGCTGGATAAAAAAGGCGTCAACGGCGCACAGCTGGGGGATAAGGTCGGTGCTATCCTGACCAACCGCGGCCAGCGCCATATGGACCACCGCTGCGCTGTTGCCGAGCGCTTCGGCACTTCCGACCGCGCAGCAGAGTGCGCCAAGGCTGTGCTGTATGGCCGTGATGTCCGCCAGGAATTCCCGGAGGAGGTATTGGCCGAAGCTCACGCATATGATAACGCTCTCATCGACCCCGCCGAAGCTGCCCACCGCGCCGACCTGCGCGGTCTGCCGATCTTTACCATCGACTCTGCCGAGACCAAGGATATCGACGACGCCATCAGCCTGATGAAGACCCAGAACGGCGGCTATGAGCTGGGCGTTCATATTGCGGATGTCAGCCACTATGTCCGCCCGGACACCGCGCTGGATAAGGAAGCTTATGAGCGCGCAACTTCCATCTATTACGCGGATAAAGTCATCCCCATGCTGCCCACCCAGCTTTCCAACGGCATCTGCAGCCTCAATGAAGGGGAGGAGCGCCTGGCGTTCTCCTGCCTGATGCAGCTGGATGAAAGCGGCAATATCCATAGCTATCAGTTCGTCAAGAGCGTCATCCGCAGCCGTGTCAAGGGCGTTTATAAAGAAATTAACGCTCTGTTGGACGGCTCCAATGACCCGGCTCTGGTGACGAAATATAAAGACGTTATGGCTCAGCTGCCCGCGATGACCGAGCTGTACGAAAAGCGCCTGGCTCTGCGCAAAGCACGCGGCGCGATGGACATCGAATCCGACGAAGCCAAGTTGGTCATGGACGAGGAAGGCCGCTGCGTGGATATCGTCAAGCGCACCCGCGGTGTGTCGGAGTGCATGATCGAAGAGTTCATGCTGCTGGCCAACCAGTGCGCTGCCAATGCGGGCCGCACCCATCATGTGCCGTTTGTGTACCGTATCCATGAAGCCCCCGATGCCGAGCGCATGGAAAAGCTGAGCAACACCCTGAAAGCCTGCGGCCTGAACGTCCACTTTGCCGGGGAAGTGCCCACCCAGCTGGAGCTTTCTGCCATTCTGGACGAAACCCGCGGCCAGCCCATCCAGATCCCGGTCCACACCGGTATCCTGCGCAGCATGCAGAAAGCTCGCTACTCTCCGGAGCCGAAAGGCCATTACGGTCTGGTGCTGGCAGACTATGCCCACTTTACCAGCCCCATTCGCCGTTACCCGGACCTTGCCATCCATCGCATCCTGACGGATATGCTGGTGGGCAAGCCGGAGCAGGAGCTCATCAAGGATTATACCGGTTTTGCCACCCACGCCAGCGAGCAGTCCAGCCGCCAGGAAGTTTCCGCCGTGCGCATTGAGCGCGATGTGGAGGACCTGTACAAGGCCGAGTATATGCACAACCACCTGGGCGAAGTCTACACCGGCACCGTGGCAGGTGTAACACCGCGCGGCATTTTTGTGGCGCTGGAAAACACCGTAGAGGGCTTTGTGCCTGCCGCACAGCTCTGCAAGGGCGAAGCCACTGTGGTGGAGGGCGTCAGCATTCTGGACCCGCTGACCGGAAAACGCTGGATGCTGGGTGACCCCGTCAAAGTGCAGGTGGCCGGTGCCAACGTTGCCCTTGGCCGCATTGATTTTGACTATATGCCGCTGTAATCATAGTTTTTTATAAAAAGAGCAAACCAATAAAAGCAAAGCTGCCGTCCCGTACTGATATGTACCCGGTTTTCTGGACACGGGTAAAAATCGAATAATTAAGAATCCATCATGGATGCTTCTCTGAATGTGGAGGGAGGCATCCATTTTGTTTTAGGGCAATACCGCATAATTCTAAGTGCCGATACGGCGAGCGAGGTGCGGCAGCTGCTAAGCCAAAAGCGCAGATAATACTGGATGCTGCAAAGGTGAGCGCCGCCAGTGGCGGAAACAGCGAACCGAAGCAGGGGCAGCGGTCGCAGAGTGCGAGGGGCTTTTGCCCCCGAAGCACGATGCGGGTACCGCAACCCGACATTATCGAGCATTTTGGCAACGCAGATGCCGTGCCGCAGCCGCCGGAGCGGTGCTTAAGCCGTAAGGCGGGAATTGTGCGGTGTTGTCTTAGCTTAAATTCTGCTGTTATTATAATAGTCGATATAATCAGCAATGTGCCAAGAAAAATATACGAGACGATATAAATAAAAACTCCCCGGACAACATCCGAGGAGCCCTTATGCTCATGATAACCATATCCCCATAACCGCTTTTTGTCACAAAGATGGGTTCCTGCGTTTCGTGGCAGCGCTGCGAAATCGCATTGGTATTTTTCAGATCACGAATTGGGATAATTTCGGGCATAAGCTCAGCTCCTTTCGTGGCTTTATTATGCCACAAAAAGGGCCGCACTGATAACATGTAAAATTGTAAAACAAAAAAGCTACATCCAAATTGAATGTAGCTTTTTTGTGGCGGAAAGAAAGGGATTCGAACCCTTGAGGGCTTTATGGGCCCTACACGATTTCCAGTCGTGCGCCTTAGACCAGCTCAGCCATCTTTCCATCTATTCTGCTGTATCGCCTCACCTGACGACGTGTTATATTATAGCAAGCACATCTGGGATTGTCAAGCAATATTTTGAAAAAAATCAATTTTTTTCAAATAAATTTTAAAAAAGAAAAAAAGAACATATGGAAGAAGTTTTTTGTAAAAATGATCTGAAATCCAAAGGAGGGTACAAGCACATGCCCTTTTTGCCGCAACCACAATATGGCATGAACTGCCCCGCAAACGCCCCGTTTGTGCAAGACATTTGTGCATACAGATGAAAATTGACATTTCTGTGACAAAGCTCTTGAAAAAATATGAACAGCGTGGTAAAACATAAGGGAACACGGCTCCGGCACCTTTTGGCTGGGGAGACTGGGCGGATGGCAAGTACCACTGTATGAACCAAAAAGCCATATCAGCTATGCCGTGCTGAAAAGGAGGTTCTATCATTATGTATCTATTCTTCCGGGATCTTGCAATCATATTGATTGCGGCTAAGTTTTTTGGCCTGATTGCCCGCAAACTCAAGGCACCCCAAGTGGTGGGCGAGATCATCGCCGGTTTGCTGATTGGCCCCTCTTTGCTGGGGGTTGTTCAGCTCAGCGATACCATCTCGGTCTTTGCGGAAATCGGCGTTATTTTGCTGATGTTCTCCACCGGCCTTGGCACCAACCTGAAGCAGTTGATGAAAGCCGGCCCCATTGCAACTCTGGTTGCCTGCGTGGGTGTTTTTGTTCCCTTGGTGGGCGGTACGCTGCTGTATGGTGCGTTCTATGGCCTGGGTGCTATCGGCAGTCCGGAATTTTATAAAGCATTGTTCATCGGCACCATTATGACGGCAACCAGCGTTTCCATCACGGTGGCAACCCTGCAGGAGCTTGGCCAGCTGAAAGGCTTCCTGGGCACCACCATCGTCAGCGCAGCCGTGATTGATGACGTTATCGGCATTGTGGTGCTTACCTGCGTTCTGGGGGCCGGCAGCGGCGAAGAAGGCGGTACCAGCATCGGCCAGGTGTTGATCAACACGGTGCTGTTCTTTGTGGTGGCGGTCATTGTCGGTTTTGTGCTGTACAAGGCCATGACCTGGCTGGATAACCGTAACCCCCACACCCAGCGCATTACCATTGCTAGCCTTGGCTTCTGCTTTGCCATGGCTTACATTGCAGAGCAGTACTTTGGCATTGCCGATATTACCGGTGCTTACATTGCTGGTATCGTGCTGTGCAACATTCATGATGCACCCTATGTGGAGCGCCGTGTCGAAATCAGCAACTATATGATGTTTGCTCCGGTGTTCTTTGCTTCCATCGGCCTCAAAACCGATATCAGCGGCCTGACACCCGATATCCTGCTGTTCTGTGTCTGCTTTGTCATTGTGGCACTTATCACCAAGATCATTGGCTGCGGTCTTGCAGCAAAGATCTGCAAGTTCAACTGGGCAGATTCCCTCAAGGTTGGCGTTGGCATGATGACCCGCGGCGAGGTTGCTTTGATTGTGGCACAAAAGGGCCTTGCAGTCGGCATGGTGGACGCTGTCTACTTTACCGCTGTTATTCTGCTGATCATCGTATCTTCTGTTACCACTCCGCTTGCTCTGAAGACGCTGTTTGCCAAGCATCCTTCTGATCACCCCAGCGCAGCGGCTGTGAATGAATCAGGCAAAGCTTGAGTTATATACCGTCAAAATTGCACAAGTAAACAAATCCGGGCTATGGAAATGATCCACAGTCCGGATTTGTTTTTATTGTTTTATTGTTTATAATCAGTGGCGCACGAAGCCGCCCAGTTCATACTCATTGGTGTATCCGTTGGCAAGCGCCTTGGCGCGCAGTGCAGCGTAAAGCTCTGCGAAAGTGGCCTGTACATAAGGCTCCAGGAAGATGAAACCAATGCCAAAGGTAATGCTGCACAACAAGTACCAGCCAATAAAGGAAAGCTGGAGCACAAAGGTGTTCCACTTTTCACCGTCCATCATCTGCTTGCTCAGCTCCATGGCGCGGCAGGTGGTCAGGTAGGGGTTTTCGGCCATCAGGTAGCCGACCTGCATGTAGCAATAAGACCAGTAAATGCCGGGAATGATCAAAAGGGAACCCAGCGCAATTTTCAGGTTGGTCAGCAGCATAACTTTAACAACATTCAGATACGGGGTGCGGAAGATCGAAGTGACGGTGCTGAACGGTGTTGCCGACTGGCGGCTTTCCATAAAATAGCGGTTGCGGCCGACTGTCAGCGGGTTGATGAGGAACGCTGCCCAGCATAGGCTGATTGCGGCAGCGATCAACATTACGATAATCACCACCCCGGCAAAGGGGGCCAATGCCTGCAAAAGATACTCCTCATTGCCGCTGGTGTATCCACCGCCGGCGTTGCCCTGCCACACCGGGCCGCTCATCATACCGTTCAGTTGGGAAGACGTTACGCGGTATTGCGCCGTAAGGCGGGGGAAAGAATAGCCAATGCCCAACAGGGAAAGAAGTAGGCACAGTCCCACGCTGCGCCAGTACCGCTCTTGCAACGCCTGTTTGGCGTTGGACTTTAAAAGGGAACGGGTCCACATAATTTGTACCTCCTGTTTTGTGGGTTGCAAGCGGATCCTTTTGCCGTGCCGCCTGCGCAACAGCAGAAATGGCGATACGAACAAAGGGAACGCTGTTTGTTAGTCAGTATAACATAGAACTGTGAACTTAAAAGAACAGAGGATATTTTTTGTACAATAGAGTTCTTTTAAGACAGCAAGGAAATAAAAATAACGCATAACGGACGATTTTGACAAAAGAAAAAGAGCAAAAAGATTTTTGGATTTTTTTTGAAAATATGCTTGACACAGGCTGCCCGGATTGCTATAATAATATGCGTCGCGGCGGTCAGGTGGTAGCCTGATGCAAAGCGCGAAGGGTTTGGCCCGGTAGTTCAGTTGGTTAGAACGCTAGCCTGTCA
>ULXB01015436.1_pt1 | contig 17840 bp, 4 predicted proteins | sample 1960901 | NCBI WGS metagenome assembly ULXB01 (sample SAMEA4835828, study PRJEB28245) | human gut metagenome | biome: gut microbiome; material: fecal sample | place: Denmark | collected 2008
ATGCGCTGATGCGCTGCGTGACCGGCTATTATGCAGAGCAGGTTCTCCCGATCTTCGATAAGGGCGTCCCCGGCGAGGGCTATGTCTGCGCGCAGACGAACCCGAACAAGACCGGCGACGCGGATTACATGATCGAGCAGGCAAAGATCCTTGCTTCGTGGGCGCCGAACATCGTGGTCAAGATGCCCGCGACCAATGCCGGTATCAAGGCGTATGAGGAGTGTGCGGCGCTGGGCATGAACGTTGCGGCCACCGTCAGCTTCACGGTCCCGCAGATCCTTGCCGTCGGCGAGGCCGCTGCGCGCGGCAAGGAGCGTGCAAAGAAGAACGGCATCAAGCCGGGGCTGACCATTGCCGTTCTGATGTGCGGCCGTCTGGACGACTATCTGCGCGACGTCGCGCACGACAGCGGCGCGGCCGTCAGCGAGAGCGATATTACGCAGGCCGGTATTGCCTGCCTGAAAAAGGCGTATCGGATTTTCAACGAGCGCGGCTATGACACATACCTGATGCCCGCCGGCTGCCGCGGCGCGAACCAGATCATTGAGCTGGCCGGCGCGAAGATGATCTTCTCCATCGCGCCGAAGATCGTCAAGATGCTTCCCAGCGACACAAAGTGCGAGGAGCGTATCGATATTCCGGTCGCGCAGGATGTGATCGACCGCCTGATGACCATGCCCGAGTTCCGCAAGGCGTATCTGGAGGACGGCATGACGCGCGGAGAGTTCATCACGTTTGGCTCTGCCAACCGCACGACCGACCAGTTTATCAACGACGGCTGGAATCCGCTGGTCAACTTTAAATTCTGAGCAGAGGTGCAGATATGAACTATTTGGAGTGGATCAACCGGTGTACCCCGACCAGATGGTGGCATGACTCCGGCAACCCCGATGAAATTGAGCTTGCGCTCAAGCGCGGCGCAACCGGTGTGACGACGAACCCGGTCCTGACGTTCCGCTCGTTCCATTCGCAGCCGGAATTCTGGAGTCCCAAGGTGCTGGCGCAGGGCGATGATTTTGAGCCGGAGGCACGCGCCGAAGCGCTGCTGCGGCTGGTTGCGACCTATGCGGCGGAAACGGTCCGCCCGATCTATGAGGTCATTGCGTTTGACCCGTTTGCAAAGGAAGCGCTGGACGATGTTGTCAGCTGCGGCGCAAAGCGCGGCGAAAGCAACGCCGATGTCGCCTCGAAGAGCGACGTGGTCATCACCATGGTTCCCAACTCTCCGCACGTCCGCGCGGCGGTTCTGGGCGAAAAAGGTGTTGCCGAAGGCGCAAAGGACGGCCTTGACGTGATCGACATGAGTTCCATCGCGCCGCTGGAATCCAAGGCCATCGCCGCCGAGTGCCTCAAGCACGGCATCCACATGATGGACGCGCCGGTTTCCGGCGGCGAGCCGAAGGCAATCGACGGTACGCTCTCGATCATGTGCGGCGGACCGAAGGCACTGTTCGACAAGTACCATGAGCTGCTGATGACGATGGGCGCCTCCGCCGTCCACTGCGGGGAGGTCAACGGCGCGGGCAACACCGTAAAGCTGGCAAACCAGATCATTGTCGCCTGCAACATTGCCGCCTGCGCGGAGGCGTATTCGCTTTCGACCATGGCGGGCGTGAATCCGGAAAAGGTCTTTGAGGCCATTCGCGGCGGCCTTGCCGGCTCGACGGTCATGAACGCGAAGGTTCCCATGATGATGGAGGGCAATTTCAAGCCCGGCTTTAAGATCGACCTGCATATCAAGGATCTGAACAACGCGCTCGACACCGGCCACGGCCTCGGCACGCCGATGCTCCTGACCGCGCAGGTGCAGGAAATGCTTCAGTGGCTGCACAACAACGGCTGCGGCCAGAACGATCACAGCGCGATCCTCAAGTATTATGAGAGGTACGCAAGTAATAGACAGGGTTCCTTCGGAAAGGCCGGCGCGCTGCGCCGGCCTTTTCCCGGAAAAGAAAGGAGAGCGGACGTTGGAATCTGGAATGATTATTTTAAGGCAGCTTTTGATTATGGGGATCTATTGCTGCATCGGTTATGTGCTGCATCGCGCGAAGCTGGTTTCGCAGGATGGGTGCCGCGCTTTTTCGCGGCTGCTGCTGCACAGGCAGCCGGTGGAGGAATTTGCCGCCAGCTTTTCAAATGCCGGCTTTATGGGGATCCCACTCATCAGCATGGCGCTTGGCAGCAGTGCGGTGCTTTATATTGCGCCGTTTACGGCGCTGCTCAACATCTTGCAGTGGACGTATGGGCAGAATCTGCTGCTCGGAAGACGGACGGGGAGCGTAAAAAGCGTGCTGCTCAATCCGCTGGTTTTGGCGCTGGCGGGCGGTCTGCTGCTTTACGCACTGCCGATGCAGCTTCCGGACGCGCTGCAAAAGGCGGTCTCGTCCGTCGCGGCCTGCAATGCGCCGATTGCAATGATTATTCTGGGCTATTATCTGGCAGAGGTGCCGCTCAAACAGATTTTCACGTCCGGCGCCGCGTGGCGCGTCAGCGCCATGCGGCTTCTGCTGATCCCGATCATAAGCGCGCTGATGATCGTGCGGCTTCCGTTGATCGGAGCGGAGATGAAGCAGGCCCTTGTCATTGCGGCCAGCGCTCCGGTTGGGATCAATGTGGCAATTTATGCGGAGCTGCTTGGAAAGAACTATAAAAAGGCGGTTATTCTGATTTGCCAATCCACAATTCTGCGCCTGATTACAATGCCGCTTGTGATCGTACTGACGGAACTGCTGATTGCATAGCACGCGACACAGCGTGAAACCGTCCATAGCAAGCGTCTGATCGTGCGTCTTTTGCCGTGATGGCAGAGCTTGCGGAAGGTTTTTGCAATATTCAAAGGGCCGCACCTTTCGGTGCGGCCCTCTTTGCTGTATCTAGTTGGGGTGTGCCGGGGATTCAGCGCAGGCCCAGATAGCGGACGAGGATCGCCGCCACCTGCGCACGGGTCGCATAGCCCTTCGGGCTGAGCTGGCCGTTTGCGCCGTTGATAAGGCCCTCGGACACGGCCCACTGCATCGCACTGCGCGCATAGGACGAGACCTGCGCCGCATCACGGAACGCATTCAGCGATTCGCCTGCGCCGGTGCTTCTGCCGGTATAGTTGGCGTAGCGGTACAGGATCGCAACCATCTGCTCGCGCGTGACCGGCTGCTGCGGCGCAAAGCTGCTGCCGCCGACGCCGTTGACGATGTTGTTCTCCGCCGCCCAGATCACGGCGCGCTCATACCAGCTGCCGCTTGCCACATCGCTGAAGCGGTTTGCAGCGAAGACTGCGGGCGTGCCCTCCAGACGGTACAGGACCGTCACGAGCATTGCGCGCGTCATGTTGTCATTCGGCGCGAAGCGCTCGGCGGAAACGCCGCTGAACAGGCTGTTGCTGACTGCGCTCAGGATGCTGTCCTCGGCCCAGTGTCCGCCAATGTCGGTGAAGCCCTCCGCAGGAAGATTCGGGTCGCCGGGATTCGGCGTCTTGTCGTCGTCCGCCGCGATCACCAGCAGACCGAGCAGCCGCAGCATTTCTTCGCATTCCTCGAGCTTACCGATGTTCCAGACCAGCGCCTTCTGCGCCGGGGTCAGCGCGTCATAGGCCGCTCTGGCCTCGCGGATCTGCGTCATGTCCTTCAGGCGCACATCCGACGGATCGGGAAGCGCTTCGATCAGGTCGATGACCGCAGCCGCAGACACATAGTCGATCGCAGTCAGAAGGTCTTCATAGTTGTGGACAAGCTTCTTCTGTGCCGGGGTCAGACGTTCATAGTCCTCCAGCACCTTCTTGACGCGCTCGGCATCCTCCGCCGTCAGCTGATCGAGCGGCTTGAGCGCTTCGATCTCGCGGATGACCTTCTCCGCCGCAGCTTCGTCAGGATTCGTGGGATCGGCGGCGATGTAGATCGTCGTCACCGCGCCCGCACCGTTTTCTCTGGCCGTATAGGCCGTCACGCGGTAGGCATAGGTCACACCGAACGGAAGCTCCACCGTATCCAGATAGGCCGCCGTCGTGCAGCCGCTTTCCAGCGTCGTGAACGTGCCGTAATCCCAGGTCTGCTGCACGCCGTCGCTGATGCGGACGGCCTGCGCACGCTCGACACGGTAATAGACCGTCTCGAACTTCGTCTCCTCCGCCGCCGTCCAGCTGAGCGCGACATTGCCGTTTTCATCGCGTACCGCCGTCAGATCCTTCACGGCAAGCAGGCTTGCGTCCGCCGTATTGTGCGTGCCGAAGAACGCCTTCCAGAGGCGCGTCTCATAGCCCTGCGCGCCCTCGGGTGCATAGAGCGTCAGACCGAGATCCTTTTCAACGACCTTGCTGTCAACCACATCGAAGTAGTAATCCTTGAAGTTGTTGTAGCGTGCGATCTGGAGCGCATTGGCGCTGATGTACTGATAGCATTCCAGAACCGGAGCGGTCATGCTCTCAAAGCGATAGTCCGTCAGATTCTCGCAGCCGTAGAAAGCCGCGTCGCCGATGCGGACGACCGTGGAGTTGAGCGTCACGGAACGCAGGCCCAGTGCGCCGTAAAATGCGTTTTCGCCGATACGCGCCGTTCCCTCGGGGACGATGTAGGCGCTGCCCGCCTTGGCCGCCGGGTAGTAGAGGAGCGTCTTGCCGGAGGCGTCAAACAGGACGCCGTCCACGGTCTTGAAGGCCGTATTGCCGGAGGCTACGCGGATCTCTTCGAGCGCCGTGCAGCCGATGAACGCCTGCGCCTTGCCGAAATCGGTCAGTCCGGCAGGAAGCGTGATGGTTTTCAGGGCCGTGCAGTTCTGGAACAGGTATCGCGTAAGCGATTCCAGTCCGGCCGGGAGCGTCACATCCTCCAGCGCCGTGCAGCCGGAGAACGCGCCGTTTCCGATGGAGGTCACGCCGTCCGGAATGCGGATCGACCGAAGGGCCGTGCAGCCGGAGAAGGCGTTGAGGGAAATGGTGGTGAGCGATTCGGGAAGCGTCACGCTCTCCAGAGCTGTGCAGCTGCCAAAGGCCGAGGTACCGATGACCGTCAGGCCCTCGGGCAGGATGAGGCTCTTCAGCGCCGTATCGCTGTTGAACGCGCCGGTGCCGATGGTCAGCTCCGTCGTGCGCGCTTCAAACGTCACGCTTTCCAGATTCGTGCAGCCGCGGAAGGCGTTCGAGCCGATGACGGTGACGCTTGCCGGAATGACGAGCGTTTTCAGCGTGGTGTTGTTCTGGAGATAGCCGCTCGGGATCTCCGTCACATTGGAGGGAACGGTAAAGTCCTCCGTGACCGTGGTCGTAGCCGTCGGGACGATGAGCACGGAGTTGTCCGCGCGCTTGCAGACCGCGCCGCTCTCATTGTTGTAATACGTTTCGTTGGCCGGATCGACCGTGATGTTTGCAAGCAGGGTGCAGTTCTTGAACGCATCCTTGTGCAGGTTCTTGACGCTTGCGGGCAGGTAGACGCCGGACACATGCGGGTCAGCGGCCGCCTTTCCCTGGTCCATGTTCGCAAACGCGCTCATGCCAAGCTCCTCGAGCGTATCCGGCAGGAGCAGCTCCGTCACGGATTTCAGCGTCGTAAAGGCGCTGGACTTGATGACCTTGATCTGCGTGCCGCTCAGGTCCACCTTTTTCAGGGAGGTGAAATCCGCAAACGCGCTCGATTCCAGATTTGTGAGCGATGCCGGGAAGTGCAGCTCGGTCACGCCGTTGCCGCGGTAGGCGCTGGTGTAGAATGCGCTTCCGCCGACGCTTTCCAGAGTTTCGGGCAGGGTCAGCGTTTTCAGCGAAACGGTGTTGTAGAAGGCTCTGCTGGCGATCTCCTTCACCTGCGTCGCGCCGAGGCTGATGGTTTGCACTGCGTCGCAGCCGTCAAAGGCGCTCTTGCCGATGGTTTGCAGCGTCGCCGGGAATTCCAGCGTCTGCGCCTTCTTGCAGTTGTAGAACGCGCTTTCTCCAATCGACTGCACGCCGCTGCCGAAGGTGATCTCCTCTGCATTCTGGCACTTTGCAAAGGCATACGCGCCAATGGTCTTTACGCTGTCGGGGATATGGATCGCTTTCAGCGCCAGTGCCTTTGCGCTGCTGCCGCTCGTCACGACGCCGCTTGCAAAGGCATGTTCGCCGATCGTCTCCAGCGTGCTGGGAAGATTCAGCTCCGTCAGGCCCACGCAGCCGGAGAAGGCCGCCGCACCAAGATACTTGACGCCCTCGGGGATGCTCACGGAGGTCAGCTTTGCGTCATGGCTGCCGTCAATGAGATACGTTCCGTTCTGACTCATCAGCCAGCCGTTTTCGTTGATCTTGAGATAGCGGTTGCCGCTTTCCACGATATATCCCTCAAATGAGGTGCAGTTGGAAACGATCGCGCCGCCAAGAGTCTCCTCGGTCGCTTCAAATGCGCTGTCCGCGCCGAAGATGATGTGCTTCAGGCCCGTGCCGTAGACCATGGAGCCGTCGGGAAGCTTTGCGCCGCCGGTCGAGGCATTGGTTTTCGTGAAAGCGTTCTTGCCGATATAGGTGACCGTATCCGGGATCTTGAAATCGCCCAGAGAGCAGCCGCCATCAAACATGTCGTCGGTGATCTTGGTCAGATTGCCGGTGACCTCTTTCAGAGAATAGCAGCTGGAGAAGATCTTTCCGATATTCTCCGGCGAGCCTTCAAAGTGGACGCTTTCCAGACTGAAGCAGACCTCAAACAGCTTATCGCCCAGCGTCTTGACCGACGCGGGGATGGTGATGCTCTTGAGCATCTTGCAGTAGCCGAAGGCATCGTAATCGATCAGCTCCACCGTATCGGGAAGCGTGATGCTCTCAAGCAGCTGGTCAGAGCGGAAGGCCGTTCTGCCGATCTCTGTTACCTGCGATTTGCTGAGGTCGATCTTTTTCAGGTTGTCGCAGTAGCCCAGCGCGCTTTCACCGATCTTGGTCAGTGTGCTCGGCGCATAGACCTCTACGATGTTGTCATTGTCATAGAAGGCGCGCTTGCCAAGCTCCTTGACGCCCTCGGGGATGACGACGATGCTGTCCGTGCCGGTATAGGCCGTCAGAACGTCGTTTTCATCGATCACGAAGCCGCCCGCAGAGCCGGCCTTGACTGTCACGGCGCAGCTGGCGCTGACGCCGCTGGGCGCTGTGGCCGTAATGACCGCACTGCCCTCCGAAAGGCCCTGGATCAGGCCGTCTTCTACACTTGCCACCTCCGGCGCGGAGCTGGTCCACGTCAGCGTGCGCTCGGTCGCGTTATATGGCGTATAGGTGACGGTCAGCTTCTGGCTGCCGCCGGCCGACATGGAAACGCTCGTTTTGCTGAGCGTCAGCGCCGTGACCGGGATACCGCTCGCGGCCTTGCCCGAGACGGTGATGGTGCACGCCGCCTTCAGGGCCGCGTTGGACGCGCTGGTGGCGGTGACCGTCGCCGTGCCCTCCTTCAGAGCCGTGACCTCGCCGTCCTTGACCAGAACGACGTCCGCATCCGTGGTCGTCCAGTTCAGGCGCTTGTCGGTCGCCTCTGCCGGGGTGAACTTCACGTCCAGCACAGACGTCTCACCGACCTTCATGGTCTTTTCCGGCTCCGCCATTTCGATGGCCGTGACTTCCTGCTTCGCAACGCTCACCTGATACATGCAGCAGTTGAGCGCATAGTCATAGGCCACGATGAAGAACGTGCCCTCATACAGCTTGTCATAGAAATCGGTCACATCATACGTCACCGAGATCTGCGTGCCGGGCTTGGCGTCGCTGCCGTCTTCATTGACCAGCGGCGTGAAGTAATCATAGTACATACCGGCCACGCCGATGCCGCCGGTCAGCGTCATGCCCGCCGAATACAGCGTCGCCGCCATCAGATACTGGTTGTCCTCAAACGTGACGTCCAGATACATCCGGCCGTCCTCGCCCTCGTAGAACGCAAGGCCGTTGCGGTTGACGACATACGGCGCTTCATAATCGACCGTCATATTGAAGCCGAAGGTATCCTTCAGATTCGCATCCGTATCCTCCGCGTCCGGCGAGACCTTCGCCGTGATCGTCAGGCGGGTATTGTTGTCCAGACCGGAGGCCTTCATCGCATCCCAGTCGGGGTAGATATCGCCCACGAACGCCGGATACATGATGTTCGCACTCTGGTTGAACATGGCCTTGCGGATGTTCAGGCCCTCATAGGAATAGTAGACCTTTCCGGTATCCCGGTCCGCGATGCTCACGCTGGCATGCTTTGCACCGCGCAGCAGACCCAGCGGCAGAGAATACAGGTAGCCGTATGCGTTGCCCGCATCCAGCGCCATGGCGATCTTCTCCTCCGAGAAGGCAGGCTCTTCCACGCCCTCCCGAAGCTGGAGCGCATAGCGGCCGGGCAGCATCAGAGACTGGTTGCCGTAAACGCCGTAGACCGTGGATGCAAACACATCCGCCGTCTCGCCGCTGAATTCATCGGCGTCCAGCATCGGGGCCTGCGCCCAGTTGCCGTAGAAGCCGAGATACGGAATGGACAGATCCGGCTGCGTTTCCGAGCTGAGAGTCACAAAGCCCTCGACATAGCAGCCGTTCGCATAATACTTTTCAAGGTAAGCGCGGTCAGAAGCGCTCAGACGGATGGTCACCGTGACCAGTGCGTCGGCGCCTGCCTCCACAAGCAGCGTCGTACCGTTCAGCGACGCGCCGGAAACCGTCACGTCCGACGTATCCGCCGACAGAACATACGGCTTCTGCGCCATGTACTTACCGTCGGCAGAGACTGCCTCGGTCAGGACGCTGGTGCTGAGCGTATAGCTCTGCGCCTCGCTGCCGGTGTTCTTCACATGGAACTGCACGGCGTAGGTGCCGGCCTTCTGGGGATCGTCGCCCAGCTCGACCTTCGTGCGCTCACTGCCATCGACATAAAGGTACGTCTCCGAGGTCAGCGCCGCGTTCAGATTCACAAGACCCGCGCCCTGCTTTCTCGGGGAGACCTGCACGCCGTTCTGCGTCACCGGCACAGCCGTGGACATGAACAGACGGTTTGCAAGCGTTTCCACCTCACCCGCGCTCAGCGCCGGGTATTTTTCATTCAGGTATTCCCGCATTGCCGCAGAAACGCCGGACATGTACGGCGCCGCCATCGACGTGCCGGACATGTAATCGTAAGCGTTGTTGAACGGGACGGAGGAATAGATTCCGCCGCCGGGCGCCGTGATCTCGGGCTTCAGCTCCAGAGACGGAAGCGGGCCCCACGACGAGAAGCCGGACATCGTCGCCTCGCCGACGTTGCTTTCCTCCAGCGTGATCTGCTGCGTCTCGGCCGAGGCCAGCGTCTCGCTGCTTGCCAGCGTGATGGAGGCCGTCGGGATGCGGACCTCCGTGATGGCCATGCCGGGAGCCTCACCCTGACGGTTGTTGTAGATCAGGCATGCAATCGCACCGGCCGCAGCCGCGTTCAGCTGCTTCTGCTCAAAGGAAATGCTGCCGCGCTGAATGACGGCGATCTTTCCGCTGACATCCAGACCGCTGAAATCGCTCACATCGCCCGTGCCGGGAATCATGACATACGCATAGCTGCCCGCGCCAAGCTCTGCCGCGAAGTCGTGGCCGGAGAGGTCGGTATAGGTGATCTTCGTACCGGCCGCGCTGAAATAGTGGTCGCCGGCAGCGTTGATGCTGGCCACGCTCAGATTCATCTTATAGCTCGAGGGGGAAGAAACGATGCCGTAGTCCACATTGGACGTCGTGGCATAGTCGCCCGCCGGTGCGCCATAGGCCGAAGAATAGCTGTTGCCTGCGGAAACGCACATCGAAATGCCGCTTTCGTCCATCAGGCCGTAGACCTGATCGAGCAGGCCGTCCGATTCCTCCGCGCCGAAGCCGCCGGCCGAGCCAAGGCTCATGTTGACGACATCAACGCCGACCAGAACCGCGTCGGAGAGCGCCGCCAGAATGGCCGCCGTCGTCGCGCCGCTGCTGCGGTCGCTGAATACCTTGAAGATGGCGAGCTGCGCCTCGGGCGCTGCGCCGGAGAAGGTCACATTGCCCTCTGCGTCCACAGCCTTACCGGCCGCGATACCGGCAACGTGTGTGCCGTGGTTATTGCCAAGGTTTTCGACCGCATATTCCGACGGGCAGATATCCGGGTCGTAATCGGCATAGTCAAATGCAAACGGCACCTTGCCGTTCTTGTAAAGCTCGTCCGCCGTCAGAAGGTGGCCCTTACCGGCTGCGCTGAAATACGCCGCGTAGGAATGGGCCGTCGTCTGGCCGTCCTCCGTCGTGTAAAGGAGGCTCTCCAGATCGTCCTTGTGCAGCTTCTGGCTCTGCGGCTCGTTTACGAAGGCCTCATGCGTCGTATCCAGACCGGTATCCAGAATGCCGATCAGCATACCTTCGCCGAGGTAGTCCGTCGTATTGGCAAACGACGCGCCTGCCGGATAGACGGCGTTGTCTACGCCCTCGTCCGGGAAATACTCCGTCTTTTCCTTTTCGTATGTAACGGAGAGCACAACGTCGCGGACGCCGCTCAGCTCACGGAGCTTCGCAATGTCGCCGTAGCGCACCCGGGTGGCAAAGCCGCTCAGCAGCGACGCATAGGTATACGTCGTTTCTCTGCCCATCTCCGCCTCTTCCATCTGGGTCTCGACCGCAGACTGGACCGAGGCAATCTGCTCCAGCTGACGCTGCGCCGCAGCGGTCTGCATGAAATCGCTGAAGGCCATCTGCTGCTGGTTCATCTGCTTCTGCACATCATAGAGCGAATCTACATCCAGAAGCACGATGACATCCACCATCTCGTCCTGAGACGGCAGCAGATCCTCGCCCAGCTCCTCCGGATCGATCAGGCGGCTCTTGTCCAATGCCTGCTCCAGAAGCTTTGTCTGTTCTTCCGCAGTGAGGTTTTTCACCTGTTCACTATAGAGCGGAATATTACGATCCTGAGGCTGTGCCGCCGCAGCCATCGGAACTGCGGAAAGCAGCATGGCCACAGTCAAAGCCAGCGCAAGCAGGCGCTTCATCCTGTGTTTCATCTATATCCTCCCTTTCATTCGGCAGTGTGGAGTTCTCCACTCTGCTTATTTAAATAAATAATATCAGAACGGTGGATTTGAATCAATAATTATGAGCTTGAACGTACTACAGGGAATAGAGATATGTTTAACTTTGCGTTGATTTTTCCTGAAAATCAAGTAAAATAGAAATATGAATTTCTAATATCCGCGATTGCCCCATCTGAATCCGCGCGGATTCCCGCGAAACAGTCAATCTCTAGTTGAACTTATATTTCATGCCATTCCGGCATTACTACAGGAGGAAAAGGATATGCAGGAGCTTTCCATTGGTCAGACGATCGCCCAGCTTCGCAAGCAGGCGGGCATGACGCAGAAGGAGCTTGGAACCGCCGTCGGCGTTTCCGTGCAGGCGGTCTCCCGCTGGGAGCATGGCGGGACGCCGGATATCGAGCTGCTTCCGCGCATTGCCGCCGTGCTCGGCATCTCCACCAGTACGCTTCTCAACGAGGCCGCCGACGGCCCCGTCGATCTGGAAGCGCTTATCCGCCGGGAGCTGCACCGCCTTCCGCAGAATCAGCGCCTGCGCTTCGCCAATCAGCTGGCATGGATGATTATGAAGGACGTGACCGCCGAGCTTGACCCCACCGGAGATTCCTGCTATCAGTACATGACCGGAAGCGAAAACGCCGACCGCCGCGCACCGGTGCCGGAATCCGTGCCGTCCGTCGTCTATGTTTCGCACAACACCGGTATCATGCAGGCCTCCGTTGCAGCAGATTTCCCGTACACGCTTTTCATGCCGGAGCCGGACGACGGATACGCCTCCATCATGAAATACGCCGAGGACAGCCGCCGCTTTTTCGCGTTTCTCTCCAAGCCGCACCGCGTTGAAGCGCTGACGTTTTTATATTCGATGAAGCCGCAGCAGTATTTTACCGTCCCCTTTGCCGCAAAGCAGCTGCACATCAGCGAGGCGGAGGCTCAGGAGATCGTGGACGAGCTGTATCAGAACCGAATCATTCTCCGCGAGAGCGTGGAGACGCCGGCCAGCGAGGTCAGCGTCTATCAGCGCATTCAGGATACCGCGTGGATCCCGTTCCTCTATTTTGCCACGGAGACCATGCGCGCGCAGGATGTCATCAGCGCGCTCCATCTGCGTACCAAACCCTTTTTCACCAGCCCACTCGGCACAGGCTGCCCTTCTCCGCGCTGGCGCACGCGCTCTGACGTGGAGGCCGAAGCGCCTACCAGCAGCCACGGCTGCATGGACACGATCTGAATCCGGAGATTCTGCTATCCGGCGCCGCAGCAATGCGGCGCCGGATGGCATAAACGGACAGGACTGCGCATTGCGGCCGGGGGCGTCCGAAAGCACTTGACAAGAACGGGTTTATCCTGTAAGCTATCTGAGGTTAATGTTATTTAACCGCTCTCTTTTCCTGCGAGTTAGATTACCTTAACCAAAGCTATCTGAACAAGGAGAAACGCATATGCTGAAAAGACGCGCACTGAGTCTCCTGTTGGTGTTTGTAATGATCGTCTCCCTGCTTCCGTCCGCCGTTCTGGCGTCCGGGGAGACCGACGCGATCGCCATTCAGGAGAAAACCATCACCACGTCCACCACAACGGTCACCGTCAAGGTGACCGGCTATGAGGGCCTGTCAAACGCCACGCTCCGTCTGAGCGTCGGCCCGGACGGCACCGAGTCCGACTGGGGCATAAGCAATCCGCCCCGGACGGCGCTTGGCAGCCTCAAATACACAGGCCCGGATACCTACACCTTCGCCATCGACCCGGCCAAGCTGGCCGCGGGCAAAAACGTGCAGGCGTATCTGTATTACTGGAGCGACTCGCGTGACGACTGGGCCTACACCTACGGCTATCCCGTCGAGATCACCGACGGCGATCCCGTGCCGTCTGTGTCGATCGGCACCCAGAACGTCACCAACCGCACGACGGAGCTTTCGGTCACGCTGAAAAATCTCCCCGCAAGCGGCATTTTCCGTGTGATCCAGCTGGGCGCGGAGGAGACGTATGACTCCGCCAGACTCAACAGCTACACGAGCCTGTATTTTTCCGTCGTCGGAAATCTGCATGCCGGTGAAAACACGCTGACGCTGACCGCCGCGCCGGAGGCCGGGAGCAGGCTGCTTGCCGTCCTCCGCGACAGCAGCGGCAGTGAAACGAAGGACTATATGTCGCAGCCGGTCACGGTCGCGTATGAACAGGAGCCGTCCATCGTCTCCATCGTGGGCGAGGTGGACAGCGCCTCCACGACTGTGAAGGTCAGCCTCACGCGCGTGCCGTCCAGCGGCATCCTCAAGGTCATTGCGCTGGACGCGGGTGAGGAGATCCCGTCCAACGTTTTCAATTTCGATTACAGCGGCGCGCTGTATACCGGCTATTTTGCCGCCGGAGGACTGCATACCGGTGAAAACACGCTGACGCTCAGCGCCGCGCCCGCAGCAGGCAAGATCCTGTACGCGGTCGTGCGCGACTCCTCCGTCACGCCGTCCGCCGACTATGTGTCCGAGGGCGTCGCGGTCGCGCAGGCATACACGCCGTTCGCCATGTATATCAAGGGCGAGCTGACCAACAGCAGCACCACGCTTTCGGTGTTCCCGAAGATGAAGCGCTACAACGCCCAGCCCAGCGTGCTGGAATCCGCCGCACTCTTCCGCGCGGGCGTGCAGACGCCGCTTGCGGAACTGGAAGCGCCGAAGATGGGCGAGCTTATGACGTTTACGGGCCTGAGGGGCCTGACTGCGGGCGAAAAGCTGACGCTCACCGTGACCTATGACGGCGGCAGGACTGCCGCGTGGGAATATCTCGTCTGCGACGCCGCGGAGGAAAACAGCTTCGAGATCGTGGAAAAGACCTTCACCACGACCTCCACGACCGTGACTGTCAAGGTCTCCGGCTACAACTGGTACAATAACCGCGAGGATTGGAGCCGCATTTGCATCACGACCGGAAGCGCCTCCCAGACCGAGCCGGGCGACGACGAGGGCCGCGAGGATCTCACGAGCCAGGTGTTTACCGGGAAGGGAACGTATACCTTCACCATTCCCGCCGATAAAATGTCCGAGCTTCAGGAGGGCAACTCCATCATGGCGGCGCTCCGCTTCTACGACGGCCACGGCGTCGAGGGAACGGTCGATTTCGAGTGGTACGCCGCAGCGGACAGCGTTCTGATCTCCGCCGCAAGCAAGACGCCGCTGGAGCGGCTGGAAAACTGCTCGGTCACCATGCTGAAGGACGGCCAGCCACGCACGGAGACCTTCCGTCAGGAGCAGACCAGCATCGACTATGCCGTTACGCTGGACAACGAGATCCCCAGCGCGACGCTCGGATTCTACGCCTATCCCGGCACAGTTGCTTTTGACCCGGATGGAGGCCATAAGATCTCGCTTGGCAGCGTGAAGGTCACGCAGAGCGGCACCGGAACGATCCCGGTCGATCTGACGAACGTTCCCGCCGGCTATCGCGTGATCGCCAGCCTCTATGTCTGCATCGACGGCGACGAATGGTACCGCCACGTCAATTCGGCGCAGACGCCCGAGGTCGTGGATGAGAACGGCAAGGGCTTTGAGCCGTATGTCTATCCCGACGCGACGATCGACGAGACCGAGCTTTGGGCGGGCGACACGTCGCTGCATATGAGCCTGACGGGCGACGCGCGCTTCTTTGAATACGCTGCGCAGGGCAAGATCACCATCAATGTTGCGCTGGCACAGTATCCCGCCGATGAGGACTTTGATTTTGAGGGCAGCGATCAGATCTCGCTTGGCAGCGCGTTCCGCGTGACCGAGGCTTTCTCCGGCAGAGAATTCACCTTTGCCGACAAGCCCCTGCGCGAGGGCTACCGCGTCCGCGCGGTCGTCTACTGGACGCAGAATGCCGACCTATTTATTGCGCCGGGCAACGACTATGAAGCAGTTTTTAACCTGCCGGATGATTCCGTGCTGGTTTCCGGCTCTGCGCAGAGCGCGCCTGGCGTAACGACGAAGCCTGTCACAGCGGGGGATACTACTGTTGCGTTTACTGTGACAGGTACAGTCCCGGAGGGCGCACTCCTGCTGGTCAAGAGCTATGACGCCGGAACGACCGAATTCCTGACGACCGGCGGCACGCCGCTTGGCGTTGTGAATCCCGTCTCCGCCGGAGATGTGACGCTGCCGGTCAGCGGCGACGCGCTGACGGCCGGACGCATCGTGGTCGCCTTCCTTTTGAAGGACGGCGCGGTGCAGGCGCAGTCTCAGCCGGTGACGGTCAGCGAGCCGAAGCCTGCCGTGCTGTTCACCGTTACGCCGAAGGGCGCTTTGACGGTCGGAAGCGCCAGCCTTGCCTTCACGCTGGAGGCCGCAGACCCCGCGAAGGAGATCAACGCCGTGTATCTCTACCGTCTGACCGGCGGCAGGATCGCGGATTATGACGAGCCGCTTGCGACAAACAGAAAGGCCGTCGTGGGCGATAATACCCTCGCCATCCCCGCAGGCGCACTCACCGCCGGTGAGACGCTCCGCTTTGTTGTCCAGTATTGGAAGAACGACGACCTGCGCTATTTTGAAGCCGGCGACGTCACCGTCGCGGCAGAACAGGAAGCGGATTCCATCGCCATCCAGGAAACGTCCTTTACGGTGAGTTCCACCACTGCGACGGTCAACGTCAGCGGCTATGAGGCGTATCAGGGCGGCCTGCTTGTCCTGACGACCGGCAGCGCGTCCACCAACGGCGACGGCGACAGCCGCACCCGCCTTGGTTCGAGAACCTATACCGGCTCCGGAAGCTACACCTTCGATTTTGGAAGCGGAAAGCTGACGGGCGGAAATACCGTGCAGGCGTATCTTTACCGCTATGACGGCGACGCCGACCGCACCTATTATCAGTACAGCGAGGCGGTTTCCATTGAAAAGGAAGCCACGGAACCCACGGTTTCCATCGTCACAAAGAACGTTACCACGGACACAGAGGCCGTCTATGTGAGCGCGGAATTTGACGACAGCGCCCTGCTGACGCTCTATGGCTACACGGGAGACAGCTTTGACGCGGCCGCGAACGCCTCTGATTACTGCGGCATCCAGTATCTTGCCTCTGCGCCCAGCAACTCGCAGAAGGTCACACTGACAAGAGCGCTGACAGAGGGAGAAAAGCTGATTGCCGTCCTGTGGAGCGGCGGCCTTGGCAAGACAATTCTGGCGCAGTCGCAGCCGGTAACGGTCGAGGCGGCCCCCGAAAAGCAGAAGCCCAGCGCCTATCTGCTGACGCAGAACGTCACCGCAGGCATGACGAAGCTCACCGCGTCCATGCAGTTTGACAGCAGCATCAAATATGCGGAATACAAGCTCTATCAGTTTGACGGCGATACGCTGAACGCTGAAACGGCGGAGGTGCTGGTCTCCGGCGGCCTGTACCGTTCGCAGACCAATCAGACGCTTTATGTCGGCGTCGGCCGTTTGAAGGTTGGCAGCAAATTGCAGCTCGTCCTGACGGCGGGCGGCGAAGAAGCGCGTTCCGCTGCTGTCACTGTGCAGCCCTCGCCGGATTGGGGCACGCCCTACGCGGCGTTCTCGGTCAGCGCGGTCAAGAGCGACGCGGCCTCCGTCTCCCTGACGGTCGATTACTCTGACCAGTATTTGACGATGGGCGACGAGTTCTACTGCGACGTGACGGTCTATGCCTGCTCCGGTGAATATTCTGACGATGAGATCGAGGACAATGAGCTTTGGGAGAATTTCCGCATCTGCCGCGCGGTCGCCAAGGCCAACTCCCGCATGGGCGGCGAGACTAGGGGAGAGCTGACGCTCGACTTCTACGACACGGCGGCGCTTCAGGCGGGCGAAAAGCTCTTCATCAAGCTGCGCCTGCCCCATGTGGAGTGGGAGGGCGAAGAGGTAGACTATGTTTCCGCCTCCATCCCGGTCATTGCGGCGGACGATGAGATCCCGGAATACCGCGTCGTCCTGTATAACCTCGAAAGCGACACCTCGCGCGGAGCGCGTCTGCGCACGATCCTCTCCCAGCTTAATATCCCGGTCATGGAAATGACCTATGAGAATCTCAACCAGTCCGTCGGCTATCTGGCCGGACTCGAGGGCTATGAGGCGGCGGCCTCCGCGTATGACGGCAGGGACTACGACGCCGAATTCATGCTCATCTGCAATCTGCCCGAGTCGCTTCTCGACCGTTTCCTCGACGCGATGCAGTTGGACGGTCTGCGCATCGACCACAAGGCGGTCGTCACCGCCTATAACCGCGACCGGCTCTATTATAAGCTGATGGACGAGATCGCGGACGAGCACAATGTGTTCCAGATGCTTTTGAAGCTCAACGATCTGATCGCACAGAGCAAAAAGCTGACGGAGGCTGAGTACGGCGCATCCGACCACTGGGACGCGCTGCAGGAGGCCATTGCAGCCGGGGAAGCCCTTATCCGCAGCGAGGAGCCGTCCTACGAGGACATGCTCGAGGCGTACGAGCGGCTCAAGGCGGAGTATCTCGCCGTGACCGGCCAGACGGAGATCGACGGCATCGCAGCCATCACCATTGCCCCGGAGGCGGGCGGAACGTATACCATGACCGCGTCCGTCCTTGGCGGCAGTGCTGCGCGCCAATATGCCTATACATGGTCGAACGGCAGCAGCGCCCAGACCCTCATGGGCATCCCGGCAGAGGGCCTGATCGGCACCACCCTTACGGTGACGGCGGCGGGCTGCTACGGCAAGCTCACCGCGCAGCTCATGGTTCCGGCCTACACGGCGCCGGAGGTCTCTGCTGATAAAAATACCGTCACAGTGAAGCTGCATCCGGCGGAGGCGGCGACGAACACGCCTGCCGCAGAGCAGTATATCGTCATGCTGTATCAGGATGAAACGCTGCTGGAGACAAAGACAGTCCAGACCGCGCAGAGC
>ULXB01036739.1_pt1 | contig 17667 bp, 18 predicted proteins | sample 1960901 | NCBI WGS metagenome assembly ULXB01 (sample SAMEA4835828, study PRJEB28245) | human gut metagenome | biome: gut microbiome; material: fecal sample | place: Denmark | collected 2008
TCTTCACAAAATAATTAGCACTCACCTCTTGACAGTGCTAACAATAAGTGTTATATTACAGCTAGAACAAAGGAAGGGGAACAAAAAGAGATGATAAAGATTCCACCGACCGGTGTTTGAGATGACAACAACACTTCAGAGTAAATCCGAATGTGCAAAATAAATTAATAAATGTCTTTTGAAAGGAGATATGACTTATGTTAATGCCTAGTATTTTTGGAGAGAACTTATTGGATGATTTCTTTGGAGAACCATTTGGAGGATATGATTACAGTGAATCCGGACTTATGACAACGGATGTAAAAGATACCGATAAAGGCTATGAAGTAACGATGAACATGCCTGGAGTTAAAAAAGAAGATGTAAAAGCAGAACTGAAAGATGGTTATCTGACAGTCAGTGCTGAGACGAACACGAAGAAAGATGAAAAAGCTGAAGATGGCAAGTACATCCGCCGTGAACGTTACAGTGGATCCTGCAACAGAAGCTTTTATGTAGGCGACGGTGTCAAACAGGAAGACATCAAAGCCAAATTTGAAGACGGTACATTGAAACTGTTCGTACCGAAAGAAGCAGCAAAACCTGCTGTAGAACAGAAGAAATACATTTCCATTGAGGGATAATCAGAATGCGGATTGTAAGCGTCCGGTTACAGGGTTGCCAGATGAGGCAGCCGCTTAAAAAGAAAGTTAGCTAAATTCAGATAGATTTATAAGGAGGAACGACTTATGTTAATGCCTAGTATTTTTAATGATAACTTATTTGATGATTTCTTTGATTTTCCATTTTATGATGATAAAGCAGATCGTAAGATCCAGAGAAAACTGTATGGACATCATGCAGGCAATCTGATGAAGACAGATATCAAAGAGAAAAAAGATGGTTATGAACTGGAGATCGATCTTCCGGGATTCAAGAAAGATGAAGTTACAGCAGAACTGAATGACGGATATCTGACAGTCAGCGCTGCCAAAGGACTGGATCAGGATGAGCAGGAGAAAGAAACTGGTAAGTACATCCGTCGTGAACGTTACGCAGGAGCCTGCCAGAGAAGTTATTATGTAGGTGAAGATATCACGGAAGAAGATATCAAGGCTGAGTTTAAGCATGGTATCCTGAAACTCTTTGTCCCGAAGAAAGAAGTAAAACCGGTAGTAGAAGAGAAGAAATATATCAGTATCGAAGGATAATGACAACACGTTAAAAACTTTCAAATACACCATATGATGAGGGCAGCATACAGGAGCAAAATCCTGTATGCTGCCCTTTTTGCCATCTATATAAATGGAAATTTGAGAAAGTCTGGATAGTATAATGAAGTTAGGAGTTGATCTGTATTTTGAGATGTGGAAAAAGGGAGAAATATCCATCAGAAAAGTTGTGTAGTAGTGGTGAATCGAAAAATAAAATCTGAGAGAATTTTCGAATGTGGGAATCGGAGAATTACAGATAATGAAAAATCAACCATGGGAAAGGGAATGTTTAGTGTTATGGCATGGACATTCCCTTTTCTGGACATTCTAATGTGCAAGTAATGCAGTCGGCAGAGAAATCGGCAGAATCGGCAGAAAAAATATAGAAGTATAGAGAGCAGTTGTTTGAATATCTGGAATACTATAAACAGGACAGAGGATATTTGTTAAGTTTCAATTTTAATAAAAATAAGAAGCGCGGAATCCAGAACTTGGAGTATCAAGGGAAAAGGATTTTGGAAGTAATTGTGTAAGATATAAGGATAATAAGAGGAACAGCTTGCTGGCATCGGCAAGCTGTATTATAGAAAAAGCCCTGCTTTATGCAAGGCTTTTGAAGTATGAGAAAGATTTTCATTTACCAGATTCCAAGCACATGCTGCATGGAAAGACTGGCGATCGTGATACCGATCCAACAGCAGAAACCAAGAGCGAGTGGTTTGCCGCCGGTTTTGATCAGCTTGATGATATTCGTATTCAGACCGACTGCACTCATGGCGAGGACGATGAAGAACTTGCTGAGTGTCTTCAGTGGAGTAAATACATCTGCGGATACGCCGGCTGAAGTTGCGATCGTTGTGATCACGGAAGCGAGAACAAAGTAGAGGATGAACATCGGGAAAATCTTTTTAAATTCCACTTTCTTTCCTTCGGCTTTGGAGCTGCGTGTCCGGATAAATGCGAGAACCAGTGTGATCGGGATGATCGCGAGCGTTCTGGTAAGTTTGACCGTAACTGCCTTATCCAGTGTGGCAGAACCGAGAGCGTAGAGCGAATCCCAGGTGGAAGCCGCTGCAGTTACGGAAGAGGTATCGTTGATCGCAGTTCCGGCAAAGATACCGAAGGCTTCCCCGCTTTTGGTTGAAAATCCAAGCAGTGCACCAAGTGACGGGAAGAACAGTGCGGCGAGCATGTTGAAAAAGAAGATAACAGAGATTGCCTGTGCAACTTCTTCATCATCCGCATCAATGACCGGTGCTGTTGCGGCAATTGCAGAGCCTCCGCAGATGGAAGATCCGACACCGACCAGTGTGGAAATATTTCCCGGTACATGCATAACTTTATGTAACAGATATGCAATGATCAGGGACGTTGAAATCGTCGTTACGATAATTGGCAGTGACTGTTTTCCGGTTTCCAGAATCACGGAGAGATTCAGTCCGAAACCGAGAAGGATTACAGCGTACTGAAGAACCTTCTTTGATACAAAAGTAATACCGTCCTGAAACATGGATTTGTCTTTTAATAATAAAGTAATGATCATTCCGGCAAGGATACCGAATACCGGTCCGCCGATGATCGGAAATGTCTGTCCGAGGAACCAGCATGGAACGGCGATGACCAGACAAAGTAAGATGCCTTTCCAGCTTTTTGTTATAAAATTCATAGAAATACCCCTTTCAAGTGAAATAAATAAGTTACTCTCATAACAATCTGTCCTATCATAGCATAAAAACAGCAGAATAAAAAGATGAAGGAAGAAAAATTCCCAAAGTAATTTGAGAATAAGGTGGAAATAACGAAAGATTCCCGATATAATAATATGTGATTTTGGGGACAAGGAGGTAAAGTGTGATAAAACGGGGAATCCGGACATTACACAAAAGAAAGTGATGCATACACTGAAAAAATTTGTAAAATATTATGCGCCGTACAGGACAGTATTCTTTCTGGATCTGATCTGTGCGGCGATCATCAGTCTGGTGGATCTTGCATTTCCACAGATTTTAAGATCACTGACAAAGACTTTATTTACAGAGGATCCGTCACAGATCCTTGGAGCACTTCTGCCGATCGGACTGGCTTTGCTTGTGATGTATATCATACAGACATTTTGTAAATATTATGTCAGTTATCAGGGCCATATGATGGGGGCACATATGGAACGGGATATGCGCCAGAAGTTATTTGATCATTATGAGAGACTTTCTTTTTCTTATTATGACCAGAATAATTCCGGACAGATGATGAGCAAGCTGGTGTCGGATCTGTTTGATATTTCCGAGTTTGCGCACCATGGACCGGAGAATTTATTTATATCTGTAATTAAAATCGTTGGTTCGTTTACATTTTTGTTTCTTATTAACTGGAGACTGGCGATTCCGCTGCTTGTGATGGTTGTATTTATGCTGATCTTTTCTTATAAGCAGAACCGTCAGATGCAGGAGACTTTTATGGACAACCGGAGAAAGATCGGGGATGTCAATTCCAGTCTGCAGGATACACTTGCGGGAATCCGTGTGGTGCAGTCTTTTGCAAATGAAAAGATTGAACGGGAGAAATTCGAGAAAAGCAATGAAGGATTTCTGGTATCCAAGGATGCAAACTATCATTGTATGGGAAGCTTTATGAGTGGCAATCTTTTCTTCCAGGGAATGATGTATCTGATCACATTAGTGTTCGGCGGATGGCTGATCGCACATGGGAAAATGGAAGCTGCCGATCTTGCCATGTATGCGCTTTACATCGGAATTTTTATCAGCCCGATCCAGATTCTTGTGGAGCTTACCGAGATGATGCAGAAAGGTCTTTCCGGTTTCCGGCGCTTTCTGGATGTTGTGGAGACGGAGCCGGAGATTGTAAATGCACCGGATGCGGAGCCACTTGAAAATGTAAAGGGTGAAGTGGAATATAAAAATGTTTCTTTCCATTACAGCGATGATGATACGCCGGTACTGGATCGGGTATCTTTTAAGATCCCGGCTGGCAGATCCATTGCCCTTGTGGGACCGTCGGGAAGTGGAAAGACGACGATCTGTTCCCTGCTTCCAAGATTTTATGATGTGACCGGAGGTGTGATCACGATCGACGGGCAGGATGTAAGAAAGCTGACACTGGAAAGTTTGAGAAGCCAGATCGGACTGGTACAGCAGGATGTCTATCTGTTCTGTGGATCGATCAGGGAAAATATTGCTTATGGAAAACCGGGGGCATCGATGGAAGAAATTATCGATGCGGCGAAGAAGGCAAATATCCATGAATTTATCATGTCCCTGCCGGATGGATATGACAGCTTTGTAGGAGAACGAGGAACCCGTCTGTCGGGTGGACAGAAGCAGAGGATTTCGATTGCAAGAGTATTTCTTAAGAACCCGCCGATATTGATTTTGGACGAGGCGACCAGTGCGCTTGACAATGAGAGTGAGCGCTGGATCCAGCAGAGCCTGGAAGAGCTTGCGAAGAACCGGACCACGATCACGATCGCACACCGGCTTTCTACGATCCGCAATGCGGATGAGATTCTTGTGGTTGCAAATAATGGAATCGCTGAACGGGGAAATCATGATGAATTGCTTGAGCAGGGTGGAATTTATGCGCATTATTATGAGATGTCATAATAGTAAGTGAGAAAATCAAAATAAGTAAACAAAAAAGCTTCTTTTCAGAAAAACAGGAGGGCCGTTTCTGAAAAAGAAGCTTTTTATATCGTAAAATTGTAAGCAGTGTGTGCTGGTCTATATTTGCAAAACATTACACAGCTTAATCACACATATGGCAGGCTGCGCATGCAGACGGTGTCGTTGCGCATCCGCCGAGAGCTGTCTCCCGAAGCTCTGCCGGAAGACGCTTTCCTACAGTGTACACCGCTTCCAGCATTTCATCGAATGGAATCAGCTGGCGTACTCCGGAAAGGGCGATCTCTGCAGCGATCGTTGCATTTGCCACACCGGCAGCATTACGGTTCTGGCAAGGATATTCGACCAGCCCGCCGACCGGATCGCAGACCAGACCGAGCATATTCATAAGAACAGTGGATGCTGCGGCAAGGGATTGTTCCGGGGATCCGCCCATCAGTTCAACGGTTGCAGATGCCGCCATTGCAGATGCGATTCCGACTTCTGCCTGACATCCACCGACTGCTCCGGCGACAGTTGCATTGCGCATAGCAAGATAACCGATCGCGCTGGCATTATAAAGTCCTTGCTTGATCTGTTCATCGGAAAGATCATAGGTTTCCTGGAGGGCAAGCAGAAGTCCCGGAACGATACCGGCAGATCCAGCAGTCGGGGAAGCTACGATCACACCCATGGAAGCATTGGTTTCCAGAGTTGCCATCGCGTAAATGACAGCTCTTTCCAGAAGATCTCCGCAAAGACCTTTTCCGGTATCTTTGTGATCTGAGATCTTTTTTGCTTCGCCACCGATCAGTCCACCCATGGATTTGACCGGGGTATGGATCGGAGTAGAAGCGGCTGATTTCATGATCTCAAGAACACGATCCATTTTGCGGTATGTCTCTTCCGGATCCTGTTCTCCCTCTGTGAGCTCTCTCTGAAGCATCACAGCAGAAATTGAAAGGCCTTGTTCCTGACAGACTTTTAATAATTCTTTTGCATTTCTAAAATCCATAATCTGTATTCTCCTTCCAATTACATCTGAACAACCATAACGTTGTATACATTTTTGTTTCTTCTGATTGTATCTGCGATATCTTCCGGTACCAGATCATCGGATTCTACGATGGTATAAGCGGTATTCCCTTTGGATTCGCGGAACAGACGCATGAATGCGATATTGATTCCAAGTTCACTGAGGCATTTGGTAATGTAAGCAACAACGCCCGGTGCATCTTTCTGGACGACGACGATCGAGCTGTATTCTCCGGTAAAATCAACCTCCACGCCATTGATCCGGCACAGGCGGGCTTTTCCGCCACCGAGAGATTCTCCGCGGATCGTCATCTCCTGCCCTTCTTCATTTACCATCAGGATATCGACGGTATTCGGGTGTACGTCGGTTTCTACGTTGTTCGGAATGAAAGAATATTCGATTCCGTTGTCTGTCGCGATCTGGAAGGAATCGCGGATGCGCACGTCATCGGTGGCAAATCCCATAATACCGCCGAGAAGAGCACGGTCCGTACCATGACCATGATAGGTTTTGGCAAAAGATCCATAAAGGGTAAATTCTACTTTTTTAAGAGAACCGGTGAGAAGCTTTCTTGCAAGCAGAGCGATTCTGGCAGCTCCCGCAGTATGGGAGCTTGATGGTCCGATCATATTCGGTCCCATGACATCAAAAACACTGATAAAGGACATAGTAAACCTCCTGTAAAATAATTGTTTCACGTAAGTAAAAAGGATTGACGTCTTATTAGTTATATTGTACCATCAACTTATGAGTGAAACAAATTCATAGATTTTATGAAGACGTTGAAAATTTTTCATAATGGAGTCAGAAGATGGAATTACGTCAATTACAGACTTTTACACAGATCGCGCAGATGCAGAGCTTTTCCAGAACGGCAGAGATGCTGGGGTATTCGCAGTCGGCAGTGACGGTTCAGATCCGCCAGCTGGAAAACGAACTTGGGAAAAGGCTGTTCGACAGGACAGGAAAGAAAGTGGTGCTTACCCCGCAGGGGGAAGAATTTCTGGAGCATGCCAACCGGATCCTTTATGATGTTCATCAGGCGAAAGCATCCATGAATGATACGGATGAATTGAAAAATCCACTTCACATTGGGACGATCGAGTCTCTGTGTACGGTGAAATTTCCAAAGATCATAAGGAAATTCAGGGAACAGTATCCCAGGGTTTCTATCCGGATCACGGTAGATTCTCCGGAAAAGCTGATCCAGATGATGGAACATAATGAACTGGATCTGATCTATATTCTGGATACACCAAGATGGGACAGCAACTGGATCAAGGTGATGGAGAAGGCAGAACCGGTTATGTTTGTGACATCAGTCAGTCACCGGCTGGCAAAAGAAAGAAATTTATTGCTTGATGATCTGCTGAAAGAGTCTTTTTATCTTACAGAGCGCAATGCCAATTACAGGCAGGCACTTGATGGTCAGCTGGCGTTAAGAAGAAAAGAGCTTTCTCCGATGCTGGAGATCAGTGATACTGCATTTATCAAAAAAATGCTGATGCGTGGGGGAGGCGTTTCATTCCTGCCACGTTTTGCAGTAGAAGATGATATTGAGAAAAAGAAACTCACACTTTTGGATGTGAAAGATATAGAAATTACGATGTATCGTCAGATTTTCTATCATAAAAATAAGTTCAAGACAAAAGAGATGGAGAAATTTGCAGAGTTTGCACTGGCGGACAACTAAGAGAAAATACGGAACAAGACAATTGCGGAATTTTGCAAAAATAAATAGAAAAATCAGTTGACAAATGGAAAATATCAGCATATACTACAGCTAATTAAAGCAATAAACCGATGAACAAGAGGAGTAAGTAAAGATATTTATTTCCAGAGAGCTGCCGGTGGTGGAAAGGCAGTAGTAAGAGTTTTTACCGAATGGACTTGTGAGGGTAGCTTGAAACTGCAGAGCAGGAGTAGACGCTGACGGGATGCTCGCCCGTTACCAAGGAGATGTGTATGTCAGTACGCAGTTGAGAGGTCGATCAAAATCGGCAATAAGGGTGGTACCGCAGAAGTAGAATTTCAAGAGCTTTTGTCCTTGTATAAGTGAAAATCTTATACAGAGACGAAAGCTCTTTTTTCGTGCTACAAAGAGGGCGTGCACGTCCGAAAAAGAATCATTTTTGTGCTCGCACAAAGAATGATTCTTTACAGGACGTATAAGCAGTATTCACACGACCGAGATGCAGCATAGCGGAATCGAGGTGTGTAAAGATGCCCGCCCGGAGTAAATCATTCAAAAAAAGCTTACTCAACATAAAAACAACAACGAAAATTTAGGAGGAAGGAATCATGTACCCAGATTGTGATGTAATTTTAAAAATGGCACCGGATTATGACATCATTCCGGTTTGCCGTGAAATCTACGCAGACGTTATTACACCAATCACACTTCTACGGAAGCTCGCAGCAGTCAGTAAACACTATTACCTGCTGGAGAGTGTAGAGGGTGGCGAAAAATGGGGACGATATTCTTTCCTTGGCTTTGATCCGGTGATGCGTGTGAAATGCAGCTGCGGAAAAGTCACTATCGAAAAGGATGGAGAAGAAACGGAGAAGTGATGGCAGTCCAGCATAAAGAGTATCCGGTGTACGGATTACAGTTTCATCCGGAATCGATTCTGACACCGAAGGGAAGGAAGATTCTGGAGAATTTTCTGGGACTGTAGAGAGGAAAGGTGTCAAAATACCTTTTGAAATCAACTCATAAAATAGCAGAGACAATAAGGCAGATAAGATGGAGGACAAAAATTATGATCAGAGAAGCAATTGCAAAGTTAACAAAAAAAGAAGATCTTACATACGAAGAGGCAAGAGGTGTCATGGAAGAAATGATGGATGGTACTGCTACGCAGGCGCAGATGGGCGGTCTTTTGATGGCACTTTCCATGCAGGGCGAGACCATTGATGAGATTACCGCATTTGCAGAAGTGATGCGTGAAAAGGGTGTGAAGATCAAACCGGAGAGAGAGGTCATTGATATCGTCGGAACGGGCGGAGACCAGGTGGGAACCTTCAACATTTCCACAACATCTGCATTTGTAGTGGCAGCAGGCGGCGTGCCGGTTGCAAAGCATGGAAACCGCAGCGTGTCCAGCCGGAGCGGAGCAGCTGATGTTCTTGAAAAGCTTGGCGTGGAAGTTGCACTTACTGCGGAGCAGAATGAAACAGTATTAAACGAGACTGGTATCTGCTTCATGTTTGCACCGGTTTACCACTCATCGATGAAATATGCGGCACCGGTCAGAAAAGAGCTGGGAGTGAGAACAGTATTCAATATTCTCGGACCTCTTTCCAATCCGGCCGCGGCAACCATGCAGCTTCTCGGTGTATATGATAAAGAGCTTGCAGGAACGATGGCAGAGGTACTTTCCAATCTGGGTGTGACCAGGGGCGTTGCCGTTTGTGGCGAGGACGGACTGGATGAAATTACACTCACCGGAGAAACGGATGTACACGAAATCCGTTTTGGAGAAATTACTTCTTATACGATCACACCGGAACAGTTCGGGCTGTCCAGATGCCCGCTTGCCGATCTGATCGGAGGAACACCGGAAGAAAATGCACAGATCACGATGGATATTTTGACTGGAAAAGAGACTGGGGCAAAGAGAGATGTGGTTCTGATGAATGCAGGTATGGCACTTTACCTTGGAATTGACGGGATCACGCTTGCCGAAGGCGTGGAAAAAGCAAAAGAACTGATCGAGAGCGGAGCAGCACTTAAGAAATACGAAGAGTTCCGTGAGGCAACAAAAGCAGTCACAGCAAAATAGGAGAGGGCAATGATTTTAGAAAAGATTGCAGCAGATACGAAGCTGCGTGTGGAAAAAGCAAAAAGAAAGGTTCCATATTCGGAAATCTGCAGAAGGGCAATGGCGATGGATGCCAATACCGGCTTCCCATTTGAAAAGGTACTTGCAGAGCCGGGGATTCATTATATCTGTGAGGTGAAAAAAGCATCCCCGTCAAAAGGTGTGATCGCGCAGGATTTCCCGTATCTGGAGATTGCGAGGGAGTATGAAAAAGCAGGGGCAACTGCGATTTCCTGTCTGACAGAGCCAAAATATTTTCAGGGGAAGGACACTTACCTGAAAGAGATTACGGAAAATGTATCGATCCCGGTGCTCAGAAAGGATTTTACCATTGATGAGTATATGATCTATGAGGCAAAGACACTGGGGGCTTCGGTGGTGCTTCTGATCTGTGCACTTCTGGATACCGAGACACTGAAAAGATACATAAAAGTTGCGGACCGGCTTGGTCTTTCCGCACTGGTGGAAGTCCATGATGAAGAAGAAATGCAGTCAGCGATTAAAGCAGGAGCAAGGGTAATCGGTGTAAATAACCGGAATCTGAAGGATTTCACCGTGGATATCGGTAACAGCATCCGGCTTCGCACTCTGTCACCGGAAAATGTACTTTTTGTGGCAGAAAGTGGGATAAAGACAGCGGAAGATATTGAAAAACTGCGCGAGGCGAAAGTGAACGGTGTATTGATCGGTGAGACACTGATGAGAAGTTCGGATAAGAAAGCGGCGCTTGAAAAACTGAATGGTGGAAGCTTATAAATGGGAAAAACAAAAATTAAAATATGTGGTCTGAAAAGACCGGAGGACATCCGGATCTTGAATCGCCTGAAGCCGGATTTTGTCGGGTTTGTATTTGCGGAAAGCAAGAGAAAAATTGACAAAAAACAGGCGGAAAAACTACGTGAAGCACTGGATCCGGATATTCCGGCAGTTGGAGTTTTTGTAAATGAACCGATCCAAAATGTCACAGAACTTTGCCGGGAAGGGATCATTCAGTTGGTGCAGCTTCACGGGAATGAGGATGACTGTTATATAGAAGAGATCAGGAAGAACCTGCCGGATACTCCGCTTATCAAGGCGGTGAGGGTGCAGTCAAAAGAGCAGATTCTGGAGGCAGAAAAGCTGGATGTGGATTATCTGCTTCTGGATACTTATGTAAAAGGGCAATATGGTGGCAGCGGAACCGGTTTTGACAAGGCACTGATCCCAAAGCTTACAAAGCCATATTTTCTTGCAGGTGGTCTGGATGCAGAAAATGTAAACGAAAATATTTCCAGATGCAATTCGTTTGCGGTGGATGTGAGCAGCGCAGTCGAAACGGATGGCGTAAAGGATGAAACAAAAATAGAGGAATTCATAGAAAGGGTACGAAATCATGAGTAAAGGAAGATATGGAGAATACGGCGGACAGTATGTGCCGGAGACGCTGATGAATGCAGTGCATGAGGTAGAAGAAGCATATGAGAAATATAAAAATGATCCGGAATTTAACCGGGAACTGGATGATCTGTTAAAGAACTATGCAGGGCGCCCGTCACTTTTATATGAGGCAAAGAAGATGACCAGAGATCTTGGCGGAGCAAAGATTTATCTGAAACGTGAAGATCTGAATCATACCGGTGCACATAAGATCAACAACGTTCTAGGTCAGGTGCTTCTTGCAAAGAAAATGGGGAAAACCCGTGTCATTGCAGAGACCGGAGCCGGACAGCACGGCGTGGCAACAGCGACAGCAGCAGCACTGATGGATATGGAATGTGAAATCTTTATGGGAAAAGAGGATACGGATCGTCAGGCACTGAATGTCTATCGTATGGAACTTCTTGGAGCGAAGGTGCATGCTGTTACAAGCGGAACCATGACGCTCAAGGATGCGGTCAACGAAACTATGAGGGAATGGGCAAACCGCATGGATGATACCCTTTATGTATTAGGTTCTGTTATGGGGCCACATCCATTTCCAATGATCGTCCGCGACTTCCAGAAGGTTATCGGAGAAGAGATCAAAGCTCAGATGCTGGAAAAAGAAGGTCGTCTTCCGGATGCTGTGATCGCCTGTGTCGGAGGCGGAAGTAATGCAATGGGAACTTTCTACGAATTCATTCCGGACAAGGAAGTACAGTTGATCGGATGTGAGGCAGCAGGACTTGGTGTGGATACTGAGAAAAATGCGGCAACGATCGCAAATGGTACAACTGGTATTTTCCATGGTATGAAATCTTTGTTCTGCCAGAACAAAGACGGACAGATCGCACCGGTTTATTCGATTTCCGCAGGACTGGATTATCCGGGAATCGGACCAGAGCATGCGATGCTCGCAGACGAAGGAAGAGCACAGTATGTACCGATCACCGATGAAGAAGCGGTTAATGCATTTGAATATCTGTCCAGAACCGAGGGAATCATCCCGGCAGTAGAAAGTGCACATGCGATTGCTTATGCGATGAAGCTGGCACCGACGATGGACAAGGACAAGATCATCGTTGTGACCGTATCCGGACGTGGAGACAAAGACGTAGCGGCAATTGCAAGATACAGAGGAGTGGAAATCTATGAATAAGATAAGCGAAGCATTTGAAAATAAAAAAGCATTTATCCCATTTATCACAGGAGGGGATCCGTCCCTGGATGTGACGAAAAAACTGATCCTTGCAATGCAGGAGGCAGGAGCAGACCTGATCGAGGTCGGAATCCCGTTTTCTGATCCGATCGCAGAAGGACCGGTGATCCAGGAGGCTGATGAACGTGCACTTTTAGCGGGCTGTACATTGGACAAATTATTTGATGCGATAAAGGAAGTAAAGGATGAGATCCATATTCCGATGGTATTTATGACTTATGTCAATCCAATTTTTACTTACGGAAAAGAGAAGTTTATGCAGCGATGTGTGGAATGCGGCATGGCAGGCGTGATCGTACCGGATGTTCCGTTCGAGGAAAAGGGAGAGCTTTCAGGAGTATGTAAGGAATATGGGATCGAACTGGTATCTCTGATCGCGCCGACCTCCCATGAAAGAATCAAAATGATTGCAAAAGAAGCGGAGGGATTTCTCTATTGTGTGTCTTCCCTTGGTGTTACCGGAGTCAGAAAGCAGATTACAACCAATATCGGTGAGATGATCGAGAAGGTAAGAGAAGTGACAGAGATTCCTTGCGCGGTAGGTTTTGGAATTGCCGAGCCGGAGCAGGCAAAGGAGATGGCATCCCTTTCCGATGGTGCGATCGTGGGATCGGCAATCGTGAAGATCGTCGCAAAGTATGGCGAGGATTGTGTGCCGTATGTGGCTGAGTATGTGAAGAAAATGAAAGCGGCTGTAGAAGAAGCCGGAAAATAAAGAGATATGGGAAATGGCTGTCCGGGTGGCAGCTATTTTGTGTGCATATAGAAAAATACTGATTTTGGCTTGGATGTATTACGAAAATTTATCTGAAGAGCAGGGAGAGCATAATATTTTCTACGTCATCTTGCGAAGTCTCAAAAAAGGATTTATACTAAAAATTAGCAGAAAATCATAAGAGGAAAGAAGGAAATAAAAGATGGAAAATTTCACATTTTATGCACCGACTTATTTTGCTTTTGGTAAGGATACAGAAAATGATACCGGAAAGTATGTAAAACGTTTTGGCGGCAGTCGTGTACTGCTCCATTATGGCGGAGGTTCTGTCATTCGTTCCGGACTTTTGGATCGTGTTAAGAAATCTCTGGACGGAGAAGGGGTTTCTTATGTAGAATTAGGCGACGTAAAGCCAAATCCGAGAAGTGGTCTTGTATATGAGGGAATTGACCTGTGCCGGAAAGAAAAAGTAGATTTTGTATTGGCAGTCGGAGGCGGAAGTACAATTGATTCCGCAAAGGCAATTGCGGCAGGTGCAGTATACGATGGAGATTTCTGGGATTATTATGAAGGAAAGCTTGTCGAGGAAGCACTTCCGATCGGAACAGTTATTACGATTTCAGCTGCAGGAAGTGAGGGATCACCGGACTCTGTTATTACAAAAGAAGAAGGAATGTTCAAAAGAGGGGCAACCGGAGAAGCATTCCGTCCGAAATTCACGATCATGAACCCGGCACTTACACAGACACTTCCGGCATATCAGACAGCTTGCGGAATTACGGATATTATGGCACATCTGTATGAGCGTTATCTGACCAATACTGAAGAAGTAGAAGTGACAGACCGTATGATCGAAGGACTTCTTCTGACGATGATCCATGAAGGACCGAGAGTCATTGCAGATCCGGATAATTATCAGGCAAGAGCAAACATTATGTGGGCAGGTATGATGGCACACAACAATTCCTGCGGAGTAGGACGTACACAGGACTGGACAAGCCACAACATTGAGCACGAATTATCTGCATTGTATGACTGCGCGCACGGTGCAGGGCTTGCGGTTGTTATGCCGGCTGTATTTACTTATACACTGGAACACAATGTGATGCGTTTTGCACAGGCTGCAGTCCGTGTCTGGGGCTGTCAGATGGATTTTGCAGATCCAAAGAGAACGGCACTGGAAGGAATTGAGGCACTTCGAAACTTTTTAATTTCGATTGGAATGCCAAAGAATTTTGCAGAGCTTGGAGCCAAAGAAGAAGATATTGAAAAGCTGGCACATACCTGCTGTTATGGAGATGTAAATACTGGTACAGTGGAAGGATTTGCAACTCTTGATCAGAAAGATGTGGAAAATATTTATAAACTGATGGTATTTTAGAAAAAGAAATATCGGAAAACAGGAGATTTGGAAAAGGGAGTGCGTGACTTATACTCAAGTCATACACTCCCTCTTTTGAAACGTCTATTTCCAACAGGCTATGCATTTTCATAAATCGGTTCGAAATCATCTGCGCCGTGTCCACAGAGCGGGCAGGTGAATTCTTCCGGAAGATTACTTCCTTCGTATACATAATTGCAGATCTTACAGCGCCATCCGATAATCTTCTTATCCTCTTTTTTCTGTTCTGGTTTTGGCTTTACATGTGCCTGATAATCTGCGTAAGTCAGAGGCGGATTGTCACTTAAAAGTTTCGCATCGGTTACTTCAGCAATAAAAAGGGTATGTGTTCCAAGATCCTGTCTGGAAACTACTTTTGCGCTGAGAACAGAACATGTCTGCCATCCGAGGTAAGGAACTGCATTTTCATCTGCAGGTGCAGTGATATTTGCGAATTTATCAACATCTCTGCCGGACTGGAAACCGAAATGCCGGATCGTCTCAAAAGAGCAGGTCTGGTCAAGCAGGCTTAACGTAAAAATGCCGCTCTCTTTGATCAGATCACAGGTATAGTTGCTATTCAGCACAGAGATTGCGATCCGTACCGGATTATTCGCAACCTGGATGCAGGTGTTGGTAATACATCCATTTACTACATTCCCAGAGCGTGTTGCAAGCATAAATACTCCATAAGATAAATTGTAAAGTGCTTTTTTATCCATATGACATTCCTCCTGACTTTCAAAACTTGATAATAAGAATCATTACTATAATTAAAGAATACATGATAAAAGAAAAATTGTCAATTACAAAATCAAGATTTCCGGAAAATCAGAATCACAAAAAATGTGATGATTTCTGATCCTAAGAAGGAAAGCCAGATTCCATTCAGCCCCAGAATCTGTGAGAACAGGATCGCACAGAAAGCAATTGCGATAATGCCGCGCATAACAGAACCAAGGACGGCAGGACGTGCCCGGTCGATTGCGGAAAAGTAGGCAACCAGCACAATATTGATACCGGCGACTAAAAAGCCCAGGAAATAAAGCCTAAGACCAGTATGGGCGTAAGCAAGCAGCTGGAGATTATGTTCGCTGTTAAAGATACTGATAAAGGTATCCGTAAATCCGTAGATCAGTACAACGATCACAAGCTCGATCAGAAGTGCTGCAGCAAGAGACCAGTTGAGAAATTTACGGACTAGATCATGTTCACCCTTTCCGTAACTCTGGCTGATCAGCGGCTGTGCACCCTGGGCAAGTCCGTTTAGGATTGCCATTGCGACCAGTGAAATATTTGCAACTACGCCGTAGGCTGCGATCCCGATATTTCCCGCAATGCGCAGGATCAGCATGTTAAATATAATCGTAATGACAGCGGAAGAAATTTCAGCAAAAAATGCAGAAACACCAAGCTGGCAGCATCCGATGATCCGGCGAAGAGAGGGCTTGCGCCAGTGAAACTCTACATGGTTATTCTTTCCAAGATAATGTGTCGAACATATCAGCATCGTCACAACCGGTGAAAGAGCGGTTGCAAGTGCAGCCCCCAGAAATCCAAGATCCATAGGGAACATGAAAATATAGTCAAATAAAATATTAAAGAAGCTTCCGGAAATGGAACCGATCATGGCGATAGAGGTCGCATGGTCATTCCTCGCAAATGCCGTGAAGGTATAGTTTGACATAAAAAACGGGGTAAAGAGCAGGACGATACGCATATAATTACGTCCAAGCCGGATGAGCCCGGCATCTGCCCCTAAAAGTGCAAGTGCTTTATGCGGAATGAAGATTCCGGTGAGCATAAAAGGAATGCTGCATATGAGACACCAGAAGATGGACTGGGTAAAATAGTAGTCCGAAGGTGAACCTTTGGCTGTGCTGATATTGTATCGTGTGGCGGAGCCGATTCCGATCATCGAACCGATTGCGAAGACCAGACCGAACACCGGCAGGATCAGATTCAGGGCAGCAAGTCCATCTGCACCGCATTTGTAAGAGATAAAAAAGGTATCTGCCAGAATGTAGACGGAGACACCGATCATTCCGGAAATACTCTGGGAAATGTATTTTAAAAATTTATGAAACATGTTTTTGAATTCCTCGTCTTTCTTAAAGCCAGATTAAATGAAATAACCATCTGTACCAGCCTGGTAATAAGCGGACTCTGATATCTCCATATAAGAATAGCATAAACATACGGGTTTGTCAAAAAATAATCTTGCAATTACTGCTGTAACGTGCTATAGTAAGTTTTGTAAAACCAAATAATGCTTCAGGGCGGGGCGAAATTCCCCACCGGCGGTAAAGCCCGCGAGCCGTAAGGCATGAACTGGTGAGATTCCAGTGCCGACAGTAAAGTCTGGATGGAAGAAGTTGAATCGTTGCTGATAAAAGCGGTTTCTATCATATATGCAGGAATAAAAAGTAAAACGCTCTGGAATGGGAATCATTCCAGAGTTTTTATTTTCCGGAAAATAAAATGCCGAGGCCGGATTCGATGAGAAAATGGTATTTCCGAGAAGTATGACATAGCGTACAGCGATATAACTGAGAAAGAAAGCCCTGACAGGTAAGAGAATCTGTCAGGGCTTTTCCTATATGCCAAAGCACATTTTTGAAAAGAGACTTATCCGGCAACATATCTAAAATGTTTAGCAGAGTACATTTACCGGAGAACGTTTCCGGGAGAGATGAGAAAGGAGAAAAAATGACAGATGAATTTTACATGCGCCGTGCAATTGAACTGGCAAAAAAAGGACGTGGATGGACAAATCCAAACCCGATGGTTGGTGCCGTGATCGTAAAGGACGGAAGCATTATCGGGGAAGGATATCACGAAAAATGTGGTGAGCTTCATGCAGAACGGAACGCAATCGCATCCCTGACAGAAAGCGCCGAGGGAGCAACACTTTATGTGACGCTGGAGCCGTGCTGCCATTATGGGAAAACACCACCATGTACGGAAGCGATTCTGGAACAGAAGATCGCACGGGTTGTGATCGGATCGAGAGATCCGAATCCGAAAGTGTCCGGCAAAGGAGCAAAGATTTTACGCGAGGCAGGCGTCCGGGTGGAAGAGGATTTCCTGCGCGAAGAATGTGATGCGTTAAATCCGGTCTTTTTCCACTATATCACAACAGGGCTGCCCTATGTGGTGATGAAATACGCAATGACGGCAGACGGAAAGATTGCGACAAAAACAGGAGCATCAAAATGGATATCCGGTGAGGAAGCGAGAAGTCTGGTACATGAGATGCGCCATGACTATATGGCGATCATGGCAGG
>ULXB01040502.1_pt1 | contig 17121 bp, 15 predicted proteins | sample 1960901 | NCBI WGS metagenome assembly ULXB01 (sample SAMEA4835828, study PRJEB28245) | human gut metagenome | biome: gut microbiome; material: fecal sample | place: Denmark | collected 2008
CTGCGTCCGCCACGCCGCCTCGAGCGCGGCGACGGGGTGGCTGCGTGTATAGCGCGCACAGGCCGCCGTCTGCTGTGTGTGCGCATGCATCCGGCGGCGGAGATCCGCAGCCGTCCCGGTATAGAGGCTTCCATCCCGGCAGCGCACGATATAGACGAAATACATTTAAGCCTCCGCCCGCGTGGAAAGCGCATTGGCGATCCGCGCGAACGCGGGAATATCCAGCGTTTCGCCGCGGACGGACGGCGCAAGGCCGCAGCCGGTCAGAAGCTCGGAAAGCGCTTCCTTGGAAAGCTCCCCCAAGCCAGAGGAAAGCGCATTGAGAAGCGTTTTCCGACGCTGGGCAAAGGCGGCCTTCACAACGCGGAAGAACATTTTTTCGCTGGTGATCTCGCAGACCGGCTCCGTCCGCACGTTCAGCCGGAGCACCGCCGAGGTGACCTTCGGCTGCGGGATGAAGCAGGACGGCGGTACGTCGAACAGCAGCTCCGGTACGGCGTAATACTGGCAGAACACGGTAAACGCGCTGTAATCCGCCGTTCCGGCCCGCGCGCAGATGCGCTGCGCGACCTCCTTCTGTACCATGACGGTCACGGCCTCAAAGCTGCGGCTCTCCAAAAGCGCCGCCAGCACGGGCGAGGTGATATAATATGGCAGATTCGCGCAGGCCATCGGCCGCAGTCCCGGAAATTCCTCGCGCACCAGCGCGGGAATATCGGTTTTCAGGATGTCGCGGAAGAGGATCTCCAGATTCTCGTTTCCGGCCATCGTCTCGGCAAGGATGGGCTGGAGCGAGGTATCGACCTCGACCGCAAGGACCTTCTTTGCGGCCCTGCAAAGCTCGTTCGTGAGCGGCCCGATGCCAGGGCCGACCTCCAGAACGCCGCAGCGCTCATCGATGCCGGAGGCTTCGACGATCTCACGTGGGACCCAGCTCTGCGTCAGGAAATTCTGTCCCTTCGCCTTGGAAAAATGGAAGCCGTGGCGCGCCAGAAGCGCCTTGATGTCGTTGATATTACAAAGATCCATAAAAAATCCGCCCTTCGTCTGGTACCGTCATTGTACCAAACGGAGGGCAGTTTTTCAACTCTCAGGATGCGTCCGCTTCCACATAGACGCTCACATGCTGCGCGCCCCACAAAATGCATTCGTTGTAGGAGTCCTCGCCCATGTAAATGTCGATCACATACGGATTTTCCATCATGTTCGAGCCGGTATCCTCGGCATAATAGTCTCCGACGAGCGTTCCGTCGTCCAGATACAGCCAGACGTGCGTCCCGTAGGGGATCACCTCCGGGTTGACGGCCAGCGTGCGGTTGACCGTGGTGTATGTACCCGTCGAGGTCGTGCCGGTCACACAGTAGGCCGTGGCAATGAAGGTGTCGAGCAGAACGAGATCATCCGGCGTCTCCGCCGCCGTCTGTGCCTCGGCGTCAGGCAGAGCCTCCGCCGTTTCGGTGTCCGGCGCGGTCTCCCGCACCGGGGTCAAGTCTGCCGGGCGGTCGTCCTCCTGCGTTTCGGAATGCGGCTTTTTCACGTTCAGCGCCTCGGGAGCTTCCGGCTCCGCGGGCGTCTCCTCTGCGGCGGGCAGCGCCGAAGCGGCGCTTTTTCCCGCCGCAGACGCAGGAAGCGCCGACGTATAGCTGACCTCGATCGGGCGATCCGCGCGTCCGGAAAGGATCTGCCGCGGGGACTGCGCGGCCGCCGTCTGCGCAGGCTGCGCTTCCTCAGAGGTCTCGGCCATGGCAGGCAGACTTGCCGCGATCAGACAGACGCAGAGCGCTGCCGCCGCCAGCGCCGCCGGTAAAAATGGGCCAATCTTGAAGGTGCGTTTCATATTGGAATGCCTCCTTTTCCGCCGGTGCTTCGGCGGTTACAAAGTCGTTACAAATATATGACGCGATTGTTATATTATGAATTATATTATTTTTTTGCGAAAAGTCAAGTATAATATATTGGTATACATAAAATCGACAATTTTTCACGCTCGTTCACTTTCGGGAAATGATGCGTCGTTTACATAAAAATATATATTTGTAGAAAGGCGGCGAATATTTGCACTTCAAATCGTTACAAATCAGAGAAATTTTTTACAGATATTTTTCCATTTGACAGACGGAAAACAGAGTGCTATAATCTAGGCGAAAAAAGCGTAGACGAAGTCAAGGTTTTGCCGAAGGGCGCCTCAGAGAGGGACTTGTATGGTGCGAGAGTCCCGGCAGCCGCGGCAGGATCACCCCTTCCGAGCCGTTTTCCTGAAAGCACCGTGAGTACGGAAAACCGGGTTCTCCCGTTACAGAGATCACGAGCGACGGAGCGATCCGTAAGCAGGGTGGAACCGTGGAGCGTATCTGCTTCACCCCTGAAATTGTATCAGGGGTGAAGCAGTTTTTGTTTTGCCCCAAAAACTACAGGGAGGCAATGAAAATGTCTGAAAACAATGAATTCTCGTTTGAAAACCCGCAGTACCGCAAAACGTACTGGCACACCTGTTCCCACGTCATGGCGCAGGCCGTCAAGCGTCTGTGGCCCGAAGTCAAGCTCGCCATCGGCCCTTCCATCGACAACGGCTTCTATTACGACTTTGACGCGCCGTTCAACTTCACGCAGGAAAATCTTGACGCCATTGAGGCCGAGATGCGCAAGATCTGCAAGGAAAAGCTGAAGCTGGAGCGCTTCGAGCTGCCGCGGGAAGAGGCCATCAAATATATGCAGGAAAAGGACGAGCCGTATAAGGTCGAGCTGATCAACGATCTGCCCGAGGACGCGCACATCTCGTTCTACACGCAGGGCGAGTTCACCGACCTCTGCGCAGGCCCGCACCTCGACTCCACCGGCCGCATCAAAGGCAACGCCATCAAGCTGACGCAGTGCTGCGGCGCTTACTGGCGCGGCGACTCCAAGCGCAAGATGCTGCAAAGGATCTACGCCGTCGCGTTCCCGAAGAAGGAAGAGCTTGACCAGTATCTGGCCGAGCAGGCAGAAGCCCTCAAGCGCGACCACAACAAGCTGGGCCGCGAGCTGGAATACTTCACCACAGTTGACTGCATCGGTCAGGGTCTCCCCATCCTCCTGCCGAAGGGCGCGCGCGTCATTCAGCTTCTGCAGCGCTGGGTCGAGGACGTCGAACAGGCGCATGGCTATCTGCTGACCAAGACCCCGCTCATGGCCAAGCGTGAGCTTTATAAGATCTCCGGCCACTGGGATCATTATCTCGACGGCATGTTCGTTCTCGGCGACCCGCAGGACGAAACGAAGGAATGCTTCGCCCTGCGTCCGATGACCTGCCCGTTCCAGTATCAGGTCTACCTGAACCGTGGCCGCTCCTACCGCGATCTGCCGATGCGCCTTGGCGAAACGTCCACGCTCTTCCGCAACGAGGACTCCGGCGAAATGCACGGCCTCATCCGCGTGCGTCAGTTTACGATCTCCGAGGGCCATCTGGTGCTCCGCCCGGATCAGCTGGAGGATGAATTCCGTGACTGCCTCGATCTTGCCAAGTATTGCCTCAGCACAGTCGGCCTGCTTGATAAGTGCACGTTCCGCTTCTCCCAGTGGGATCCCGCGAACCCCAAGAACAAGTACGAGGGCACCAAAGAGCAGTGGGATCACGCGCAGAGCGTCATGGCAAAGATCCTCGACGATCTCGACGTCAAATATGATATCGGCATCGACGAAGCCGCGTTCTACGGCCCGAAGCTGGACATCCAGTACAAAAACGTCTACGGCAAGGAGGACACCCTCGTCACCATCCAGATCGACATGCTGCTGGCTGAGCGCTTCGGCATGTACTACACGGATGAAAACGGCGAGAAGAAGCTGCCGTATATCATCCACAGAACGAGCCTCGGATGCTACGAGCGCACGCTTGCCTACCTGATCGAGACGTATGCCGGCGCGCTGCCCACATGGATGGCCCCGGAGCAGGTCCGCTTCCTGCCGGTCACGGACCGCGCTGTCGATTACTGCAAGGAGCAGGCCGCCAAGCTGACCGCACAGGGCTACCGCGTGATGGTCGATACCCGCAGCGAGAAGATCGGCAAGAAGATCCGCGACGCGCAGATGGAGAAGATCCCCTATATGCTCGTCGTCGGCGACCGCGACATCGAGGCCGGTACCGTCTCCCCGCGCCACCGCGCGGACGGCGACCTCGGCGCGATGACGCTCGATGCTTTTACTGCCGTCCTCAAGGACGTTGTGGACAACAAGCTGAAAAAGTAAGCGAATATCTGCGGGAGTGCCCAACGGGCGCTCCCGCTCTTTATCTGCCGCAGGCATCGCTTTTTCTACTCAAACGCACGCGCTGTGCGGTGTTTTTACACATTTTCTCGCATTTGTCCCTTGCATCTTCGGTGCGAATGGGTAAAATACGAATTAGAAGTCAGACCGCGCGGCAGTGCGCGGAAAAAACAGGGAGGCATTTTGATGAAGGAAGTCAAATCACCGAAAAAGCCTTTGCTCTACTACTACAGCATTGTTCTGATCGTGATCCTGCTGTTCAACTGGATCGTCTCTCCGCTGCTGATGCAGGCGCAGGTCGAGGAGACCGATTATGGCACGTTCATGCGCATGATCGAGGAAAAGAACATCGGCGAGGTAGAGGTCAAGGACAGCGAGATCATCTTCACCGACAAGGACGAAACGCAGATTTATAAGACTGGCGCGATGGACGACCCCACGCTCACGCAGCGGCTGTACGAATCCGGCGCAAAATTCTCGCAGGATGTCGCGCAGACCACCTCTCCCCTTCTCAGCTATCTGCTGACGGGACTGCTGCCGCTGGTGCTGTTCTTCTTCGTCGGCCAGATGCTCTATAAGCGCATTGTGTCCCAGAACGGCGGCAAGGACGCCATGATGTTCGGCATGGGCAAGAGCAATGCCAAGGTCTATGTGGAGTCTACGAAGGGCATCCGCTTCGACGACGTGGCGGGTGAGGACGAGGCGAAGGACAGCCTCAAGGAGATCGTGGACTATCTCCACGATCCGCAAAAATATACCGACATCGGCGCTTCCATGCCGAAGGGCGTGCTGCTCGTCGGCCCTCCGGGAACCGGCAAGACGATGCTGGCGAAGGCCGTCGCGGGCGAGTCGAACGTCCCGTTCTTCTCCATCTCCGGCTCGGAGTTTGTGGAGATGTTCGTCGGCATGGGCGCAAGCAAGGTGCGCGACCTGTTCAGTCAGGCAAAGGAAAAGGCGCCGTGCATCGTCTTTATCGACGAGATCGACGCCATCGGCAAAAAGCGCGACAATCAGTTCTCCAACAACGACGAACGTGAGCAGACACTCAACCAGCTGCTGACCGAAATGGACGGCTTCGACAGCAACAACGGCGTCATCATTCTCGCCGCAACGAACCGTCCGGAGTCCCTCGACCCGGCGCTGACGCGCCCCGGACGCTTTGACCGCCGCGTGCCGGTCGAGCTGCCCGACCTCAAGGGCCGTGAAGCGATCCTGAAGGTCCATGCGAAGAAGATCAAAGCCGCCGACAACGTGGACTACCATGTCATCGCGCGGATGGCCTCCGGCGCGTCCGGCGCGGAGCTGGCCAACATCATCAATGAAGCGGCTCTGCGCGCCGTCCGCAGCGGCAGAAGCGTCGTGGAGCAGGCGGACCTTGAGGAATCCATTGAGGTCGTCATCGCGGGCTATCAGAAGAAGAACGCCGTCATGACCGACCACGAAAAGCACGTCGTGGCCTACCATGAGATCGGCCACGCGCTGGTCGCGGCGCTCCAGTCGCACTCCGCACCCGTGCAGAAGATCACCATTATCCCGCGCACCTCCGGCGCGCTGGGCTACACGATGCAGGTCGAGCAGACCGACAAGGTGCTCATGACGAAGCAGGAGCTGGAAAATAAGATCGCCACGCTGACCGGCGGCCGCGCGGCGGAGGAGGTCGTTTTCAGTGAGATCACGACCGGCGCCTCCAACGACATCGAGCAGGCGACAAAGCTCGCCCGCGCCATGATTACGCGCTACGGCATGAGCGAGGCCTTCGATATGGTGGCGCTCGAAACGGTCAGCAATCAGTATCTCGGCGGCGACACGTCGCTGGCCTGCTCGGCACAGACACAGAATGAGATCGACGCGCGCGTCGTCGCGCTGGTCAAGGCAGAGCATGAAAAGGCCAGAAAACTTCTGGAGGAGAACCGGACGCTGCTCGATAAGCTGTCCGCGTTCCTGTATGAGAAGGAGACCATTACGGGCGACGAGTTTATGCAGATCGTGAACGAAAATAAGGAGGCAAAAGCATGAATACACGCAAGCGCCTTGGATGGTTGGAACTGATCGAGGGCATTTTGCTGCTGATCCTTGGTATCATCACGCTTTTCCAGCCGCGCGAAGCTCTGCGGAGCTTTGTGGCGGTCTACGGGATTATCGCGCTGCTCACAGGGCTTGTGGACATTGCGTTTTACATCGTGATGGAGCGCCACACCGGCTTCGGCCCGACGATCTCGCTGGTCACGGGCATTCTGAGCGTGCTGGCAGGCTGTGCGTTGATCGCGCACCCGGAGATCGGGCTAAATCTGCTTCTGATTATCTTCCCGATCTGGTTTTTGACGCACTGCATCTCCCGGCTGACGCACCTGAACATCGTGCGTCTGGTCGCCGGTAAGGGCAGCTACTACCTGACACTGATCGCCAACGTGCTCGGCATCGTGCTGGGCGTGCTGATGCTCTTCGACCCGATGCTCTCCTTCGTGTCGATGGGCGCGCTGATCGGCTCGGATCTGATCCTGCTCGGCGTGGAAAGCATCGTCTTTTTCATCGGCAACTGCAAATACCGGAACTGGTAACGTGCAGGGCTTTCTGAGCATTTGCATATGGAAAAAGTGCGGACTGCATCGCAGTCCGCACTTTCTATGTCTTGAGAAACAGCTCCGCGCTTACGCCTCCGGCTGCGCTTCCTTCGCAAGCTTTTCCTTTGCGATCAAAAGCGCCTGCGCCAGCTGATCCGGGCAGGAGGTCGGCTTCATGCCGCAATGGATGCCCTGCACGCGCGCGATCACGTCGTCAATGTTCATCCCCTCGACAAGGCGGCTCATGCCCTGAAGATTGCCGTTGCAGCCGCCGATGTATTCCAGATTGTGAACGATCCCGTCGTCCACGTCAAAAAGGATCTTGCTGGAGCATGTGCCCCTCGTTTTGTACTCAAATCTCATGTGGTTTCTCCCTTCCTTATTCCGTCAGGTCGCAGAGCGACATGTTTACATAATCGATCAGCGCATCGGGCGCAAGCAAAATCTGGCACCCCCGGCAGCCTGCGGATACGCCGATCTCGTCATAGAGCTGTGCCGTTTCGTCCAGAAAGGTCGGAAACGGCTTCTTCATGCCGATGGGGCTGCACCCGCCCCGGATATAGCCGGTGAGCGGCAGAAGCTCCTTGACATGGATCAGCTCAACCTTCTTATCGCCCGCAGCCTTCGCCGCCTTTTTCAGATCCAGCTCACAGCACACCGGAATGCAGAACACGAGATAGCCGCGCTTTTCTCCGCGCGCGACCAGCGTTTTGAAGATCTGCTCCGGCGGCATACCGATGCCCGCCGCCGCGTGCATTCCGCCGAGATCGTTTTCGTCGTAGGCATATTCCGCCGTGCGGTATGGGATTTTTGCGCTGTCCAGAAGGCGCATCACGTTGGTCTTGGTCATAGGACCGCCTCCCTCCGCAGGCATTATAACGCATTTTCGCAAGGGTTGCAAGTTTGGTTTTCTTCTGATAGAATATCTGAAAAACGCAGGAGGCAAAACCATGTCCATTGAAAAAGTCAGAGCCTATTTCCGCCCGCTCGGGCTGGAGGAACGCATTCGGGAGCTGGAGGCCTCCAGCGCAACGGTGGAGCTGGCCGCGCTCGCGCTGGGCGTGGACGGCGCAAGGATTGCCAAAACGCTCTCCTTTCTGGTCTCTGACCGCTGCATCCTGATCGTCACGGCGGGCGACGCGCGCATCGACAATCACAAATACAAGGCCCGCTTTGGCGTAAAGGCCAAAATGCCCGCGCACGACGAGGTTCCGGAATACACCGGCCACGCCGTCGGCGGCGTCTGTCCGTTTGCCTGCAAGGAGGGTGTGACCGTCTACCTCGACGAATCGCTCAAGCGCTTTCAGACCGTTTTCCCAGCCTGCGGCAGCGCCAACAGCGCCATCGAGCTGACCATCCCGGAGCTGGAGCAGTACTCCGGCTGTGACGAATGGGTGGACGTCTGCAAGGACTGGCAGGCAGCCTCAGAATAAGCCCGGCACAGGCTCCGCAAGCTGCGGCTTCGCTGTCAGTCTCCTGCTGCGGCGCAGCCTCCTGACATCAGGAAACCAAGATCCGGCGGCAGGATGCATTTCCTGCCGCCGGACACTTTTTTCATGCTTCCGGCATTATTTTCTCATCATGCCGTCGTATTTGTCCTTCCAGCGCTTTTCGTAGCGGCCCACATGACGTGTGAGGCCGTGCACGCCCAGATACCCGAGCAGCGCAATGAGCACTGCGCCGCCTGCCACCAGCAGATAGTCCCTTGTATGCAGGCGGAAGCCTCCGCTTTCCTCCGGGGCCTTCTCAGCCGCCAGACGCTCCGCCCCCGCGCGGGCCGCCTCTTCCTCCGCGGCAAGGAGCCGGGCCTTCACAGCCTCTCTCTGCTCCGTACGCAGGGCCTCGCGTTCTTCGGCACCCTCCTGTGATTCCTCCTGCGCGGCCCTGTACGCCTCCAGACGCTCCGCGCGTTCGCACCGCTCCGTTTCAAGCCTCTCCTGTTCCAGTTGGATCGCATACTGCTCGTCGGTGTAGTCCTTCATCAACCGCGCGGCCTTTGCGCAGATTTCTTCTCCGGCCACATCCTGTGTGTAAACCGCCAGCAGGAACGGCTGCCCGGCGTAGATAATGCCGGTGTCGTTTTCCGCGCCCTCAAAGCTGCCGTATTTGTGCGCAACCTCGCACTCGGTCACATATTTCCGGAAGTAGCCGTTCTGCGGACTAGCCTCCTTCATATAGCTGAGCATCTCCTCATAATCCGCTGCATGGTCATAAAGGTACTTGAGCGCATCCATCATCATGCGTGTGCAGTAGAGATTGCCGGAATAGTAGCGCGGATCGATCTCGTCGTCGGTCATGTCCGTAAATGTGCGCATTGTCTGCTTGTACTCCTGAAAGCTGCCGATCTGGTAAAGCATAGCTTCGGAGATCTCGTTGTTCGACCAGACCAAGGACTGATAATGGCAGTCAGAAAGCCTGTAAACGCCCGCGATCAGCGCGTCCGGCGCAATCTCGCCCGCAAGCTCCTGCTGGTAGTAATAGAGGTTGAGCGGCAGCTTGTAGGTACTGGCCGCGACCATCATATGCGTATCCTCAAAGGCGTAGCTCTCGCCGGTCACCGTATTGTAGTAGGACATGGAGAAATTCTGCTCGTTGAGATAGTTTTCCTCCATAAACTGCGCCACGCGCGTCTCCAGCGTATCCTCCGCCGGTTCCGCGTCTGCCGCCGAAACGCCCGCCGTCAGGGCCAGCAGCATCGACGTCAGCAGGAGCAGCGCTCCGCCGCGCCGTTTTCTGATGTGCAAAGCCATCGCCTCCAAAAACAGATGGAAAAATTATAACGCACCTGTCGAAAAAGGTCAAGCGGAGGCACGCACACCAGCGGGGATGCCTGCATATAGTAGGTGTAGCGGAATGAATCTCCATACCGTTATCCGAATCGGAAGCCTTTTTCAAGGAGTGATCGCATGAGTAACAATTGTTTTGGCAACTATACCACCACCGGCGCAGCCGGTCCTTCCGTCTGTAATCCTGCGCCGGTCTGCTGCACCCCGGCGGAGCCGCCGGAGCTTGAGGCCGAAAACGAAAGCACGGAGACCTGTGCCTGCCGCGACAGCCTCGCCGCCGCGCTCCAGCTGCTTTGCAGCGGAGACCTGCCCGCGCTGATCGATTTCAACCGCTTTGTCTTCCTGGCAAGCAGCTATCTCATCGGCTCGTATCTGGTCTGCCCCTGCGGCCAGACCGGCACCTATGACAACCTCGCCGACACGCTCACCGGCTCGTTCAACCGCTTTACGCCCTGCTCGTGTGAGCTGATCGACGTATCCGGTCAGGTCTACGACGCCATTCCATACTACCGCCCGCAGACGGTCGCAAATCTGTTCACGGTCATGAGCGAAAATCTCGACGGCGTGGAGGATGCACAGGGCACGATCAACGCGCTTGCCGCGCTGGCCGCGCGCATCGATCCCGACAGCGCCGACTTCCGCCCCGACCTGCTGGAAGCCTTCCAGCCGCTGCTCGGCGCATGCTCCTGCCCGAACGTCAGCATCAGCGAAGTTTCGCTGTGCGCGCTGGACGCCATTGCCTTCGACGCGGCGGGCGCAACCCCGGAGCAGCAGGCCGCCAGCTATCAGGCCGCCAAGCAGACGCTGCTTCAGATCCTGCGTCCGAAGTGTCCGCCTCCCTGCCATCCGTGCCAGCCGCCGAAGCCGAAGCCCTGCGTCGTCCCGCCGAACTGCCGGAACAATGGCATTCTTTCCTCGATGGATCGCTGCGGCATGGCGCATACCGTCTCGCTCACGGCGGGCAATCTCCTGCTCGTCGGTGCGAGCCTGCTCGGCTCCATCGGCAATACGCTCGTCCTCAGCAACGACGCCGACGGCCGCTTCTATTTCATCTGCTCGGAGAAGATCGAGTTTATCAGCTGATCTTCCGCATCAGACACAAAAAGAGTGCTGCAAGCATCCTTGCAGCACTCTTTTCTATTTGGCAAGCGCAGCCGCCAGCAGCGGCGCGTTCCGCCGCACCATCTCCTCCAGCTGCATGAGCGGAAGCGGATTTTCTCCAAGGCCAGCCTCGATCGTGAAGCCGGGACGGCGGAAGCGCTGGAGAAACCAGTCCTTGAAGCCCGCGTTGGCAGACTCCGCCGGGACCTCCTCCACGCTGTAGCCGGACGCCGCCGCGAATTCCTCCGCCAGCGCGTCCGCCTCCGGCAGCTGAAGCCCGCCGTAGGTATGATAGATCACGCTGCCCTGCGTGTGATAGGCAAGCACCAGCTCCGGCCTGACACAGCAGGTATATGCCGCCAGCGCCGCCGTCTCCGGCTGATCGAGCGGACGCGCGCCGGGATAGTCCCGCGGCGCAGGCCCGGAAAAGCCCAGCGCCGCCTTGATTGTCTGCGCCTTTTCCCAGCCTGCCGGGTAGTTGAGATTCAGGTCTGCGCCCTGCAAATTGGCCTTCCACCCCTCTGGAAACGGGATATCCGGGTACGCGGCGGCGATCCTCTGCGCCGCGCGGTATTCCGCGCTGTCGGGCGAAAGCTCTCCCGTCACCAGTGCAATGCCGTCCGGGTTGACCATCGGCACAACGTAGAGCATCGCGTTGTGATACAGCGCGCCCGCATCCCGTCCGCCAAAGCTGCCGCCCTGCACCACAGCGGCCAGATAGGCTTCCACCAGCTCCCAGCAGAGCATGGAGGTAATGTACTCGTTGGCATGATGTCCCGCCGTCAGCAGGATTTTGGTATCGCCCTGGCCGATCTGAAGGGCCGGGAGCGGGCGTCCGCCCGCCGTGGCCGTCAGCGTCCTGCAATATACGAACGGATAGCTTGCCCGCAGGCGGCACAGCCGCCGCTGCTGCTCCGACGGCGTCATCGCCGTCCGCTCCAAGGTCGCATCCATAAAAATCCCCTCCGGCATATTTCTATGCGGGAGGGAGTGGGAATATTCCGGTTTTTTGCAGCGGAAGGCTGCACATTCTTTTTTGCACCAATCGGTGCGGGATGCCTCCGGCGGTGCATTTCGAATGCGTCGAAGGCGCGGTGCGGTTTGCGAAGCCGCATCCGCCGCTCCGCGGGCTATATCGTTTCAGCGCCGGAATGGCGCGGTGTGCCTCCGGCGGCCCATTCTTTTCTGTCTTGCCAGAAAAGAATGGGGAGAAAAGAGGCGCTGGAGACGCGAAATAGCGCTGTCGCGCCTGAAAAAACATTTTGTTTCTGTATGCCATTCACCGATAGCGCGTCCCGCAAGGAACGCCCTTCAGGCGGTCGCCTGATTGGGTTTCCCGAGCGCACGACATGCTGTGCAGGTCGTTTTGTTCACGCCCGTTGAATATTTGACGTATGGAAGTCGAAAGGCCGTCCTTCTTGCAAGGGCTGCATTGCACATCGCAAAAACGGGCTGCCATACAAGATGCATCCGAAACAGCCGCAGAGTATGTCGATGACCTCGCCGGTCTGTCCAGTACGCATCTGCATCGCGTTTTATAAATTCAAAATGCACTTCCGCACAAACCAAGCTCCGGGGATGATCCAAGGAAGGGGGCCGCAGCCCCCTTCTTGGTCGTTTTAAGGGGGATTGCAAAGGGGGCAGGGCTCCCACGCGAATCCAGCGAAGCGATTCGTGTGGGAAAAGGAGGAACAACGGAACGGACGACGCCTGTCCGCCGCAAGCGGCGGACAGGATGAGGGATGTGGAGTTTGTTCCGACGCAACTCCCCCTTGACGATTCTTTCTTTCGACCGTCAACGGCGCTTTCTTTCTCATATGAGAAAGAAAGCGGGGTTGAATAGTTCTTATAGCCGCGCAAAGAAAAGAGGCTGAGCGGCTCTGGCCCGGCGAGAGATTTTCTGTCAGAAGCAGGCGCGAGGCTGAAGGCGTACCGCGTGTACGTCGAAGCCGAGCAACGAACTTCTGGCAGAAAAGATCCGTCGGGAATTTACATGAAGGCAAAGATGGCCTTCACACACCGATACGTCATATAGCAGTCCAGCTTTGCGACAGTCTCATAGGGCGCGTGCATGGAGAGGACGGGAACGCCCGCATCGAGGGTATCGATGTTGCGCTTGGCCATGAACTTGGCGACCGTGCCGCCGCCGCCCGCGTCGGTGCGGCCAAGCTCAGCCATCTGCCACTTGACGCCGTTGTCGTTGAGGATCTTGCGAACCTTGCCGACGACCTCGGCGGAGGCATCGGACGCACCGCCCTTGCCGCCGCTGCCGGTGTACTTGCAGAGGCCGACGCCATAGTTGATGTAGGCGCTGTTGTTCGCCTCGTAAACGTCGGCAAAGTTGGGATCATAGGCCGCGGTCACGTCGGCGGAAAGGCAGAAGGAATTGGCCAGGCACTCGCGGAGATCGACGCCCTGCGCGGCACACAGGCCGGCCATAAAGGTATCGAACGCCTCGGACTGCATACCGGACACGCCCTCGGAGCCGATCTCCTCCTTGTCGGCAAAGATGCAGACGGCCGTCTTGGCGGGATGCTGCATGTCGAAGATGGCGGCAAGCTCGGCATAGGCGCAGACGCGGTCGTCGTGGCCGTAAGCGCCGATGAGGCTGCGGTCAAGGCCGAGGTCGCGGGCGTTCATGGCAGGGACGGCCTCCAGCTCGGCGGAGATAAAGTCCTCCTCAACGATGCCGTACTTCTCGTGCAGCAGCTTCAAAATGGCGAGGCTGACGCGGTCGGAGCCGTCGTCATCGCGCTCCGGCCAGCTGCCGACCAGAATGTTGAGGCTTTCGGACGGAATGGCCTCGTTGAGGGGCTTTTTGCCCTGCTCACGGCCAAGGTGCGGAAGCAGATCGTTGATGACGAGCTGCGGGTCGCCGGGGTCGCTGCCGATGGTCACAAAGACCTCGCTGCCGTCGCGGCGGACGACCTTGCCGTGCAGCTCCAGAGGGACTGTCACCCACTGATACTTGCGGATGCCGCCGTAATGGTGCGTCTTGAGGTAGGCCATCTCCACGCCGGAGGCCTGATACAGGGGACGCGGCTTGAGGTCGAGACGCGGCGCGTCGGTATGGGCCGCGCCGATATTCGCGCCCTTGGAGAGCGGCTCGGAGCCGATCACGGCCAGCATGATGGCCTTGCCGCGGTTGTTGTAATAGACCTTATCGCCGGGCTGGATCGCCATGCCGGGGCGGTATTCCACAAAGCCGCGCTTCTCCGCCAGGCGAATGGCGCTGAAAACGCACTCACGCTCCGTCTTGGAGGCGTCGAGGAACTTCTTATAGTCCTCGCAGTAGGCGTTCATTTCTGCCTCTTCGGCGGCGCTCAGCTCGTCATGGCCGTTGATGGGCTTGTAGAACAGCTTAGCTTTTTCTTCTTTTGTCATGTTGCGTTCTCCTTTATCAAATTTTCCAATAGTGCATTTGCCTGTATCTGAAATTCCTCCGGGGAAATTTCACCGTTTTGAAGTATGTGCGCGCAGCGCGCCGTATAAAAGCCGTCCGGCTCCTGCGCGCGGATGCGCAGCAGCGCATATTGCCGCTCGATGCCGTCGCGCCGCATGATGCGCCGAAGGCGTACCTCCTCCGGGGCCAGTACGCCAACCGTCGTGCCGCAAAGCTCCGCCAGCCCGCTCTGGAACAGGTTGATCGCGTCGATCGCCAGAAGCGCCGTCCCGGCGCTTTTCTCACGCGCCTGGATCGTCTCGACCGCGCGGCGGACGTGCGTGAACACGATCCGGTTGAGCGTCTCCATCTGCGCGGGGTCGGAAAAGACCGCCGTGCCGAGGCGCTTCCGGTCGAGGCTCCCGTCCGGGAGAAAGACCGCGCCGAAGCTCTCCGTCAGCGCTGCGCGGAGCGCTCCGTCCGTGCGCAGAAGGTCGTAATACAGCGCGTCGCAGTCGATCCCGACGCCGCCGCGTGCCTCGATGCAGCGCAGAAACGCCGTCTTGCCGCAACCGGTGCCGCCGGTAATGCCGATGGTCAGCACGCGCTACACCTCCACCACATGGAAGCCCGCCGCCTTTTTCAGCCGGTTTCCGATCGCAAGGCCGAGGCCCGCGTCGTCCGGGCACTGCGCAAAGATCTCGGTCACGTCTGTCGCGTCAAACTCGCGCAGCGCGTCAAAAACGCGCCGCGCCTGCTCGGATTTGTCGCCCTCCGGGCCAAGCTCGTGGACGACGCAGCCGGGAAACTGCGCGCGGAACTCCGAGAAGCAGATCACGCCCGCGCCCTCCGGCGCATGGGCCGCGATATAGGCCGCGCTTTTTTTGCCGTCGCCGGTCACGACGGTGACGGGCGCCTTCGGCGCGTAGTGGCGGTATTTCATGCCCGGTGCGCGCGGGCGCTCGCCGTCGGTCATCAGCTGCGTGATGCATTTGTCCACAAGGACGGTGCCAAGCACGCGCTCCAGCTCCTCGAGCGGCAGCCCTCCGGCGCGCAGAAGGCGCGGCGGCTGGCAGGGCAGGTCAATGGTCGTAGACTCCACACCGACGCCGCACGGCCCGCCGTCAAAAATGCCGTCGATCTTTCCGTCCATATCCTCCAGCATATCCGCCGCCGAGGTAGGGCTTGGTCTGCCGGAGGTATTGCCGGACGGCGCGGCAATGGGAACGTCCGCCGCCGCGATCACGGCCAGCGTCACCGGGTGGTTCGGGCAGCGAACGCCGACCGTCTCCAGCCCTCCCGTCGTGCGGTAGGGCACGATCTCCTTCTTCGGCAGGATCATGGTCAGCGGCCCCGGCCAGAACGCCTCTGCGAGGCGGTAGGCGCTCTCAGGTACCTTCTCGCAGTAACGCGAAAGCCACGAGGCATCCGGCACATGGATAATGAGCGGATTGTCCTGCGGGCGGCCCTTGGCCTCATAGATCCGGCGGCAGGCGTCGGCGTTCAGCGCATTCGCGCCGAGGCCGTAGACCGTCTCGGTCGGAATGCCGAGCAGACCGCCCCGCCGGATGATCTCCGCCGCCTTTTCGATATTTTCCTTTGTATTTTCCGTAAACAGAATCGTATTCACAAGAATGCTTCCTTTTGTGTTCATTCCTGCTGCGTTTGCAGCTTCTTTGCCTGATCCGCCGTGACCAGCGCGTCGATCAGCTCGTCGAGGTCGCCGTCCATGATGGCGTCGATCTTATAGAGCGTCAGGCCGATGCGGTGATCCGTCACACGGCCCTGCGGGAAATTGTAGGTACGGATGCGCTCGTTGCGCATTCCGGTGCCGACCTGACTGCGACGCTCCGAGGAGACCTCGTTTTCGATGCGGCTCTGCTCGATCTCATAGAGCTTGGACGCCAGCATCTGCATACACCGCGCGCGGTTCTGCACCTGCGAGCGTTCCTCCTGACACGACACGACGATGCCGGACGGCTTGTGGATAAGCCGGACGGCGGACGAGGTCTTGTTGATATGCTGGCCGCCCGCTCCGGACGAGCGGAACACCTGCATTTCGATGTCCTCGGGCCGGATCTCGACCTCCGCCTCCTCCATTTCCGGGAGCACCGCGACCGTCGCCGTCGAGGTATGCACCCGTCCGCCGGATTCCGTCTCCGGCACGCGCTGCACCCGGTGGACGCCGGATTCAAACTTGAGCCGGGAGTAGGCTCCGTCGCCGTGGATCATGAAATCCGCTTCCTTGACGCCGCCAAGCTCCGTCTCGTTATAGTTGAGCAGCTCGACCGTCCAGCGGCGGCGGTCAGCATACATCGAGTACATCCGGAACAGGCTGTGCGCAAAAAGGGCGCTCTCCTCGCCGCCGACACCGCCGCGGATCTCCACGATCACGCCCTTTTCGTCGTTCGGGTCCTTCGGCAGAAGGAGGATCTTCAGCTCCTGCTCCAGCGTCTCCTGCTGCTTCTTCGCCGCCGCGAATTCCTCCTGACACAGAGCCTTCATCTCCGCGTCCAGCTCGCCCGTCATCATCTCCCGCAGCTCAAGCTGCTCCTGCTTCGCGCGGCAAAGCGCGCGATAGGCCGTGACGATCGGCTCAAGCTGCCGCTGCTCCTTGAGGAGTCTGGCCGCCGCCTTCGGGTCGGAAAAAAATTCCGGCTGCGCCATACGCTCGGAGGCTTCCATATACCGTTCTTCCACCAGCTTCAATTTATCCAGCATCATTTTTTCTCCACATTTTGAATCAGCATTATCATACCGCATTTTTTCCGCCGCGTCAAATCCTGCCAGAGTGTTTCCCGCAATTTCGCGCATACTATTTTGAAAAGAGCGCACAAAAGGAGAATTTGCATGAAGCGTCTGTTATCCGCAGTGCTGACGCTGGCGCTGCTGCTTATTTTCGTCACGCCGCAGGCCCGCGCCGGCGGGCAGACCAAGGGCTGCATCGCGCTGACCTTTGACGACGGCCCCTCCGGCGAGCTGACCGAGCGCCTGCTCGACGGTCTGCGTGCACGCGGCATCCACGCAACGTTTTTCGTCTGCGGCTACCGGG
>ULXB01032173.1_pt1 | contig 16940 bp, 9 predicted proteins | sample 1960901 | NCBI WGS metagenome assembly ULXB01 (sample SAMEA4835828, study PRJEB28245) | human gut metagenome | biome: gut microbiome; material: fecal sample | place: Denmark | collected 2008
AAGGTCGTCCACTTCATGACGACGAAGAAAACGATGTAGCAGACGAGCGTGATGAATACCAGATTGTTCATCAGGCCGCCGGTCAGCGTATTCGTCTGCGCAAATTCCTTGAACGAGCTTTGGAACTGATACGCGGAGACCCACGCGCTGTTCGAGACGATGTAGGTCGCGCCGCGGTAGATATTGCACATGCCGAGCGTGGCGATGATCGGCTGAACGCCGCCCTTGGCGATAATCAGGCCGACCAGCATCCCGCAGAGCGTGCCGATGGCGATGGAGACCAGGAACATGACCAGCGTGCTGGAATACACGCCGTCGCGCATCATGAGCGAGGCGCACATGCCGGAGAAGGCCAGCGTCGCGCCGACGGAGATGTCAATGCCGCCGATCAGCAGGACGCTCATCATACCGAGCGAAATGGTGATGGTCGTGGAGTAGTTTTTTAGCAGATCCGCGATGGTCTTTGCCGTAAGGAACGTATTGTTGCGCAGCTGAATGACGGCACAGAGCAGCACGAGCACCGCAACGAGGCTCAATTCCCGTGAGCCGGAGAGCTTTTTCCAGAAGCCTCCGAAGCCTTTTTTCTCTTTCATTCCGATCCCTCCTCAGCCCGATGCCGCGCCGCTGTGCTTGAGCATCGAAAGCTCCAGAATTTTCTCCTGCGTGGCCTCCGTGCGCGAAAGCTCACCGGTCACACGGCCGTCGCACATGACGTAAATGCGGTCGGACATGCCCAAAAGCTCCGGCATTTCCGAGGAGATCATGACGATGGCCATGCCCTTCTGCGCAAGCTCACCCATGATCTGATAGATCGCGGCCTTTGCGCCGACGTCCACGCCCTTGGTCGGCTCGTCCATAATCAGGAGCTTCAGGTCGCTTGCCAGCGCCTTGGCCACGACGACCTTCTGCTGGTTTCCGCCGGAAAGCGAGCTTGCGGGGTCGAACACCGTCACAGCCTTGACGTCGATCTCCTCGGCCAGCTCCTTCGCCGCCTGATTTTCGATCGTTTCGCTGGTGATGCCGCCCTTTTTGGAGAATTTCGCGCCAAGCTCGGGCAGCGTGATGTTGCGGCCGATGCCCCAGTCCAGGATCAGGCCCTGATTCTGCCGGTCCTCGGTCAGCAGGCCGATTCCGAGGCGCATCGCGTCCTGCGGCCTGCGAATATGGACCTCCTTCCCGTCCACAAAGACCTTGCCCGCGTCGTAATGCTCCACGCCGAAAATGGTCTGCACGACCTCGGTGCGTCCGGCGCCGACCAGACCGGTCAGGCCGACGATCTCACCGGCACGGACATGGAAGCTAACGTCGCGGAAGAAGCCTGTGCGGGAAAGGTTCTCCACGCGGAGCACCTCCTCCCCGGGCTTGACCTCCGGCTTCGGGAACAGGTCGCTGACCTCGCGGCCGACCATGGCCTTGATCAGCTCCGGCGGCTGGATCTCGGCGACGTTGTAGGTGCCGATGTACTGTGCGTCGCGGAACACCGTAACGCGGGAGGCCAGACGGTACATATCCTCCAGCCGGTGCGAGATAAAGATGACGGATTTTCCGTCGTCACGGAGCTTTTCGGTGATCCGGTAAAGCTCCTCGGATTCGTTCTTTGTCAGCGCCGCTGTCGGTTCGTCCATAATGATGATGCGCGCGTTGGTGGACAGCGCCTTTGCGATCTCGACCATCTGCTGCTGCGCGACCGACAGCGCGCCCATGCGGGCGGTGGGCTGGAAGTCGGCGTCCAGCTGACGCAGGAGCGCTCCGGCGGCCTCGTTCATTTTTTTCCACTGCATGATGCCATGCTTCCGGATCTCATGCCCCATGAAGATGTTCTCCGCAACGGTCAGATGCGGATAGCTGGTGACATGCTGATAGATCGCGGCGATGCCGGCGTTCTGCGCGTCCAGCGGCGACCGGAAATCGACGCGCCTGCCGTCGAGATACATCTCGCCCTCCTCCGCGCGGTGTACGCCGGTGATGACCTTGATAAAGGTCGATTTTCCGGCGCCGTTCTCGCCCATCAGCGCGTGGATCTCTCCTGCCTTGAGCTGAAAGCTGACCCGATCCAGCGCCTTGACGCCCGGAAAGATCTTGGTGATGCCCTTCAGCTCGAGGATGTACTGTTCCATCTTGCCTACCCCCCGACTTTGAATTTGCAGCCGCCCGTGTATATATGCTCTCTTTTGACGGGCGGCGGATACCGGCCTGCTTCATCCGCTGCGCCTCTGCTCTCTGCGTTGTACGGAATCGGCGAAACGGATATGTGCATATTAGCCTAATATTCTGCATAAATCAGATTGATTTTTATGCTTTTTCCTGATAAACTGAGTATAGCATCAAAAAATATCCTTTGTCTGCCAATAAAGTTGACACAAAATTACGGTATCTTGGCTTTTTACAGGTTTCGGTAAACGTGGAAACAGACAGGAGGATTTCGATGGAACAGATCAAGCTGCGCTACGAATTGGATCTTGAGCCGAATTACATATGGCTCTCGCCCACGGCCACACAGGCCGCAAAAAAATCCATTCCCTATGTTCAGGAGCTTGGCGTATTTCCCTGCCGGGAAAAATACTACACCGAGCGTGAAAGGCTGCCGTCGTTTTTGATCAAATACTGTATCTCCGGCGGCGGGCTTCTGGAATACGACGGAAAGCGCTATGCAGTGCGGAGCGGACACATTTTCTGGCTGGACTGCATGAAGAAGCAGCACTACTGCACCGACCCCGGCGAGGGCAGCTGGTTCATCGTCTGGGTGCATTTCTACGGCGAGGAATGCCGGAGATACTACGACCTGTTTCTCCAGCAGAACGACGGTATGCCGGTCGTGGACGCGGGCGCGGACGAGAGCGTTCGCAGCAGCATCGAAATGCTGGTCGATATCTACCGCAACGCCAACGGCACGCTGACGGACGACGTGCGCGCTGCGTCGCTGCTGACCGGGATCATGTCCAGCTGCATCCTCTATGCCGACATGAGCGCCCGCCACAGTGAGCTTCCGGCCTATGTGCAGGCAGCCAGAGAGTATATCAACTGTCACTATGCGGAAAAGATCTCGCTGGACGTGCTGGCCAGAGAGATCTCCGTCAATAAATTCTATTTGCAGAAGCTCTTCCGCAGAAGCGTCGGGCTGTCGCCGAATGAATATCTGGCGACCGTCCGCCTTCAGGAGGCCAAGCGCCTCCTGCGCAGCACCGATCTGCCGATCAGCCAGATCGCCATGGACGTCGGCTTCGGCAGCATCGGGCATTTCATCGAGCTGTTCAAGGCGCGTGAGCAGATGCCGCCCAGCGTCTACCGCCGCCGCTGGTAACGGCACTGCGCCGGATTCTTTCCCCGACAACGCAAGAAAGGACTGCCTCCCATGGAGGCAGTCCCTCTTTCTGTATCTTGTGGGCTTATTGCAGCGTCAGCGTCTTTCTGGCCTCCTCGTCAAAGGCCCGGATCAGGATAGCAGCCGCCTCGCTCCGGCGAATGAGGCTCGTCGGATAGAAGGTGCCGCTCCTGTCGGAGCCGTTCAGAACGCCCGCGCGATAGAGTGCGTAGATCTCGTCCGCGTAGCGGTCGCCGGTCTTGACATCCGGCAGCGCATTGGCGTCGATCTCATTGATTACGGCATAGGACTTTGCCGCGCCGTAGAGGATATGCGCAAACTCGGCACGCTGGATCGGCGCGTTCAGCGCCGCAGAGCTGTAGTCGAGATAGGCTTCCTCAATAACGCCGTGCTCGACCGCATATTCCAGATAGCTGCGGTACCACGGGCTGCCGTTTTTCAGCGTGACCGTGCCGTTTTCAATGCGCTGGTGGAGTGCGGCGGCGAGCTTGATTGCCTGCGCGACCGTCAGCGAGCCGTCCGGGTCAAAGTGTGTCGCGTTCACGCCGTCGATCAGGCCGTTTGCCCATGCGTCGCGAACCGCGTCTGCGTACCATGCCGACGCCGGCACATCGACGAACGGCATATTGCCGACGAATTCCGCGTCGATATATGCCGTGGAGTCCGGCATGATGAAGAAGTAGGTGCCGTCCGCCTTCTCCGTGACCGAAATGCTTCTGCCGCTCTCATCCGTGACGCGCAGTGAGCCGAGAATGTAGCCCTTATCCGGCTCTGCGGCAACCGGAACGGCGGTGCCGGGCATTGCGCTCGGAGGTGCCTGAACATATCCGTGCTTTGTCTCCGAGATGCGGATGCGTTCACCGGTCGCAAGCGTATAGACGACGAAGGATGTCGGCGCGGTGGTATAGGCAAGGTAGTTTTCACTTTCGTCCAACTCCGCGTAGATGTAATGCACACCCACGGAAAGCGTCTTCCCCTTCTCGGCAGACCAGAGCGTGCCTCCGGAATTGAGGTTCCTCGTCGAGTAGTAGAAGCGCACGACCGCATGGTCCGGGTTGGCGCTGAGAGCGGGCGTAGACGGCGTCTTGCCCTGCGCAAAGCTCTCCATAAGGACGGTGATGTCGCTGAGCACAGCCTTGGCGATCGACCACGCGATCTGCTTATCGTCGCTCGTGCCGTCTGCCCAGACGTAGTTCTGCTTGCTGACCAACGAGGCCGTCGCGGTGTATTCCCCGGCGTTCTTCGCCGTGTTTCCGGTGAGCGTGAACAGCGCGTTTTCGGGCAGCACAACGCCGGTCTGCGTCTCGCCGTTGTAGACAAGGCCGGTCACCGCCGCAGGCGGCGTGACGGAAGCTCTTGCGATCGACCATGCGATCTGCTTGTCGTCGCTCGTACCGTCCGACCAGACGTAGTTCCGCTTGCTGAGCAGCGAGGCCGTCGCGGTGTATTCTCCGGCGTTCTTCGCGGTGTTTCCGGTGAGGGTGAACAGTGCGTTCTCAGGAAGCACGACGCCGGTCTGCGTCTCACCGTTGTAGACAAGGCCGGTCACCGCCGCAGGCGGCGTGACGGAGGCGGGGGAGATGGTGAAGGTCCAACTCTCATCCCGAAGCGCGGTAAAGCTCCGATAGCAGTCGTCGCCGCTGCCGGAAATGGAGACCTGGTAGGTGCCCGCGTCGGTCGGAGGTGTGGAGCTGCCGTTATAGAGCACGGTGAACGTGCCGGTATACGGCGCATAGCCCGCAGGGGCCTCCAACGCGGTCACGACCGCCTCCTTCGGAGTCCCGTCATAGATAAGGTCGGTAGGCAGTGTGCAGGAGAAGAGCATCGCGGCCGCATCGCCCTTGGTGATGGTCAGCGCAATATCGCGCGTGACAGTCCCGGCTTCTGCATCATAGCCCTCGACGTTCGACCAGTCATAGTATTTCTTATCGTTGTCGCTGAGTGTATAGCGTGCGGATGCCTCGGTCGTTCCGACGGGGAGACGGACGTCATTGCTGTCCACCCAGCTCCAGCCCTCGGGCAGCTCGATCTCGCCCAGCGTTGTGCCGTAGTCGAAGGTGTTGGGGTTCAGCTCCGGCGTGTCCAGACTGGCAATCGCCGGATTGCGCTGCCATTTGAGCCCGACCTGATACTCCTGCTTATGGGTCTCATCGGTGAAGTCCTTCGCTGTGATCTTGAACGAAGCCGAAACGAAACTTCCGACCCGGTGACCGAGACCTTCAGACTCCATATAAACGAGCTTCGACGCTCCTGGCTTCAGTACAGCGGACTTCACATATTTACTACCCGGACTGTTTTCATTTTTCTCAAAATATATGGCGAGGATCCCGCCGCCGGACTTATTTTCCAGCTCTACATTCAGCGCGACCGCACCGGTGTTTGTGATCGTAAAAGTCTTTGTCTGACTCTTGCCCCACTCCTCCGTACCGTAGGTCACGGGATCAAACGTCAAATACCATACATCGTTTGTGTCCTGACTCACACCGGAGAAGCTCAGCCCGAAGCTGCCGCTCTGCACCCAGCCCGCGTAGAGCGTGGTGTCCGCGGTAATTTTCTCCATTGCATAAGCCCGTGTGCACGCTGCGTCGTAATACCAGCCGGTACAGACATAGCCGTCTGTATCATCCAGCATGGGGAGCTTCGCGCCGTAGTTTTTCGGGACAATGATCGGATCTGGATTCGTTCCGTGCCCATTGCTGTCCAATGTGAGCTTCCAGCCGGGAACGAGCTTTATGTACTTGCTGCCCGCATATGTGGTGAGATTCGGATAGGTGATGAATTCCGCCGTTTCGGCGTCCGCGCCGGCGAAGGTCGCCGCCTTTTCGGGATCGACATCTGCGGTACTGACGAGGTCGAACGCTGCCATCGTACCGGATGCGATCACTGTGCCGCCCGTCGCGGTCAGCTTGGCGGTATCACGAAGTTCCATGGCATACGGCTCGTTGAGCAGCTCGATCTCGCCGTCCGAAATGCTCAGCTTGGCGCTGGAGCGGAGCGAAACGGTTCGCCATGCCGCCGCATCGATGGTATGACGGAGCTTGCCGCCGCGCATGGTGAAGGTGGTGCTGCCGGTAAGGAAAAGCTCATTGCCGCCGTTTTGTGCGCCGTTGTTCTCGATCGTGCCGCCCGTCATCGTAATGGCCGCGTTCTCCGCATAGACCGCGCCGCCATAGCTATACGTCCCGGAGGCTTTGTTGCCGCTGATCTTGGCGCTGCCGCCGATCTCGACGGAGGAGGGCTTATCCTTTTCCGACGAGCCGACGCACGCATAGATCGCGCCGCCGTTTCTGGAGCTCTCGTTTCCTTCTATGACGGCATTGCCGTCGATCGTGAGTCTGGTGTCGTTCTTCACATAGAACGCGCCGCCATTGCCGCTCTTATTGTTCGTGATTTTGGCGCTGCCGCCGATGTGGACGGTCGCGTTTGAGGCGTAAATGACGCCAGAACCGCCGGTTTCACAGTTTTTGATCTCGCCGCCGGTCATGTTGAAGGTATTGCCGCTGCTGGTTATGCCGACGGCAATGCCGCCGAGATCGTTCGGCGTGGTACAGTTCTGAATGACGCCGCCCTCCATGTTGAAGGTCGTGTTCGGCCTGCCGAGGTTGATGACCGAGAGCGTGTATGTACCGCCGAAGCGGTCGATCGTGCCGGATTTCATCGTAAAGGCAGAACCCTTTTTCATAGAAACGGCACCCGCACGGCAGGTTTTCGTGACCGTCTGGCCATTCTCTTCTTCCTGATAGGTGTCGCCAAGATACGCAAAGGTCAGCTTACCGGTCTGTGCCGGGCTGCTGTCCATCAGCGTGAAGGAGGCTTTGTTCGTGTCGTCGCCGACGACGAACATGGCATAGCCGTTGAATTCCTCCTTGTTTTTCGCCTTCAGGGTGATCGTGCAGCCGTTCAGATCCAGCGTGAGATCGCCATAGACAAATATATTGCTGGGGGTGCTGACCTCAAAGCTCTGCGTGACCTTGGCATAGTGTGTACCATACTCCAGCGCGCGCAGCTGGCTTTCGCTGCTGATTTCTTCCCATGTCACATCATTTGGAATGTTCTCCGCGCCCGCTGTCACACAGAACAGCGCCAGACAGGCGGCCAGTACGATCAGGATCGCAAAAAATCGTTTCATATGTTCTCCTCCATCTGCACGTTCCGGCTCCGGCTCTCCGCCATCACCGTTTCATACCCTTCCTCCACCTGCCGCACGGTCTGCGCGACCACGGCCTCCGCCGCCGCGTGCAGCTTCATGCTCACCGCCGCGTCCACGACCGGGCGGAAAACCTCCTCCGGCACGCAGTAGATGCGGAAGCAGCAGGCAAGATACCTCCGCAGCTTTGCCTCCATTGTAAAATACAGGTCACAGGGCTTCGCCATGAAACCGCGTGTGACGCTTGCCGACGCGATATCCAGCTCATAAAAATCCCGCGCTGTCGCGCCGGGAAGATAGGGGCCGAAAATGCGCATCAGCTTCTCCGCCGTGTTCTGATAGATGAATTCCGATGTGGACGGCAGCGTATACGCCGCGGCGTAAAGCTCGCGCAGCTGCTCGGAGCATTCGGCAATGTGCATTTGCAGGCTCGTCTCCACCGCGTATACAAGCAGCGGGTCCGCCTCCGCGCCAAGCATCCGCTCGACCATCTCAAACTGGCCGGCGAACATCTGCCTGACCAGCTCCAGCAGCACGCCCTCCTTATTGCCGTAAAGATAAAACGGCGAGCCGTTGGAGACTCCTGCAAGCTCCGCGACCTCGCGGCTCGACGCGCCCGCGTAGCCCTTTTGCAGAAACACCTTCGCCGATGCGCTGAGTATTTTCCGCCGGGTCTGCGCGCCGCGCGCATGATTCGCTTCCCTCATGGTATTCACGCTTTCATTCACAAACTTATTCACGAATAAATTATAACGGAAAACGGCCGCGATTGCAAGAGGCAAAAACAGCGGGATGCATTTTGTCCGGAGATTCATCGAAAAAGCGCTTCAGATCCCGATTCAGCGCGCTCATTTCCTCGACCGCGTTCATGGCGTGGTCGGAAGCGCAGATCTTTCCGAGGCTCGTCGCGCATATGAGCTTGAAGAAGCGCAGGCAGGTCTTGCGGTACGCAGCGCCTTCAAAATCCGTGTCCGACTTCGGCAGAATTTCATGACCGGCGTTTCGAATGGCGCGATAGCCCTCAATATTGGCATCGAGCAGATGGCTCAGATAGGCCGTATCGCCCTTGAGCTTTTTCAGATCGCCGTCGGTCTTATAGCAGGCGAAGGCCACCGGCAGCACGAACGCCGCATGGCAGAGCAGATAGTCCCCCATGTTCGGCTCATAGGCCACCTTGTATTTCGTGCCGTCAAAAATCTGCCCGATCAGCCGCTCATTCGAGGGTGCGCCCGCAAGCTGGCCGATGGTGATCTTTTTGAGGTCGATGGACGCGACGCGGTCAGGCTCCCGGTGACCCGCCGAGGACGCAAAGGCAAACAGCACGTTTTTCTCCGGCAGCGAAGCGGCAATTGCATCTGCACGCACGTTGTTGCCCACAAAAACGATATTTTTCGTCTGGTTCGCGCGCAGCGTCTCCAGAATCGAGTCCAGCTGCGTATAGCGCAGGACGACGAGAATCATATCGTACCGATCCTCCGGCGCAAGCTCCGTCACGACCGGAATGCGGCTGACCGATACACGGGGTGAAACTTGTCCTTGATCCGCAAACCGTTTTTCTGTATCTCTTCCGCCCACCTTCCGCGCGCCAGCAGGGTGACATTCTTTCCGGCACGGAACAGATTCCTCGCCAGATTGCAGCCAAGCACGCCTGCACCGAATACCAAAATTTCATACTGTATTCTCCCCTTTCCAAAAGCAGTCTCCTGTTTTTCCGTAGTTAGAGTGCATGAACTCTCGTGCCTTTAAAAAGCTTCCCGCGGGAAGCTCCGGCTGAACTGCTTCTATTATAGCAGCTGTTCCGCGCAGCACAATAGGATTCTCGATTATAAGGAAGTTCTGATTAAATCAGCGGCTGTGGACGGCGAGAGGTTTTTCGTCAAGACAAGGTTTGAAAAACGTGGGAATACTGTATGTATTTCTCGTTTTTCAAACCGCAGAATTGGCGGAAAAGATCCGTCGTCCGCGGTCGGGGATTTATTCAGAGGTTCCATAAGTAAAATATTTTGCGTCCGTATGCATAACCGGGGCCAGCCGCTGGCGGCTGGCCTCCGTGCATATCAGATTGCTTTGCCCAGAAGAACCGGCAAACGCACCCGCTCCGCCGGTTTCTGTTCTCCCCTGTCTCCGCAGCCTCAACATGCCGTGGCTTCCTGCACCTGCGCTTTGATCTCAATCGTTCTGCCGCCGAGGCTTTCATAAATGCGGTGCGAAACGGAGAGCACCGTCCGGCCCTCAGACGCGCGGCGCAGCGCCTCCAGCACGCGGGCCTCGGTCTCGGCATCCAGATTGGCGGTGATCTCGTCCAGAAGAAGCACGGCAGGATCTGCCGCTGCGGCGCGGGCAATGGACAAAAGCTGCCATTCGCCCTGCGAGAACATTCCCTCCGTACACACCGTATCGTAGCCCTCCGGCAGCGATTGCACGGCCGCGTCGATCCCGGCCAGCCGCGCCGCGTTCTTCGCCATCTCCTCCGTGATCTGCGGGTCGCCCAGCGTGATCTGATCCAGCACCGTCCCCGGTACGCGGGAAAAATGCTGCTCCACGCAGCCGATGCAGCGCCGGCGCTCCCGGTCTGAGATCGCCGAGACATCCACGCCGCCGATGGTGACCGTTCCGGTCTCCGGCCGATAAAGCCCCAGCAGAAGCTTGAACACCGTACTCTTTCCGGCCCCGGTGCGGCCAATCAGCGTGACCTGCTCTCCCTGACGGACGCTCATGGAAAAGTCCCGCAGGACGGGCTTTTCGCCGTAGCCGAATGTCACATGGGACAGCGCCACGTCACCCCGCGTCTCCTTCTCTCTCGCTCCGGGAAGGATGCGCTCCGGCTGGCCGAGAAATGCGTCGATGCGCTTGACGCCCGCCATGGCCGACTGAATGGTCTGAATTTCCATGCCGAGGCTTTCGATGGGCGCGAAAATGCGCGATATGTAGTCGATGACGGCGACCGAGGTGCCGACCGACATGCCGAACAGGGTCAGAATTTTCGTATTGCCGGATGCGGAGAGCAGCATGACGACGCCGACCACCACGGCGTTCAGCAGCAAAACGACCGGGGAATAGATGGCGTCATAAAAATTGGTGCGCTCCATGGCCGTGTAGCCGTCCGCAATGCGGCGGTCGTAGCGGCGCTCCATGTAGCTTTCCAGTCCAAGCATATGAATGGTGCGGATATTGTGCAGCGTCTCCGGCACCTGACCGGACACCGCGGCGACGGCGCGGCGGTTATCCAGCTGCGCGGCCAGCATCCGCTTCTGCACGTGGCGGGTAAACACAGCGAGCAGCGGCAGCACCAGCAGCAATACCAGCGCAAGGCCGGTGTTTTTCACCGCAATGACCACCATGATCGAGAGGATGCGGCAGGCGTCCGCCACCATGCTGATAATGCCGGAGGTGAACAGCGCCTCCACGGTATCCACATCGCCAGAAAAGCGCGCGGCCACCTCGCCTGGGTTCTGACCTGCCAGTGTGCCTGCGAGCAGCTTCGTCAGCTTCCGTGACATTTCCGAGCGCAGCGCGTGGGTCATTTTCTGGCCGAACAGAACCAGCAGGCTTTCCTGCGCGGAGGAAAGGACGCCCTCCAGCGCGAGGCTGCCGAAATAGGCAAGCACTGCAAGGAACGTCAGCGGAACGCCTGCGGTCAGGCTGTCGATCAGACGGGCCAGCAGCAGCGGCGGGATCAGCGTCGCCGCGACCGACGCTGCCACACACAGGATCGTACCGAGCGTCAGCAGATGATGCGCAGCCGCCGCCATCCGAAGCGCGGCAAACACGCCGCTTTTATACCGATCCTTCATGCCGCCGCCCTCCTGTCTGGCTCTCATAAAGCTGGCGATACGCCGGGACGGACGCCATCAGCTCCGCGTGCGTGCCGACGGCCGTTTTGCCGTCCTCCATAAAGATCACCTGCCGCAGCTGCGGGAAGTGATACAGGCGGTGCGAGATCAGGAATACGACCTTATCCCGCGCGTAAGCCTGCAGATTCGCAAAGACGGTATCCTCGGTGTTGCGGTCCAGTGCAGAGAAGGGATCGTCGAGGATCAGAAGCGGCCTTGGATGCGCAAGCGTTCTTGCCAGCGCCAGCCGCTGCGCCTGACCGCCGGAAAGGCGCGTGCCGCCGCTGCCGATCACAGTATCCGGCCCATTCTCCATGCCGAGCACCTCGTCCTTCAGCGCGGCGGCGTCCAGATACGGCATCGCGTCCTGATTGCTGCCGCAGAGGACATTGTTCTCCACCGTGTCGGCGCTCAGCTCCGGGTCGTGGCCCAGATAGCCGATGGTCGCAGCGATCTGACGCGGCGTAAGGGCGGAAAGCTCCTTCCCACCGAACTTGACCGAGCCGCCATAGGGCGCTTCGCAGAGGAACGCCCGCCCGAGGGTCGATTTGCCGCAGGCGACCTGCCCGGTCACGCCGATGATGTCGCCGGGCTGCGCCGTCAGGCACAGGCCCGCGAAAACCGGCTCGCTGCCATAAGAAAAAGACAGGTTTTCGATCTTCACGCCGCCCGCTGCCGGAACGGTAAGCGGCTCCAGCGTCTCCGGCGATGTCATCAGCGGCTGGATGCGCTTCCACGAGACCTCCGCCTTCTGCACGGAGTTGAACAGCTTCGCCACCTTGGACGATTTGACCGTCAGCTTGGTAAAGCAGGAAAGGAAGGTCGTGAACGCCGCGATATCCCACGCGCGCCAGCCCGTTCCCAGAACGTTTTTTGCGCCGAACCACAAAATGAACAGCACGCCCGCGCCCGATACAGCCAGATACAGCGGCGGCAGAGCCGACTGCCAGACGCTGCTGCGCACGGCGGTCTGCTCATAGGCTTTGAGCGTCTGCTCATACCGCTTCTCGCGGGTGCTTTCGCAGCCGTAGATGCGGTAGGTGACGGCGTTCTGCACGCGGTCCAGCGTGGCCGCGCTGAGCGCACCAGCCGCCTTTTTATACGCCGCGCCCGCGCGCTGCACCGGTCTTTTCATCCATGCCGCGCAGACGTAGGACACCGGCGTAAACAGGAGACTGAGCAGCGCCAGCCGCCAGTCATAGACCAGAAGCATGACCGCGTAGCCAAGCAGCGCCACGCCGGTGTCAAAGACCTCCGTGGTAAATTTCCGCATTCCCTCCACGCAGTCGTCCACATCGGAGATGGCCTTGGTCATCAGCTCTCCGGCCCCCTCCCTTTCCAGCGACGCGCGGCTTTTCCGCACCAGATTGGCATACAGGATGCCCTTCATCCGGCGGTTGATGTTGTTGGCAAAGCGGCGGACATAGAAGCGCTTGACGAAGCGCGCCGCCTGCACCGTCAAGGTAACGAGAATATAGGCCAGCACCAGAAGGGCCATCCGCGCGGCAGTCTCGCTGCCGCCCAGAATGTCGGCAAGACACTGGGCCAAGCGCCCCTCAAACCACGGCCCGGCAAGCAGACCGACGTTGTAGATCAGGCCGGAAAGCGTGACAACGGCCAGCGGCAGCCATTCGACGCGGAAATAGGACGCGATTCTGTCCGGCCGAAACGTCTTATCCTTCTTCATCGTTCGTTTCCCTCCCGGTGCTTCTTTGGAAGTGCGGGAAGCCCGCGCGGCTCTCCGTCTTGGAGGCCGTATAGAGCTTGTTCAGCGACGCGGCAAAGGCGGAGGCCTCCTCCTCTGTCAGCACGCTCGTCAGATATTCATAAAAGGCCTCTTCGATCTCTGCCTTGGAGGCCCGCAGGCCCTCCGCCTTTTCCGTGGGATACAGCAGTTGACTGCGCCGGTCGTTCGGGGCGTCTCTGCGGATCAGATAGCCCTTTGCCTCCAGATTTTTTGTTCTGCGTGCAATGGCCGCCTTATCGGCATGCAGAAGCTCCGCAAGCGCCGCCTGCGTGCAGCCGGGGTTGTGGCGCAAGGCATGTATGAGGTCGATCTCCGCCGTGCCGACGCCCTCCTCCCGCATCGTGCGCAAAACCAGCTTCTCCGCCTCCCGCGCGATTTTTGTGATCTTTCGTTCCGTGATGTCCATATCCGCCTCCATGTTCTCAAAAACGATGTATATACATCGTTGTATGTGCAACAATTATGACATGATTTTTCTATTTGTCAAGAGCAGTCTGAAATTTCGGAGCGAATATCCGAAAAGCGCCCCCTTGCACAGACATACGGCCTGCGCAAGGGGGCGTTTATTCATGATTTACTCTGCGGTTTCGCGAAGCTTTGCCACAAGCTGCATATTGGACAGGCGCACCGCCGAATCAAAGCTGCCGGGAAGCTCGAAGCCGAGATTCATGCTGTTCAGCTTCAGATCCTCCATGGTGCTCTCCACGAACGCGCCATGCGTCCTGCCGTATTCATATGCCTGCCGAATGACCGGCATGAGGTCAAGACTCATCGAATGCCACTGACCGTCGGCCATGTGGCCGTTGATGAACTGCTCTTGCGGCGGCGCAATGATGAACGTATTGGTGCCCGGATCCATCTGGAAGGCCATCTCTCTGCGGTTTTCGTCCAGCAGATAACGGTTGTCCATATTGCAAAGGCCAAGCCACATCGCGTCGTTTCCGGCGCCGCTGATGTTGAAGTATACAACAAACTGCGAGGCGTGCAGGCCCGTGTCGTAGCCGTCCGTCCTGTTTTCGCATTGCAGCATACGCATATCCATCGTCAGCCACAGCGACTCCACCGACGCAAGTCTGAGCCGTCCAAGCTCCGGACGATCCCACAGAACCTCCAGCAGCAGATGCGACCATCCTTCGTCGGCGCGCCGCGTGTGCGAATACTCCTTGCTGGCGTTTGCGCGGAGCGTGACCTCGCTGCCGTCTGCGCTGCGCGTAAAGCTTCTGCCCGGGTTTTCCACGGTCAGGCTTCCGTCCGGCTGCGCGGTGATCGGGTCAGCCTTGCCGCCGCGGATCCAGTTGAAGCGGCTCCACCAGCAGGCAATGTTCCAGATCGGATCGGGATGCTCGCAGCCCATCGGCAAAATACCGGCAAACGAGGCTTTTTTGCTCACGATCCGAAGTCCCGCCGCCTGCCAGCCGCCGAACGCGAAGCGCAGCGCTCCGCGCGCATCCGTCGTCTTGGCGGTCAGGACCGGCATATTCTCGCTGTTGCGGAAAATGCGGAACGTCTCCTCACCGGCATAGGCGTGTACGATGACGCCAGCCGCTTCCCCCAGAAGCCGTCCGCTTGCCAGCACCTCGCCCTTGCGGAGCGCTGCCGCCTCGCCGTCTGCGGAGACGCAAAGCGTGATACCGCCAAGCTGCATCTCGAACGCCGTTTCATCCGCTCCCGTTCTTTCCAGCGCAAACTGGATGTGGCAGTCGCCGATTTCCGCGCCGTCCAGCACCGTGCCATCCGCGATTTTCTGATTCTCCGGAGAATCGTAAAGCGTGGGCGTCTGCGGGTCGCAGACCAGCAGGCCGTGCTCAAAGAGCGTGTCATACAGCGCTTTTCCTTCGGGCCGGAACTTGGACAGGCAGGAAATGCGCCTGCCGTTCCGGTCGTATGCCGCGGCTGTGATCGGCCCTCCGGATACCGCGCCAAGACTGGCGCGGTATTCGTGAAGCTTTCCCGTCATTGGGGATACTCAGGGCAAACGTGCGGCGCTGGCCGTCCCACTCGGCTTCGAGAGACACAGCTTCCTCGCAGGCAGTGGCATTGATCGCCGTTACCGCCACGCGTACATCCGCGTCCGGCAGCTGCGTCAGCAGCCGTTCGCCGGAATAATACCGGATGGAAAGGAGCTCCAGTCCCTCGTGCCCGATCGGGAACACCATATCCGACAGCTCGGACGAGGCGCCGTTTTCATCCACCGCCGCGACCCGGTAGGTCACATTGCGGTTTTCATCGCAGAACTCGCAGCCTTCCACCGGCGCACCGTTCACCTTCCGGTATTGCAGCCCGGAATAGTTTCCGTCGGCGGCTTCGTTGGGGCGGGCGTAGACATCATATCCGGCCGCGCCGGGAACCGGCTGCCAGCAGAGCCAGGTTTCTTTTTCTCTTTTCAGCGCGATCAGCTCTGCCGGCGGCGGCAGCCTTCTGTTACAATTCATTTGCTCATGCTCTCCTGCATTGTGGTAAATAGATCGTTTGGATCGGATTATTTGCTGCTTGCCCAGCGGTCATAGGCCTGCTGCTGAAGCTCGACCAGTCTGTCCAGATTGCGATCCTTCAGGCCCTGAACGAACGCGTCGAAGTTGTCGAGGGACTCCTCGCCGGTGACGAACTTCGCAAACATCTGGTTGTAGTAGTCGTCGATATCGACCTTAATCAGGGCGATTTCGTCAGCCTCTTCCGCCGTGTACTTCAGCGTCGGCCAGCCAACGTGATAGAACGGAACTCTGTGCTGTCTGGTAGCCTCTTCCAACACGAACTGCGGGCCGGTAGAAACCAGATCGGTGGACGGGATGTTCGGGAAGGTGCCGTAGTCGGCGGTGCAGCGCTGATGCGAGAACGTCTGATAGTCGTCGTACTCAGCGGGCCATGCATGCTCGATCTCACGGCCGCCCTCAACGTCCTTGGTGGACCAGCCAACGGTTGCGTCCTCTTCCCACATGCCGAGCGGCACGCCCTGGATGCTCCAGTCGGAGTGCTCGGTGTCATAGAACCAGTCGGCAATGCGCATGACCTCTTCGACGTTCTTGCACTTGTCGGTGACAACGAACGCGCCGAGCGGAGAAACCGAGTAAGCCGGCCAGATCTGCTTGTCGTTGTAGTCGCTGGTCATGGGATCCCATGCGTCATACTGGCCCCAGACCTCTTCCGCGTTATACATACGGACCCAGTGCGCATAATCCGCAAACGTGCCGTACAGGTTGTTGACCTGCTTTGCAAAGTACTGCTCCTCACTCTGCGTGAAGTATTCCTGATCGATCAGACCCTCTTCCCAGAGCATGTTCATGTATGCAAGGAACTCCTTGTAGAGCGGCTGCGCGGGGTTGTACTGGACCTTGCCGTCAACGGCTTCCATGCCGTTCTCGGTAAAGCCGAACGCCGTCAGGATGGGCGTCAGGTTTCTGAAATACTCGGTGTTGTATCTGCCGCCGAACGGGATCTCATCCTGTTCGCCGTTGCCGTTGGGGTCGCCGTTCTTGACTGCCAGCAGGTAGTCATGGAACTCGTCGAGCGTGGTGGGAACGGAAACGTTGAGCTTCTCTGCCCAGTCCACATTGATCCATGCGTGGAATCTGTTGGCCGCAACGGGATCGGCGTTCATGCCGGTCAGGTTGTAGATGTGGCCGTCGGGATAGTACAGGGATGCCTTCAGATCCGGATACTTCTCAAAAGCCTTGACCATGTTGGGAGTGTTTTCTTCGTTGATGTAGTCCTCCAGCGGCAGGAAGATGCCCTGTGCGCCGTAGTTGGCAATGTCGTCCTCGGTCAGAATGCCCGCGAAGTAGAAGTCGGGGTATTCGCCGGTCGCAAGGCCGAGGTTCTTCTTTTCCTGAAGGCCCTCGATGCTGACCATGGTCACATCAAATTTCACGCCGACATCCTCAGACACACGTCTGA
>ULXB01026957.1_pt1 | contig 16561 bp, 13 predicted proteins | sample 1960901 | NCBI WGS metagenome assembly ULXB01 (sample SAMEA4835828, study PRJEB28245) | human gut metagenome | biome: gut microbiome; material: fecal sample | place: Denmark | collected 2008
CTTGCTGCGCCGAACGGCTATGTTGCACCTCCGACGAAAGAGGATCTGGCCTACGTTGTCCACTTCCGCAAGACCTGCCAGCGGTATCAGATCGACTTTGCAAAAGCCGATCCGGACGAACGTGACTTCGTGATCCATATGGCAGAGAAAACATTTTTTCAGAAGCGTGCTTGATTTTGTAGTTGATCGGAGTCACTCCGACAAGATGTGTGTTCATCTATAGTGTAGTGAAAACACACGTCGTCGCGGACTGCACTGGTTCGCGACGGCTTTTTTTGTTCAAAAAGCCATCTCTCACCTGTTCCGTCGCTCCTCCTTTCCAAAATGCAAACATTTCATTGGTTTGCATTTTGGTTTTTCTTCCAATGCTTGAAAACAGTCGGACACCCTGCCTTTTTGTCCATTTTACGAAAGGCAGGGTGTCTATTTTTGATGTCCAAAAAACAATTATTTAGACAGTCGAACAACCAGACTGTCGCAGAGATTTTTGAACGCTTCGTCGCGTCGCAAACCGCAAAAGGGGTCAGCGATAAGACCATTCCTGCCTTTCCGTGATCGGCGCGAAGCGGCTGCACATCCCGGCCTTCCATATGGAGGCGGACAACCGCTGCAAGGACGAGTGCCTGCCGGAGGAGAAAAATCGCCGCGTCGCGGGCATCATCAGCATAGTCAAAACCGCCGGCTGGGCCGGCGGTTTTGACTTATAATGCGTATTCGAGAACGGAAGCCCGATCCGCGTCGGGAGATACAGAGCCGTTTACGGCATAACGGGCTTTGCGATGGATGGGGAGTGCTTCAAAACCGGCCCTTTTATCGCAGCGCCGGAATATGCGCCAGCGTTTTTTCAGCGCAATCGGAAATGGAAACCGTACCCACGCCGAAGATCGAGGTTTGCAGCGTGTCATGGAACGGCGCGGACCAATATTCGGGGATACAGCCGGCTCCATAGGCCATTCCGAGGATGGAGCCTACGGTCGCGCCGTTGCAGTCCGTGTCGAAGCCCGTTTCCACGGCCATGCAGATCGTGCGTCCGAAGTCTCCGCGGCCATACAGCAGCGAGGCTGCGACGATCATGGCGTTCGGAATGGTATGGCACCAGTCATGCGGCGAGTGCTCGTCGTATTTCCGATGGATGCCCTCAAAAACGGCCTGCTGCGATACGCCGGATTCAAACTGCTCCAGAACGGACGTGACCGCCTCATGCAGACGCGAGGTGCGGGGGATCTGCGCAAGGCCCGCGCGGAGGATCTGCGTCCGGTCTGCGGTGACGGCAGCCGCGGCCAGCATGGCCGAGACGAACATTTCGCCATAGATGCCGTTCTTGACATGGGAAATGGAGGCGTCCCGCCAGGCCATCTCCGCCGCAAGCGCGGGGTTGCCCGGATTGATATAGCCGTAGTAATCGCCGCGGATCTGTGCGCCGATCCATTCCCGGTAGGGATTCTGGAAGCAGGCTGACTGCGGCGGCACATAGCCGTTGATGAAATTCCGATAGGCGACGCGCTCTGCGGTGCAGTAGGCGTCCTTCTTTTGATAATTCAGCCATGCGCGCGATACATCATATGCGGTAAAATCGCGTCCGTAATTCTCCAAAATGAGCTGCCCAAGCACGACGTAATTTGTGTCATCGTCCACCGGCATGGCGTCGATCTCGTCCGCACAGATGCGCTTGACTGAGAAGAAGGGATACTTTTTGCATCGCTCCTCCGTCAGGTCTGTCCGGTAAATGTACCGGTGCATCGGATAGTTGCCGGTTTCCTTCAGAAACGGCGTCAGCTCATTTGTGCGGATGCCCTCCACGGTTTTTCCGAGCATGCAGCCGCAGATTCGGCCCAGCCAGGCCCCGTGCAGCTTATCCCGGAGCAGCGCAGTTTCGGGCGCCTCGCCAAAGCCGATCACCTCATCCGTCCGAAGGGCGCGGATCTCCTCCAGAGCGGATGGCTCCAGATATGGGTATCCCGGAAGAATTTTTGCGCGCTGAATGATCTCAAACAGCGTATCGCCCAGCTTCTTCTTGATCTCGTCGTTCGGAAGGGTGGAAACCGTGCTGAACAGCTCCTTATATGCGGAGATGTCAAGGCCCTCCTCAACGGACTGCTTATACTCGGTCAGAAGATCCGAGGCATAAAGCTCCCATTTTCTCCAATTATCAAAATACTGCGGCTGGATCGGCGCGTTGTATTCCAGCGTTTCCATGGCGCGCTTATCCCGGCCGAGGATCAGGCTGTCCAGCGAGACGCCGAAATAATTCGCAATATCCACGAGCTTTTCCAGCTCCGGCTTGGCAAGTCCGTTCTCCCATTTCTGAACGGACTGGCGGGAAACATGGAAAAGCTCCGCGAATTCCTCCTGCGACAGATGCGCGTTCTGCCGCAGCTGAGAAATCGTATTATGAACGACCATACACAGACTCCTTTATCTCGTATTTTCTTCATTATACTGCGGCGCTGAAAACGCCGCAAGCAACGGAGAAGTGCAATAAATGCAACCAGAGGGTGCGCGCGCTGGGACAGGCCGGTCATTCTGCGGACGGTGCTTTTCAGAGCAGCGCACACAGCTCGTCCAATACGCCCAGATCCCACGCAAGGCGCGAGAGCACATACTTATCCCGGATGTCCTTCGTGGCGCGGAAGCTCAGGCGCATCGTCTCCGTGTCCACGCCGATCACGGAGGCGTCCTGCGGCATACCGAGACGCGAAAGCAGCTGCGAGAGCGCTTCGGCAGAGGGCAGCTCTTCGTCCAGAATGCGCAGAATTTCCGGCCAGCACGCCTGAATGCGGGCAAAACGCGCCGGATGCGTGTCCTTGCGGTATTTGCCTTCCTTTTTCTCCAGCGCGATCATGGTCTCGCCGCTTCTACCGAGGAATGCGCGCAGCTGCGCCGCCCAAGCCTCATAGTCGAAGGCCTCGACATAGGCGCGGGCCTTTTCCGCATCCGGCGTCATGGTTCGGAGCTTTTCATACAGGCGCACAGCCGCAAGCGTGCCGATGGCGCACTGGATGCCGTGCAGCTCTGCGGGCGTGCCGAATTCCAGCGCGCGCATATCCCACACATGCGAGAAATAGTGCTCCACGCCGGAGGCCGGGCGTGAAACGCCCGCGTAGGCCATGGCCACGCCGCCGATAATCAGTCCGTCGAACACGGCCTGCACCGCCGTTTCATCGCGGCGCAGAAGGCCGTCCGCATTTTTCACGCACGCATCCAGCGCGCTGCGTACCAGCGCCGCCACGCGCTCGCAGTAATACTCGCCCGTAATCAGGTGCGCGATGCGCCATTCGGCGAGGCTGATATATTTTGCAAGCATATCGCCGAGTCCTGCTTGCAGCATATGCATCGGCGCATTTTTGAGAATGTCCGTGTCGCCGATGATCGCGTCCGGGCAGCGGCTGTTGAGCGAGACCTTCAGCCCGTCCATCGCCATGGACGACGTGGCGCTTGCATAGCCGTCCATCGACGGCGCAGTCCCGACAATGATATAGTGCCGGCCGCTCACACGGCTGAGAATTTTTCCGATGTCGTTGATGACGCCGGAGCCGACGCCGAGGATCAGATCGCAGCTGTCGTCAAAGTGCATGACCGCCGCGCCGACGGCGTGCTCGTCCGGCTCGAGGCGCTCGTCCGGGAAAACATAGGACGCATAGCCGAAGCCTGCCTGCGTCAGGATCTCGCATACACGCCCGCCCGCGGCGGCGAAGGTGTTCCGATCTGCCAGAAGAAAAGGCTTTTTCGCGTCGTAGCGCGCCAGCAGTTCCGGAAGCCGCGTGAGCGCGCCCGGCCCGCTGACAAGCATATCCAGCGCGGAGGTGTGGTTTTTGCCGCACGGACACGGCTTGTCAAATCCTTTGAGAATTTCTGTAATGTTTTGCATCTGGTGAATACTCCCTTTTGAATCGTTATGATCTCGCGGCAAATTCTGTATAAAAAGCTCGCTCAGTCGGCAAAGTGCCAGCTGCCGCCGGTAAGCTCCGCTGTACGTCCCGACGGCAGGCGCAGATGCGCCGCAGCGCCGTCCGGGATCTCAAATTCATAATAGACTGTCTCGCCTTTATAATACCAGTGCGCTCGGAGCATACCGCAGCGCGTCTGGAGCGAGACGTTCAGGAACCCGAGCCGCCGGTCGGGATGCGGACAGAGCGAAAGCTCCCGGTATCCGGGCGCCGTCGGCTTTACGCCTGCGGCAGCGCCGAAGATCCAGTCATACACCGCACCGTAGGCGTAATGGTTGAAGGAATTCATATCCGTGCTCCAGAACGAGCCGTCCTCCCTGATGCTGTCCCAGTGCTCCCACATGGTCGTTGCGCCGTGCCGCACGGAGTAGAGCCAGGAGGGCGCGGAGGTCTGAAGCAGCAGATCGTAGGCAAGCGCCGCGTATCCGTTATCGGACAGCGCGTGCAGCAGATACGGCGTGCCGACAAAGCCCGTTTCCAGATGCGTGCCCGCTGCGCGGATCATTTCCGCCAGCCTTGCGGCAAGCGCCGGGCGCTCGGACTCGGTACACAGGCCGAAATGCAGGATCAGCGTCAGCGCCGTCTGCGTGACGCCGCGCCGCGTGGTGTCGATCGGCGCATGTCCGTTTACACAGACCTCCGTGTACGGAAGCTCCGCCTTCGGCATACCGTTTTCCATGAAATACGCGCGGAATGCACACACGATCTTCTGATAAAGACTGCGGTATGCGGACATATCCTCGCCCAGCGCCTCGCCTGCGCGAATGAGCAGGGAAGTCGAGTGCGCGAAAAACGCGCTGGCGATCAGATCGTTGGAGGTCGCTCCGACATACGAGCCGCTTCCGGCGTCCATCGCCAGCCAGTCGCCGTAGTGCATCCCTCCGAGCCACAGATATTTCTCCGGCCCGGCATTGTGGATATAATCGACCCATTTTTTCATCATCGGCAGACGCTTGCGCAGCTGCGCCGCGTTGCCGTAGGCCATGTAAAGCTCCCATGGAATAATGCAGGCGGCGTCTCCCCACGCGGCGGAGATGCGCGTTTTTTTATCGCTGCGGTTTCGGAAGCAGTCGGGCACGATCCCGGCGACCGCGCCGTCCGGCTGCTGCTCCAGCGCCATGTCGTCCAGCCACTTGTCGAAAAAGCGCTCGACATCGTAGTTGATGGCGGCTGTGCGGCAGAACACCTGCGCGTCGCCGGTCCAGCCGAGGCGCTCGTCACGCTGCGGGCAGTCCGTTGGAATATCCAGATAATTGCTCCGCTGGCCCCAGAGAATGTTGTGATAGAGCTGGTTGATGTCCGCATTTCCGCAGCAGAAGCGGCCGGTGCGCTTCATATCCGAGTAGACGGCAACCGCCGTGAAGGCGGAAAGCTCGACGGTGTCGAGCGGGTATTCGCTCAGGCGGACATAGCGGAAGCCCTGAAAGGTGTATCTCGGCTTGAATACGTCGTCGCCGCCGCTGAGAACATACGTCATTTCATTGCGCGCGGTGCGATAGTTTTCATTATAGAAGTTTCCATCGCTGTCCAGCGTCTCCGCATGGTGCAGCACGACGCGCCCGCCGCGCGGGCCGCGGATGCGAAGCTCCACATAGCCGGTCAGATTCTGCCCGAAATCCAGAACGCATTCGCCCTTCGGCGTGCGAATGCACGCGACAGGGGCAAAGCGCTCGTGCTCCGTGATCCATTCGCCGTACTGCGGCAGCAGCTCCACCGGAACCTCCGCGCGCACGGCATGCCCGAGTGGGCGGATCGCGGCGGTCAGATCGACGGTCTCGCCGTGGTAGAGCTGCGCAAAAAGCACAGGGGAGGTCATGACCTGCCATTGCTCGTCAGTCCCGATGCACAGGTGTGTTCCGTCCGCCGCAGCGATCTCCAGGCATGCAATAAGCGCCGGCTGCGGCCGGGGAATCGCGGCGTTCGGCACCCAGCCGAGCGTATCCGCTGTCCATCCGCGCGCCACGCCGATGGAAAGGCGGTTCTGCGCCTGTATATATGCGGTCACGTCGTATCGCTGATACAGCAGGCGGGAGCCGCTCGTCCAGCCCGGAGCAAGCACGCCCGGCCCGAGACGCCGACCGTTCAGCTCGGCGGAATAAACGCCGCGTGCGCTGACATACAGGGTCGCTTCGCAGGCCTGCCCGCACACTTCAAACGACCGCTCAAACGATTCGACTGCGTTCTCCGGCTCGTGCGGAGAAAGGATCCAATGCGTATTAGAAGGAATCATCATTTTCTTCTTTCTCTTTCGGAATCTCCTGCGCGTCCCGTTCCGCCGGTATCGCGCCGCCGGAGCGGCGGTAGGCGTCGGGCGGCAGGCCGACCGCAGATTTGAACACCTTGATAAAATAGGACGCGCTTCCGTAGCCAACCTTTTCCGCAATATCGGCAACGGAGAAGCTGGTATTCAGCAGAAGCTTTTTTGCCTGCTGGATACGCATCTGCGTCAGGACGGTCTTATAGCTGTGACCGCTCTGCTCGCGGATGAGCGCGTAGGTGCGGTTGATGCCGACGCCGATAGCCTCGGCGATCTTCTGCGCGGAAATGTCATAGTCGCAGGAATGCTCGCCCAGATAGTCCATGACCAGCTGACCGATCGGCTGGATCGCCTGCTCGTTGCGGCGCATCATGCCGCTGCACAGATGCGGAATGAGCTGGAGCATTTCATAATGGACGGATTGCAGATTGCTGCTTGGGAGCAGCATGCTCAGCTGCTCGTCCGACAGCAGATAGCCAAGACGGCTGCAAAGCTGCTGGATGGAGCTGGTCAGATTCATGATGTTATAGCGGCGGATCAGCTCGGAATCGTTGCGCCGCATGAGCGCCATACAGCGCTCCAGACTATCTAGCGCGCGCTGGCAGTCGCCGCATTCGATCTGGAATACAAGCTGGGTGACAAGCTGCTGGATGCCCGGCTCATGTCCGGACGGCTCCTCCGTACCGTTCGTCTGTGCGCCTGCGATCAGCTTCAGCTTGGACTGCGCCGTAAGATAGGAGGCGGAAATGCCGGAGGCGTTCGTCACGCTTCCCTCCGCAACGATAAAGCGCCGCGGCAGATGATTCAGATAGATGTGCAGCCGCTCGACCAGCTGCGTCAGATCGTCCTTTTCGCGCATGTTGCACAGCAGCGCCAGCGTGTGACTGCTGCGGTCGCATTCTACCGCGTAAATCACGTCGTCGTCACCGGTGATATCGGGGAGATTCTGCAAAAGCACGTCAATATTTTCGCTGCTGATGCTCTGTTCGCCGCATGGCATAACCGCCAGAATGGCGAACCATGGATATGGGAAACGGATCCCGACGTTGGAAAGGTCCTGCATCAGCTCCGGCGGACATGCGCCGCTGAGCAGCATCAGCAGGGAATAGCTGCGCAGAAGCACCTGCTGCTCCTGCGCGGTCTGCGTCAGTGAGCGCGTATGCGTCTGCATCTGCTCCATCGTCCGATTCAGGCGGTAAAATTCGTTGTATTCCGGCACATCGCTTTCTGCGGCGTATTTTTGCGTCAGCTGGCGGATCGGCCGGTAACAGTACCACGCCAGGATAAACACGAACATCAGAAGCAGAAGCACACATCCAGCAAACAGAAGCGCGTCCAGCTTGCTGCTCAAAAGCGATATGAGCGATATGCGCCCGACATTGACCGTGATATGCCAGCCGTCCGCCTCGCCTGCTTCGACCGTATGCTCTCCAACCGGTGCTTCGATCAGCGGATCGCCCCGGAAGCGGAGCGTATAAAGTCCCGGCGTCAGGGCGCTGGCCTGCTGCACCCAGCGTCTGAGCGATCCTGCATGCAGCACGAACACCAGTGTGCTGCTCTCGTCCATGCTGCTTCTGGTATTGGCGTGTACCGGGTATGCGATCAGCAGGCCGTCGGGGATCTGCTGCGCGCGGATCTCGCGGCTGTCGAGCAGGAAGGCGGCAAGCTCCGACTGCTCCATGCTTCCGGTGTCCGCGTTGCAGCGCCGTAAAAACACGTCCAGATCCGCCGTCCCGCCCTGACTCAGAAAGACCAGCGGGTCTCCGTTTGCCTGCCGGTAGACGAGCGCAAACTCGTCGGCAAAGCCGCAGTAATACTGATACTGCTCAAGCGCCTCTGCGATAGCGATGCGGTGGTAATGGCTCTCGACCAGATAGCTGCGCCGGAAAATGCGCTGGATCGAGAGCTTCAGGGAAAGCTCGTGCATGGACTGCGCCTGCGTTTCCAGCGCGGTGACGGCCTGCCCGGCCTGTGCATGCAGCGTATTTGCCTGATGCTGATTGAGCGTGCGCAGATAGCTGCCGCCCAGAACGAGGCCGAGCAGCGCGCAGGTCGTTACCAGCAAAATGGAATAGATCAGGACATATTCCCAGAATACGCTTCGAATTCGGGTCGTTCTGGTTTCCGGATTGCCGGTCGTTCCTTTTTTTGAGCCGTCACGCACCAATTGCCGCACCTCCGCGCTGATCTCCGCCTGTCGTTTGGTAAAATACATGGAATCTGACAGGTATGAAAAATTATATCACAAATCGCCTCCGTTCGGAATCGGTCATGTCAAAATTACAGGCGATCATGAAAAAAACACAATCCAAATCCGGGGAAACGGCGTCCGAGGTGTAAAATGAACATCCGGCGTGTGCATTTTTCTATTGTGAACCCCGCGGCCGTTCCGTATCATAGGAGCATGGTTGGACGCTGCATCTGCCTTTTGCGCTGTGCAGGCCGAAGGCAGTATACGAAAGGATGACGTGTATGACAAAAACGGAACCCCGCCGCCTGCGCAGCGGACACGGCCCGCTGGCGGCAGTGAAGCGGCACTGGCAGCTGTATCTGCTGTTGCTGTTCCCGATGCTGGCTGTGCTGATCTTCCACTACATTCCGATCTACGGAATCCAGATCGCATTCAAGAAATATTCGCCCAAGCTCGGCATCGCCGGGAGCGAATGGGTCGGCCTGAAATACTTCAAGCAGTTCCTGAATTACCCGAAGTGCTGGCAGATTATCTGGAACACGCTGCGCATCAATCTTCTTGCGCTGCTGACCTTCCCGCTTCCGATCATTCTGGCGATCATGTTCAATGATCTGAGAAACGGCGTTTTCAAGCGCAGCACGCAGATGATGACCTACGCGCCGCACTTTGTGTCCACGGTCGTCGTCTGCTCCATGACGCTGCTGTTTCTCAATCGCGAGACCGGCGTCGTCAACCGTATTATTGAACTCTTCGGCGGTACGCCGCAGGACTGGATGGCAAAATCAAGCGCATTTGCGCCGGTGTTCGTCATTACGGATCTGTGGCAGAATCTCGGCTGGGACACGATTATCTTTTTGGCGGCGCTGGCCGGCGTTTCCCCGGAGCTGATCGACGCGGCGAAGGTCGATGGCGCGACCCGGCTCAAGGTCGTCTGGCATATTTACCTGCCGCACCTGCTGCCCACGATCATTGTGCTGTTCCTGCTCCGCATCGGCGGCATGGTCAGCGTGGGCTTTGAAAAGGTGTTCCTGCTCCAGACGCCGCTGAATCTGGACAGCTCCACCGTCCTGAGTACCTATGTCTATAAAACCGGCATCATTGATTCGCAGCTGAGCTATTCCACCGCGCTCAGCCTGTTTGAGTCCGCGATCAACATCATTCTTGTCGTCGTCTGCAACTATATCTCGCGCAAGACGACCGACAACAGCCTTTGGTAAGGAGGAACCGCATGACCAGACTTACTGCACCGGCGCACCACGGCAGCCACATCCGGCAGGATCGCGGCTCGCGCATCTATACGGTCTGCATCCATATCCTTGTTGCCATCACGACGCTGCTGCTGATCTATCCGCTCTATTTCTGCATCGTGGCGTCCTTCTCCGATCCGAACGCCGTCGCCATGGGCGATACCATCCTCTGGTTCAAGGGCTTCTCGCTTGAGCCATATAAGGCAGTTTTCAAAGAAAGGTCCCTCTGGATCGGCTACCGAAACTCCTTTGTTTATATGATTCTCGGTACGCTATACAACCTGTGCCTGACGATCCCGGCTGCCTATGTCTGCTCCAAGACACGCCTGCCCGGCCACAAGGCCATCCTCTGGTACTTCTTCATCACCATGTACTTCAGCGGCGGCCTGATCCCGACCTATATGTGGTATAAAAGGCTCGGCCTTGTCAACAACCCGCTGGTCATGATTATCGGTACCGGTGTCAACGCCTACTACATGATCGTTGCGCGCCAGTTCTTCATGACCTCGATCCCGGCCTCGCTGTATGAGGCGTCCGAGATCGACGGCGCGAGCGAGTTCCGACAGTTTATCGATATTGCGCTTCCGCTTGCAAAGCCCATCATTGCGGTCATCGCGCTGTACTATGCCTTCGGCAAATGGAACAGCTACTACACCTCTCTGGTCTATCTGAAAAACCAGAATTACTGGCCGCTTCAGCTGGTGCTGCGGCAGATCCTGATCGCAAGCGAAACGGCTGTCAACGAAATGGCGAACATTGACGCATCCATGGCCGACTATCTGGTCAACAAGCTCTACATGGTGCGCGCGATGAAATACGCGATCATTCTGATCGCGTCGCTGCCGATGCTGATCCTCTATCCGTTTGTCAGCAAATACTTTACCAAGGGCGTCATGGTCGGCTCGGTAAAGGAATGATCGATGTTCACGGCGCTGCCGTAACATAAATTAGAAAGGAGAACATGAGAAAATGAAAAACGCGACCCGAATTCTTGCACTGCTTCTTGCAGTCGTCATGCTCTGCGGCCTGTGCGCCTGCGCAAAGTCAGGCGAAGCGGGGGAAGCCGCACCAAATCCTTCCGCCGCCTCTGAGGAAACGGTAAACGCCGTTCATCCCGGCCAGACCCCGCTGATCGACGAGCCGGTCACGCTGCGCGTTGCAGTTCTCTGCCACGACAGCACCACCGCGCCGGAGGAGACCTGGATGTATAAGTACATTCAGGAGGTCCTCGGCGTCAACATCCAGCTGGAGTATTTCTACACCGCGACCCGCGACGAGTCCGTTTCCCTGATGATGGCCGACGGCGATCTTCCGGATGTCATGATCGCTTTGCAGCTTACCTCCAATGAGATCGCCAAATACGGCGAGGCGGAGGGCCTGCTTCTGGATATCAAGCCCTATCTGACGGCTGAAAATGCGCCGAATCTCTGCGCGGTCTATGAAGAGTACCCTGAGTTCCTGAAGGAGCTGACGACGCCGACCGGCCACGTTTACAGCATCGGCGGCATTGAGTATGACTCTGTCGGCGCCAAGAGCTACCGCATGTATTATAACTATGACATGATCGAGGCCATGGGCTACACCGACGTGCCGAGCACGCTGGACGAGTTCGTTCTGATGCTGCGCGATATGAAGCAGTACGGCGAGGACAACGGTCTGGATATCGTCCCGCTTGGCGGCAACTATGCCCGCTACAACCCCACCTACCTGATTATGAACGCGCTCGGCTACAACATTTCGATGGACTACTCCCTGCAGAGAAGCCACGAGACCGACATCGCGCTGCGCGGCGGCAAGGTCGTCCTTCCGGCCTATGACCGCGAAGCCTTCCCAGCCTATCTGGAGACGATGCACACGATTTATGCCGAAGGCCTGATGGAGCAGGATTTCTACACGCTGGAAAAGGACACCTGCAAGGCGCATCTGAGCAGCGGCATGTACGGTGTGTTCAGCGAGGTTCCCGGACTCTACGGCGGCGACGACTTCGGCCGTCAGTGGTGGGGCGCGATCCCCATGACCAGCGACTACAACGACACCGCCTTCTGGCCGAACTACACCGGTCAGCGCATCGGTGAGTTCGCGATCAGCGCGGATACCGAATATCCGGAGCTGTGCGTTGCGCTTGCCGATCACTTCTACAGTCCCTCCGCGCGCCTGCTGGCGCTCTACGGCCCGAGCGTCAATCAGACCGATATTCTGCTCGGCTATGACGGCTGGCACGTTGACTCGGAGACCGGCGAACGTACCTACAAAGACTATCTGGAGCATGCGGACGAATATGAGGCTGTAAACTATTACAGATATTCCAAGTATGACCTCTGGATGCCCGATGCCTTTGTCTGCCTGTTTGACGGCGACGAGCTGGACGAAAACGGCGAATCTTGCCTCAAGACCTACAATGCTACCGGCAGCACGCCCATGGAGATCGCCCAGTACCGCAAGAGCAGCGACCTCAACGGCTTCGACGATCAGTACAAGGCCGCGCAGCAGTTTACGCTTGGCGCCTACCGCTCTGACGAGTTCTCTCCGTCGGTCACATACTTTGACGAAGAGACCAATGCCCGTATCGCCGAACTGAAAACGCTGATCGACGATTACGCGACGCAGGAGATCGCCAAGTTTATCATTGGCGAACGCGATCTGAGCGAGATCGACGACTACTTCAATGAGCTTCAGGCGCTCGGTGCGGACGAATATGTGCAGTATTACGCGGATTATTACGCCGCGCAGAACTCCTGATCCTGACAACCAACACGAATGGGCTGCCCTGTCGGGCAGCCCATTTGGGACAGTCTATCGGATATTGGCGCAGAAGCATTGCGCTCATTGCGTTTCATAAAAAGCACGGCAGGGCCTCCGGGCCTTGCCGTGCTGTATTTTTGCCATGTGATGGGTATGCTGTCCTTCCAAATTGGGCGGGCGCCGCCTGAAGCAGAGGGCGGATGTCCGTTTTAAAACACAAAGACGACCTTAAGCGCCTCTCTGGTCTGCGCGACGCGGTACGCCTCTTCCCAGTCCTCCAGCCGGAATTTGTGTGAAACGATTTTGTCGATTTTCAGCTTCTTATCCTGTATGGCCTGAATGACCTTCGGATAGCAGTACGGTGAAAGCTGGGAGCCGCGGATCGTAAGCTCCTTTGCATCGCCGATGATGCTCCAATCGATGGTGGAGGTGCCGGACATAACGGAAAACTCTACAAAGCTCCCACCTTTTCGCAGCATGTCAAGGCCCTGCTGAACCGCAGAGGGGTGGCCGGTCGCTTCGATATATACGTCACAGCCGATCTGACCGGTCAGACGCATACACTCGGCAAGCGCATCCTCTTTTCCGGGATTGAGCACCACATCCGCACCGATCTGCTTTGCAAGTTCCAAACGGCTGTCGATCATGTCCAGAACGATCAGCTGCTTATGCGGCATTGCGCAGATCGCGTTGACCATGCCAAGGCCGAGCGTACCGGCGCCCGCCAGAACGACCGTGTCGTCCGGCTGGATGTTTCCCTGCTCAACGCCGTGAAACGAGCATGCAAGCGGCTCGATCAGGACGGCTTCTTCTAATGTAAAGGTATCCGGGACGCGATAGTTGATGGAGCCTTTCGGCAAAAGTGCATACTCCGCCATGCCGCCGTTGAGATAGCTTTTGAAGCCGTAAACATCATGCGGCTCACAAAGCCAGTACATGCCGCGCCTGCAATAATAGCATTCTCCGCATGGAACGATTTGCTCGCTGATAATTCGGTCGCCGATCTTGAATCCGCCCGGCGCTTTTTCGCCGATCGCCTCGACTGTGCCGAAGAACTCATGCCCGGGAATGAAGGGTGGCTTGCAGAAACCGGGCATTCCGTCGCCGCCCCAGAATCGGGCGGTTCCATGACTGGCTTTGAGATCGCCGGCGCAGATGCCGCACGCTTCAACGCGAATCAGGATGTCTTCTTCGCCGACCTCCGGGATCGGGAGCGAACGCAGCGCATATTGTCCCGGCGCTGTCGCAACAAGCGCCCGCATTGTTTGCTTCATTTTCATTCCTTCCTTTCGTTTTTGGGTGGATAGAGGCCGGATCGGTAATAGGCGTTGGAAAACGCATATGCGCCGATCTCGGATACCGCTCGGACGGCGGATCTGCACAGGACAAGGCTGCCGATACGGAGTATCGGGACCGTATAGATCTCCCGGGAGGCCGGAACGACCCCGATATACTCCAGATAGTGAAACAGCTCGTGCGATAGAATCAGCGGCTCTGCCTCCGCATATGGCCGGCCTTACAAATCTGACACGAAAGGCGGCGCAGGAAGAGGAATTCAAAGGCCTGTACGGCATGGTCAACTTCGTCACGCTTCCGAGAGACGATATGGTTTATGTAAATTCCGTCCACGTCAGCGGCAAAAGCACATGCGAAACGGCAGGCGTTTCCGAACTGGAGATCGAAGGCGCGCAGCAGATCGACATGGTTTTCCGCTTCCTTCAAAAATATGTCGCCGGGTTTGAGCATGCAAGGATCGTTTCCTCCGGCCCGTTCCTTGGCATACGCGAAAGCAGGATCATCGTCGGTATGGATCAGCTGACCATCGACAGCATCAACAAGGGCCTGATCCCGGACAGCACAATCGCGTTGGGCGGATATCCATATGACTTTCACCAGAAGGATTGCGCCGACAACAAGGTTCAGTTCTCCAAGGTCCCTGCATACGGGATCACATTCGGCTGCATGATCCCAAGGGGAAGCTGGAATCTGCTTGTGGCAGGCAAGGCGATCTCCGCAACCAGAGAGGCCATGTGCTCATCCAGAGTAATGGCGCAGTGTATGGCGGAAGGGCAGGCGGCCGGTACAGCCGCAGCCATTTGCGCAGCGGAGAACATCGGCATTCAGGAGCTGGATGTGCAAAAGCTCCGGCAGAAGCTGCGCGCAGACGGCGCGAAGCTGGAGCGCTAGTCTTTGCACATATTTGGAAGAGCACAGCCTCACGCGCACATCCTTCCACCATATGGCTCGGATGCCGGTTCCTGCCGGACATACCAGAATCCCGTGAGATCGTATGATCTCACGGGATTTTTACAGGCTCGCGTATAGGCAGCTTGGCGAGAGAATCTTTCCACCAATATCCGGATTATTGCGGCAGCCGTCGCGTCAAGGCAAAGCGATGGGGCCTGCCGCCTGTAATTTACAGACAATAAGCTTCCTTGACGGCTTGAATGGTTTTTATGCCGGTTTTTCGTCTGGCCTTTTGGGGCCGCTTCAAAAAGGCGGGGCTTTCATGCTGCGGCATAAAAACAAAATACAACTCCGTGTAGCCTGCTTTTCTCGCCCAGTTCAGGAACGTGCGGAATACCCCGCAGATAACCGCTGATGGAGTTGTGCGCCAGCCCGCTCTGACGCATGGAAATGACCATATTGTCCAAATCTTCCTTTGTGAGTGTGGCGAGCGGGGCGGAGAAATCCAAGTGCTTTTGGAGGGAATGAAGATGCGAATAGTAGTTCTGAATGGTCTTGTTGCTGACACCTTTTGCGGTTTGAGACGCGACGAAGCGTTCAAAAATCTCCGCGACAGTCTGATTGTCAGGCTGTCTATTGTTTTCTGGACATCAAAAACGGACACCCTGCCTTTCGTAAAATGGGCAAAAAGGCAGGGTGTCTTGATTTTTACAGGATATAACAAAAACCCTCGAAAACGTAGTGTTTTCAACGGTTTTTTGTTTTCAGAACACAATGGATCAATGGTTTATTTTTCAGGGTTCTTATCGCCATCTGCAAAATTTTCGGCGCTTTCAATCAGATTCGTCACGACCTGATTGAGCTGCGCGGCGTTTTTTGACGTGATGACCGGCACGCCGGTCTGCTGCTCGATGGCTTTCCTTGCATCGCCTGCGACCTTGCCGCCGGAGCGCGCAACCGCGACGTTTTCACGCAAACCCTCTGGCACCTTCTGCTTGGAGATCTCCGTAGTCGTAGCTTCGGCCAGCATATTGAGAACCAACTCCAGCGTCGTCATGTTGTCGCGCAGGTTCTCTTTCTTCAAACCCTTGAGATTCTTATATTGCCGCATGTTCATCCCAGACCACGCCTTTGTAATTTCGTCGGTCAGAATCGCGTATTCTCTTCCCTGCTGCACACCGCGCGCATCCCATTCATCGGTCAGCTCCTTGCGCACCTGAATGGCTTGCAGGCGCTGGTTGATCCATTCGCGGCTATAGCCTTTCTTGAGATAGGTTTCCAACGCACGGTCGATCGTCAATTCCGGGTCAATGGTTTCTTCAATGCGCTCCCGGCCGACCTGTGCCAGCCAAAGCTTGAACGGTTCTGCTTTGGGTGAGGGAATCGACTGGATGATGCGCAGAAGCTGCTCGGCGTCGGCCACGTCAGTCAAGCGCTTTTTGCCGTCTGTCGCGGTCATTTTCAACTGCTTACAATTTGTAAGCAGTTGCCCTGCGCCTTCATCATTCAAGCGCTTTTTTAATACGGCCCAATAGGTGCTGGCGCGGCGGGCATCCGGCTGATCGGTCAGAACGGCAACTACATCGACGATGGAAAAATACCATTCTTCTTTTTCTGCATCCCATGCAGCGCGGATGCGCTTATCTTCAAAAATCTGGATTTGATCATCCCGTGCCATATCCTCATCTCCGTTCCATTCTTCTATATTATAGCATATTCTTTTGCTTTAGTCGATCCGTTACCTCAATATGTATTTCATATTCAAATGGTCTTATGGAAAAGCTGCCGTTCAGGTATGCAGGTACCATCTTATAGCACGGGATATCTTTTTCGCAGCATAGATAAAGTGTATTCGCTGCTTCCTCGTCTGTTCGCGCCTCTATATAAACAGCTGTCGGTTTCAGGCTAAGAGAGCGAAACGCCGCTTCATTTTGTGTATTGGTTTGTTGTTCAATATTTCGGCACAATGCGCATAGACCGGTACTGCATC
>ULXB01023933.1_pt1 | contig 16170 bp, 17 predicted proteins | sample 1960901 | NCBI WGS metagenome assembly ULXB01 (sample SAMEA4835828, study PRJEB28245) | human gut metagenome | biome: gut microbiome; material: fecal sample | place: Denmark | collected 2008
TGAAGGATGTCGGCTTCGGCATGACTGTTCAGGACAAGAACGCTCCTGATCTGGTTCCGCTGTACAAGATCTCCAACGAGATGGGCATGGAGTTCGCAACAGCATCTTTACACAACAGCTTCTACTTCGTTGAGGCAAAGAACATCATCCATGACCGTCCTATGGTCGCAAAGAACTTTGAGAATCTGGTCAATGAACTGCTCCGCAGCAACAGCCCAAAGAAGTGGTTCCGTGCTTACTTTAACCATGGTCTGATCAACTACATCTATGGCCAGAAGCGTCTGCTGCCTTGCGACATGAGTTTTGACACCTTCTTCATCGATCCGTATGGCGATGTTATGCCTTGCAATGGCACCAAGGACAAAGAGGTCATGGGTAACCTGAACAACCAGACTTGGGACGAGCTGTGGAACAGCCCGGAAGCAGAGAAAGTTCGTGCAAAGGTTCGTTGCTGCGACCGTGACTGCTGGATGATCGGTAGTGTTTCTCCGGCGATGCATAAGTACATCTGGAAGCCTGCTACTTGGGTTCTGGTACACAAGTTCAAGGCTCTGTTTACCAAGCATCCGTACAGCATGTATGAGCTGAAGATTTGCCGTGATTACCGCGACGGCAAAGTTACTAAAGAGGATTTGGATAAGTGCAGCACCTGCGATATGAACTGCGTGATCAACAACGGTCTGAGTGAAGCTTCTAAGGAGCAGCTGAAGCATAAGACCGGTGAGGAAATCGTGGATGCTGATATCGCAGCACAGCAGATGGAGAATAAATAAGGAAAACAATAACTATGATGATAACAGTTTTAACCCCTACCTTTAATCGGGGGGCGATTACAAAGCCTCTGGGATTCACTGCAAAAGCAAACTGTAAAAGATTTTGAGTGGCTTGTAGTTGATGACGGAAGTACTTGATGGTACGAAAAATCTAATTACTCAGTTACAAGAAAATAGTGATTTTCCAATACGATATATCTATAAGAGTAATGGAGGAAAACACACGGCTTTAAATGTAGGAATACAGACCATTTGCAGCGAACTTACCTTTATAGTTGATTCAGATGACTATGTGACAGATGATGCAGTTGAGTCGATACTGAAGATTCACAAGAAATACAGGTCACAAAACAATATCTGTGGATATGCATTTCTCAGAGCGTTCCCTGATGGTAAAGTCAATGGCAAGAAGTTTGATGTCAATGAAAAAATAGATTCCTATATCGATGTGCGCGTAAACGGTGATGACACTGGCGCAGATAAGGCAGAGGTGTTCAAAACACATTGCTTGAAGGAATTCCCTTTTCCCGAATATCCGAATGAAAAATTCCTTGGGGAAGATCTTGTTTGGGTTAGAATGGCTAGAAAATATGAGATGGTACATATTAATAAAGCCATTTACGTCGGAAATTATCTTGAAGATGGATTAACCAATAATCGGCGTAAGCATAATATTGCTTCGCCAGTTGGGTGTATGCATCGAGCAGAGGAATTCATGGAGTCCGACTTAAAGACAAGATATAGAATCAAGGGTGGACTACAGTATATTGTATATGGGAGATTTGCGGGAGTCAAGATTTGCGACTTGATTCGCAAATCAAGACATAAAGTTCTTGCAACAGCGTGCATCCCGGGTGGATTGTTTTTGCATTCACGATGGAGTAAAGCACAGTAATTCGATTGATTAAGTAACTAAATGTCTTCTGTCAGTAGATGATAGGAGATATTTAATGAAAGTACTTGTTATTAATCCGATTATGTACACATCGGAAACAAAAAATATAAAAAGAGCTGCATCAATAAAAGACACAATGATGTATGATTTTTGCTTGGCTTTCCATGAAATGGGTCATTCTGTAACGCTGGTTGGAGGAGAGCCGTTCAAACCGACAAAAAGCGAAACATACCCATTTGAGGTACTGTGGTGGGAGTGTAAGTGCCAAAAAGTCTGCATGCCGCACTGCTTGCCGTTTATGCCAGAGACGTATCAGTATGTAAAACAACATCGTACAGAATACGATTTGATTATTACAAGCGAAGTATTCTCGCTGAATTCGTTGATGGCATATCGAGCAGCACCAGACAAGACAATTATCTGGCATGAACTTGCAAAGCATAATGCCATTATGAAGAAAATTCCTTCAAAGATATGGTATGGAGTTATAGCAAGACTCTTCATGCGAAACGCAAAGGTTGTTGCGCGTTCAGTTGAGGCAAGGAACTTTGTGAAGAAATACTGCATGAATACGGATGTAAATGTAATCGATCATGGTGTCAACCTCGATAAGTTTAAAGCATCTACAGAGAAAGATAACAGTTTTGTGGTTTGTTCGCAACTGATTGAGCGAAAGAAAATCGATGGAATCCTTGAAAAGTTTGCCAAGTATCTGGATCAGTACAATTCCACATGCCAGTTATTCATTATAGGCGAAGGGGAGTTGAAAGAAAAACTTCAGAGGATGGCACAGACTTTGGGAATTGCTCCGAATGTAATTTTCACAGGAAAGATGACACACGATGAACTACTCCCGATTTTGTCTAAGTCAAAGGCGTTGCTCGTTAATACGGTGAAAGACAACAATATGATTTCCATCGTAGAAGCGATTGCGGTTGGAACGCCTATTGTCACAACAGACGTTCCGCTAAATTCTACCTATATCAAAGATTATCAACTTGGCATTGCGAAGAAACAGTGGGATGAATCTGATTTGAATGATGTGGTTTCTAACAGTGAAATGTATATTGAAAACTGCATGAAATACAGATACAAACTTTCTACAAAACAAAGGGTAGAACAGTTCTTGGAAGTTAAAAAATGATGTGATTATGGAGGATAAAATGTATTCAATAGCGTATGTTGTACCCTATTTTGGGAAGTTTCCAAAGGGGTTTCAATTCTGGCTGTTAAGCTGTAAGTGTAACCCATCGATTGACTGGCTGATTTTTACAGATGACAAAACGCCTTATGATTACCCGGAAAATGTGAAGGTTACATATTGGACGTTCGATCAGATGAAGAAAAAGGCTCAGGCAATTTATGATTTCCCGATTTTCCTGGAGCGCCCGTATAAGCTCTGCGATTTCAAGCCGGCGTATGGTGAGATTTTTGCAGACGAGCTGAAAGACTATGATTTCTGGGGACATTGTGATATAGATTTGGTTTGGGGTAATATCCGCAAATTTTATACGGATGAAGTTCTCGGTCAATATGAAAAAGTTGGTTTTAATGGACACTCCAATCTCTATAAGAATACACCTGAGGTGTGTGCTCGCTATAGAACACATATTGAAGGAAAGATGTACTATCGGGATGTCTATTCAGTCGATAAGGGCTTTGCATTCGATGAGCCGGGTATGGATGACATCTACGAGGCACTTCAAATTCCAGTCTATAAAAAAATTGATTTCGCCAACCTGCTGAAATATGATTATGGCTTCTTCCTTGACTGGGGTAAGGAAGAGGATGCGTACAAAAATGAACATCAGGTCTTTACATGGCATAATGGAACTCTTCTTCGCCATTATCTGGATCATGGCAAAATAAAGGATGAAGAGTATATGTACTTGCACTACTGGTGCCGCCCAACAACTTTTGCCATTAAAGAGTACGATGAACAAAAAGACTATCTGATTTATGCAGATACTACAACGGATAAGCCATTTGAGCTGACTCCTGAATTGATTCTTAAAAGAAGCCGCCGCAGTAAAGTGAAATACTATGCGAAGGTACTGTGGTTTAATAGGAAGAAAATCACTTGGGAAAGAATTGTATTCAATGTAAAGGGAATGCTGAACTATAAGAAGTAAGGAGGTGGCGATAGGTGGGACTTTATAAAGTATATGATAAATTTCGCCGTTATTGGCGGCAGATTCACATGCTGACGATCCGTGATGGATGGAAGAAGATGGCCTACATAAAAAAGCACGGAATGTTTGGTGCAGTGGGTGAAAATTGCTATTTCCAGTCGAACATACTGCCCGCAGAACCGTTTCTGGTCTATCTTCATGACAATGTGGCAATTTCGGCAGGCGTAAGAATTGTAACTCATAGTGCGCTGAATACGGTGTTTAATCATGAAGAAAAAACAGATCAGTATCTTTGCCGCTTCGGAAAAGTTGAAATTGGAAATAATGTGTATGTAGGTGCAGATGCAATTATCAATTATGGAGTTACAATCGGGGATAATTGTATTGTGGCTGCAGGAGCAATCGTTACGAAGGATGTTCCTTCGGGCAGTATTGTTGGAGGCGTTCCGGCACGGGTAATTGGAACTTATGAAAGTGCAAAAGAAAAAGCAAGGGCATTTTCAGCACCTTTCTTAGAAAAAGGACTGAGGGAACCATGCACAGTCGAGGAAATGCTTCATGTCCAATAATGAAATAACCTTAAAATGCAAACCCAAAAGGTATCTTTGGGTTGATAATTTAAAAATGTTTGCCTGTTTGCTTGTTGTTATAGGGCATCTCTATATGTCGATGATGGCAGGCGGCTGGATCAGTGAGAACAATATCTTATATTGCTGGCCGATCCAAACGGTATATACATTTCATGTGCCTCTTTTTTTTGTTTGTAGTGGTTTTCTATATCAGGCTACTGCTCCGAACGAATGGAATGTAAAAAAACACATAGGGAATATTAAGAAAAAAGCCCTCGCATTGGGGATTCCGTATGTAACGTTTTCAACTATTACACTTTTACTAAAGAATGTATTTGCCACGGATGTAAACAACGCCGCACCACCTTTTTTGAATACGCTTCTTATAGAACCAATCGCACCATACTGGTATTTATATACGCTGTTTTTACTGTTTTGCCTGATTCCTCCGGTGATAGGAAAAGGAAAAAGAAAACCGCTTGTCAGCATGGTTGTCATAGCGTGTTTCATGAAGATCATCTATGTGGGGTGGCTTGCAGATAAGGCTATCCCGGATTTGGTTGCAAAAGTGATGGCAAGTGCTGTTTGGTTTTGCATAGGAATGCTGATTGCAGCGACTCCATTCAAGAAAAGTAAACTGGCTGATGAGATAGCGGCTGTGATGGTGATATTGGCATGCATCCTTTCTTACTTTGTCTATAGTACACCGACCGATAATGCAAAAGCTCAATTTATCTTTGCCAGTATTTTTGTGCTTGTGATTACATACTTTTTTCAAAGCAAAGAGCAGTATAAAACAGATGGATTGGTTAATCATAGCGTAAAGTATTTTATGCCCGTATATGTATTACATACAATTGTGGCGGCGGGCGTTCGAACCGTGTTGTTGAAAATCGGCATCTCTTTAGGAGTTCTCCACTTTATGATTGGCTTTAGTGTAAGTGTTTTTGTGCCGGTAGTAATTTATATGATTGCCGAAAAGCAGTGGTGGCTATTATTTTGGTTTGAACCGATAAAGGCAATGAAATTAAGAAACCAGAAAAAAACCAAGGGTGGAAGATAATGAAGATAAAACAATTGATAAAAAAGAGTATAAGTCAAAAAACACTGTTTACAGATGTTTTTGGCTATTCGCTGACAAAGACTGGATTTGCAGATAAATACCTGGCGGGTCAGCTGACAATGTATAAATCCTATTCGTGGCTTAAAAAACACTTTGAAAATGATTTGAAACAAATCAAGACTGAGCTTCCCAAAGAACAGAATTGTGACGTGGCGGAGAAACAAGTTTGGATCTGTTGGCTGCAGGGAATGGAGAACGCACCTCAAATTGTTCAGGATTGCTATGCATCTGTCTGTTACTGGATGAAAGACTGGAAGGTAACGGTTATTACTGCAGACAATATGAACGAATATGTGCAATTCCCTGATTATATTGTTAGAAAATGGAAAGAAGGAGTGATTAGCAATACACATTTATCTGATCTTTTAAGACTTGAGTTGCTTATTCGTTATGGTGGATTGTGGATTGATAGTACGACGTATATGACAGGCACTATTCCAGCCTATATTGATGGTTCCGATTTCTTTGTATATAGAAATGGTTGGATGGACATGGAAATGATTAATATGGGTAGCTGGCTAATTTTCAGTAAGTACACAAATAATATAATTCTTCTTGAAACACAAAGCCTACTCTATGCGTATTGGAAAAAATACAATTATATTAAGAACTACTTTTTGATGCATATATTTTTCCGTATGGTAACAGATGCGAATCCAGAACTATGGGAACAAGTTCCGGCAATAAATCACATTGATTCTCATTTGCTGATGCAGGAACTGCCAAAGCATTATGACGAAAATCGTTGTCAACAAATTATGCGTCTGACACCGATTCACAAACTAACATACAAGGTGGAAACTTCAAGTGGGGCAACTGCCGAGAAGTTGGGAGTGTTGTTTCAAAATAGGAGAGAACAGAATGATTAAATACAGTGACCGTGGCAAAGTAAAGATAAAAGACTTGATTTGGTATATTATCGTTGCGTTTCCATTGACTTCAACGATAAAAGTATATGTTGGACCTTTAAACTTGATTTTGACAATTTTACTGTTTGGTCTTTTTTTCTACAATTATTATAGAACACAGATGTTCAAAAGCGAGTTGTTGCTTTGTTTTTATGCAGTGCTCGGCGTTTTGATGAATGTTGCAATCAATGGCTTCCATTTTTTCAGTACGAACATGGTTTTTTACTTTCCATTTTTGATTTTATACTTTCTTTTTTTTATATACCATCAAGACGATTCTATAGCGTTTATGAAAAATCATAAGCAATATGTAGACAGCGTTATAGGGCTGTGGGTAATGGCAGTGCTGATTTCATTGCCGTTGTCAAGCAGTTATGTGTATGAGGGCGAAACAAGAGGATTTGTTTCTTTTGCGGGAACAACGTTCCTGCTCTGTCCAATTGCGATTTTTGTATTTGCGCTTCTTGCGGTTCAATATAATCTTTGGCATAGGAAGAGATATGTAATTGCCATGTTTGTACCTTCGCTGTGTATCATGCTTGGTACGACAAGAACATATCTGGGTGTTTTGGCGTGCGCGTGGATGTTGTTTCTCTATACGCAAATCAAAAACAAAAAGATGTACTTTGCAGTAATTGCGATAGCAGCAGTTGTTCTGGTTGGAATTGTGCTACTGTCTCCGATAAAGGAAAAATTTATATCTGCATCAAGCAGAACAGAAATCGGAATTGATCCGCTGGCTGCATTCACTAGCGGAAGATCTACTTTCTGGACATACGATATTTTAACTATGATCAAAAACAATCCGATTCGGATTCTATTTGGAAATGGAGTCAACTACTTGTTCAAGATTAACTATGCTCATTTTGGAAACCCGTTGTGGGCACATAACGATTTTATTCAAATTTTCAGCGATTATGGTTTATTTGGCCTAGTGGTGTACTTGGGAATGTTTATAACATTGTTCAAGAAGACATTCAACGGAATTAAAATATCGAAGATGGCGATGATGATGTTGGTTGCAATATGGGTATTTAACGCATTCTTTAATATGTTTTATACCTATTTTTGCGCAACACTTTCTTATCCGTTCTATTGTATGATTATTAAAATCGACGCAATTAAACGGGGGGGGGTAATCCTAATCAGATGGATTAAGAAAAAACTTGCTGGACTGAAGCGCGAAACAGCTTGTGCTATGCACACTCAATTTTGCAACTATATTAGATTTGCAGGATGTGAGGTGGCGGTATGAGTTGGAATGTGAAAGTTGGACAAAGAGTATATCATTCACATACTGTGATTTGCATCTTGGTTCTCGCATTCCAAATTTATTTTGAAATGCGAGGTGGCAGAACCTATTTCGATGAAGGACTAGCACTTGTTTGCATGTTCTATGTTATAATACTTCTTTTAAAGAGAAGATTGGACTCATCAGACCAAATATCAGTGTTCCTTTTGATTGTGGTAATTGCTATTGGCTTACTTTCGAACGCGATGAGTGGATTGGCATATTCATGGTTCTCGGTTTTTGTGGATGTCATTTCAGAAACAAAGTTTTTGTGGACGATTTTTGCATTTAAATATTATATTACATCAGACGTATATAGCGATATGTCCAGAGCGCTGCGCCCACTCGCAAAATTGTTCTGCTACCTCGCAGGCTTATTTGCGATTATATCCCAGTTTGTGAATCTTGGAATGACTGAAAACGAAAGATATGGAATCAAATCCTATAATTTTGTTTTTCCGATGAGCTTTCAATTTCTTGCAGTTGCATTGGTTGCAATTGCTGTGCTTTCAATTTCAAAGGACAAATACAACAATCGTTTGCCGTATGCAGCCGTGTGCGTTGGACTGATCCTAGCGACAAAAAGTTCTCCGTTGCTGTTTTCGGTAATGTTTATATTCCTTTTGATTTATTTTCAAAAGAGAGCACAGCTTAAAACAAGAACAGTAGTGTTTATGTCTGTGATTGTTTTGCTTTTGGGAACCTTCCAGATTCAAACTTATCTGATGAATGTAAATGCACCTAGATATTTGTTCTTCTACTACGGAGGAAAAACAGCAAATACATATTTCCCATTGGGTTCCGGGTTTGCCACATTCGGTTCGGATCAGGCAGCTAGAAATTATTCGAGATTATATTATCAATATGGTTTTAACAGCTTATTCGGAATGAATACCAAGGATGGATCTTTCTTGAGTGACACGTTCTGGCCGATGGCAATTGGACAGTTCGGATGGATTGGTTCGATTTTGTATATATTGATTTATGTGCGAATCTTCTTCTCGTTCAAGTGGATGAATTTGAATTCGGAGCAAAAAGCATTTTTATATGCTGGTTACATGCAGTATATAATTCATGCCGTTGGCTCTGCAATTCTTTCTGCTCCTGCAGGTATGATTGGTGCAATAGCATTGGCAGCTGTTATGAAGCCTGCTAATGAAATAGAAACAATAGAATAGAGTAAAAATATCGTACAGGAAGATTATGGAAAAATATAAATACCTCTTAAAAAATGTTGGCATAATGACATTGGCCAGTTTTGGAACCAAAATATTATCATTTCTAATGGTTCCGCTATATACAAATATTTTATCAACAGAAGCATATGGAACATATGATATCTATCAAACCACGCTCTTTTTGATTGTTCCAGTTTTGTCATTGAATATTGCAGATGGAATTATGCGCTTCTCATTGGATGAAACCTATGATAAGCGTGAAGTCTTTATGGTTGGTGTCAGACGGTATATTGCCGCATGTGTTCTGTGCATCTTACTGGTGGGTGTTAATCAGTGCTTTTCTATAATAAAAACCTTGACATTGTACCCACAGTTCTTTGTTTTATATTTTGTTACAAGCCTGATGTCGGATGTTTTCAATAATTATGCGCGCGGAATCGAAAAGGTATCAGATGTTGCCATTGGAGGAGTTATCGGTTCTGTTTCAATGCTTACATTAAATGTTCTTTTTTTGTTGGTATTTAAGTGGGGGCTTGTTGGATATTTTGTTGCCAATTGTTTGTCATTTGCAAGCACAGACTTGTATTTGCTAATTAAGCTGAAAATTTGGAAGGTTATTAGTTGGAAACCAGAAAATCGGTCCTTGAAAAAAGAAATGGTTGCCTACAGTGTACCAATGGGACTTGGCAATATCGGATGGTGGATTAATAATGTCTCTGATCGCTATATCGTAACGTGGATTTGTGGCCTTGCTTCCAATGGTGTGTATTCAGTGGCATATAAAATCCCATCGCTTCTTTCGATGTTTCAGCAGATATTTAATCAGGCATGGACAATATCAGCTGTAAAGGAATACGATCAGGACAGCAGTGAGTTTTATAGCACAATCTATAAGGCGTACAACATGTGTATGGTGATTACATGTGCAGGCTTGATTCTATTTGATAAGGTTATCGCTAAGATCCTTTTCGGAGCAGACTTTTATGAAGCATGGAAGTATGCTCCTTTCCTGATGATTTCAGTAGTATTTGGTGCACTGGTTCAGCTTTTAGGAGGAATTTTCTCAGCTGCAAAAGAATCGAAGGCATTTGGAAATACGATTTTGATTGGTGCAGCAGCCAACACGGTTATGAATGTAGCTTTTGTATATGCTTGCGGACCTTTAGGGGCTGCCATTGCAACATCATTGTCGTATATGCTGATTTGGGTATTGAGACTCTATAAAGTAACCCGTCAGATGAAACTAGACATCAGTCTGATTAGAGATGCTTTGAGTTATGTGTTGCTGTATCTACAAGCTACACTCCTAGTGTTTTATAGCTATAACTGGAGTGGGTACCTGATTCAAATCGGTTTTGTAGTTGCTGTCTTTGTGTTATATTTTAAAGAATTAACAGGAGTTGCGAGGAAAGTGCTGTCACGTGTGAAGAGCAGATAATAAAAATGGCGTTTGGTAGAGAGGAATGTGAATGTATGAAGAAAGAACGAAATTCAAGCATTGAAATGCTTAGAATCCTGGCGATGCTAGGAATTGTAATCATGCATACGAATGGGGCGGTAATGGAGCATGGTTCAGGAACTGGATTTGCTTGGACACAGATTGAAAATGGCATCTTTAATGCCGGAGTTTCGATTTTTGTTTTAATATCAGGATACTTCGGAATACGACGAAGCACTCAAAAGTTGATTGAGTTGGAATCGACAGTGATTCTTTATGCGGTTTTAAGCGCATTAGTGGGATGCTACTTTGGCAAAGCGTCTATATTAAGCATAATAAAAGCTTTTATTCCTGTTTCAACGAATTGCTATTGGTTTATTTCTTGCTACATATTATTGATGATCTTCTCCCCATATATCAATAGGGCGATTGATTCGATGAGTGAATTGCAACATAGACAACTACTGTTGATTATGTCGGCTGTGTTTCTTGTTGCACCTACTGTAATATATTACAGTGTTCTTGGGGGGGGGCAAGAATGTTATAAATATGCTTCTTTTGTATTTCCTGGGGTCATATATTAGAAAATGCAGTTTGGACGAACGGTTTGATAAGAAATCTCTTTTAAAGATTCTGATAGCAACGACGGCATTAAATGTTCTTTTGAATTCTTTGATCAGCATTGCTACAGGAGGAAAGCCACATATTCCTTTTGCAAGGGACTGTAGTGTTTTTATTGTAATAGAAGCAGTGGCTCTGATGATGTTCTTTATGAAGGTTGAGTTCCATTCGGATTTCATTAATAGAGTTGCAAAACATGTGTTTGCAGTGTATCTTTTTGAAGGTGCATTTCGGCAGATTATGCAAATAGTTGTTTTTGACTATAGCATATATGAAGGAGAATGGTATTGGCCCCTAGTAAATATTGCTGTTGCATTAATCGCAATGGTTGGTTGTATGTCAATCGACGTACTAGCACAATGGATGTTGAAACCTTTTAGAAAAGCTGCGTTGAAAATGCTAGGTGACATAATTAATATTAGTCAAAAGATCTTCATTTGTTACTAGCGTGTGGCACTAGCAAAAAGTATTTCAAGTGACAACGAGTCAGATTGAATGCTTAGACTAAAGAGAATAAATGGAATTTTGAAACCTCGAAAGGAGAGTAAACAAAATGAACACAACATTACTTATCATGGCAGCCGGTATCGGTAGCCGTTTCGGAACGGGAATTAAACAGCTGGAGCCGGTGGATGCTTCTAACCATATTATCATGGACTACTCGATCCATGATGCGATTGAGGCTGGTTTTAATCATGTGGTATTTATTATCCGTAAGGATATCGAGAAGGAGTTCAAAGAAGTGATCGGCGATCGTATTGCTTCTATTTGCTCTTCTCATAATGTAACTGTGGACTACGCTTTCCAGGATATCAATGATATCCCGGGAACTCTGCCAGAAGGTCGTACAAAGCCTTGGGGGACGGGCCAGGCAGTCCTTGTAGCAAAGAATGTCATCAAGACCCCGTTCATTGTCATAAATGCAGATGATTACTATGGAAAGGAAGGCTTCAAAGCCGTACATGAGTATCTGGTAAATGGCGGAAAGTCCTGCATGGCAGGCTTTGTCTTAAAGAATACTCTGTCGGATAACGGTGGTGTGACTCGTGGTATCTGCAAGATGGATGAGGATAACAACTTGACTGAGGTTGTGGAGACCAAGAACATCGTCAAGACTGCAGATGGAGCAGAGGCAGATGGGGTGGCTGTTGATGTGAATTCTCTGGTTTCCATGAACATGTGGGGATTGACTCCGGAGTTCCTGGATGTATTGGAAGAGGGCTTCAAAGAGTTCTTTGAGAAAGAAGTTCCGGGCAATCCGCTGAAAGCAGAGTATCTGATCCCTATCTTCATCGGCAAACTGCTGGAGCAGGGAAAAATGTCAGTGAAGGTTCTGAAAACGAACGATACCTGGTACGGAATGACCTACCATGAGGATGTCGCAGCCGTAAAGGACAGCATCAAGAAGATGCTGGAGAATGGAGTGTATAAGGCTGACTTGTTCAGTGATCTGTAAACAGCGATGAAAGAAACGATTGATTTACTAGGGAAAATTCTCACAAACATCCTGACTGCTCTCTATGAGCCATTTGGATTTTCACTCCTGCTTTCCTTCCTAGCCATGTTTTTCTATCTATATGCTTATGAGCCTCAAGACGCTGGGAAAGGCTGGAAGAACGCCATAGTGACATGGTATCAGAAATTCAAAGAGAGTGTATTTTTTCGGAAACTGTTTCTATTGGCCTTTGTGACCTCACTTATTCTGTTCCGAACCCTGTTAAACCGTAAGCTGTGTATGAATCCTTTATCCGATGTCATGGGTGGCTGGGGCATCTGGGAGACAGTGAATGGCGAACAGGAGCTGACCACCGAGGGCATCGAGAATGTAATTATGACGGTGCCGTTTTCAGCAGTAGTGATGTGGACGTTCGGAGAGAAGATTGGAAGTGGCTGGAAGAAGATACTGTGGCAAAGCGGTAAGATAGCATTTATCTTTTCTGTAAGTATTGAGACGCTACAATTATTGCTTCGCTTGGGTACATTCCAGCTATCGGACATCTTCTATAACACAGTCGGCGGAGTGCTAGGCGGATTGATGTACTGTGCGGTGATGAAGGTAAGAAAGCGTCTGTAAAACTGGCTGAAATTGTGATATACTGGGAGCGGTAGCTCCCTGTGCTGCTCGAATGAATCACACACCTCTTTGTGGTGAGCAGCAGGCAACGATCTTATGATCGGCGAAGATGTGAGAAAGAAATTGTAAGGAGACACATAATGCAAGATTATCAAGTATTATTAGATGTTGTGCGTCAAAATTTTGCTAGTGTAGTGTGGACGCACAAAATTCAAGAAAAACAAGCAGATATTTATGCCGAGAGATATAAATTGCTTGAAACAATTAATGTAATAGTAGCTGCATTGACATCCTGTGGAGTTGTTTCTCTTGTGACTGATCAAGAGTGTATGCTCGTTAAGATTGTAACATGCATCCTGTCATTTGCAACACTCGCAATAACTGCATATTTTAAGAGCTTTGACTTAAAGTCATTAGAAAAACAGCATAAAGATGCTGCAAATAATTTTATTGTTATTAGAAATGAGTTGCTTCAAGTTATTGCTGATATTCGTATGAAGAACGATAGCGTGCAGGATATAAATGAGAGATATCAAGAAATAATGAAACGCTTGAATTCTTTGTATGTTACAGCTCCAGGAACATCAGATAAAGCGGTGAAAAAAGCTTCAAAGGCACTAGGAAAGGACCAAGAGTATTCGTATAAAAAAGAAGAAATTGATCGGTTTCTGCCACCGACATTAAGAGGAGACTTAACATAAGAGGGTGAAATAATGGCTGTTGCTGCAAAGGTTGGTGGATTCGATACTTTTTGTGACAATATAGAATTAGATAACTATAAGGAAATGAAGACCTCGGCTGGTGAAATCGCTAAAAAGCTGAATAAGGTATACTATAGCTTAGATGCGGACTCATCGTCGCATTTATATATAGTAGGTTCAGTTGGAAGAAAAACTGCAATAAAGGGTAGCAGTGATTTGGATATTATTTTTGATCTTCCTACTTCTACATACAAAAAGTTCGATGCGTATCAATCGAATGGTCAAAGCTCTTTACTGCAAGAAGTGAAGGGATATTTGCAAGAACGGTATCCAAGGACAACGATAAGTGGAGATGGACAGGTTGTTGTTATTGAATTTAATAAATATACCGTAGAACTAGTACCAGGATTCAAGCAATCCGATGATAGATTTAAATACCCTGATACTCATGATGGTGGCAGTTGGAAATATACTGATCCCCTTCCAGAACAAGAGGAATGCCAAAACTGTGAAAATGAGTCGAATAATAATTATTTCAACTTTTGCCATATTATACGAAGCTGGAAAAACACACAAGGATTTAAATTTGGCGGTCTTCTGATTGATACATTAGTTTATGACCATTTTAACAATAACGAATGTTATGAGGATTCAACAAGGGATGATTATCTTGATATTCTCAAGAATTTATTTGCGTATTTGGGAGAACAGGATAAAGAAAGGGTATTTTGGTACGCGGTTGGAAGTAACCAGCAAGTTCAGAATTCAGGTAATGGAATTTTTGTAACAAAAGCAAATGCGGCACTAAAAAAAATCAACGACGCAGAAGATAATGACGATGATGTAGATGAAGTTCTACAAGAACTATTAGGAACAGAGTATCCTGTTGAACAGAAAATTGTCGAAAAGGCCGCATACGAAATGTCTGCATTTAGTGATACAGAGCAGTTTATTCAAGACTTGTTTCCTGTGGATATTCGATATAATCTTTCTCTGGACTGTCATGTTCGACAAAATGGATTTAGGGATAGGCTTTTAAGCACAATCTTAAATGAAAGGTCATGGTTACGGCGGAACAAACAGTTGGAGTTTTTTATTAAAGAAACGGATTGTCCCAAACCATATAGTATTTATTGGAAAATAAGAAATGTAGGACCAGAGGCAGAAAAGAGAAATTGTGTTCGTGGACAGATTAAACTTACGAACAGTTCTACACAACGAGAACATACGGACTTCCAAGGAGAACATTATGCAGAATGCTATTTGGTGAAAAACAATGTTTGTGTTGCAAAAGCTCATATTAATGTACCGATAGGTACGTTATGATAAAAGGAAAGAGGTTATCACCTATGCCCAGAACAAAAGGCAGCAAAAACCGTCCCAAAACCAATATCACCAAAGACTACGCATCCCAGATCGCGGAGAAGCAGACTGCTCTGAAGAAGGCCGAAAAAGAAGTGGCATCCCTGGAAGCGAAGAAGGCAAAGGCAGATGCTAAGGCTGCTGAAGAAGCTAAGAAGGCTGAAGCCGAAACAGTGCTGAAGAGGCTGCTGGCAAGCGGGATGAGTGCGGACGAGATTCTGGAAAAGCTGAAGTAAACAAGAAAACTAATAACAAAAATAAATGCCGTGTGGACAAACTGAACTCCAGGAGTTCACACGGTATTTTTTGAAGGTTTCTATATAGTTTATAACGAAAATAAAAGAAGAACAAAACAAAAGAAATGGAGCGTGAGAAAAATGAACTTATCAAAAATACACCACATCGCAATCATTGTATCTGACTATGAAGCAGCTAAGGATTTCTATGTGAACAAACTGGGATTCTCTGTTATCAGGGAAAACTATCGCCCGGAGCGTAAGGACTGGAAGCTGGATCTTCGTGTTAATGAACACACTGAGCTGGAGATTTTCGCTGAGGAAAACCCGCCGAAGCGTGTGAACCGCCCGGAAGCATGTGGGCTGCGTCACCTTGCTTTCTGTGTAGAGAGTGTGGAGCAGACGGTGAATGAACTGGCGGAGGTAGGCATTGAATGTGAGCCGATTCGTGTTGACGATTATACCGGCAAGAAGATGACTTTCTTCCATGATCCGGATGGTCTGCCGCTGGAGCTGCACGAATAAGCATGGGAAAGAAAAGAGCATATAAATCTCGGAAGTCCGGTGGAGGCCGAAAGAAGCTGAAGCCAGAGTACGATGCCGGGAAAAATCTGAAAGAGCAGATGGAAAGTGCTGTGGCACTTTATGATTCTGAGATGTCCTTGCAGGCCATCGGCGAAGAACTGGGATTAAATCCAATCAAAGTAAGAAAGCTGCTCATCACGGCCGGTGTGTATGAATCTGAAGTGGCGGAGAAGGTGCAAGCTACCTTTCAAGAATACCGTGAAACACAAGACTACAAAACCTCCATACTCTCAACTGCAAACACTCTGAAACTTTCCAAAGCCTCCGTCACCTCGTACCTGCCA
>ULXB01019439.1_pt1 | contig 15644 bp, 20 predicted proteins | sample 1960901 | NCBI WGS metagenome assembly ULXB01 (sample SAMEA4835828, study PRJEB28245) | human gut metagenome | biome: gut microbiome; material: fecal sample | place: Denmark | collected 2008
CAAGCTGATGGGCTTTAGCAAGCACGTGGCCGACACTATTTGCAGCGAGTGGCTGTAAGGAGGGGATGACCATGCGGAAGGCGAAGGTGTGGGACGCAAGGCAGCTGCCCGCGTATCTGACCGTGGTGCAGTACGGCGAGCTGATGGGCATCTGCCCGAAGACGGTGCGGCGGATGTGTCAGCGGGGCGAGCTGCCCGCCCACAAGGAAGGGGCGAGGCTGTGGCGCATCGACAAGAACGCTGCGCTGGAGCAGCGGCAGGAGGCTATGGAAATCTGCCAGCGGAACGCCAAGAAGGCCCCGAAAAACAAAAAGCCCGCCGGTGCTGGAACACCGACGAGCTTCCGAGTGACAGGTTGAAAGGGCCTATCACCAGAATGATTTTACCACAGCGAAAGGAGAATTGCAATGAAAATGAAGATGAAGATCCGGGCGCTCTACCTGACCGGCACTGCGCTGCTGATCGGCGCGGCGGGGGTGGGCGACAGCGTCACCCTCGACGCCGTGGGCAGCTGGACGGGCGCGGCCATCCTGACCATACTGCTGGCTGCCGGCGGCATCGTCTGCTGGGGGTATGGCCGGGGGCTTGAGATCGAGCAGTTTGAAAAGGCGCAGATGCGCCGGTACTGCAGCAAGCTCAGGAGCCAGAGCGGGGCGGAAGAGGAGAACGACAAGCATAGCGCGTAAAGGAGAAGAGTGCAATGGTACGAATTGAGATTAAGAAAGTGACGAATGGGCAGGTGATGCTCGGCATAGAGGCAAAAAAAGAAGCGCCGGATGAGGTGCTGACGTGTGCCGCCCGCGGCTTTGTGGGTGTGGCAAGGCATCTGCTGGGGCCGATGGCGACCAACCCACAGTTTGCCGAGGAAATTTCGAGGGGTATCAAGGAAATGCTGCTGGATACGGAAGACCTCAAGGTAACGCGGGGCGTAGAGGGCAAAGAAGCAAAGTTTATGGCAGCGCTGTACGGAATGAATGCGGGGGAGCAGAAATGAAACTGGAAGAATACGAGCAGATCATGCGTACCGGCACGCCCAGCGACCGGGCGCGGGCCATCGCCGCAGCGAGCGACGACAAGGAGCTGAGCGAGGAAGATTTCCACCAGCTGACGGCGCTCATCAAGGGCGCTGTCCGGCCCACTGCCCGGAAGATGACGCCGGACGAAGCAAAGCTCTGGGCAGAGGTGAGCCGGGTGAACACCCGGCTGAAGCAGGAGATGGTGGCAGCCAGCTTTACGGTGCGGGCCTTGCCGGGCGATTTGCAAGAGGACGCCATCAACATCCTCTCCAAGACTGTGAGCGGGATGCTGGGCGATCTGAGCTGCCTGATGGCGGAGACTGGGGAACCGTGACAGACCGAAAGCAGTGCATCCATGTTTTTGAGATAACCCGTCCGGGATGCCTTATTTGCGCCGGGCGGGATGAGAAGTGCAGGGAGTACAAAGAGCATGAAGAAGAACAAGATGAGCCTCACGACAGAGCTTGATCTGACGCGGGAGGGGACGGCAGAGATGACGAGGTGGTGCATCCTCATCGCGCTGCATCAGAGCTTCGGCGTTGGCGCGGCGCGGCTGAACAAGATACTGGCCCGGGCGGAAAAGCTGGGGCAGGAGAGTCTGGATGTGGCCATGACAGCGAACGAGCGGGGGATGCCCTCGACGGACAGGAGCCTCGCTTTGCGATGCAGCTGGATGCCGGAGGGCGTGGATCCGGATTTCCGGGTGCCGGTGCTGCACAGCCCCCGCACCCGGCGGCAAGAGCAGCTACGGATGGCGGGCAACGTGGCGGCCAGCATGGTCTGGACGCTGTGCGCCAAGGCCTGCATGGACGAGCTGGGCTTCGGCGCCGGGCGGCTGAACCGGCTGAAAGAAGAGGCGCTGGCCAACTACCGGCAGGGGAACGAAGAGGGTCACGCGGATGGGCTGGATGTGGCGATGGAGCATCTGCGCCGGTGCGCGCAGGACGCGCTGAAGGAAGAGGTCACTGTGGACGAGCAGCCGGACGAGGACCGGGTCCGGCAGAGCGAGCGGGACTACGAGAAGCAAAAGCAAGAGTTCATGAAGCGGGCCGTGATGCAGGAGCTGGGACGCCGGGCAGGGAAGGGCGGCCTGCGGGTGCTGAGCGAAAAGAAGCTGGAAGAAAAGGCTGCTGCTGCGATGGCGCAGCTGAAGGAGAGTACATGGGCAAAGCGAATCTCTACACCGTAACGGACTGCCAGACCGGGGAAGTCCTCGCAAAAGGCACAGCCGGAGAGCTGGAAGCCAGCGGCATCGTGCCGAAGGGCTACCACACCAGCGAGTGGGCCAAGCGCGAGAACAACCGGACGATGGGCCGGAAGTACAACATCAGCAGCGAGCTGCTACATCCGGAGGACAGCCCCCGGCGGGGAGAAAAAGGCCGGGCGATGAACGTCTATACCTGCTACGATGCGGCCGGGAACGTGCTGGGCGAGGGTACGTCCCGGGAGCTGTGGGAGGCGGGCGTCTTTGGCGACGACAACGGGGCTTACTACGCCTACAACCAGCAGGGCGGGCGCTGCATAAAGCGCGGCATCGCAAAAATGACCTGCCGAAAAGAGGTGCGGCAGGTCAGTATGCACAATGCCCGGAGCGAAAAGCCGCCCAAGCCGAAGAGCAAAAAGCCGAAGCTGCCGGTGCTGCGGCGGATCAAGGACCCGACGCCGCTGGACTACGACGTCCACGACCTGATGACCTACAACGCCATCGCCAAAAAAGAGGGCCGACCGGAGCTGACCTACGGCTACTGGGCGGCGGCGGGAAAGCCGGGGAGACCATGAGAGCACCCTGCAGGGACTGCCTGAAACGGCGTCCTCTCTGCCACGACCGGTGCGAGACATACCGGCGGTGGAAAGAGGAAAAGGCCAAAGAGACGGCCTACACCAAGCAAAAACGAGAAGATGCCGTGATATACCGAAAGGATTTTGACAAGGAGTTTTGGATGTGAGCGAGGCCCCCGATAAAAAGTCGGGGGCCTTTGGCGACAAAAGATATAAGGCGAGATGGGTGCTGCCGAGGAAGCTCGGCGGCAGGCATATCGGTTTATATAATCCTTTTTATAAAAAGCGTCCGGGCGGGCGCTTTGGGGGGCTCGTATACCCGTTATCCCTGTGACGGTGATGGGCCACAGGAAAGAAAACTACACTACCAGCTTAAGGCAGCAGGAGGGTACAGGATGAAGAAGAGCTATACCCGGGAGAAGAAAACACTCTGCGGAGAGGGGTACATGGAGGTGGACCTCTACCACATCACACCGGAGGAGCACGCAGCCAAGCGCCGGAAGAAGACGAGGCCCAGCAGCGAGCGGCAGAAAAAGCGGAACGCCCAGCACGCACACCGGTGGAGGGTACAGAAAGCCAACGCAAACTTTACCGTGCTGGGATTTTATCTGACCCTGACCTACATAGAGGCTTTTTTGCCGGAGAGCATGGAGCAGGCCCAGCGGGATCTGCGCAACTACATCCGCCGGGTGAAAGCTGCCATCGCAAAACTGTACGGCGCAGACGTGGAGCTGCGGGTCATGGGCCTGACCGGCTGCGGGCGAAAGAGCGGGCGGTACCACCATCACCTGCTGATAGAGTGCAAAGGGCTGACCATGCGGCAGAATGCGGACTTCCGGCAGCTGCTGGAAGACAAATGGGCCGTGCGCTGGCCGGACGGCAGCGTGGAGAGCCTCGGCACGGCCAACGCCGACCGGTTAAATCTGCAAAACAGGCTGGATGACCTGATCACCTACTTCGAGAAGCACGGACGGATGCGGTGGTACGAGACGCGGAATCTGACACTGCCGGTGGAGCACACCCCCAACGACACCCGATGGAGCCGCAAGCAGCTGCGCAAAGGCTGCACCGACTGCAAGGACAACGCCTACTGGTGGGAGCAGAGATACCCGGGCTGGAAGTTCGTGCGGTGCGTTGTACCCGAGCCGGAAGCGCCGGGCGACGAAAAAGAGGGCTGGGACGCGGACGAGCTGCGCTGCTATGTGGTGATGGTGAAGCGGGAGGGTGCGAAAGTTCGCACCTGACAGATAAAATACCGGTATTTTGCGTTTTGATGCGCGCGGAAGAAAGGCGGCGAAGGATTGACCAGGGAGCAGAAACGACGGGTGCGGGCAGAGCTGCGGGCTTGTGGACAGGGGAAAAGCGGCTGGGCGGGTGTGATCGCGCTGGCGATGGACTACTACGAGGCCGCAGACCCGGTGTGCAAACGGCTTTTGCAGATGCGGTATCTGGACGGGATGCCGGAGGAGCGAGTGGTGGCGAAGCTGCACATCGGGCGGACGACCTACTACCACAAGGAGCTGGAGGCGCTGAGCACCGTGGGGATATACGCAGCGGCAGCAGGGCTGTTATAACATTGCCATAGCGTGATGAGGCTGGGGAGACCCGGCCTGTTTGCCATACAAGAAACTACTGCGGGCAAAATGTCCGCAGCGGAGGCGACCGCCGCCAGTGGCGGAAACAGGGAGCCGAGGCTAGGGAAGCGGCCAGCAGGATGCAAGCGGGAGCGCAGCAGACGCTGGGAGCCGCAACCCGTGCTCGCCTGCGGCGAGACCTTGCAAAACTACTGCGGGCAAAATGTCCGCAGTAGTTTTGTTCTTTCGGCGGCGGTAGACTGGGAGGGAAGAACTACAGAGGGGAGGCAGAGCATGGCAGGGCGCAGGTATTGCAAAAACACGGTGAAGGGCTCCCGGCGGGGACAGAAGTACCCGCCGAAGGTGCGGGCCGAGGTGCTGATGGCCATGCTGTCGTCTGGATCCATCTGTGCGGTAGCCCGGCGGTACGGCGTACCGGAGAGCACCATCCGCAGCTGGCTGGCCGAGGAAGCCGGCCGGAGCGACGCCTTTGCAAAAGAGCGGCAGGCTGCTGCGCGGGAGATAGCGATCCGGGCCAGCCTCGGGGCGAGGGCGCAGGTGAGCTATTTGCAGAGCCGTGTGGACGAGAGCCAGCGGGCCGCGCAGGTACGGGCCAAGCTCCATCGGAAACTGGACGAGGACACCCGCGCCCGCTGCTTTGCGGTAGGCACACTGCTCAAGAGTGATGCCGAAGAGCTGGCGGACGCCACGGAGACGGGGCTTGTGCTGTACGCTGCCGAGGACAGCTACGACCGGCAGCTGGACAGCGAAGAGCGAAAACTGCTGGACGCTCAGCTCAAGCGGTACGGTGAGCGCGTGATGAGCGACAAGAACGCCGCCGCGATGGCCACCGTGCTGATGACCGTGGCCGAAAAGGCTGCGGCAATGGTACCCAGCCAGAGCCAGAGCGAGGGCGATGCCCCACCGCTGGTGGAGATCGGGGCCGAGGGCCGGGAAGAAAAAGGGCCGGAGGTGATGGTGGATGGAGCATAAAACATATCACGGACGCCCCGTGATCTGGTCGCCGCAGCCGAGGCAGGCAGCTTTTATGGCGCGCACCGAGGACGAAGCTCTGTATGGGGGCGCTGCTGGTGGCGGGAAGAGCGACGCACTGATCATCGAGGCGCTGCGGCAGGTACACATCCCACACTACCGGGCGCTCATCCTCCGCAAGACTTACCCGCAGCTTTCGGAGCTCATCGACAAGACCATGCGGTACTACAAGCCGGTATTTCCCAAAGCGAGGTACAACGGCTCGAGCCACTGCTGGACCTTCCCCAGCGGGGCGAAGATCTACTTCGGCAGCCTGAACCACACACAGGACAAGTACAACTATCAGGGCAAAGCGTTCGACTTTATCGGTGTGGATGAGCTGACCCACTTTACCTGGGACGAATACAGCTATGTCATGAGCCGCAACCGCCCTTCCGGCCCCGGCACCCGGGTCTATATCCGGGCCACGGCCAACCCCGGCGGCGTGGGGCATGGCTGGGTGAAGGCACGTTTTATCAGTCCGGCACCTGCCGGGACGCGGATGGTGCAGCTGGTGAAGGTGAAAGCGCCGGACGGGGAGGAGATCACCCGGCGGCGCACCCGCATTTTTATCCCGTCCACCGTCTTTGACAACCCGGCGCTGCTGGAAAATGACCCGGGCTACATCGGCACACTGGCCTCGCTGCCGGAGGCCGAAAAGCAGGCGCTGCTCTACGGAAACTGGGACAGCTTTTCGGGGCAGGTGTTCACCGAGTGGCGAAACGACCCGAACCATTACAAGGACCAGCGCTGGACCCACGTCATCGAACCGTTTCCCATCCCGGAGCACTGGAAGATATGGCGGGGATACGACTTCGGTTTCTCGAAGCCGTTTTCTGTGGGGTGGTATGCAGCGGACGAGCGCGGGCGGCTTTACCGTATCAAGGAGCTTTACGGCTGCACCGGCACACCCAACGAGGGTCTGAGAAAGGACCCGATGGAACAGGCACGGATGATCCGGGAGGCAGAGGAAAATGACCCGCTGCTGAAAGGCCGGGTCATCCTGGGCGTGGCTGACCCGGCCATCTTTGACGAGAGCCGGGGCGAGAGCATCGCGGACATGCAGGAGAAAAGTCCGAACTTTCTGCACTGGATGCCCGGCGACCACACCCGTCTGGCGGGAAAGATGCAGTTCCACTACCGGCTGGCTTTCGGCGAAGACGGCAGGCCGATGCTGCAGGTCTTCAACACCTGCAAGCACTTCATCCGCACCATCCCGAACCTCGTCTATGACGAGAGCAATGTGGAGGACATCGACACCACCCAGGAGGACCACATCTACGACGAGTGCCGGTATGTGCTGATGGAGAACCCCATCAGCGCCGCAAAGCACACCCAGCCGCCGCCCATGCTGGACGACCCGCTGGATATGGACCCGAGGAAGGACAAGACGAGGTTTATGAGGATATGAACAGGAACGCGGAAAGGAAAATGGGATGGAATTTGGGAAAAAAGAGCTTGACCTGACAGCAGATGAAAGCCCCGGCGGCGAGAGTCTGGCCGGGGTGCTGGATGGTGAACCAGCGATCGGCGAGAAGGAGATCAGCGAGGCAATGGCCATCCTCGAAAAATACAAGTCGGCCAAAGCCAGTCTCGACAAGCGGATCATCGACAACGAGGAATGGTACAAGCTGGGCCACTGGAAGCAGTATGGCAACCGGGTGATGGAGGGCAAGCGCGCCCCCAGCACGGGGTGGCTGTTCAACTCCATCGCCAACAAACACGCCGACGCCATGGACAACTACCCGGAGCCGAACGTGCTGCCGAGGGCGCAGGACGACGAGGAGACGGCGAGGCTCCTCTCCGACATTCTGCCGGTGGTGCTGGAACAGGCAGACTACGAGAGCGTGTACAGCGACACCTGGTGGCGTAAGCTCAAGCAGGGTACCGGCGTCAAGGGCATTTTCTGGGACCCGGCGCTGCGGGAGGGCCTTGGGGACATTGCCATCCGGAGCATGGACCTTCTGATGCTCTACTGGGAGCCGGGCGTGGAGGACATCCAGGACTCGGCCAACTTCTTCTCGCTGGCGCTGGCCGACAACGACCGTCTGGCGGCCCGGTGGCCTCAGCTCGAGGGCAAGGCGGGCAGCAGCGGCATCACCGTGGGGCAGTACGTCAGTGACCAGAACATCGACACCAGCGAAAAGAGCGTGGTGGTGGACTGGTACTACAAGCGGGAGAAGCCCGGCGGCCAGACCGTGGTGCATTACTGCAAGTTCTGCAACGGCGTGGTGCTCTACGCCAGCGAGAACGACCCGGCGATGGCCGAGACCGGTTTCTATGACCACGGAAAATATCCCTTCGTGTTCGACCCGCTCTTTGTGGAAGAGAACAGCCCGGCGGGCTTCGGATACATCGACGTGATGAAGGACACCCAGGACGCCATCGACCGGATGACGCAGGCCATGGACGAGAACACGCTGGCGGCGGCCAAGAAGCGATACCTCGTCTCGGACACGGCGGGCGTGAACGAAGACGAGCTGCTGGACACGGCAAAAGACGTGGTACATCTGGTGGGCCGTCTGGATGAGCGGGGCTTCATGGAGCTGGAGACCGCTCCGCTGCCCTCCAACACCATCGCTTACCAGCAGAACCGCGTCGCAGAGCTGAAGGAGATCAGCGGAAACCGGGACGTGAACCAGGGCGGCGCGACCAGCGGCCTGACGGCGGCCTCGGCCATTGCGGCGCTGCAGGAAGCAGGCTCGAAACTGAGCCGGGACATGCTGAAGAGCTCTTACCGCTCCTTTGCCAAGGAGTGCTACTTCATCATCGACCTGATGCGGCAGTTCTACGACGAGAGCCGCGTCTACCGGATCACCGGCCAGCAGGGCGGCACGGAGTACCGGGAGTTCTCGGGACAGATGCTGCGGCCGCAGCCGGTGGAGAGCGTGGGCGGCGTGGAACTGGGCGCCCATGAGCCGGTGTTCGACATCACGGTGAGCGCGGCCAAAAAGAGCACCTTCAGCCGCCTCTCCCAGAACGAGACGGCGAAGGAGTGCTACCAGCTGGGGTTCTTTGCCCCGGCCAACGCGGACGCCGCACTGGCGTGTCTGGACATGATGGACTTCGAGGGCATCGAGAAGGTGCGTCAGCGGGTGGCCCAGAACGGCACCCTGTACCAGCAGCTGCAGCAGGCAATGGCACAGATCCAGCAGATGGCGGCTGTCATCGACCAGCAGAACGGCTCGAATCTGAGCGAACAGGCCGGTGCTGCTGCCGCTGCCATGACCGGCGGCGGGGGCGGTGGAGAGACCAGCGCGAAGACAGTGACGAACTCTCTGGGCGGACAGGTGGGCGGCGGAACGAACCCGCTGGCCACGAAAGCTGCCGAGAGGGCGATGAACGTGAATGACCCGAATAAGTGAGGAGGTTATATATGATCAAAATTGAGATGATGGACACGGACAAGGGCTACAGTTTGGCTGTAAGCGGCCATGCCGACTATGCACCGGAGGGACAAGACATCGTATGTGCGGCAGTTTCTGTGCTGGCGCAGACGCTGGCAAACAAGGTGGACGCGGCTGCAAGGAGTGGGAGACTCCTGACGAGCTGTGTGCAGCATGGCGAGACTTTTGTGGTGCAGGCCCTGCCGAAACCCGGCCCGAACAATCTGATGGTCGCAAGCTGGTTTGACTTTGTGGAAGAGGGCCTGCGTGCGCTGGCGGAAGCGTATCCGGACAATGTCGAGCTGGTAGTCACAGACGGCGGCGCAGATGATATGGACGAACCTGCCATGAAATTGCAGATGTTTGCAGAGGGCGGTGGTGCAGGCGAAGCGGCTGCTGACGGCGAAGCTGCGGCGGAAGAAAAGGCGGCGTCTGCTCCCGCCCAAGGCAAAGGCCGGGAGGCTGCTGCCGCTGAGGTGGATGAGATGCTGAGCCCGGCGGAAGAGCCGGGCGCGGAGGAAGATGCTGCTGAAGGCGAGGAACAGGACGGTGCGGCAGACAAGAGCAGCACCGACCCGGAGGCGCACCGGAAGGAGTTTGGCAGGGTGATGAGGGAGCAGTATCCCAATGAGCTGTCGGAGCTCATCGTGCAGGCCACCCAGAAAGCCTACGACAGCATCCTGAACGAGCAGGGGCCGGTGGGGCGTATCCTGAACGCTCTGGGCCAGAAGTACGGCACTGCCCCCGGCGACTACGAGGCACTGGCCGCTGCGGTGGAGGGCGGCGTCGTAAAGGACGACGCCTACTACGAAGACATGGCCATGAAGAAGGGCATCAGCGTCCAGCTGGCCAAGGAGATGGACGCGCTGGAAAGCGAGAACGCCAAGCACCGCGCCGCCGAGCAGCAGCGGGCGGAAGCCGCCAAGATGGAAGCCATCCAGCAGGAGTGGGACGCCGCCGTGGAGCGCATCCGGGCCAAAGACCCGGGCTTCGACGTCAAAGCGGCGCTGGCTGACCCGGATTTTGCCCAGATGCTCAAGCTGGGCGTGAAGATGGAGGATGCCTACAAGGCCCGCTACTTTGACGACATCATGGCCCGGCGCACCACCCAGACGGCCAAGACCGTCGAGAAAGGCGTGGAGGCCCGGATCCGCCAGCGGGGCGCACGGCCTGCCGAGAACGGCACCAACCCCGGCGGCGCGGCGGTGCTGAAGACCGACGTCTCCAAGCTGACGCCTGCCCAGTGCGAAGAGCTGGAACGCCGCGCCATGCGGGGACAGATCATCACTTTTTAACCGAAAGGCACTGCTGACCGAAAGAAAACCTCTCACCGTTCTTGAGGGAAGATCCGGAAAGCGGAAGCCTCTCAATAAAGCAAGACACGAAAGGAGCACACAAATGAAAATCCACATGAATCTGCAGCTGTTTGCGCAGCCTGCAAACCACACCGGCGCGACCGGCATGAGCGCCGAGATGAAGACCTACTACGAGAAGCGTCTGCTGGATCAGGCGGAGCCGCTGCTGGTGCATGACCAGTTCGGCGACAAGTACCCCATCCCGGCCAACAACGGCAAGACCATCGAGTTCCGCAAGTACGAGAGCCTGCCCAAGGCCACCGAGCCGCTGACCGAGGGCGTGACCCCCAATGCTCAGGCCCTGACCGTCACCCCTATGACCGCCACCGTGAAGCAGTACGGCGGCTGGGCAGCCATCACCGACGTGCTGCAGCTGACCGCCATCGACAACAACATCACCCAGGCGACCAAGGTACTGGCATCTCAGGCGGGCCGTACGCTGGACACCGTGACCCGCGAGGTGCTGGCGGGCGGCACCAACGTCATCTACGCGCCGGCGGGCGACACCGCGGTGACCAGCCGCGCCAATCTGACCGCCGCCAGTGTGCTGACGCCGGATCTTATCGATCAGGCGGCCACCGCCCTGAAGGCCCAGAACGCCGACGCCATCGGCGAGAGCTATGTGGCCATCGTCCACCCCTATGTGGCGTATGATCTGCGCCGCAACCCGGAGTGGATCGATGTCCACAAGTATTCTACCCCCGAGAACATCTACAACGGCGAGATCGGCAAGCTGGCCGGTGTGCGCTTCATCGAGACCAGCGAGGCGAAGATCTGGACCGGCAGCGGCTGCCCGAGCGGTCTGGCCGTGTTTGGCACTCTGGTGCTGGCAGCTCATGCCTATGCTGTGACCGAGGTGGAGGGCGGCGGCCTGCAGCACATCGTCAAGCAGCTGGGTGCGGGCGAAGACCCGCTGAACCAGCGCGCATCCGTGGGCTGGAAGGCCATCAAGACTGCGGAACGTCTGTGTGAGCAGTACATGGTCCGCATCGAGAGCATCAGCCCGAAGTACAGCGCAAAGGCGAAGGCAAACTAAGGAGGAAATACTATGGCGACTAAGAAAGAATCTGCGGCCCAGGCCGTGGAGAACGCGGTGGAGACTGTGGAGAAGGCCGAGGCAGCGACCGAAGAAAAGGACGACGGCATGGTGACTATCCATCTGTTCAAGGATGACGACCGCTATTCGGCACCGGTGTTCGTGGGCGTCAACGGCGACAGCTACCTCATCCAGCGCGGCATGGACGTGAAGGTGCCGAAGGCTGTGGCCGAGGTGCTGGAACACAGCATCAAACAGGACGCCGAAGCGGCCCGGAAGAGTCAGGCCATGCAGGCGGCGGCCGGAACCCAGATGATGACCATTTGATATTTCCCCCGGTACAGCTTGCAGGCGCTTGCTGCGCCGGGGGATTTTGTTTTGGAGGTTTTTTTATGACAGCAGGCGAAGCGATAAAGATGGCCGACGAGCTGAGGCCGAACAATCATTTTGAGAACCGGTTGAAGCAGCTATGGCTGCGGCAGGCAGACAGCGGGATGCGCCGGAACATCGTGGAGCGCAGCCAGACCGGCGGCGACTTTGAGGACAAGGGCGCGGATATTCTGTGGAACGACGGGCTGGAATATGACACCCCGCTGCTGGCCTGCTGTGCGGCAGAAGCACTTTATCCCCACTGGCTGGCTGCGCAGATGGACCTGGCACTGGGCGAGACGGCCCGGGCGGCGAATGAGCTGCAGCTCTACACGAGTTATGTGCAGGAGTTTGCGGTGTGGGTGAGGCGGAACTATATGCCGGCAGGCGGCGGGAGGCTGATGACGTGACGAACCTGAACCAGATAAACAGCCAGCGGCAGCTGCTGCGGGTATTCGGCGGGCTGAACGAGGGATATGCGTGCAGCGAGGCAGAGCTGAGCGAAGAAAAGAACTTCTCTTCGCGGGGATACCCGGCCCTCGAGACCCGCAAGCCCCGGCGGAAGGTGCGGGAAGCAGCCGGGATGAACGGGATGTACCATCTGAACGGCCTTTTGACCGTGGAAGGCACGACCCTGCGGTATGCCCCGGATGACGGCAGCGCCGCTGTGGAGCTGAAAGGCGCCCTGAGCGACAACGAAAAGAGACTGGTGGGCATGGGGACCAAGGTGCTCATCTGGCCGGACAAGATGTCCTTTGATACTGTGAGCGGAACGCTGAGTGCGCTGGGGTCCAGCTGGCAGCAGGGCGGAGTGAGCCTGACCGTGACCCCCTGCGATGCTGCCGGTGTAGTGTACACGCCGAATCTGTTCGGTGCGACCGAACCGGAAAGCCCGGAAAACGGCGATGTCTGGCTCAAACAGGCCGAAGACGCCCCGTGGAGCTACCGCGACGCCCTGAAGCTTTACAGCACGGCGGGCGGCTGGCAGAACATCCTACTGAATTACTGCCGCGTGACCTGCAAGGGGCTGGGCGAAGCTTTCAAAGCCGGGGACACTGTGACGCTGACGGGCATCCCGTCTGTGGTGAAGAATGCTTACTCTTCTGATTTCAGCGGGGACGTAGTGGTGGACGACGTGGCCGGAGACTCGGTCATCCTCTCCATCGCGCCGGACATCGAGAGCGTTTTGTACTACGGCACCTGCGTGGTGACAGGCCAGAGCGTGGTGTGGACGGCCATGGACGGCAAGACCACCCAGACCTTCGACGGGCCTTTCCCGGACGTGACGGCCCAGCGGCGGGTGCCGGATCTCGACTGGCTGACGGAGCACAACAACCGTGTATGGGGCTGCTCGAGCACCGAAAACGTCATCTATGCCTGCAAGCTGGGCGACGCCACCAACTGGTTCTCCTACCGGGGAACGGCAGCGGACAGCTACGCCGTGACCGTGGGCAGCGACGGGGCCTTTACCGGTGCGGCTACCTGCATGGGATACGTGCTTTTCTTCAAGGAGAACGGTCTGCACAAGCTGTACGGCACCAAGCCCAGCGACTACCAGATGAGCAGCATCCAGTGTTCGGGCGTGGCCAAAGGTGCGCACCAGAGTCTCTGCGTCATCAACGAGACGCTGTACTACCTCTCGATGGACGGCGTCATGGCGTGGGACGGCAGTCTGCCCACCAAGGTGTCGGCCTCGCTGGACGAAGAACGCCTCAGCCATGTGACAAGAGCCGCCGCCGGCGGACTGGTGGGACGGTACTACCTGCACACCGAAAGCTCCGGCGGGCAGCGGCTGCTGGTATACGACACCGAGAAAGGGCTTTGGCACGAGGAAGACGCCACCGGCTGGGCGATGTGCAGCACCGGGCGACAGCTCTATCTCTGGGACAAAGAGGCCATCTGGGCCGCAGACGGAAGCCGGGAGGCCAGCGGCGAAGAGGACACGGTGGAATACGAGGCTGTGACCGGTGACATCGGACTCGGGAGCCCGGACGACAAGTATTGCAGCCGGGTGACGGTGCGGCTGGACGCGATGGAGCGGACCGTGGTGACGCTCTGGGCCAGCTTCGACGGCGGCGAGTGGCAGGAGATGGGCCGGGTGGACACCGCAGGGAAGCGTGTGAAAGTGAACCTGCCCTTCGTCTCGACCCGTCACGACACCATGCGGCTGCGCCTGACCGGAAAAGGGCAGATCGCAGTGAGGAGCATCGCCATGACGCTGAGCAGCAGCGAGGGTGGAAGAGTAAACGGAGGTGTACCGAGACGTGGCTAGTATCGTGGGACTTTCGAAGATCTCCATGCCGAGGCTGGAGGGGCTGGATACGGCCAGCGCCCGGGAGCTGAGGAATTATCTGTACCAGATGCAGGAGCAGCTGGAATATATTTTGAGCAACATTGACACCGAGAATCTCTCGGGGGACTTACAGGAGAAGCTGAAATGAGCAATTTGAGCAATGCAAGAGCGCAGCTAGAGGAGTGGGAGGCGAAGAAGCCGGAAGACTACACCAGCAAATACAAAGACAGGATAGATGGCGTGATGGGTCAGCTGGACGGGATGAAGGATTTCAGCTATGACCCCACCCGGGATGCGGCCTACGAGCAGTACAAGAACAGCTACACCCGACAGGCAAAGCTGGCCAACGAGAACGCGCAGGCCAACGCCAGCGCCATCTCGGGCGGGTACGGCTCGAGCTATGGCACACAGGCAGGCCAGAGCGCCTACCAGAATGCTATGGCGGGACTGAGCAGCGCCACGAACGGGCTGTACAGCCAGGCGCTGAACCAGTACACCCAGAAAAAGAGCGACCTGCAGAACCAGCTGACCGGCTACCAGCAGGCCGAGGCGCAGGACTACGAGAAGTACCAGACCAACTACCAGAACTGGGAGAACCAGCGCAACTACTATCAGAGCGTGTACAATCAGGCGGCTAGCGAAAGCCAGGCAAAGAAGAACCGGCGCTCGGGATTTTGGAACACCGTAGTGAGCGTGGGAGCGACCCTGCTGCCGCTTCTGCTGTGAAAATAAAGCGCCCGGCCCGGAAGGGCAACGGCGACGACCGCCGCCAGTGGCGGAAACAGGGAGGAGCTGTTGGGGCCGCGGCCAGCAGGATGCAAGCGGCAGCGCAGCAGACGCTGGGAGCCGCAACCCGGACAGCCAAGATGAAACAGAATTAAAAATGCCCAGCCCGAAGGGGCTGAGCTATCAAGAATTATGCAAGATGGAGCTTTTCCTTCAAGGCGTCCTGAAGAACGCCGGAGAAGTTGATGTGTGCGGCCTCGGCTGCATCATTGAGCCAAGCGGGGACGGAGAGGGTCTTTTTAACAGGGCGGAACTGCTTTTGGTAAGCAGCCATATCAAAGGGGACCATGACCACAAAGTCTCCGGCCTCCACCGGAAGAGAGGAAGGAACGGAAGGAGTGGGGCAGACAGCGCACTCTTCCAGCATCAGGCCGATGGCATCCTGTGCCATCCGCACAGCCTCATCCATCGTATCGCCCTGCGTAAAGCAGCCCTCGATGTCGGGGACGGTGACAGAATAACCCGTTTCTTCGGGGTGGAACACCGCGGGATAGAAAACAGCGTTCATAGAAATGCCTCCTTATTTCTTCAGACCGGCCAGTTTGAGGATATTTTTCTCTGTGCCGGGTTTGAGGTCTTTGGCGTGGAAAGGGACGATAGTGGTCTTGCCGGTGGTGGGGTTGTGGTATTTGCGATGAGAACCGTTGGAGCTGACGAACACGAAACCGTTCTGTTCGAGCAGGCGAACGATCTCTTTGGGGGTCATTGGCATGAAGATGCACCTCCGAATCTGTAATTATAATATATACGTGTTTTACGTATTTGTCAAGAATGGAGATTAGAAAATGGGCGTATTCAAGAGATACAAGAACGCGCAGGCGGCGCAGAAGGACGCGGAGAACGCGATGCCGGGGGCGTACCAGAGCAACTACACCGACCGGATCAACGAGGCGCTGGACAGCATGGGCGCGGCCAGCAATGCAGGCTATGACGTAGGCACGGACAGCGAACTCTATCGGCAGTACCGCGCGGGCGCGCAGGCAAATGCCAGGGCGGCGGCTGAGAACGCCGCTGCGGG
>ULXB01005962.1_pt1 | contig 15265 bp, 9 predicted proteins | sample 1960901 | NCBI WGS metagenome assembly ULXB01 (sample SAMEA4835828, study PRJEB28245) | human gut metagenome | biome: gut microbiome; material: fecal sample | place: Denmark | collected 2008
AAACAGACACGAAAAGCAGTCCTTCGGGGCTGCTTTTTGCTGTGCAGAAAAGGAGAAAACGAATATGACGCAACATAGATTAGTGATCGCAGAAAAGCCCTCCGTGGCCTTGTCCCTCGCCGCCGTGTTGGGCGCAAGGCAGCGGCACGACGGGTATCTTTCGGGAAACGGCTGCATTGTAAGCTGGTGCTACGGGCATCTGGCGGAGCTGGCGGGCGCGGATGTGTACGATGAAAAGTACGCCAAGTGGCGCTATGACGATCTGCCCATCCTGCCCGCAAGCTGGCGCTTCACGCTGAAAGCGGACAAAGCCAAACAGTTCGAGCTGCTGCGGGACCTCATGCGCCGGGAGGACGTGTCCGAGGTCATCAACGCCTGCGACGCAGGGCGCGAGGGTGAGCTTATCTTCCGCACCGTCTACTATCTGGCAGGCTGCACAAAGACCATGAAGCGGCTGTGGATCTCCTCCATGGAGGACGAGGCCATCCGAAAGGGCTTTGCGGACCTTCGTCCGGGACGGGAATACGACGGGCTGCACCAGTCCGCCCTTTGCCGCGCCCGCGCGGACTGGCTGGTGGGCATCAACGCCACAAGGCTCTTTTCGGTGCTGTACCACCGCACCCTCAACGTGGGGCGCGTCCTGTCCCCGACGCTGGCGCTCATCGTCCAGCGGGAGGCGGAGATCGCCGCCTTTCGCCCGGAAGCCTTTTACACCGTGAGCCTCGGCTGCGGCAGCCTTGCCGCCATGTCCGAAAAGCTCAGAAGCAAAGAAGCTGCGGACGCCCTCGCCGCCGCCTGCGCCGGTCAGCCGGTCACGGTCAGGACGGTGCAGCGCACGGAAAAAACGGAGAACGCGCCCCGGCTCTACGACCTGACCGCCCTCCAGCGGGAGGCCAACCGCAGCCTCGGCTACACCGCCCAGCAGGCCCTCGACTACTTGCAGGCGCTCTATGAAAAGAAGCTCTGCACCTACCCCCGCACGGACAGCCGCTTCCTCACCGACGATCTGGAAGCCTCTGTGCCGGAGCTTGCAGCCGTGGCTGCCGTTATCTGCGAAGCAGCCGCGCTGGGGCGTGTGAACGCAGGGCAGGTATGCGATAGCAAAAAGGTCAGCGACCACCACGCCATCCTCCCCACCGCAGGCGCGGGCAAGGCGGACGTGTCGGTGCTGCCGCTGGGTGAGCGCGAGCTTTTGCGCCTTGTGGCGGGGCAGCTTCTCCGGGCGGTCAGCGATGCACACCGCTATGCGGAAACCACAGTTACGCTGGAGTGCGGCGGTACCGAGTTCACCGCCAAGGGCAGAACCGTCCTTGATACCGGCTGGAAGCAGTATCTCGCGCAGGAAAAGCAGGACGCCGCGCTGCCGGAGCTGTCGGAGGGGCAGGTATTGGATTGCACCGAAGCCGCCGTAAAGGAGGGCAAGACCACGCCGCCCAAGCACTTCACCGAGGACACGCTGCTTTCCGCTATGGAGACTGCCGGGAAAGACGATATGCCGGAAGAAGCGGAACGAAAGGGGCTGGGAACGCCCGCCACACGCGCCGCCATCATCGAAAAGCTGGTAGCCACGGGCTTTGTGGAGCGCAAAAGGGCAAAAAAGGCCGTCAGCCTTGTGCCTGCCCATACCGGCGTTTCCCTCATCACCGTACTGCCGGAGCAGCTCCAGTCCCCGCTTCTCACCGCCGAATGGGAATACCGCTTGCAGCAGGTGGAGCGCGGCGAGCTGTCCCCGGACGAGTTCATGACCGGCATTGCGGATATGCTCACGGAGCTGGTAAAAACCTACAAGGTCATCTCCGGCGCGGAGGTGCTGTTCCCCTCCGGCCGTGAGGTCATTGGCAAATGCCCCCGCTGCGGCAGCGACGTGACCGAGAGCAAAAAGGGCTTCTTCTGCGAGAAAAACGACTGCCGCTTCGGGCTGTGGCGGGACAACAAGTTCTTTGCCGCCAAGCGTGCCGCGCTGACAAAAAAGGTCGCCGCCGCGCTGCTTGCAGACGGGCGGGTGAAACTCACCGGCCTCTACTCCGAAAAGACCGGCGGCACCTACGATGCCACCGCCGTGCTGGAGGATACCGGCGAGAGCGTCCGCTTCCGGCTGGAGTTTGATAAGGGGGCCGCGTCATGAAGCTCTCTAAGCTGGAGCAGGAATCCATCATCCTGTACAACGAGGAGGAGCCCACCGCCAGCATCTACACCCACGACCCCAAGCTGAAGCGCAAGCTCAAGCGCCTTGCGGAGAAATACCCGGACAAGGTGTACCCGGATAGGGCCGTCCATGCCGGAGCGGTCAGCTACGCCGTGCCGAAAAGCTGCGTCAGCGTCCGGGAGCCGTTCAGCGACGAGCGGCGCAGGGCTGCCATCGAACGCGCCAAAAGCGCCGGATATACGCCGCCCGCAAGGAGTATATACTCCGAAAATGAATAAGAACCGAGCGCCCGCACAGGAAAGCCTACCCCTGCGCGGGCGCTGCCATTTTAGGGGTAAACAGCCCATGAAATGAAAGGAAGTGCCTATGACACGAAAATCTCCGTATCCGACAAGAGCGGATTATCCGGCATTGATTGAAAATGCCAAGCCTGCGCTGCGCGAGCTGCTGGAAGCGGCCTCCTATGAACGGAGGATTGCCGTACTCAGCGCCTGCTCTCTTGATGAGATCAACACCCTCTGCACACTTATGGTGCTGGGGCGGCACAGCCTCTATCTTCGCCGCAAAAAGCCCTTCAACGCGCCGGACGCGGTTTTTGTCCGGTGGGCGGCGGACCTGTGGACGCTGCGTGAGCAGGACAAGGCAGGCGACATCCGCTATCTCTGCGGAAAAACGGATTTACGGGAATATCTTTCGCAGGGGCTTCAGCTCCTGCGTATCGACCTGACGGAAGGAGGAACCTATGCCAGAGAAGCCCGGTAAAAACAGAGAACAGCTTAAGGAGATCACCGACCGCATCGAGGCGGGTATCCGCGACATCTTTGAATCCGGCGATATGGAAAAGTACCGCAATTACCTGCGAACCATGAGCCGGTTTCACAATTATTCCCTCAACAATCAGGCGCTCATCCACTTGCAGCGCCCGGACGCCACACTTGTGGCGGGCTACAACCGCTGGCGGGACAAGTTCTCCCGCCATGTGCTGCGGGGCGAGAAGGGCATCACCATCATCGCGCCCACGCCGTATAAGAAGAAAATCGAGCAGGAAAAGCTCGACCCGGACACCAGGCTGCCCATTCTGGACGCGGACGGCAAGGTGATTACCGAGGAAAAGGAGATCGAGATCCCCATGTTCCGCCCGGTCAAGGTGTTCGACTACGCCCAGACGGACGGAAAGCCGCTGCCGGAGCGTGTGGCCAGCCCCGTCGCCAACCTGACCGGAAACGTGGAAAACTACGGAGCGTTCATGGAGGCGCTGCGCCGATCCTCGCCCGTGCCGGTGGAGTTCAAGCCGCTGTCCGCCGATATGGACGGCTATTTCAGCCCCAAATCCCAGAGCATCACGCTGCGGGAGGGCATGAGCGAGGTGCAGACGGTATCCGCCGCCGTCCATGAGATCGCCCACGCCAAGCTCCACAACTACGGCTTGCAGCAGCCAGAGGAGCGCAGGCATAAGAGCCGCAATACAGAAGAGGTGGAGGCCGAAAGCATCTCCTTCATGGTCTGCGCCTACTTCGGCATCGAAACCGGCGCGAACAGCTTCGGCTATGTGGCAACGTGGTCAAAAAACGCCGAGCTGCCGGAGTTCCGCGCCAGTCTGGATACCATCAGCAAAACCGCAAACGGCATCATCACCGACGTGGAAAAGCATTTCGCGGAGGTTTGCAAGGAGCGCGGCATCGAGCTTCCCAAGGACACGGAATATGAGCTTGTCACCATCCCGCCCACCCGCGAGGACGCGCTGGCCTTCGCCGCCGACTACGCGGCGTTCCTGCGCCGGGGTCTGAACGTTCCCGACAGCTCGGACAGTCCCACGGCGGAGGCGGTGGCGGACAGGCTGCTTGCCGGTGAGGACGCAGAGCTGCGGAAGGAGCTGGAGGATTTCGTCAAGCTGGCAGATGAACTTGGCATCGACGACGGCTCCCACGGGCTGCTGGAACGCTTCAACGGCCTGTTCCGCAGGGAATGGCGGGCAAAGGAGGAGCCGCAGCCGGAGGCTAAGGCGGAAATGGACGAAAAAATGACCGAGCTGCCGCCCCTGCCGGAGCTGGAGCAGGGCTATCCCATGCCGGATGCAGCCGTCGGCTTTCAGGAAATGTATCAGTACGGTTACACGGACGGCAATACCATGCTGCCGCTGACCAAGGAGCGCGCCATGGAGCTGTTCTTGCAGGACGTTCCCGTGTTCCTGCTCTATGCCGACAGCACCGAGGCCATGGCGCTGGATGCCGAGGATATTTCCTCCCACACCGGGGTATTCGGCGTGGAGCGCGAGGAATGGGACGCGGTGCGCGGCGTTGTGACGCTGAGCGAACAGGCAGACACGGAAAAGCTGTTTCTGGAAAACCCGCAGGACGCTTTCCTCATCTATCAGATCCGGCGCGGCGGCGAGCTGGACGCTTACCGCTTCATGAACTATGACTACTTGCAGAGCAAGGGCGTTACGCCGGAGCGCGGCGGCTACGACGCGATCTACACCGGCGGGCTTGCCGACTATGGGGACGACAAAACCAATCTGGATATGATTTATCAGCGGTTCAACGTGGATCATCCTGCGGATTTCAAGGGACACAGCCTGTCGGTCAGCGACATCGTTGCCTTGAAGCAAAACGGCGTAGTATCCTGTCATTACGTTGACAGCATCGGCTTCCGGGAGCTTCCCAATTTCCTCAAGCCGGAGAATTACCTCAAAAACGCGGAGATGCTGTTGGAGGACGACTATGGCATGATCGACGGCATCATCAACAACGGCCCCAAGCAGCCCACCGTGGCCGATTTGGAGGCGCAGGTCAAGGCGGGCTTTTCCATCTCCCTGACGGAGCTGGCTGCGGCCTCCCACCGCGAACAGAAGAAGCCCTCCGTGCTGGAAAAGCTCAGGGAAAAGACGCCGGAGCAGTCGAAAAACAAAACAGCGCCCAAACGGAGCGCGGAAAGAGAGCTTTGATATGAAAAACAACCCATTTACCCATGAAGAAATCAACCTCATGAGCATCTACAACGCGGCAGGCACCCGCGAGGGCCTGATCGCAGCCCTCACAGAAATGCGGGGGTATCTGGACGCGGAGGAGGCCGAGCTGCGGGAGCTGACGGACAGCGCCCTCGCAAAGCTGCGCGGCATTACCGACGCGGAGTACGCCGCCCTTGACCTGACGCCGGATTTTGACCTCTGAGCAAAGCTGACTGTTTTACGGTCAAGAGCCGGAAAAATCGCAGATTCGCCGCTGGAAGCGCGCCAGATGATCCGTTCTTCATCCGGCGCGTTTCTGTTTGAAAATCTCCGTTTTTCCCAAGTCAAGAGCCGGAGAAAACAGCCGAAAAACACCCCTATTGCGTAACAGATGCGCAGAAAGGAGCTTGCATGAGAACAGGGCTTACCAAGCAGGAAAAAACCACCGATATATGGTTTGACGAGAAAGAGCCGCTGATCTATATTCGCACACACAACACCGACCTCAAGAACAGGCTGACCGCCTATGCCGCAGCGCACCCCGGCGAGTGCCGCCAGACCGACGCAGACCCAGACACGGGCTGCATGGAATTTGAAATCCGCAAGGGGCGGTTATCCTTTCGGCTGACCGCCCCATACAGCGAGGAACGCCGAAGAGCAGCAAGCGAAGCAGCGAAAAAGTGCGGCGTTTAGGGATGATCTAGAAAAACGCCCTAAGTAAATCCTATAACCCTTGAAAAGGTGGGGGTTTTTATGGTATAATTTAAAAAACATGGAGGTGTTCCGTCATGGTGAAATACCGGTCTTCCTTCTAAACGATAGAAGGAAATACTTTCAATCCTTCTATCGCGTTAGTGCATAGGAGGTAACATGAAAAAATATCAAAAACATGCCAGCGTCTATTTTATAGGGGCTTTGGTTTCTATCCTTATCAGCACCGTGTTTGCGGTTGTTTTGCAATTCTTCAAAGGCGATGTGCTGGATTCTGCCATTGCCGGAGATACGCAGACTACGCTTCGGTATGCGTCTATCCTGATTGCCTTTATCCTTTGTGAAGTCCTGTTTTACTTTGGGTACAGGCAATTCAGCGCAAGATTTGTCGTCGGCTGCACGAAGTTGCTGAAGCGGGACATTTTTGAGAGTATCCTCAAGCGCGGCTATGTGGACTACAAGACAACGCCGCAAGGGGAGTACATCGCAAAATACACGAACGAAGCGGATACCATTAAGACACGCCGCTTTCAGATGCTTCCCCTGTTCTGGGAGATTCTTTTCAAGATCGTCTTTGTAAGTGTAGCTTTATTTGTCTTGGACTGGCGTCTTGCTCTGATCACAATAGGGCTTCTAACCACGCCGCTCTATATTCCCAAGCTCATTGAAAAGCGGTTGCAGAATGCGCAGAACGCATATCTGAAAGCGGTCGAAGCAAATTTGGCAAAAGTCAACGATTGGCTCAGCGGCTTTGAGATTATTAAGAATTTTTCCATTGAAAAAAAGATTCTTTCAAAGTTTGACGATACAAACGACTTCACGATGAACAAGCTGCTGAGAGATATGACGCTCGGAGCGGTTTCACAATTAATCACGACGCTGATTTCCTATCTGTCTTACTTTGTTGTGTTGAGTTGTGCAACGTGGCTTGTCCTGCAGGGGGACTTCTCCGCAGGCAACTTCTTTGTAGCAATCGGCATGATCGACCAGCTTTCCTATCCTCTGATTTCTCTTGCCGAAATCATTCGTCAGCTTGTGGCAATCAAGCCCTCCTGTCAATCTATGGAGAAATTCATTGAAGAAGGAAATACTGCAAGGCATGGAAAGCCGCTGACCAAACTGGCGAGGGAGATCCGGTATCGCAACGTTTCATTTGCCTATCCCGACAAGAAGCCTGTGCTGACGAATTTCGACTTTGAAGCGCAAAAAGGCGGACGCTATCTGATCAAAGGTCCCAGTGGATGCGGCAAAACCACCGCTATCAATCTGCTGCTTCGCTACTATGACGTAACTGACGGCAGCATTGAAATTGACGGGGTGCCTCTTTCTAAGTATTGTAGCACCTATGACTGTATGACCGTTGTCCGGCAGGAGGCAGTGCTGTTCCACGATTCTCTCAGAAACAACTTGACCATGTATCAGGACATTCCCGACAAAAAGCTGATTGAGATGCTTCAAACCCTTGGACTTATCAAGTTTGCTGGAAAAGAAGCTCTCGATGGAATGATTGCCGAAAATGGAGCAAACCTCTCCGGTGGAGAAAAGAAACGCATTTGTTTAGCCCGTGCATTGCTGCGAGATACGGACATATTGATTCTGGATGAGCCACTGGCAAATCTCGATGATACCACTGCGGGTATGATTGAAGATCTGCTTCTCTCCATCGAAGGAAAGCTGCTGCTTGTGGTCTCCCATCAATTCACGGAAGAAAAACTGTCTGCTTTTGATTGCGTCCTGAATCTAAACAAAACGTAATACAGCAAGCAGAACAGTATCCACAACCAAACACCATCAAAGCGCAACCAACGAAAATCGGTTGCGCTTTTCTTTTACCCCAAAATCAAGAAAGGAGCGACCACCCATGACGAAGAAGAAAACGCCGCAGACCATCGAGGAATGTAACGCCGAGCTGGAACTCACGCAGAAGAAAATCCGGCAGTATGAGAACCGAAGCAAGATGCTTGACCGAAGGCTTGCCATAGAGAAGCGCAAGGAGCGCAACCACCGCCTTTGTTCGCGGGGCGGCTTTATTGAAAGCATCGTGCCGGAGCTTATCACCATGACGGACGAGGACGCGCAGACCTTTTTCCGACTTGCTTTGACAAGTGAACCAGCACGGGAGTTTTTGAGAAAACGAGCCGAGGAAACGACAAGCTGAATAATCCCTTGGAGACAAGGGCGCACTTATACACCTCGTCGGGGCAAGCTCCATATCGTTCGTTTCGCCGCAAGCGGCAAAACTCATTCATTCTGCTGCCCCTCCTCTCCCCACAAAGTTTTGCAACTTTGCGGGGACCCCATGAGGCGTTGTGCGCTCTGCCGAGGGCTGAACCTCTCCACACAGCCCTGCCGTGTTCCGAGCTTGGCGGCGTTGCCGCGAACAGGGAAAACTGCATTTTCCCTGCGACGGCTTGCGCCGTCTACCCTTTTGCACACTTGCCGCGAGGGAACGCCTTGCCGCCGCAAGCCATTCTCTCCCGTCAAGTCCGAACGAGCGAAACGGAGGTGATACCATCGCAATCTACCATTGCAGCATCAAGATCGTCAGCCGGGGAAAAGGCAAATCCGCCGTAGCCGCAGCCGCCTACCGAAGCGGCGAAAAGCTGACAAACGAGTGGGACGGTCTGACCCACGACTACACGAAAAAGGGCGGCATTGTCCATTCGGAGATACTGCTCCCGGCGCACGCCCCGCCCGCTTTCTCTGACCGCAGCACCCTGTGGAACAGCGTGGAGCTTTCCGAAAAATCCAATAACGCCCAGCTTGCGCGGGAGGTGGAGATCGCCCTGCCCGTGGAGCTGTCCGGAGAGGAACAGACCCGCCTTGTGCGGGAATATTGTTCCTCTCAATTTGTTTCCAAGGGCATGATCGCCGACTTCAATCTGCACGACACGGGAGGCGGCAACCCCCACGCCCATACTCTGATGGTGGTCGAGCGTGTAGACGAAGATAATGTTTGGTACACTCTGCCAAGCGTCCCGGAACAGGAAACGGTCAGCGTAGACCGCACCGTTTTTGAGCGTTACCTCGACACCGGCTATTTCTTCGCTACGGAGCAGACGCAACCTGTCAAGGAGATCACTGCCGAAAACGAACAGGAAAACATGATTTTTCGTGTGCCGTATGCCGTGGGCGATACCGTCTATCTGGACAACACGCCCTTTGAGATCACGGAGGTCGGCGCGCTCAATGTGCAGCTTCGTGACCCTGCGCTCCGCTATCCCGTATTCCGCGCCGAAAGCCGCGAGAATTTTGAACGGCTGCTGCGCCGGGATGAGCGGAACGTCGCCATGACAGATTTCCTTCCCGCACGGAACAGAAACGACGACCTCCGCGACCTCCTGATGAACGGCATCCTCACGCCTGACATCCGGGACGAGGTGCGGGAGCTGTTCCGGCAGGGCGAGGGCAACGCCGCCATCGGCGCGTATCTTTCCAACGTTTTCGCCGCGTCGGACGCGGACACCATGACGCTGGAGGACGGCACCGAGGCAGATTTCATCACCTCAAGAAGCGGCTTTCAGGCGCAGGTGCATGGGGAAAAGGGCGTACACGCCCTCGGATTGTTGTGGCCGGACGCCGCTCCCGTGCTGCGCGCCGTTTTTCTGGAGGAAGCGCAGGCGCAGAGCCGGATACAGGCACAGCCTGAACCAGATATTTCTCTTCCTGAACAGCCAGCATCGGAGGCGACTGAACCGGAGCAGCCGCAGTTTACCACGGAAACCGTAGCGTTCTACCCCGGCGAGAAAAGCCAGCTTCCCTATGACATTGAAATCCAGACTATCCGCACCACCGAGCCGGAGCATGACCCGCCCACACCGCTGCCACCTGCGGAAAACTTCCGCATCACCGACGATGAGCTGGGCGTCGGCGGCGCAAAGGCCAAGTTCCGGGCGAATATGGCGGCAATCAATCTTCTGAAGGAGTTGGAATTTGAGGGCTTGCAGGCCAGCCCGGAACAGCAGGAAATCATCTCCCGTTATGTGGGCTGGGGAGGTTTGGCAAATGCGTTCGATGAAAATAAGCCAAATTGGGCAGACGAATTTGCAGAGCTGTACGCCACACTTTCCCCGGAGGAATACGCCGCCGCCCGCGCCTCTACCCTCAACGCCCACTACACCAGCCCCACCGTTATCCGTGCCATTTACGACGCGGTGGAGAACATGGGCTTCCAGACCGGCAACATTCTGGAGCCCAGCATGGGCGTGGGCAACTTCTTCGGTATGCTGCCGGAGAGCATGAAAAGCAGCAGGCTCTACGGCGTGGAGCTGGACAGCATCACCGGCAGAATCGCCAAGCAGCTCTATCCCAAGGCAGACATTACCGTGGCAGGCTTTGAAACCACCGACAGACGGGATTTCTTCGACCTTGCCATCGGCAACGTGCCCTTTGGACAGTACCAGGTCAACGACCGGGCTTACAACAAGCTCGGTTTTTCCATTCACGACTACTTTTTTGCCAAGACGCTCGACCAAGTTCGACCCGGCGGCGTGATCGCCTTTGTGACCTCCCGCTATACGATGGACAAACAATCTCCCGAAGTCCGTAAGTACATCGCGCAGCGGGCGGAGCTGTTGGGTGCGATCCGCCTGCCCAACAATGCGTTCAAGGCCAACGCCGGTACGGAGGTGGTGTCCGACATCATCTTCCTGCAAAAGCGTGACAGACCCATCGACATTGAACCTGACTGGGTGCATCTCGGTGAAAATAAGGACGGATTTTCCATCAATCAGTATTTCATCGACAACCCCGAAATGGTATTAGGCCGACAGACCTCGGAGAGTACGCAGTACGGCAGACAGGACTTTACTGTGGAACCGTATGAGGATTTGGACCTTGCCACGCAGCTCAGATACGCCATTCAGAATATCGGCGGCAAGTACGAAGCCGCAGAGCTGCCTGACCTCGGTGAGAACGAAACCATACAGGATAGCATTCCCGCAGACCCCAACGTGAAGAATTACAGCTATGCCGTGGTGGACGGCGAGGTGTACTACCGTGAGAACTCCGTCATGGTCAAGCCCAACCTGAACGCCACCGCAAAGGAGCGCGTCAAGGGAATGGCAGAGCTGCGGGACTGCGTTCACCGGCTCATCGACCTTCAGATGTGGGAATCCGACGACATTTCCATACGCGCCGAGCAGCAGAAGCTCAACCGCCTCTATGACCGCTTCACCGAGAAATATGGCCTCATCAACAGCCGCGGCAACGCCCTCGCCTTTGCAGACGACAGCTCCTATTATCTGCTCTGCTCCCTTGAGGTGCTGGACGACGAGGACAAGACCAAGCTCAAAAGCAAGGCGGATATGTTCACCAAGCGCACCATCAAGCAGCAGCGCAGCGTGGATTCCGTGGACACTGCCGCAGAAGCCCTCGCCCTGTCCATCGGGGAAAAAGCCCGCGTGGATATGGCGTATATGTCCCAGCTCACCGGCAAGAGTGAGGACGACATCATCGACGAGCTGAACGGCGTCATCTTCCTCGACCCTGTGTACGGCGACTGGCAGACAGCGGACGAATACCTCTCCGGCAACGTCCGGCAGAAGCTGCGGGAGGCGGAGAACGCCGCCGTTGACAGCCCCGGCTATCTGCCCAACGTGGAGGCATTGCGCGCCGCACAGCCGAAAGACCTTGACGCTTCGGAGATCGAGGTGCGCCTCGGCGCAACGTGGATAGACAAAAAGTACATTCAGCAGTTCATGTTCGAGCTGCTGGAGCCGCCTGTGTACGCCCGCCGATCCTTGGAGGTCAACTACTCGGAGTTCACGGCGGAGTGGAACATCTCCGGCAAGAACAGCATCCCCTACAACGACATCAACGCCCGCATGACCTACGGCACCGACTGCGCCAACGCCTACAAAATCCTTGAAGATACGCTGAACCTGCGGGACGTGCGCATCTACGACACCGTAAGGGACGCGGACGGCAAGGAAAAGCGCGTCCTCAACAGCAAGGAAACCACCCTCGCCCAGCAGAAGCAGCAGGCCATCAAGGAGGCGTTCCGTGACTGGATCTGGCGCGACCCCGACAGGCGGCGGGAGCTGGTGCAGCTCTACAATGAGCGCTTCAATTCCACCCGTCCCCGGGAATATGACGGCAGGCACCTGATCTTTCCGGGCATGAATCCTGAGATCACGCTGCGGGAGCATCAGCGAAACGCCATCGCCCACGACCTCTACGGCGGCAATACGCTCCTTGCCCATGAGGTGGGCGCGGGCAAGACCTTTGAGATGATCGCCGCCGCCATGGAGGGCAAGCGCCTCGGCCTGTGCCAGAAATCCCTCTTTGCGGTGCCAAACCACCTGACGGAGCAGTGGGCCTCGGAGTTTCTGCGGCTCTACCCCTCCGCCAATATCCTTGTCGCTACCAAAAAGGACTTTGAGACACGCAACCGCAAGAAGTTCTGCGCCCGCATTGCCACCGGCGACTATGACGCCGTTATCATCGGTCACAGCCAGTTTGAGCGCATCCCCGTTTCCAGAGAGCGGCAGGAACGGCTCTTGCAGGAGCAGATATGGGAGATCGAGGACGGCATTGCAGAACTCAAGGCCAGCCGCGCCGAGCGGTTCACCATTAAGTCTCTGGAGCGCACCAAGCGCGGCCTTGAAGCCAAGCTCAAAAAGCTCCAGGACAGCTCCCGAAAGGACGACGTTGTGACCTTTGAGCAGCTGGGCGTAGACCGTTTGTATGTGGACGAGGCGCACAACTATAAAAATCTTTTTCTCTACACCAAGATGCGCAACGTGGCGGGGCTTTCCGCCACCGACGCCCAGAAGTCCTCGGATATGCTGCTCAAGTGCCGGTATATCGACGAGATCACCGACAGCCGGGGCGTAGTGTTCGCCACGGGCACGCCCGTCTCAAATTCCATGACCGAATTGTACACCATGATGCGCTATCTCCAGCACGACGCCATTCGCGGCAAGGGACTTGCCCACTTCGACTGCTGGGCTTCCACCTTCGGGGAGACGCAGACCGCCATCGAACTGGCTCCTGAGGGTACGGGGTACAGGGCGAGGACGCGCTTTGCCAAGTTCTTTAATCTGCCTGAGCTCATGACCCTGTTCAAGGAGGCGGCGGATATCAAGACCTCCGATCAGCTCAACCTGCCTACGCCCACGCCCATCTATCACAACGAGGTGGCGCAGCCCACGGAGATACAGAAGCAGATGGTGCAGGAGCTGTCCGAGCGCGCCGCAAGGGTACACGCCCAGCTTGTTGACCCCGGCACGGACAATATGCTCAAGATCACCTCGGACGGGCGCAAGCTGGGGCTTGACCAGCGCATCATCAACCCCGACCTGCCGGACGACCCGAACAGCAAGGTCAATCGCTGCGTGGACAACATCCTCCGCATCTGGCAGGACGGGCAGGCGGACAGGCTGACCCAGCTCGTGTTCTGCGATTTGTCCACCCCGAAAACCGGCGCGACCGGAGCGAAGGCGGCAAAGACGGCGGGCGGGAATCTGGACAGCCCGGAGCTCAACGCCGTCCAGCGGCTGATCGACAAGGAAAACCCCGACGAACCCGGCTTCACGGTATATGACGACATCCGGGAAAAGCTCGTCGCCAGAGGAATCCCCCGCGAGGAGATCGCATTTATCCACGAGGCGAATACCGAGACGCGGAAGAAGGAGCTGTTTGCAAAGGTGCGCTCCGGTCAGGTGCGTGTGCTCATGGGCAGCACCTTCAAAATGGGCGCGGGCATGAACGTGCAGGACAGGCTCGTGGCGCTCCACGACCTCGACTGTCCGTGGCGGCCGGGCGATTTGGAGCAGCGCAGCGGGCGCATCATCCGTCAGGGCAACCGCAATAAGGAGGTTCATATTTACCGTTACGTCACGGAATCCACCTTCGACGCCTACCTCTGGCAGACGGTAGAAAACAAGCAGAAATTCATCTCCCAGATCATGACCTCAAAATCCCCGGTTCGTTCCTGCGAGGACGTGGACGAGACTGCTCTTTCCTACGCCGAGATCAAGGCACTGTGCGCCGGAGACGAGCGTATCAAGGAGAAGATGGACTTGGATGTGGACGTTGCCCGCCTGAAGCTCATGAAGGCCAGCCATCAGAGCCAGCAGTTCCGTCTGGAGGACAATCTGCTCAGGCATTTCCCCGAACAGATCCGGCAGAACGAGAGCTTCGTGGAGGGCTTCACCGCCGATATGCAGACGCTCGCCGGGCATCCGCACCCCGTGGACGGCTTTGCGGGTATGGAGGTCAAGGGCGACCTTCTCACCGACAAGGACAACGCAGGCGCTGCCATTCTGGAAGCCTTCAAGGACGCAAAGGGCATGGAGCCCGTGCCCATCGGCAGCTACCGGGGCTTTGCCATGTCCCTGACCGTGGAGGACTTCGGACGGGACTTTATTCTCACCCTCAAGGGTAAGATGAACCACCGCGTGACGCTGGGCAAGGACGCGCGGGGCAACCTCACCCGCATTGACAACGCCCTGAACGCCATGCCGGACAGATTGCAGAATGTCCGAAACACGCTGGACGCGCTCACCGCGCAGATGGAGACGGCAAAGGCGGAGCTGGGCAAGCCCTTTCCGCAGGAGGCGGAGCTGAAAGAAAAATCCGCGCGGCTGGCGGAGCTGAACGCCGAACTGAACATCGACGACCGGACGCCATTGGAACAGGCGGCGGAGAATGTGGTGGCAAAACGCCCCTCCGTCCTCGGCAAGCTGAAGGTGCCCAGCGTCCACGGTGCGGGCGACCGGAAAAAATCTCACGAACAGGAGGCACGATGAATATGAACGAAGAACTGAAAAACACCCTCATGGACAAGCTCTCGCGGGAGCAGGACAAGTACCGGGACTGGCTGAAAGGCCAGCCCCCGGAGGAAATCCTCCATCACAGCTATGAATACACCGTGCGGGAGGATATTTTGATGAGTATGGAGGAGCTGACGCTCAGCGAGGCGGAAACGCGGGCGCTGCTGCTGTCCCCCTCGCCCATGGCAATCCTCTACGACAAGTTCTCCGATCTGGAAACCGGCTACATGGACACGATCCGCGACAGCATCGAGGACACGGCAAGGGACGAGGCAAAAAGGCTCAAGGAGCTGCCGGTCTATCCCTATCCCGCCGACCACGCGCGGGAGAATGGGGAGCTGGACGTCTACCGCGCCTCCTTCCGCGCCAATGTGAGCTGCAAGGAGGCCATTGAAGCCGCCATCCGGGAGCACTACCGGGACAACCGGTTGGACGCCGGGGCGGTGGGACAGGTAGCGGAGCAGTTCGGACAGGAACGGATGCTCTACGTCCTGGCGGCAACCGTCCGCCACTTTGACTACGACGGGCGCATCTCGCAGGACAACAAGCGCTGGGCGAATACCATTCCCGCTTATCAAAACGGGGACGGCATGGATAGCGACCGCTCGGTGCAGTTTGTGGTAGGCGCACATCCCGGCCTGACGGATCTGTTTCTCACGCAGGCGCGGCATGAGCAGCGGCTGC
>ULXB01020098.1_pt1 | contig 15262 bp, 9 predicted proteins | sample 1960901 | NCBI WGS metagenome assembly ULXB01 (sample SAMEA4835828, study PRJEB28245) | human gut metagenome | biome: gut microbiome; material: fecal sample | place: Denmark | collected 2008
TACGATTCCCGGTACATTTTCCGTTCCGGCTCTTCTCTTTCTCTCCTGTGCACCACCATGTACAAAGGAGCGGATTTTTACACCTTTTCTGATATAGAGGAAACCGATTCCCTTTGGTCCGTTTAATTTATGGCCACTGCTGCTTAACATATCAATATTCATTTCATCTACCTGGATTGGCTCCTGACCAAATGCCTGTACTGCATCAGTATGGAATAAAACTCCATGTGCCTTGGCAATTGCACCAATCTCTGCAATCGGCTCGATGGTACCGATTTCATTGTTGGCAAACATAATAGAAATCAGAATGGTATCCGGACGGATTGCAGCTTCTACATCTGCCGGATTGATACGTCCATTCTCATCCACATCAAGATAAGTTACCTCAAAGCCCTGTCTTTCCAACCATTCACAGGTATGAAGAATTGCATGATGCTCAATCTTACTGGTGATGATATGTTTTCCTTTTTCTTTATAAGCTTCTGCTGTTGCTTTCAGTGCCCAGTTATCAGATTCACTTCCACCTGCCGTAAAATATATTTCTTCCGGTTTCGCACCGATTCCTGCTGCAATAATATCTCTGGCCCTTGTTACTGCCTTGCGGCTTTCCTCACCTAATGCATAAATGGTAGATGCATTTCCATAATACTGGGTAAAATAAGGAAGCATTGCCTCCACTACCCGCTCGTCCGTTCTTGTTGTTGCCGCATTGTCCAGATAGATTAATTCCATCGGTTTTCCTCCTTTATCAATTTGCTTTATCAGCTATTTTCGTCCTATTTCCAAGTAATTCAGTCGGAACTAAGAATAACACCTTAGGAATAGTATGTCAATCTTCTGCCTGGATTTATTCCTTTTGTACTTTTATTTATCCAAGAGGGTTAAAAGGGGAAAGGGCAGCTTTCGCTGCCCTTTCCATCTATCCTCTTATTTCAGACGATATACATTATAAAAACTAAACTCTCCTGTTTGCAGTTTTGCTCTGCTTAGACTCTTTTACGTCTTCTGTAAAGTACAACTACCGCTGCTCCTGCAACGAATAACAATACTACCATGCATGCAATCGGAGTATTATCTCCTGTCTTAACCTGCTTCTCTGCTGTTACAGCAGGTGTTGCATTCGGAGTTGTAGATGCTGCTGGTTTCATATCTGTATTGCTAAGTACAATAACATACTCAGATGCATGTGAGAATTTGAAATCAACGGTTCCGTCTGCATTTACCTTTACAGCCTGAACATATTCTAATGCTCCGGTCTTTTCATTATAATAGTAAAGGTTTGCATATTTTCCACTGTTCTCTGCACCAACGTTGACACGAAGTGTAGCATCAAATCCAAATGCTCCGTCATGTGCCAGTGAAAGTTCAATGGTCTTGTTGTCTCCAGCTAATGCTTTAATCTTATCAGCCGGAATGCTGCTCTTACCTACGGTTACACCGAGGTCTATTGCATCTTTTAATTTACTTACAATGTTCTTTCCGTTTACAATCCAGCTTACGTTGTCGTTCAGCTTGAAGGTAATGGTAATATCTTTTCCAATCATGCCATTGAATACTTCTGCCGGAACTTTTGTGGTATCTGGCATTGTAACATTAATCTTTGCTGTATCTCCTACAGCATCAATGGTATCAATTACTTCCTGGAAATCTTTACCCGGAACAGTAATGTCAAGATTAATCTTTTTATCTGCTCTCAGCACTACAGTACCGCCATCCTTTGCTGCCGGAATGGTAACTGTTACTGTCTTATCAGAAGAAACAGTATATGTTTTACCATCATAAAGATTTACAACTGTATTTCCTGCATTTGCATTAACCGGAACTTTTACTTCTTTTGCGGTATCCTTGATATTCATACCAACATATAAGGTTGTTCCTCCATAGGATCTTGAAACTACATCATAGCCTTCCTCATCAGAACTTGCCACAACCTTTCTGCTTCCTCTTGCAAATACATCTGTGTATGCATTACGGATGCTCAGCAGATTCTTATAATGCTGATAAGTTACATTGTCCTCTGTTGCCAGAGAGAAATCCATGTCATATCTATTAGTCTGGTATGGATAATTATTTAATCCGCTTAAACCAACTTCTTCACCATAATAGATCACCGGAATACCCTTTGCAGTAAGCTGTAAGGTAGCTGCAACTAACGCTGCTGATGTTGCCTCATCCTCGGTATATCCTTTTCCGTTCATTAAGGACGCCTTAAATCCATCTTCATCATGACTGCTTAAGAACTGACCTGTCATGTATGCGTTATTAAGTGCTGTATTTCTGGAAGAAAGGAAGCTTTCTACAGAAGAAATATTACCACTGACAAAGCTTGTTGCCTGGTCATTAAAATCAAAATCAAGGTCTGCATCCATCTGACCGGTACCTAAGGTACTACCATTTGACGCATATCCTGCGCCATAATATTCTCCAATCATCTTGAAGGATGGATTTACTTCTGTTGTAGAATTCTTAAGTGCTGCCCATGTTGTACTGTCAACATGTTTTACTGTATCTACACGGAAATAGTCAACACCATAATCCTTCATCCATGATGTCTGCCATTCTACTAATTTTGCTCTGACATCTGCATTCTCTGTTGCAAAATCCGGCAAGCCAGACTGCCATGATTTAATATCGCCTTCACTGACGCTCTTATCCCTAAGCATATCAGCAAATGTTGATTCTGTACCATATCCAGCATGGTTTACAACAATATCAACCATAATACGCATGCCACGTTTATGTGCTTCGCTAATCATAGTTTCAAATTCTTCTGTTGTACCAAGTGTCGGATTCAATTTTGTAAAATCACTTGCCCAGTATCCATGGTATGCTGCATTATAAGGAACATCTTCTGAACCCTCATCTGTTACAGCTACACCTTTCACATTCTCTACAATTGGTGTAATCCAGATTGTATTTACACCTAAATCCTGTAAGTAATCTAACTTGGTTGTTACACCTGCAAAATCTCCACCATGATACAGTCCCGGATTGTCTCCGTATGTATCTGCACCACTTGCTGTATTGTTAGATTCATTGCCATCAAAGAAGCGGTCTGTCACCATAAAGTAGACAACAGATTCATCCCAGTCGAAATCATTTTTGTTTTCCTTCACACGGTCTGTGATTTCAACATCCACTGTAGTACTGAATTTATTACCGTACTGGTCTGTTACAGTAATTGGTAATGTCTTAATTCCTAATGTTGTATCTGTTGTTGCAGAAATGGTAACTGCCTGCAGTTCCGGTTCAATCGGCATTGCACTGCTTCCACCAAGAGAAGAAACATCAATACTTGCACTTGCTACTTCAAGTTTCTGAGTGTCTGTATCAGCCTGTTCAACCTTAAACTTAACAACATCATTTTCATTGTAGTTAAAGGATTTATTCATAACTTCTGCTGTAACTGTTGCATTTAATTTATAGTATTCAAAATATGAGTAATCTGCTTTCTTGTACTCTTCACTGTTTGAATTGAATGCATCTACAACATAAGTTCCATTTGCTTTGTAACGATAATGTGTTTTACCATCTGTCAAGCCGCTCTTTACATACTCAAAACGCTTTGTTGTATCATTGTATGTCATTGGATACTCTGTTCCGTCTACATCAACAGATACTGTCATATCCTTTAAGGTGCCATCTACAAATGCAGCATCATCACGATAGTAATATGATACCTGTTGATTTTCTGCATCTACTTCATAGCCAGTATTATATGGCATAGCAATTTCCGGCTCACTGCCGGCTTTCATGCTGGCATAGATAACCTTCTGGTCAGAAGGGAATGTAACGGAATGGTCTCCACCATCTTTAATCCATGGGTCACCTGTTGAATCTAATGCAATACAAAAATCAACCTTTGTGCAGGATGGTTTTGCAGGAATCGTTACTGTCCATTTATCTCCACCTACGTATGTAAAATCGGTTAATACTGAAGCATATCCTGATGACCATGTATAGAACTGTGGTGTAATTCCTTTTTCTTTTAATCCTGGATTCTCATAATCCAATACAAGGTATCTCTTTTCCGTTGGTACGATTACAGGTTTCTCATGAACCGGATCTGAACCATCCACATAATATAATACCTCATTCTCATCACCGCTTATTGTAAAAGAACGGTCTGCGGTATCAGAGCCGCCATCCCATCCCTGTGTTATGTCATAACGTGCCTTTAATCCTACTGTTTTTCCTACATTACTGCCGGCAACTGTAATGGTCTTTTTAAACCATGTCACATTATTTGCAGCATCATATTCTGTTTCATCAAAAACATATGATCCATTTAATCCGGCATTCCACATCCACATATCAACTTTTCCCATGTCTGTGTCTGTTGATAAATCTTCATTGTAATAATACATTGTAAATGTATGGTCTGGAACCGGTGCCTCCCAGCTGTCCGGTGCTGTTTTATATACGGTTGTATCACCACCACTTTTGGTTCCGGTAACCCAGAGTTCAGTACTTGTTGATGTTACAGAAACATCAATATTATCCGTCTGTGCCCCACTGTTATTATTAAAAATACAGCTGAAATTCTGTTTTACATCCTGTGTATATACTACATCATACCATCCGGAATGGTCAGCATTTTCTGAAATCTGTCCGCCCGGCCATTCTTTTCCAACACCTGCTCCTGTTGCAGAGGCATCTGCTCCCCACATATGATTGTAAATAGTGCTTCCCATTCCTGAAGCAAGATAATGAATGGTTGTAACATATTTCCAATCAGCAGGTTTTGTCTCTGACAAAGAACCATCAAACCAGTACTCTGCTTCTGCCTTTCCTTTTGTAGAAAGTGTTACTTCATCTAACTGTTTTCCATGTCCATCATCATTTAAAATGAGATTATAATCTGTACTGTTATCTAATGTCAGATGCATTGTATACCAGCCTTCATGACCTTCTGCTGCAGTCATGGTTTTTCCCGGCCATTCACCTGCCGGCTTATTGGTCTCCTTATATACATATGCCGCAACATCATTGCCTAATGTGCTCTTATAATTAATAGTCAGATCACATTCTGTTGGTACAGACTCTGGAACCAATGTTTCATTCTTTGAAGCATCCTTATACCACTGATATTTTCCATTATCATCCAATAAACAATAGATGCTAGTATCAGAAGTAAAAGTCTTAATCTGCTCAATTGCAGCTCCTTCTGTCTTTATCTCCGGTGCAGCCTTCTCAGTAGAACCTGCATCAACAAACTGAAAACCTGTCCACTCACTGCTCTGTACATCTACATAATAGAGTCCAGAACTTTCCTCATATGCAAGCTTTGGTTTTTCCTGATCCCCCCATTGTGAAATGGTGGCATTTCCTGCGCCCTGGTTATCTACCGTAGCACCGGCAGCCCAGACATTGACAACCGGTGTATTCCATGTACTTGGTTTGTCCAGGTACAACCGGATTGTCGGGCTCGCAGCATATGCAGTGGTTGCACCACCGATTGCCGGAACCATGGTCACAATCATAGCAAGTGCAAGTACCATACTAAAGATACGGCTTACAATGCCATGTTTCCTGTGAAAGCGTTCTTTTAACTTTCTCATCTTTCCCTCTCCTTTTCATCGTTTTATTTTATATTTCCCTGCGATTACGTTTTCCCTCCGATTACGTTTTCGCAGTTTTTCGATAATTAATTATATTCTATTTTTTTTACTTTCGCTATCCGCAAATAAGCTAAAAAAGAAATTCTTTTTTGTGCATTTTAACTAATTTCTGTCTTGAAGCTCATTTTTACAATTCATTTTACACAATTTCCGCATGATAATTTTTTCGAAAAAAGGACAGCACCGATTGGTACTGTCCCATATAATTTACATAATTAAATTTTCATAGTTCCGCAAAACAAGGCCGCTAATTCTGGTAATCCATATGTGCAATGACCATCATGGCAATCTTAAAAGTCATGGCATCCTCGAATTTGCGGATATCAAGTCCAATCATCTTTTCCAGACGTTCTAAACGGTATACCAGCGTATTCCGGTGGATGTATAGCTGCCTTGCTGTTTCTGAAATATTCAGGCTGTTTTCAAAAAATTTCTGGATTGTCACCATCGTTTCATCATCTAAATCAATATTCCGCTCACCAAAAATCTCTTTGATAAACATTTCGCAAAGGCTCATCGGAAGCTGGTAAATCAGTCTGCCGATGCCAAGCTTTCCGTAGGAAATGGTTTCCTCTTCTACATTAAAGATTCTTCCTACTTCCAGTGCCATCTTGGCTTCCTGATAAGATTTGGCAATATCCTGCAGGGTATTTACCGTATTACCATAACCCACACGGACACGCACCATTGCTTCTGCATGCAGATTGTCTACAATTGTTTTCGCCAGATGCAATGCATCCTCTTCTGTTTTCAAATCTGTTGCATCCTTAATCAGGATAATGTTCTGCTCGTCTAACTCTGTTACAAAATCCCGGTTGCGGTCTGCAAAAAGATTCTTCACCATTTCTACAATAACAGAATCTTTTCTGCCATCCACTTCTATGACATAAACCAGACGCTTTGCCTGCTCAATATGCAGCTTCTTTGCCTTATTATACATATCTACAACCAGCATATTTCCAAGAAGGATATTCTGCATAAAGTTATTCTTATCCGACTGTTCCCGGTTGGAGGCAATCAGATTCCGAATCTGGCATACGGCAAGTCTTCCCACCATATATGCTTCATCATTAGTGGAACGCGCCAGAAGAATATATTCTACTTCCTGTTCTGCAATTACTTTAAAGAAATGAAAGCCCGACAACATCTGGCTTTCTGCCATGGATGCTGCAAAATTCACAACCTCTGCATGCATATCTGTTTCAATCTGAAATGTTGCTGCAACCTGCTTTCCGTTTTCGTCATAAAGGGCAAGTCCGATTTTGGATATATCACTGATTTCTTCTAATGTTGTCTGTAGCTTATGATTTGAAAGCATTCTGCGTACTCCTTACTTATATATAATATGAAAAAAAACTTTTATCGATAAAAAACCCGGATGCATATAGCACCCGGGTTATTGCACTATATTCAGTTCGATTGTACCGAATTAGTTAGTAATTGTCAATTCAGTCTCTTTGTCGAATACATGAACCTTCTCAGGATCGATAGCAAGTTTGATATGGTCGCCTAAACGAGCCGGTGTTCTGGAATCAACCTTAGCTGTCATCTGAACTCCTGCAGCTTCGAAGTATAATAATACTTCAGAACCAAGTAACTCATATCCGGTTACATCTGTCTCAATGATGCTGTCTTTGAAGGTTTCGATTGTAATCTGGGAATCATCGATATCTTCTGGTCTGACACCCATAACAACTGTCTTTCCGTTGTAGTTGCCTTCGATTAATTTCTTAGCTTTTGCTGGTGGTAATACAACAGTTGTATTGTCAAATGTAAGGGAAACCTTCTCACCTTCAATATTACATTTAGCATCTACGAAGTTCATCTGTGGTGATCCGATGAATCCAGCTACGAATAAGTTATCTGGCTCATTGTATAATTTCTGTGGAGAATCAACCTGCATGATAACACCATCTTTTAATACAACGATTCTGGTTCCTAATGTCATAGCCTCTGTCTGGTCATGTGTTACATAGATGATTGTAGCGCCTAATCTATGATGCAGAGCGGAAATTTCGGAACGCATCTGTACTCTTAATTTTGCATCCAGGTTTGATAAAGGCTCGTCCATAAGGAATACCTTAGGATTACGAACGATTGCACGACCCATAGCAACACGCTGTCTCTGTCCACCGGAAAGAGCCTTTGGTTTACGGTCTAATAATTTCTCAAGGTCAAGGATCTTAGCTGCTTCTTCAACTTTTCTCTTGATTTCATCCTTCGGAACTTTTCTTAATTTTAATCCGAATGCCATATTGTCAAATACGGTCATATGTGGATACAGAGCGTAGTTCTGGAATACCATTGCGATATCTCTGTCTTTTGGCTCTACGTCGTTAACGAGTTTTCCGTCGATGTATAATTCTCCGGAAGAAATCTCCTCAAGACCTGCAATCATACGAAGTGTAGTAGATTTACCACATCCAGATGGTCCTACGAAGATGATGAATTCCTTATCTTCTACTTCAAGGCTGAAATCCTTAACAGCTTCAAAGCCGTTTGGATATACTTTACAAATGTTTTTTAATGATAAACTTGCCATTGGTTTAACCTCCTAATGTTTTGTTCGTTTTTAACTGTCCTTATCATACAGGATATTGCGCACTTTGGCTATGCGAGGATTCCACAAAGATTTTTCTTTTTTTTGTATGTTCTGACTGATATTCTGTGCATTTTTTTATCTCTTCGTCAGAGTGACGAAAACCCATCTCTTTCTTGTACAATCCGACGAAAGAAATGGGTTTTCACTTTAGAAAATGTTTATCTTTTCTTTATAATTTAGAGTATCCGTAACCATTTACCATGGCCTCTAACTTCATGCCTTTTGCACAATACGGACAGTCATGCTGCTCATATGCCTGATAGCCTGGTACATCTTTCTCGGTAAAGAGACTTTCTACTCTGTGACCGTCTACTTCCTTAACAGTGGAGAAGATTGCTACTACATCTTCAATAATTCCACCGTAATACCGGATGCACTCTAAGCATCTTCTGATTGTCTCACCGGTTGTTGTTGTATCCAGCAAAAGCACGATATGTTTTCCGGTAATCATATTTTTGGTATTATCACGGAAAATCATCTGACCGCTGCTGTTCATCTCCGGAGAAATAACATAAATAGTCTCATGTAGATTGGTTGACATAAAATCTCCCTGTTCAAAACGCTCTGCTAAAAATCCGCCAATCATTTCTGTTCTGTCCATACATACAACGGTATCTACATAGGATGGATTACCGGTCTTCTGGTAAAGCACTTTTGCAGCTTCTTTTGCCTCTTTCACGCGGGCTTTTATACTGGTTACATCAATATAGTAATTGATGTGCGAATGACTGGTGGCAAAATGCCCCGGTATTGCATGTAATGCAAGATTGTTGTTTTCCTGTGAATAAAATTTGACCATACGTTCTTCCATTTGATTTACCCCCTGTTTGATAATTTACTGGATTCCGGTACTTCCGAAACCACCTCTGTCCTGGTTGCCCAGGCTTTCTACTTCTTCAAAATGAATCTGCGGCTGATTCTCTACAATACGGAACTGTGCGATACGGTCATTAACATGAATCACGGTATCACGCATTGCAATTGCAGGCAGTCTCCACATATCATTGTCTCCACAGTAGGAACCGTCTACGATTCCGCAGCTGTTTGCCTGAATAATTCCGAAATTCTTATAAGTAGAACTTCTTGGCATAATGTGTGCTTCATATCCCTTTGGCAGCTCCATTGCCACACCAAGAGGAATCAGTTTAAATTCTCCTGCTTTCATTTCGACTTTTTCGGATGCACGAAGATCAATCCAGTCGGATTTGCCATCGATATATGTAAGCTTTTCGATTTTATCTGTAAAATATTTGATACGAATCTTTTCCATTCTGCTAAAAACTCCTTTTCTCCTACTGCCATTCCAGGTCGTCATGCTCTACCTTTTTATCTCTGAGCATCAGTTCTTTTACTGCATCTTTCGCAGGTTTATTTTCAAATAATACTTCATTGACCTGTTCAATAATCGGCATATCTACATGATATTTCTTCGCTAAAGCAATTGCTGCTTTGGCAGAATAGACACCCTCAACTACCATCTTTACTTCATCCATTGCCTGCTGCATGGTATATCCCTGCCCCATCAGATATCCGGCACGACGGTTTCTGCTGTGCTTGCTGGCACAGGTTACGATTAAATCACCCATTCCGGTCAGTCCGCTTAAGGTCTCATATTTCGCTCCCATGGCAAGGGCAAGTCTTCCCATCTCTGAAATTCCACGGGTAATCAGTGCTGCCTTGGTATTATCTCCATAACCAAGTCCGTCTGCCATACCTGCTGCCAGTGCAATGACATTCTTTAAGGATGCTCCGATTTCCATCCCCAGTACATCCGGGCTGGTATAAACACGTAATACTTCACTCATAAAGGTGTTCTGGACCAGTTCTGCTGTGGCACGCTTCTTTGCTCCTGCTACCAGACTGGTCGGAATTTCTTTTCCTACTTCTTCCGCATGGCTTGGTCCGCATAAAACCGCCACCTCACATTGTGGAATCTCTTCCATAATGATTTCAGATAAAGTCATTAACGTATTCTCTTCAATTCCCTTTGCCACGCTGACAATAAGCTGTCCCTCTGCTACGAACGGGCTCATTGCTTTTGCTGTGCTTCTGGTAAATGGAGAAGGCACTGCTAAGACGAGCATGTCTTTTCCCTCGATTGCTTCTTTTAAATCTGTTGTGAACATAATATCATCCGGTAAAATAACGCCCGGAAGTTTTTCTGCCTGCTCATGCTTTTCCTTTAACATTTCAATTTCCGGTGCAAGTGCAGACCAGATTGTAATCTTATGACCGTTTTTATGTAATACCACCGATAAAGCAGTTCCCCAGCTTCCGGCTCCAATGATACTGATATCAGACATTTGTTTTTTCCTTTCCTATACTTCCTGTTTCTTTGAATGGAAACTGAATTTGTTCTCGGTTCCCTTAAGAAGTCTTCCGATGTTGGCATGATGTAAAATGATTGCCAGTCCCGCCACAAAACCGAATACAATATACACCTCCGTCAGATACTGCTCCGGTACGGAAAGCAGTCCCATCTGGCCAAATACGATAATCTGTATTTCAAGACTGATTACACCAAGTATGGAACCCAAGGAAACATACCGTGTGATTGCTACCACAAGAATAAAAATTCCAAGGCTTATTGGCACTGCCAGCGGACAGAAGCCAATCAGAAGACCACCGGTACAGGCAATTCCCTTTCCGCCTTTAAATTTCATATAAGCCGGAAAATCGTGACCTAAGATGCAGCCCACACCAGCATAAAGCTCTAAGACCTTCACACTGTCCGGATAACGGTTCCGGAAAATGAGCCATACAATGACCATTGCCATAAATACCTTGCACACATCACCGATCAAGGTAAGAATGCCTGCCTTCACGCCGAGGTTACGCATGGTGTTGGTAGTTCCTACATTTCCACTGCCCACCTTACGTAAATCCACATTTTCTTTCTTTCCATATAAGAAGCCGGATAAAAACATACCGCATAAATATCCGATTCCTACTGATATTACACGTCCGAATAACATTTTATTAATCTTCCTTTCTTTCCCTTATAATGAATTTCAGGGAAGTACCCTTAAAGCCAAATGCTTCCCGAATCTTATTTTCCAGATATCTTGTATAGGAAAAATGCATCAGGTTCTTGTCATTTACAAAGATAACAAAAGTTGGCGGTTTTACCGCTGCCTGTGTAATATAATATAATTTTAAGCGTTTTCCCTTATCCGTTGGTGGCTGTTGCATGGCAACTGCCTCTGCCATAATCTCATTTAATACACCGGTTGCCACACGCATGCTGTTATTTTCAAGCACTACATCAATGGTCTCAAAAATCCTGCCGGTACGCTGTCCGGTCTTGGCTGAAATAAATAAAATCTCTGCATATGGCATGAAGCTTAAAATCTGACGGATTTTCTCTGTATGCTTGTAAATGGTCTTATCATCCTTTTCAATGGCATCCCATTTATTCACTGCAATGATAATTCCTTTGCCTCTTTCATGGGCAATTCCAGCAATCTTGGCATCCTGCTCCGTTACGCCTTCTGTAGCATCAATTACAATAATGACCACATCTGCACGTTCCACTGCTGTTACTGCCCGGATGATACTGTAACGCTCTAATTCTTCTTTAATCTTATTCTTTCTCCGGAGTCCTGCCGTATCAATAAATACATATTCTCTGCCATTATATTTTATATCGGTATCAATGGCATCTCTTGTAGTTCCGGCAATATCAGAAACAATCACACGTTTTTCACCGGTCAGCTTGTTAATCAGTGATGACTTACCTACGTTCGGCTTACCTACAATGGCAATACGCGGTCTGTCATCTTCTGCTTCTTCTAACATTTCCTGGGTAAAATGCTTTGCCACTTCATCTAACAAATCACCGATTCCAAGTCTGGATGCTGCAGATACCGGAACCGGGTCACCAATTCCAAGATTATAAAATTCATAAACATCCGGCATATATTTTTTAAAATCATCTACTTTATTTACTGCAAGAATAACCGGCTTCTTGGAACGGCGCAGCATGTCAGCTACTTTCTGGTCTGCATCTACAAGCCCCTGTCTTACATCCGTAATAAAAATAATGACATCTGCGGTATCAATGGCTATCTGTGCCTGCTCCCGCATCTGGGATAAAATAATATCTCCGCTGTCCGGCTCAATACCGCCGGTATCAATTAATGTAAAGTTATAGTCAAGCCAGGATACTTCGGCATATATACGGTCACGGGTTACACCCGGAGTATCCTGTACGATAGAAATTCTTTCACCTGCCAACACGTTAAAAAGTGTTGATTTTCCTACGTTTGGTCTGCCTACAATAGCTACTACTGGTTTACTCATTCTGTCTCCTTCCAAGGACTGCATTCAGCAAATCCTGCCCGCTTGATTTTACAATATCTGCCTGTACTTGTAAAGTTCTTTTCAGCTCCGTCAATGTGATGTCATCTAAGAAAACATCCTCTCCTATACGCAATACATTGCATGGCAGCAGTATCTCATCTCCCAAATCTTCGTCCTTAAGCTGTGCGATAATATCCTGTCCGGTCAGAAGTCCTGCAACGGTAATCCGTTCTCCGAAGAAATCGTTTCGGATCACGCGGACCCGTATCTTTACATTTGGAAACTTCTCCTTCATTTCTCCTGTCAGTTCCTCCAAAATCGGTCCTGCCAGCTTTCCGGTTACCAGCGTAACTGTCCTTTTCAGATTGGCATCACCTTTTTCTGCTGCAAGTGCCTCCCGGAATTCATCCCGCAGCAGTGTAATCATTCCCACGCCATTTTCCAGCTGGATATACCCATCATAGTTTTCTGCAGACGGAAGAGGCTGCTCTGCCAGAAGATACCACTCGTCTCCTCCATGCACAAAGTGTATACCGAAATGCTCCATGCAATAATCCTGCCAGCGGTGAATCTGCTCTAAGACTTTTCCTGCATCCTCTTTTTCAAAAGCTTCCAAAGGATATAAGCCCTCCCGGTATTTTGTCAGGCCGACCGGTACAATAGAAAGGCTCTGCATATTTGGAATGTATTCTGTCAGATCACGGATGGTCCGCTCTAACTCTTCGCCATCATTGACGCCCTTGCAGAGTACAACCTGTCCATTCATTTCAATTCCGGCATCTGATAAGCGTTTGATTTTCTTTAAGGCTTCTCCAGCGAAACGGTTGTGCAACATGGTACAGCGAAGCTTCGGATTCGTGGTATGCACCGACACATTAATCGGTCCAAGATTGTAGTATATGATACGTTCAATATCCTTATCCTTCATATTGGTCAGCGTTACATAATTCCCCTGTAAGAAGGAAAGTCTGGAGTCATCATCTTTAAAATAAAGTGTCTCACGCATGCCCGGCGGCATCTGGTCAATAAAACAGAACATACACTTATTGGAACAGGATTTGTAATCGTCCATCAGTCCGTTTTCAAATTCGATTCCAAGGTCTTCATCATAATCTTTTTCAATTTCCAGTTCCCACTCTTCGCCATTATTCTTTCTTACTACCACCAGAAGATACTCGTCCTCTGTCAGGAACTGATAGTCAAATACATCTTCTATTTCTTTGCCATTAATGGAAATCAGCTCATCTCCCGGCTCCAGCTCAAGCTCCATGGCAATGCTGTCCGGTTTAACTCCACTGATGACATGTTTCTTTGTATGCATAAATTATTTTCTCAATCTTTCTATATTATAATACCTCTTTAGTTTACAATAAAAAGGGCAGAATAACAACAGTTATTCCACCCTTCCATTTATTCCTGCTCCATACTCATGCTTCTGTCTTCCATTTCCTGTGACGTCATCAGTTCATCCTCCGACTCAATGATATGTAACTCCAGCAGTTTGTTAATCGTGTATACACAACGATCATTCAAATTCAAATCGAAATAATAATCTTTACTGTTTTCCATTCCCCACATCCGTTGTTCCCCTCTGGTAAGCTGGATTCCCTGGCTGTTATAGACATGCAGATACAGTCCATTGATATACGTATGTTTATAGTAGTTATCATTTACTGTATTCAGATAAATATGACCTGCCCGGATGTCCTTAAGATAAGCATCATATATTTCCTGCGCCCGCTCATCAGGTATATTAATGCTGCCATATTCTAAATTCTGGTCATAGGTATCAAACTCCATTGAAATAATATGATTATTCGGGTCATCATAATTCACCATCAGATTCCCCTTGAGATAATTCTCCGGATCCATAGACATAGCATAGATTCTTGAAACAACCGAATCTGCATTTTCATAATAATTTTTAGCAGCCGGTACATCATAGCTTCTCACCATAATGCTTCCGTCTGCAAGCTGATAATCAATCTCTACCCACTGCAATGCCTTATCTAAATCAGACGAGCCCTGATATGCCTGAAATTCCTTCTTCGAATCAATAATCTGCTGATGAATACTCATAATTTCATCAATTCCGCTTTCTGAATTTTCTTCTATTTCAAAATAGCAGTTAATATTTGCTGCGACAATTTCCTTCTTATCCGGGATTTTATTTTCCAGTCCGAACGCATTCCATTTGATACAAAGAAGAAATACGACGGAAATTCCTAACATGACGCCACATTCTAACAATCTCTTTTTGGTCACTACACGCAGTTTCTTCGTCAAAATCATTTCCGCAACGAAAAATGCCAGAAAGCCTGCAATCAATGTTGTAAATAAAACCATCAGGAAATTGCCCAGTGATGTATGTACCAGCACGCCCAACAGTCCGCTCAGCAGAATTGCAGTAAGAAAAGCCACACAAAAAGCCATTCCCCAGCGGAACACCGGGCGGGTTGCCGGAATTGTAAGCACATCTCCCGTGGTTTCCAGTTTACGTTTCTGATAAAGCAGACAGGATATCACTATCAGCACCACACCCACCAGCACATAGATCCCTACAACCGAAAGGCCAAACATATGGTATTCTATCCTGTCCTCTAAATAGTCATACTCTACTCCCACCTTATTTGAAAGATATATCACCGGTGATAAAATACTATTCATACGGTCAGCATAAGAATTCGCCATACCATAGGTCGGGTAGGTCAGCGGTATTACTACCGCCTTCCCCCCT
>ULXB01024493.1_pt1 | contig 15160 bp, 18 predicted proteins | sample 1960901 | NCBI WGS metagenome assembly ULXB01 (sample SAMEA4835828, study PRJEB28245) | human gut metagenome | biome: gut microbiome; material: fecal sample | place: Denmark | collected 2008
GAAACTTTTGCAGAAGAATTTGAGATTAATTAAGGAGGAAACGAATGTATATAGACTTTAAAGAAGCTTTAGACATTGAACTGAAGGACTTACATTATTTAGAAAAAAGACATGATTTAGCCCCAAAGCGTTGGTACGAAATGTACGGATTTCTGATCATACCGATTGAATGTAAATATTATATTAAAACACAATTTAATAGAATTTTTGGGGATTTTCCGACAAAAGAAGAAGCAGAAGAATATATTCTACTTTATTTAAAAAATAACTATCTTTTCTTTGAAATTCCTGAAAATGAAAAAGAAAACTTTGAATGTATTGCAAAATCATGGGAAGATCGAATTTATGAAGATAAAGATGATTGGAGATTACATTTAACCATACATGGGAATTACATTGAAAATCCTGAGGGTTACGTATATCATCGCCGATATTACAAAGTCAGTACAGCGATTGCAGATATTGCATATAGAAAGAGACATCGAAAACCGCCACAGACAGAAAATGAGAAAAAGGGAATTAATCCAGAAACAGGAAGGTATATTTCCAGATACTTTGCAAAGAAAGCGAATAGTGAAAGAAAAAAGATCGTAAAAGTTGAAAATGAATACGTTCTAATGGATGAGACAGAATATTATGAATATAAGAAAAAATAACCGTCAATATTTTTGGATAGGAATTGTAATGTTAGTATTTGAGTTTATTATAATTTTCTTTTAAAGTATTACAGGAAAGGATAAAAATAAAATGAAAAAACAATATTTTTGGATAGGTATTGCAATCATAGCCCTTGGAGTATTATATTTTGGTTATAACTTATTTGTCTACTTACATACAATGAATATTTACAGTGAGGTGCTGCAGAATCTATGAGGAAAATTGAAGCATTATTTGAAATACGTGATAGAATATACAGGGATCAATCTTATAGTTTGTGGTATAATTTAGTTACTGATGATGTATGCTTAGATTTAAAGGATACAGAATGTGATCAAGTGAAATTAGGTTGGATAGATATTACCGATAAATTAGAGCGAATTGATATTTTAGATTTAAATCGTGTCATTAAAGAATTGAGAGATTCTTTATTGAATATATAATCTTTTCTTTTTTAAAATAGGAGGAAATAAAATGAACGAATTAAGTGTACAGAAAACAGTGCAGACATTACCTGAAGAATTGAAAATGAATGTTTTCAATGCTTTGAACAATCCTGATTACAAAATTTCAGACTGTTACGGTCAGCAGATTGAAGTGCAGGCTTGGTTAGTTTATCCAGTAGAAATGAAATCACAGCAGACAGGGGAAATTGAAGTATTGCCAAGAACAATTATCATTGACACAGCAGGTAAATCTTATTCTGCGTTATCCAGAGGGTTTGCGGGTGCTGTAAGAAATTATCAGTTGATCTTTGGCGAGGAAGTCATTTTGAACAAACCGATTACTATTGAAATTCGTCAGGAAGGAACAGGAATGAAAAAGTATGCCACATTTAATTTAGTATAGGAGTTAAAATATGGCAAAGAAGCCGAAACTAACACAGGCTTACCGCAAGCGGCGTCAATTCGCCGCTTCTGCGGTAAGAAGTTATAACGCCGCCGTTACAAGAATTGAAAAACAGTTCGGTAAGAGCTATGCACCTCCTCGTAGATCTGTAGATGAGTTAATGAAGAACTTCCCAAATATGAAAGCATTACGATCGGAAGTAAAGCAGATGAAGAAAATCCCATCGCCGAAGAATCTTGAGATTGTCAGAGTAAAAGATATTTTAACTTCTACTTATGCTATATCAGAGACGGCGAGATTAAACCAGAGAAGAAACGAAAAGAGAAGAAGAAGAGCAGAAAAATATGGTAGATTTGTAGAAGGAAGATCTGGCTGGACAGCGTCGCAAGAAAAAAGTTTGCAAGAACCTGTGCCCTTTGATGAAGCCCGTTTTAACAACCCAAATCAATGGTCAAGGTTTAAACGAAATCTAATGATTGACTTATCAAAAGAAAGAAATGTTGATTCTTATTATCAAAACTATTTAAACGGGATAGAAGATGAATTAGGTCCAGAAATACGAGGAGTAGTGGATGAAGCGCTGGGAGATATTAGTCCTGAAGAATTTTACCAATTAGCGTTAACCGAAGATTATAGAGATGTATTTACAATCGAATTTATTATTTATATGCCGATTTCCGCAGAGCAGAAAATCCAAGAATTATTATGGGGAATTGAGCAAGTAAAATCCTATGTCTAAGATGGAGATTTTTGCGGCAGATTTTGAAACAACAACGGATCCAGAAAAAACGGAAGTTTGGGCATGGGGGATTAGTAATTTAGATTGTATGTCACCCTTTGAATGTGGAACAAATATTCAATCTTTTATTGAATTTTGTTATAAATTAAAGAAACGAAGCAAAATCTATTTTCACAATCTCAAATTTGACGGAAGTTTTATTGTAAATTATTTACTACAAAACGGATGGACACATAAGCAAGAGAAGTTAGAAGAAGCATGTGAATTTCGTACATTAATTACAGATCGAAATCAATGGTATAGAATTGAATGTAATTTTTTCTATACGTCGCAGAAAAGAGTAACGAAAATTTTTAAAGTTACTTTCGTTGATTCATTGAAGTTGATTCCTATGCCGATTAGTAAAATGCCAAAGACATTTAACTTGGGAATTGAGAAGTTAGAAATTGATTACGATGAAGAACGAGAAATTGGAGGTTCGTTATCTCAGCAAGATTTTGAGTATTTAAAAAATGATGTCATTATTTTAAGGGACTCGTTAAATCAAATGTTTGAGAATAACATCAACCGACTAACCTTATCTTCGGCAGCGATGAATGACTTGAAAGAAACCATAGGAAAGCAAAAATTTGAACGAATTTTCCCAATATTGCAAAATGACGAACCGTATCTTACGAATTTAAACTTATCAAAGCAAGAAAATTTAGCATTATCGATTGATAAAGAATTACGACATGCCTATCGAGGAGGATGGACTTATTTAAAAAAGGGATATGAGGGGAAAGAATTTGAGAATGTAGTCGTATACGATGTAAATTCTCTTTACCCTTATGTCATGTCAGAAAATATATTTCCATTCGGAGCGCCGATCATCACCCATGATCTGGAAGAGATAACCGGATATAGTCTTTTTATTATTAATTTTGATTGTGAATTTTGGTTGAAAGATGGTAAATTGCCTACGATACAGATTAAAAATTCGCAGTTATTTAACGGAAGGGAGTATCTGGAAAATAGTAAAAGTGAAATTGTGAACTTAACCTTAACTTCGGTTGACTATGAAATGTTTTTAGAACATTATGAAGTAGCGTATTTTAGAGTGCATAAGGTTTACTATTTTCGTGGGACAGAAGATCTCTTCACTGAGTTCATCCAAAAATGGGCAGCAGTAAAAGAAAAGGCAGGAAGAGAAGGGAATAATGGATTACGTTTTATTTCAAAACAGATGCAAAATTCAACTTATGGAAAATTTGCGACGAATCCGTTAAAATCACAAAAAATTCCTTACTTAGAAAATAATATTTTACGATTTCAAACAATGTCACCAGAATTTCGTCCAGAATATTATTTACCTGTTGGGTTATTCGTGACTGCATATGCAAGAAAGCATATCATATCTTATGCACAGAAAAATTACGATAGCTTTATTTACTGCGACACAGATTCATTACATTTAAAAGAAAAATCAGACAATATCCCTTTGGACAATGAAAAATTAGGATATTTTAAAATTGAAAAAGAATTTGATCGAGCAAGATATATCAGAGCGAAACGATACATTGGAGAAAAAGATGGTGAGTTATTAATCACCTGTGCAGGTTTACCAGCAAAATGCTATGAACAAGTTACGTATGATAATTTTAAAACAGGTCAGATTTACACAGGAAAATTAATGCTTACGCAAACGGAAGGCGGGGCTGTATTAATTGAAACTACTTTTAATTTAAAATAGACTATACACACATTTTTTGATATAATAATTATGTACAGGTTAGCGGAAATAATGATGAAGGGAATCCACGGATTAAGCCCCGCCCGGACATCCATGGCTATGGGAATAGTGTTATTCTGCGCCTGTACATTCTTAAAAAGGGGCGAAAGAATGTATTATAGTTATGAAAATTGTTTAGAAAAGAAAGCGTTATTTAATTTTATTACCGGAGAGCGAGGAAACGGAAAGACTTACGGTTTTAAAACGCAGATTGCTTGTAAAAATTATTTTGAAAAAGATGAAAATTTTGTTTATTTACGAAGATTTGAAACGGAATTAGTAAAGGCGGCAAAGTCTTTTTTTAAAGATATAGAGCATTTATATCCGGAGAAAGAATTCAAAGTAACGACGGGGAAAAGCGGAACTTTTTTCTATGAGCGTGGACGTGAAGTAGAAAAAGGTGGATGGAAGCTTATGGGCTATGGAGTGGATTTAAATACCGGAGGGAAAGATAAGTCCGTATCTTACGCTGGAGTTACTTCCATATGTTTTGATGAATTTCAGAGCAAGAAATACTTAAAAAATGAGATTCGGTTATTTTTAGACCTTTACGAAACGATATCTCGAATGAATGATGTTCCGGTATATTTTCTATCCAATAGTATTAATGTTTCCAATGTTTATTATGATTATTTTAACTTATCCCAGCCTTACGGGAAAAAGCGTTGGAAACTAACGGATAATGGATTAATTTACTTGGAACATACCTTATCGCAAGATTATCGGGATAAGAAAAAATCAACTCGGTTCGGACAGTTGATCGAGGGATCTAAGTTCGGACAATATGCAATAGATAACGAATATGTTGAAGATACTAAGGACTTTATTAAAAAGAAAACCGGAGATGTCAAGAGCGTATGCAATCTTGTGTATCTGGATATGGAGTATGGGCTTTGGTTTGATCGCCGAAATGGGTATCTGTATATGGATTCTACTTTCGACAAGTCTCGCGTAACCTATGCATTAACCAGAGAAGATCATACTGAAAATACCTATTTTGCAAATCGAGGAAGAAAAATTGCGTGGCTGAATCTGATGATTCAGGGATACGAGCAGGGTTTTCTATATTTTGAAAACCAGCGTGTTAAGCGGATTGGTTTGGAAATTATAAATATGATCCGTTAAAGGAGGGTCGAATGGAACAGATTATGTCTTATATTTCAACGGTAGGATTTCCGATCGTGATGTGTCTACTTTTTTATTATCAGATGACAAAGTCAGATGAGCACATGAATGAAATGCTAACACAGATTAAGGTGATGGTGGAAGAAATTAAAAAGGCGGTAAACAATGGCGGTACAGACGTATAGCATGAGAACCGACGCAAACACCAATGTATCGGAACATTTTAAAGTTCGCGAGTTTGCGTGTAATGATGGATCGGATACCGTGTTGATCGACGATGCTCTTGTCGAACGATTGGAGCGGATTCGCGGCGTTTTCGGGTCGGGGATCACAATAACGTCCGGGTACCGTACCCCATCGTATAATGCCGCAGTAGGCGGTGCAGCTTCCAGTCAGCATACCAAGGGGACAGCCGCTGATATTCAGCTTCGAGGTGTACCGCCCTTAGCTGTAGCAAATTATGTAGAAGAAACCTTTTCGACAGGGGGAATCGGTGTTTACAGCACATTTACCCATGTAGACACGCGAAGTTCCCGCGTGATCTGGAAAAACAATGGATCAAATACCGTGAGAAGTACGGGAGCTTCGGAAGGTTACTGGCGTGAATTTCAGAATGGAGCTGACCCCGGCGGTGGAGGAGAAGGGGGCGGCGGAGAGTCCGGAGCGATTGATGCTACGATCCGCAGATTTACGGTAGTCTTTAAGCGTTCCAATGGGAAAACGTATACCGGCACCTATTTTCCGTCTTATTGTAACGGGTGGTGGTATTTTAACGACAGCGAATTTTACCGTTGTGATGATATCCTTGGAAATTATCAGCAGTATTTTAAAGCTGGCTATTGGGCGCATATTACGCACATTCAAAATATTTCAGCGTCGAATGTACATTTAACAGGAGGTTCGGATGGTTAGCACTTTTACGAATTTAGACTATCAAGTGGGTAAGTATTTTAAAGTAAGAGAATTTCAGTCAAAAGATGGATATCCTACCGTTTTAATCGACGATAATTTAGTCGGTCTGTTGGATCAAATCCGAGAATATTTTGGAAAACCTGTGCTCATTACTTCGGGATATCGTACGAAGTCGCATAATGCGGCAGTTGGGGGCGTATCCAATTCACAGCATACGCTTGGAAAAGCCGCAGATATACAGGTATCCGGAGTTCCCCCAGCCGCAGTGCAGACCTATGTCTATGACCATAGTAAATATACGGTTGGAACGTATACGACGTTTACTCATGTAGATACTCGAACAACCGTAAAGTTATTCCGTGGAAATACGGAATTTGTTCGGGCCAATTATGAAAAATATAAAGCCGAAGAAATTAAGGAGGAAACAGAAATGGCAGAAAAAAGATACCAGAAATTAGAAGAAATTCCTGATTACGCAAAAGAAATTATTGAAGATTTGATCAAATCTGATATAATTAAAGGTACAGGAGAAGGTTTGAATTTGACAGAAGATATGCTCCGTGTGATTGTTATTTGCTATCGCATGGCTCTTACGAACGCAAATAACATTTATCAGCTTGCGAAAACTTTAGGAGGTGAAACGAAATGACGGTATATGAAGCGTTAGACATTGTAAGTCAGGGATTTGTTGATTCTGATGAAGGTTTGACTGCGGTAAAAATAATTGCTGATTACAACAAAGAATTAGAAGGTAAAATTGTTACTTTGGATGAAGCGTTAGCTGCCGCTCATGCAGAAAAAGATGATGCCTTAAATTCTTATAATGATTTAAAAAGGCGCTATGTAGAACGTTTTATGAACGGAGATTCTACGGTGGACTCTGATACGACCGTATTAGATGAAGGAGAAACTGCGCATAGTGCAGAAGAACTTACTTATGATGATGTCTTTGTGACGGAAGAAGATTAAGAGGTGTGAAAAATGGCAACAAAACCAAAAAATGTGGAATTAGCAAAAAACGGTGTAGATATTTTAAATGCGATTCGTAATGACGCATCCCTTTCCTTTCAGGAAAGAGTTCCTGTAGCAACGCAGAAAGATATTAAGACTTACGGGTCTGCGGTTCTCAATTTTCCGGGGCTGGCAAATGAGTTTCTTGATGCTTTGGTAAATCGTATCGGTAAAGTCATTCTTACTTCAAGACTTTACAAGAATCCGTTTGCCATGCTGAAAAAAGGTATGCTTGATTATGGAGAAACCATCGAGGAAGTGTATACTTCTCTGGCGAAAGCGAAAATCTACGATCCTCAGACAGCGGAAACGGAGTTCATGAAACGTGAAATTCCGGATGTAAAGTCTATTTTCCATAAGCTGGACTATCAGAACTTCTTTAAAACGACGATTCAGAGAAGAGATCTGGAAAGAGCGTTCCTGTCGGAAGATGGCGTTTACAATCTGGTAAGTGATATTATTTCCAGCCTGTACTCCGGTATGGAATATGACGAGTTTATTACGATGAAGCAGTTGATTGTAGAATATGCAAAGAAAGGCTTATTCTATGAGGTAGAAATTCCGACAGTTACTGCAGAAAACATGAAGTCGATCATTTCTACGGTAAAGGGTTATAGCAATAAGCTGACCTTTATGTCCACGCAGTACAACGCGATGGGAGTTCCGACCTATACAGATCGCAGTTCGCAGATTATCTTCATCGACGCAGAATTTGATGCAATGATGGATGTGGAAGTACTGGCTTCCGCATTTAACATGGATAAAGCAGAGTTCATGGGAAGAAGAATCTTAATTGATAACTTCGGTGAGCTTACCGGGGCAAAACTGCTTCTGTGTGACGAAAGCTTTTTCCAGATTTACGATGTGCTTCTCCAGTTTGAAGATGTTCGCAATCCGGAAGGACTGTATTGGAACTACTTCCTTCATAAGTGGACAGTATTTTCTGTTTCTCGTTTTGCAAATGCGATTCTGTTTACTGTTCCAGATAATGAGATTACAGGAATTACTCTGACACCATCGACATCGATTATTCATAGAAATCAGCTCCCAAAAGATGTGACCATCAATGCGACGATCAAGTCCACGGGCACGGTAGATGATACCCTTGAGTGGGAAATGACCGGAAATGAATCTACCGAAACAACCATGACGGTTGTAAATAATACTCAGGTTCGAGTACATGTTTCTGCAAATGAAAAGATTCCAAACAGGTTTAGTATTACTGCAAAATCGAAGTATTTTCCAGTTAGCCAGATGGCTACCATTTCGACGAGTGAAAATGCTTAACTCTACTCCTTTCCTTTTACTATATGATAGCCTACCAAAGAATGGTAGGCTATCGCTGAATTGGAGGTAAAAAATGATTCGTCCTTTAATTGGCCCATCGACAACAGTTCGCGTGTGTCAATCAATCCCGTTAGATAACACCTATACGGATACCATTCTGTTTACGTCAAAATCAGCGCAGGAAAGCTATTTTGCATCGAAAACGAAAAAGGTCTATAGCGGTTTAACGTATCAGCGGCTGGCATCGAATAGTTCTACGTGGGCAATCTTTCTGGAAGACGTAGCAGATTATTTCTATGATTGTAACTATCTATGTTTTCAGAATGGAGGGTTTGGTAATAAGTGGCTTTATGCCTTTATTTCCGATATTTTGTATATCAACGAAAATTGCACGGCAATTACTTTTGAAATTGATGTCATGCAAACATGGCTTTTCGATTTTGAAATTAAAAAATCCTTTATCGAGCGTATGCATGTGTCGGATGATACCATATCAAGGAATGTGGTAGAAGAAGATTTGAACTTCATGCAACGGTATGAATATTACTATGTTGAAAATTCAAGGCTATTTGAAGGATCAACACGCCCGTTAGCTACTGATGGCGAATTTGATAACCGTATCATATATGACTCCATTATTCTTGTCGCAACTTCTGAAGATGTGGACGAAGAGGATGAGGTTTTAGAAGGAGGTTTAATTCAAAATACTTATCAAGGTTTAAAATATATTGGATTTAATGCGAATGACCTTGGAGTTGGATACTGTAATGCCTGGCTAAAACGAATGAATGAGGGAGGAAAAGCTGGCGCAATTAACAGTATTTCAATGGTTCCATCTGCTGGCTTGACTTATAGTTCCGGTGGAAATGGAAAATTAAATATTAATATTGAAGATCCGAATGGTAACGTAGGAGAAAAGGAATATCTAATCAATTATTCGACTCTTGATGATGATTACATTCCGAAAAACAATAAGCTGTTCTGCTGGCCATATCACTTCTTCAGCATTACGACTCTCGACGGTCAAAGTTATGACTACAAGTATGAGGATATTATAGAAAGCGATCCAGTTCCCGGCACAACTACGATGAAATTTAAATTTAAATTTGCTTTCGGTACAGACCCTACCTATTTCATGTATCCATCGTACTATATGAAGTGCAATAATAACTACGATTACGGTATCAAACTTTCTGGTTTTCCAAAATGTAACTGGAACTTTGGGGTGTGGGAGAACTACTATGCACAGCAAGATACCAATATTACCTTGAGTATGTTAGCTTCGGCATTAGGTTCGGCAAACCAAGCAGCAAGCGGTGTGATGAACTCTTCGGGAGGTTCCAAGGGTTCCTTAGCTGCAAGCGCGGGAATGTCTATTGCACAGGCTGGTATGGGAGCCTTACAGGCCGGCCTTTCTACTTTCGGCGGATTATCCGTAGTCAAAAGCCAACCAGACCAGAGCAAAGGCGCAAACAATGTCGGTGGCGTGAATTACAACATGGAAACAATGGATTTTTGGATTATTCATAAGCGTCTCCACTGGGGCTATGTTGTAAAAATTGATGATTACTTTACGAAGTTTGGATATCGCGTCAATAGTACCGGGGTACCTAATTTACATACAAGAAAATACTGGAACTACCTGAAGTTAGATCAACCATCGGTGACCGGAAACATGCCTGTAGGAGATATGCGAATGATCAAGCAGATTTTATCCAACGGGATCACGTTCTGGCATACCACAGATGTTGGAAATTATGATCTAAATAATAATGAAGGAGTGTTAGGACATTGAGAAACAAGGGTTTACCATTAGAATGGTCGGACAAAACAATTCTAAGGATGAAAAACGCGATATTTCACGATTATTACAATCGTATTCGAAATATTGCATTATCTCGCTATGAGTGGAGAGATCTTCCAGAAGATATGAATGAAAGATATATCGAATGGTTGCTATTTTACAACGGAAAATGTGTCTTCTTTTACGATGAAATTCTGGAAAAATATCTCTCGCTTCAATGCACGACTACCGGTGAGATGGATTTTTATAATCTGCCGAAAAAAGTCACAGCGTATAGTACAAATGTAAATTATACCTACAAAGAATTGGATATGAAAAACTGTGCTCTGTGTTTCAATAATTTAAGCTGGTTACCCGATGAACCGACCGCTTATCTCTTCGCACAGAAATTGACCAGTATTGAAATGAATATTCTTTCCAATGTGGAATTGCAAAAGTTCGCGCTGATTGTCAAAACACCAGAGAAAAAGAAACTGACCTATAAGAACCTAATGCAGAAGTTCTTTGGCTATCAACCGTTTATTATGACTTCGGAAGGAACACCGATTGATAACATTGAAATTTTGAATCAAAATATCCCGTATATTGCGGATAAGTTACAGATTCAAAAGATTAATACGTGGAAAGAAATGTTATCTGCCTTTGGTATCGTTACCCCAGCATCGGAAAAGACCGAGCGTCTCGTATCAAATGAAGTAACCGCTGGGTTAGGTTATTCCGAAATGGCCCAGAATGTAGGTCTTGTGTCACGGCGCCAAGCGGTAGAACATTTCAATGAACTCTTTGGTACGAACGTATCCGTAGACTTTCGTTCCAACCTTTACGCAGATATTCTCGGAGAAAATACGCAAGGTTATCCCTATAATACTTTCCAGGATAACACAGAAGACGATACCTTCTCTACGCAAAGAATTGCACGGCAGTATAAGGGGGTGAGCAGTAGTGAGTAGCACAACAACTATGGTGCGCTGGTATTGCGAATATTTATATAACCAAGTAATTAATGACAATACCAAACCCCCAAATAATTGGGTCACGGATGTAAATACCATCATCCCCGCCGTATGGGAAAAGATCTTCTATGATTTTCCCATCTGGGAAGAATCCTATCGTCCTACCCTCTGTCAAAAGATTTTACGACATTATTACTTCCGGGAAATTGGTGAAGAAACTGTTGAATTTTGGAAACTACGTTTACAGCAAACCCTCGGCGAGATCATGCCGTACTATATTCAACTGTGGGAAACAACACAAGTAAAATATGAAAAACTTTGGACAAGAAACTACATTGAAAAATATCTCGGAAATGAAAATCGTACCGAAGACAAGACATCAAACGAATCAAGCGACTATCATGACACTGCGACAACTTCTGATACAGCAAATACGTTAACTGATTTTACCGACGATGCCAAGACCAATATCAAACAGACGGGAAAAACACATGACGAAGGTACCAGAACTTATTCCGAAACGGTAAAAGATGTGGCATCCAACACCCCGATGAATCAGTTAACATGGAACGATCTGGAAAATAATCTATATGCCACCTCAACAGATTTTCGTTCCACCTCGGGAAATGAGAACACAACGAATGTCGGTACCTCAGAGAATACAACGGATCAAACCTATAACGATACTTCAAACACAAAAGTTGATTCTACTTATGATCGTCATTTTACCGATGAAAATAGCCGTGATACGGACTATACTCATAACGTCAAGGGTAAAACGAATACTGATTATATTCGTGAAATCACCGGTTGGGACGGTGTAAACCCGAACGATCTTATTTTAAAGTGGAGAGAAACCCTTTTAAATATTGATGTGATGATTATTGAGGAGCTGGAAGATTGCTTCCTCGGCGTATATTATTAGGAGGTAACTATGAGATATTTAAACCCACTTCGCTATATCCACTATCACACACAGTTAGCTATTCCGACCATCTATGATGATTCTCTCTCGTTCTACGAGATTATGAACAAGACGAATCTGCACTTCAATGAAGTGATCAATGACATGAATGAAAACTATGAAATCATTGATAAGGCATTTCAAGAGGTTCTTGAACAGACCAACAAATGGATGGAAGAAGCGAAAGCGCAAGCAGATCGGGCAGAACAGGAAGCAAATAAATCGCAAGCGTCCGCAGAAGCTTCCCAGCAGGCAGCGGAAGATGCCAGAAATCAGGCAGATCGAGCAAAAAGTGAAGCCGACGCCGCCGCCGCTTCTGCTGTAGAAGCTCAGAATCAGGCAGACAGAGCATCCTCGGAAGCGGATCGTGCCCACACAGAAGCAGAAAACGCAAAAGCTCAGGCTCAAGCCGCGGCAAACTCCGCACAGGAATCCGCAACGTCCGCGGCCGCATCCGCCGGTAGCGCATCGGAAAGTGCGCAAAGCGCTGAAGCTTCGAAAAATAGTGCAGATGCTTCAGCGAACTCTGCTTCACAGGCGGCTCAGTCTGCCACTGCTTCCCAGAGCAGTGCGGAAGCTTCAGCGAACTCTGCTTCACAGGCGGCTCAGTCTGCTACTGCTTCCCAGGACAGTGCGGAAGCTTCAGCGAACTCTGCTTCTCAGGCGGCTCAGTCTGCTACCGATGCGGCAAACTCCGCAAAAGACGCTGCAGATACTCTGGATGAAGCAAAGGAAACCTTTGTGAAAAAAGCTGGGGATACTATGTCGGGTAAGCTTACCATCTCTTATGGAGGTCTTTCTGTTGATGGATCCGCTGACATATCAGGAGATCTTAACACGGGTCGGTTACAGGTTGGTAAACCCGGCGATCATAGGGATACCCATTTATACGGAAATCTTTATCTCAATGATATGTTAAACATGAGTATTGGTAGCAATGTTGCCCTTAAATTTGCTAACCTTCAAGATGGATTGAAACTTTACGCTCCTTTATCGTTTGAGCCTTCTCCATTGAGAATTTCAAATGTGGGAAATCCTCAGAATGATTTTGATGCTGTAAATAAGATAACATTGGATAGTAAAGTAACTGGTATTAATGCTGAACTCACTGACGTAAATAATCAGATTGCGGGTCTTACGACAAGAATGGGTACTGCAGAGAAGAATATTACGAAAAATACATCTGATATCACTTCGCTTACTAATCGTGTGACTACGAATGAGACGAGTATCAATAACATTAATACTGAGATCACTAATATTAAACAGGACATTACCACCGTGGAAGGTGACTATGTTAAGAAAGCTGGCGATACCATGACCGGCAATCTCACTATGGGACTGAATCAAATCGTGATGGATACCGGCCATATTGTGGCTGGAAATAATACGCTTCTCTTCGAAGGTTATCCGTTAATTGATGTTGACGGCGCAAAGATTTCTATGGTTGCTAATCCTGCGGAAGCGATGGATGCCGCAAACAAGGAATACGTTGATAATGCTGTTGCTGGGGTAAAACCTACTGGAGATTATCTGCCACTGACTGGTGGTACGATGAGCGGCGATATCAATATGGGAGTAACTAATTCCGTTCGTTTCGGTGCGGCGAATTATGCTCTCTATCAGAATGAAGATACTGGACATTTGGTTCTTACGGGTAACTCCAATACTGACATTGTAGAAATGAACAATATTGGCACGGTTCAGTTTGGAAAGGAAACAAGAATCCGAAATATAAAAACTCCTACGAATAATCAGGACGCCGTACCGAAATCATATGTTGATGGTCAGATTAGTATTGCTAAAAATGATGTACAAGAACAGATGCAAGACTATTTGCCGATCACTGGTGGAAGACTGTCAGGTAATCTGTTAATGGGTACAGGAAGTCAAATTGATTTTGAAGAAGGTGTACATTTAGCATATACTACAGATTTCGGTTTTGATGTACAGACAAATGGAGGTTCTGTTGGAATCGTTTCAAATAACATTGTTCATACGGACACCACGCCCGCTCTTGATAGTAAATTAATTACTTATTCCATTAACGATGTTTCGGTCGTACCGGGCACTACTGTTAAACAGTATAATTGTGATGGAACAGGCTTTCAGCAGATGAGATTTTCTGGATTCCGGAACGTAAAATTTGCTTCTTCTCTGTTGGTAGATGAAGACCCAAGCGAAGCAATGCAGGTTGCGACGAAACAATACGTCGACCAGCATGCTGGGGGCGGGGGTAAAACAATAAAGACAGTTGATAATTTCGAAATTATTAAGGAACCTATAAGTAGTACACTTAATAAATATACTTTGGTATGTAAAGATAATTTAACATTTAATTTAATATTAGATGAAAATAAAAATTATACTTGTTTGACCCATGTATTAACAAATCTACACGATTATATTCCTATATCTAATCCTTATTTTTACCCTATATCCAACCCAAGTTATTACGAAAATGATAAGCTTATGAATATTTTATTTGTAACCGGAAATATGCTCTCAATAGGAACGTTTAGAATTTCAATAAGTGGCAAACAATTTTATGATAGTCAGCTTTTAGAAAGACATACTATCTATGCAGGAGAAATATTATTTAGTGCGATAATATAATAAAAAAGGGGATTATCTCCCCTTTTTATTAATTTTTAACTAAAATTGCGTTACATAACCTTCAGTGATTAATTTGTTAATAAAAGGCGCAGGATCAACAGCTTTTAATTCCACGTAAGAAATTTGAATGGTGACTTGTTCTTCCATAATTTAATTGTCTCCTAAAGGGCTGAATTTTCAGCCCCTAATTCTCAATTATTAAATCAAAATCTCCAAGATTGTAATAACATTGCTTATAGAATTCTTGTATTTGACTATATAACCAGATATTTGAAAAAAATCCACATAAAACTCTTCTTCCGCTGGTCCGATACTGCTCATATCTGGCAGAGTTTCAAGCATATCCTGATAAGCTACCGATCTTTTAATATATCCCTCTACGTCTTCCTCCATAATTTCGACTTTCCTATATTCTTTTGGACATACAATATTTTCATGAGCAACTACATAAATCTTCATTTCCTTTCCTCCT
>ULXB01021226.1_pt1 | contig 15134 bp, 15 predicted proteins | sample 1960901 | NCBI WGS metagenome assembly ULXB01 (sample SAMEA4835828, study PRJEB28245) | human gut metagenome | biome: gut microbiome; material: fecal sample | place: Denmark | collected 2008
ACATGCAGGCAGACCACAGCCGACAGATGGCAGAAGTAGAACGGAAGCACCGCAGGGAGATAGCGGACAAAGAAACGAAGCACAAGGAGGAAATATCTTTCTTGAAAACGGTAATTGCAAGGGCTGCGGCATGGTTTCCCTATTTCCGTGAAATGCTCCGTATCGAAAACCTCTGCCGCCTTATTGGGTTCGATGAAAGGCAGACCGCAACGCTCGTCAAGGGAAAGCCGTTGGAGTATGCAGGGGAACTCTACTCGGAAGAACACGGACGGAAATTCACGACCGAAAAGGCTGGGTTTCAAGTAGTGAAAGACCCCACGGACGGGACGAGATTAGTTCTTGCCATCGACCGAAAGCCCATTGCCGAGTGGTTCAAGGAACAGTTCGAGAAGTTAAAGCAGAACATACGCCGACCTATACAACCGCAAAGGAAAAGCAGAGGAATGAAACTGTAGAATTCCGATTTTAAACAGCGAGCAAATAAATCTGTTGCAACATAAGTGATTATCACAACTTTTCATTACTTTTGTGTTTGGATTGGGGAAACTCCGTCCAAGACATATTAGAAAAGAAAGAAGCGTTATGCTTATCTTGTTGTTGAAAACGTAGGAAATTTTCAAAATGAGCAAGGATGGCATAGTGGTTCTCACGCTATAGCGTGGGCTGCTATTACTACATCTGCTCATTAGGTTTTTCCTACGACCTTCAACAAAGACGTGGCATTGCAGTTCCACGCTTCTGTGTAATTAACGGCTTTATTGGAACTTAATGAGCCATAGGAATAAAGAAAAATATGAAATTAATCAAACAAATTATACCTATCGCTATTATTATAACATTAATGACATCTTGTGCATCAAGCAGGATTGTACTATCAAGCAATGCAGATGTAAGCAAGTACAAGTATGTTATTTTTGGTAGTGAATCATCAGGTGATAGAGAATTAGATGATATTATAATGGCAGTTCAAAATCAAATTGCAGAAACAAATCTAAAAGTGTTATCTACCTCTAATATCTCAAAGGTATTGGAGTGTTCTGATAGCATTCTTACGCCTAATATCCATGTTACTTCTGAAAAATGGGATGGAGGACATACATATATTACAGTAACATTTTACGACTACAATAACAATCAACGTATAGCAGTAGTAAAAAGTAGTGGAATAGGAATGACTGTAAGCCATGACCAAAATATAGCGTTAGGCGCAATAAGAAAAGAACTTGACAAATTATTTAAAGATAATTGAGTGTCCACCACAATGAGAATAAGATATGTACCCACACGATAATATTTTTAATATTTATTACAATATAGGTAAGCGAACACCATTTTTAGTTAAACGGTGTGAGTTGGGTTTAGCACGCTCATCAAGTGAAGAGAGGCGTATTGACCCTAATCGAGATAGAACCTTTTTAGTTGAAACAGTAAAGCCACGTGGTAAATATGGAAAAGCTTATGGTAAATGCTTTATGAATGGTAAACCTGATGACACTTATAGGAAAGAGTGTTATCCAAATATCAAAGATGAAGAAATCCCTTGTGCCGGATGTGGAGAGTGGGTTTTAATTGATGTTCCTGGCGTATCTCTTGATGAAATATTTCCTATTCACAAAGCGGATGAGATACTTATGTTTGGGAAATATAAAGGGAAATCTTTGGGGGATATTTATAAAATGGATTATCAATATCTTTATTGGTTAGAAACGACAGATAGGCTTTTCAAAATAGACTTTAAAGAGCTTAAACGATTGTATCCAAATGTCGAAAAAACTTTGGATATATCTATTTCAGAAAGGATTATTGATTTTGGGAAATATAAGGGACAAAAATTTGGCGATATTAAAGATGATATTTCTTATCTTGAATGGCTTGTTTCAATAGGTAAAATATCTATTGAAGACTTTAATTTATTAACTACTATATAACCAATTAAATATGATAAGTATGAAGAAAATTTTAATCACCTTAACAGTACTCTTTGCAGTCATTGACATTATGGCACAAGAGCACCTTTCGTTTAAGGGTATTCCCATTGAGGGAAGTATGACAGAATTTTGTCAAAAGCTCAAATCTAAAGGATTTACTTCAATTGGTCGTGAAAACAATATAACTTTGTTTTCAGGGGACTTTACAGGTCGTCAAGCAACGGTAGGGGTAACTGCTACAGACGATGGAAAAAATGTTTTTGCAGTTGTCGTTTTATTTGACCCAAGTGGGGAGTGGAATACCCTTGTTAATACTTACGACTATTATAAGGATTTATATACTCGTAAATATGGCAAGCCGACAATTTCAAAAGAAAACAACCCTGCCCATTTAGATTCCAATACCGCTTTAATGGCGGAAGTGCATCAGGGAACGGTTGTATATGGTAGTGCATGGGAAGTGACAGGAGGAGATATACAACTTTCAATTGAAAAGTCTTCTGGAGTTTATGAAGGTATGGTAATGATTCGCTATCGTGATTCTCAAAATGTTGAAGCCAAAATCCAAAATGATTTGGATGATATTTAGACAAGGACAGCTATGAAAAAAGTATGTATATTCATTGGTGGTGTTGTCACTGGAGCTATTCTAGTGGTTGTTGTTTCCATGCTTATAGCTGGTGGAAATTCTACTTATAAAGGAATTACATTATTTGAAAAAGAGGGAGAATGTATAAGTGAAAATTCTTTTAAGGTATTTCAAGTTTTGGATTCAGGTGAAGCCTTAGCTAACGAAGTAAAACAAGGATACTTGATACCAACAGGATTAACTGTGTTATTTTTGAATGAGGATGGACTGTCTTACTATGACGACCAAGTTATTAAGATACCTTCAGGTAAATGTGCTAAACAAATAGGGATATTCAAATATTCCGCTAAATCGGGTATGGAAAAGACAGTTCCTATAGTTGGTATACGTAACAAATAGAAAAGGTGGTCATTGACCACCTTTTCTATTTGTTACATAACATAACCTCATGAATGGGATGAATGATTTTCTTTTTTCGCAAGCCGATTTTATAAAATTGCCACCGATAGTTCGTACTTTCGGAAAAAGATATTATATTTGCAAATGAAAGAGTTATTTGACAGTATAGCAACGCAAAACGCTGAATTTCGCACAGTTGCTAAATCGTTACCTCTATTTCTCAAATAATTCGCTAAAAGTTTATTCTTCAATCGGTTAAGTCGAACCGATAAAAATCTAAAATAATCCAAAGCTTTAGAATAGTCATTTTGAGCAAAATATATCTGTCCTATATAACTGTAACTTGTAGCTACAGCAGGGTGGTTATCTCCATTAAGCAACAAAAATATTTTCAAGGCCCCTTCAAAACAGACCAAGGCTTTGGAGTAATCTCCTTGATTTGAATATACACGTCCCATACCAATAGATACATTGGCTATTCCCCATGAAGCGTTCTCACCGTAAATCATCAAATAGATATTCAAAGACTTTTCATAATATTCCAAAGCTTTAGAACAGTCATCTTGAGCGAAATATATCTGTCCCATACGTTCATAATCATTAGCCACAATTTCATCATTTTCGCCATAAACAGATAGCCGAATCTTCAAAGACTTTTCATAACATTCCAAAGCTTTAGAATAGTCATCTAGCTTCTCATATATTCCCCCTATTATAATGTAACTAGTTGCTTTGTATGTATCATTGTCTGTTGTATTCAATGCAGACAACTGATAATTCATAGCCCGATTGTAATCAGCCATATAATCTTCTTCAAACCTTCCCGCTGCAATCAAATAATCCCAATTTGTTGGAGCAGCTTTCGTGAGAATCTCATAATAATGCGAAACCGAATCATTCAAATGCTGCATCTTGAATGATTCGATAGCAGTCTCCATTTTCCCAAACCATTGACTGCGTTGTTGTATCAACCGTTGTTGTTCTGACAGTCCTCTAGCTAATTCAAGCTTGGCTTGTTCTACTTTTGCATCCGCATTCCGTTGCTGTTGTTCAATCACTTTCCAGGCTTCCTCGGCTCCACCAGGCATAGACTCGCGTATCAAGTCGTTAAGTGCCTTCCATTCTCCGTTTTTTTTCAGTTCATAAATTTTCAGTTCCAAAGAGTCCAAGCTCTGATAATCGGTCAGTGCCAGCTCTTCAGCTAATTCCTTGATAACCTCATCTATCTTATCCTCATTGTTGATGTAATCAAGATAAAGTTTGCGGATGCTGTCACACTCCGCTTTCAGACGTGCATAATGTACATCCGATTCGCTCAATTCTCCAAGACGCTTATTCAGTTCATTGCGTAGTTTACGTAAAGATAACGACTGCTCTTCATACTTTTCTTTCAGTAACTCATACCGCTTCTTATACTCCATCTCCTTTTCTTCTGGTGTTATCAACGAGACTTCCAAGTCATTGGCAGATATAAATAGTCGTTTACCTTTCGATGGCGAAGCCAACATATACTTGGAACCTTGTGGCACACGCACGGCTGTCAGTGTATAACTACCCGCCTTATCCGTGACCTTCACCTTCAACGAAAATCGTCCGTCCTTATCACTTGCTTTATTAGCTTCCCCCGACACAATAACTTGTACACCCTGCACCGGAATGAAAGGATCGGAAGCCGAACGGGTAACCTTGCGGACTATCCCCTTCTGGGTATGAACCTGTGCTGTAACTCCCAATACCATGAAGACGGCAAAAAGGAATACTGTTATCAAACGTAATTTACTCATGTCATTTTCATTATAACTATAGAATTATCTAGAATCTTACCTTTATTATTCTTATAGTCCTTGCTACTTGCCTTTACTATTTTATTCATTAAAAGCGATGGTTTAATAAAACCATCGCTTTTAACTCCTTACAATGCCTGTCCACATTCCGAACAAAATTTTGCACCTTTGATATTCCGATATCCGCAGTTCGTACAGAATACCATACCGTTAATATCCAAATTCAGAGTTGTAAAAGAATCCCGATTTTTTAGCACCTCTTCAGCTATTTCGAGCGCCTTATCATCAAGTTTGGACTGTTGTACTATCCCCCAAATTTGCGTGATAAGTACCGGCCAGAAGAATAGCATAGAAATGATAGTAGGAATAGCTTGTTGACCAAAGATCCCTATCCCAGCCTCAAACGCTATTGCATTATCTTTAGGTATCAAGCTGACTTTCAATGCAGACTTCAAACCAAGTACAGCTTTAAATAAACCGCCCTTTGATATAGAAATATCAACACCACCACTTAATAAATTATCTATTTGTACCTCAAACTGCTCGGCCGCAAATTCTGTTTTTATTTGTTCAGCAATAACAGGAATCAAAGAAGGATTGCCCTGAAGTATCTTTTTTGTTGCAAATGTTCCCATAATTCTATTTTTTAAAAGTGTAATAACTGTAATGCATGATATTGGCTCGTTGTAAATAACACACCGGCTTCAACAAGCAATTCTTTAATTTCACGCTGTTGCTCTTCCGTATAGTTCTTTTCCATAGACTTCAATATAGAAACCATTCTTTCAGACTGTTCCTTGATCTCCTGTTCAGTAACTATACCATCTTCCATAATCTTCTTGAATGTGGGCTGGTTCATGACCGCCTCGTCTAAATTCAACATTCCTTGTTCATTAAAAAACATAAGCTATTATATTTAAAGTTTATTTCCACAATGTTTGCAATAGGTCCAGCCATCCACTATCGGTTGTTTGCAATTCGAGCATACCTTGCCTGATTTTTCTGCCGAAAGATGATCTACTATAGTCTTATATTGAGAACTTTTTCCCCATTTCAAGATTTCCTTAACCCGCACAGCCGAGAACGGATGATTCTGATTCATTATTGCCGCTACCTGCAATGTCTTATTCCATAATCCGTCATTACGGATAGCCTCATATTGGTCTGCCTGTTTAGCCCACTCCTCCATATCGATATTCTTTGTTATAGAAGTCGGACCTCCGGATAGACGAGCCATCGTGCTTGCCACTATGGCCGGAGTAGTCACAATACTGGCAGCTCTGTCACAGGACAACTCACTTTTACGTTCCCAATACAAAATCGCATATTGAAGAGGAGCTCCCAAACTCCCCAAAACGCCCAGCGAATCCAGACCATCCATCACATAATGAGCTATAGAATGATACAAGACATGATGACAAAGGATATGCCCGCATTCATGGGCAATCACTGCATCCAACTCCTCTTCGGTCATCATATCAACCAAACCGGAAGTGATCGTTATAAAAATCTTTGTATCGCCAAAGGTCCATGCGTTAGGATTAGGATCCATAGAGAGATAAAACTCCGGTTGCTCAATACCCAACTTTTTACAAATCGGTGGCAGACGATTATACAGTTTCGGCAATTGACTCGGTGATAAACGAATTGCAGATGCCATATTAACGCCATATTGCAGTTGTTCCAATCCCATTGACATTAACTTTTTCACTAGGGTCGGGAATCCGGGAATACTTTCCAACTGCCTCAATGCAGCTGCATCCTCAGGATGAATAAAATCTGTTGCTTTAATCATGGTTATCAATATTAATATCTATTGTTTTTATGACCTTCATTACAAAACATATCAAGTTCAGTCTTTTCATATCACTGGTATACGCAACAAACTCCTCGTAAGCACCACAGGTTAAAATCCTGATATACAATAAACCGGAAACATAAAAAGAATTATGCGAATAAATTCTTCATTTATCTGATAAAATAAGAAAGCAGCACGATAATCAGTATTAGCTTTTAACAGATACAAATATCATACTGCTAAAATGTTGTCCTTGTGCAGTCCTTTCATTGGCGATTTCAGAGACCTGGACAAACATATTCTCCATATTCTAGTTCACCGCATCATCATTACAAGTCTCAAATATAACGAATAATATAGCAGGAAAAAATTACAAAAGCCCCAATCATGTCTAAACAGACCAAAAACAGAACTATTGATGCGAAAAACATGTCTATCATGACATTTTTTATTTTGCAAATCACAACAACAAAAAGATAGCATTCATTATAAATATATTATTTATATCTTTCATCTTTCACCGAAAGTCACAAATCCTTTTGTTCATCGTACTTTCAAACCATTGACAGTTCTTTTTCAATCTATCACCCAATCTTTCATCTTTCACCACTTATCACATTCAAAGGAACAGCTATTTCTTTCCTGAACTATTAATAGATAAGTTCCTTTTCATTAAATATAAACTTCCTTTTCATTAATAGAAAACTTATTCCTCACCTGATTCAAACTATAAATGCAAGTTCCGTTTTTATAAATGAAAGTTTCATTTATAAAAACGGAACTTGCATTTATATAATCAAAGCTTTCATTTATAGATTACAAACAGCCAAAAGAAACTTCTCTATTAGAGGAAAGAAACTTTGTATAGGGAAGAAAGGAACTTTTCTATTAATAGCCAATGTAAGGGACAGTACATAAGAAGGTTCCAACAAAGAGAAGATGATATATTTGGAGAGTCCGATAATAAAGCATACCTTTACTCGCCTTTTAAATAAAGAAACATAAACAATAAACACATCTATCATGAAACTTACTTTGATGCGGGACAACGGAGGGACGACAACCATGCGAACGTTGGACATAAACATACAAATAGAAACGATGAAGCATGAAACGAAAGCCCAGCCAGTCAGCAACCTACGCACGAGCATCCGTTACGCATCACCGGACAGCAAGCTGGACGACGTCAAGAAATTGGCCAAAGTTGTCCCGGCTGCCACTTTTCGTAAAATAGTCAATGGCATACAGATGACCGGATATAACGGCATCATACAAATAGAAGTGAATCATCTTGCCAACCGGATGGAAGTAAACCGGGTGAAGCAGGAAGCGGCCGAACTTTCACATACATTCGCAGCCTTTATGGGTTCCGGAGGACATTCCGTGAAAATATGGATACGATTCACACGTCCCGACAAGTCACTTCCTCAAAAACGGGAAGAAGCGGAAATATTTCAGGCAAATGCCTACAGGAAAGCGGTCAGCCTATACCAGCCCGCCCTTTCCTATGCTATCGAACTGAAGAATCCTGCTCTGGAACAGTTCTGCCGACAGACTTATGACCCGGAACTTTATTACAACCCTGAATCTACCGTGATTTACATGCGGCAGCCATTGGAAATGCCTTCGGAAACAACTTACAAGGAAGCTGTGCAAGCAGAAGCATCTCCATTCAAACGGTTGATTCCGGGATATGACAGTTTCGACACATTATCCGCTCTCTTCGAAGCTGCTTTAAACAAGGCATATCAATCACTAAGCGAATTACAGCCAAGAATCCATATTCATTCCGATGAAGACCTGAAGCCTTTGCTGGTTCAGGTAGCGAAGAACTGTTTTCAGGCAGGAATACCGGAAGAAGAGACGATCCGTTGGTCCACCGCCCATTTCTATACAAAGAATAAAGAATTCCTGATCCGGCAAACCATACAGAATGTATATACGTGCGAAAAAGGTTTCGGAAAGAAATCTCCCTTATCAGCAGAACAGGAACTGGAATTTCGGACGGAAGAATTCATGCAACGCCGATATGAATTTCGCTACAATACGATGACGACAGTTACGGAATACCGCGAACGAAACACGTTTTGTTTCTGTTTCCGTCCCATCAGTAACCGCATACGGAACAGCATCGCAATGAACGCACGCCTGGAAGGGCTTAACCTATGGGACAGAGACGTCGTCCGGTATCTGGACTCCGACCGTATCCCTATTTTCAATCCTATTGAAGATTTCCTTTTCAGGCTGGACATCCATTGGGACGGACGTGACCGGATTCGGGAACTGGCAACCCGGGTTCCTTGCAACAATACCCACTGGCCTGACTTGTTTTACCGCTGGTTTCTGAATATGGTAGCCCACTGGCGTCAGACAGACCGGAAATACGCCAATTGTACTGTACCGTTACTGGTCGGTCCGCAGGCATACCGAAAATCCACCTTTTGCCGAAGTCTGCTTCCACCTGAATTACAGGCTTATTATACCGACCGCATTGATTTCAGCAATAAGCGGGATGCCGAACTTTCTCTAAATAGATTCGCACTCATCAATATGGATGAATTTGATCAGAACCGAGTGAGCCAGCAGGCATTTCTGAAACATATTCTTCAAAAACCGGTTGTCAACGTCCGGCGTCCGCATGGCACCGCTACTCAAGAGATGCGCCGATACGCATCTTTCATTGGGACAAGCAATCACAAGGACCTACTGACTGATACTTCCGGCAGCCGACGCTACATCGTCATTAACGTGACCGGTCCCATCGACTGCTCCCCCATTGATTATGAGCAGCTTTATGCACAAGCCATGCACGACTTATATAGAGGAGAGCGATATTGGTTCAACACGGAAGATGAAAATGTCATGACGGAGAATAATCAGGAATTTCAGGTCATGCCGGTTGCCGAACAGTTGTTTCACGAATATTTCCGAGGGGCAAAAGAAGGAGAAGAATGCGAGCAACTCCTTGCCATTGAAATACTGCAACAACTACAACATGACAGCAAGATTCATGTATCTATCTGCAGTATTGTCCAGTTCGGAAGAATATTACAAAAGAACAAAATACCTTCTTTGCATACGAAACGCGGTAATTTCTACAAAGTAATACGAATCAAGCCGGGAAGAGGATAAGTTTGCAATAAAAAATATCCAGTGAAAGATGACAGATCAGTGACAGATCATTTTACATCTATCACCAACGTACAACTACCATAGACAGGGAGTTTCAGCAGAAGGTGAAAGATTGAAAGATAAAAGCATAAAGAAAAGCTTTAGTGGAGGGAGTATAGATATAAGACGAAACATCGCCTAACAAATTTTCGTTCTACTCAAATTGAAAAAATAGACTCATTTAAATGGAGCCTGCATTCAACTTTAGTAGAACGAAAATGATCATGTAGATTAAATAAATTATTAATGAAAGAACCGAAAATTAAGTATAGCGTCATAACAGATTATCTTTTACGATTCTCCGTTTGACAGGTTTAGATTAAACGAATAGTACTTATTTTGCTTTTTTCTTTTTCTTCGCGTTATCCTTCTTACGCATATCCTGGTATTTCTTATATTGTTCATCGGTCAGAATGCTTTTTATTTTAGCATCTATTTCCTGCCTTTTCTTTTGCATTTCTTCCCGCGTAGGTCTTTCATTCGATTTATTTTTCGCAGGTCTCATTTCTTCCATTGCAGCTTTGAAATCTTTGGCCTGCTTTTCATTCAAGCCCAGATCGGCAACAATCTGTTCCATACGTTTCTCTCTATCAGCCTTTCCATTCTGACGATTTTGAGCCATACATACAGTTGAGCCAATCAATAACGCAACTGCCAAACTTAAAATTTGCTTTCTCATCATTTTAATTCTCATATTAAATAAGTTATGTATGTTAGACCTCACAAATGGGTGAAAGTTAATTCGATAATGAGGCCAAAAACTGTTTTTTCACATTATTTATCAAAGGGCAGCTAGTATCACATCGAAAAACGAATAAACGTTTTCTTATCCGGTAAAAAAACAGCAATATCCAGTTTATCGGTTTAGAAATATTATTTCTATATTTGCAGGAAACAGATCAAAAGCTTGACATAACCCTTATGCAAACCTATTACAAAACCGATTAATAATTAAGGCAGTAATCACTAAAGTTACACCACGCTGATTTATCATAACTTTTAGTTATACTAATCATGGATAGGATAGGAGAAATATTAATGATAGAATGGGAAGATAGTTATGGAGTAGAATCAGGATGGAGAGATATATCTAATTATTCTGCTTCTGTTCTTACTATTAAAAGTGTCGGTAAAGTAATTTATGAAAATGACAAAATAATCTCATTAGCTCATAATTTCGCAGATGAAACTGATAATACACCAATGCAAGCTAATGGAATCATGGTAATACCCAAAGCTTGCATTGTAAATGTTACTTCTTGCTCTTTTTCTTGTCGGCAGTTTGAGTCAGAGCAGAAGCCGCCACCGTCTTAACCTTTTTAGGAGTCTTAGGATTCCTTAAAAGTTCAGATGCAATACTAGCCACTTTTGGCGATGTTTTTTCATTCTTTCCCATAAACTTAGAATTAAAGATTGTACAAATATAGTTGTTATATTTAGGATGTCCAAAAAAATGATATTTTTATTTGCATATCTCGTTTATTTTCACTATATTGTAGCAACATCAAAGATAAGCGTTATGAAAAAGAGAAGGAAAAGAAAAAGCATCGTAGATTTCAGAGCTTCTTTCCCGGACGAAGAAAGCGCAATCAGATACTACGAGAGTGTAAGATGGGCAAATGGAGTGGTTTCGCCATTCGATGAAACATCTAAAGTGTACAAATGCAAGAACGGTAAATATAAGTGCAAGAATACCGGGAAGTACTTCACTTATAGGACTGGTACGTTTTTCGCTAACTCTAAGTTAGGAATGAGAGATTGGTTATACGCTATTATTATGATTGCCAACCGTAAGAACGCTATATCTTCATACCAATTAGCAGATGATTTGGATATTCCACAAAAGACAGCATGGTATATGCTTCACAGAATAAGAACTGCAATGGCTAAAGAAAACAATCAGAAGCTATCTGGTGACGTTGAGATAGATGAAACATTTGTAGGTGGAAAGAATATTAATCGCCATAAAGATAAGAAAGTAGAGAAATGTCAAGGACGTAGCTACAAGGATAAAGTTCCTGTATTCGGAATACTTGAAAGAGGTGGGAATCTTTTTGCTAAGGTTGTTCCTAACACCCAAGCAAAGACGCTCGTCCCGATTGTGAAAAAGAATGTTGATGTAGGAAGTTCAGTTTATACCGATGGTTGGAGCTACAAAGGACTAGAGAAGAAATACACGCAAATGTCTGTAGACCACGGCAAACATTTCTACGGAATGATCCTAGTTACTGATGATGGAGAGATAATCGAAATCACAACTAACAGAATAGAAAACGCTTGGTCGGTATTTAAACGAACTATAAAAGGAACATATATCCATGTCAGCAAGAAGTATCTACAAAGATACGTTGACGAATTTGTTTTCAGATTTAACACCCGAAAAATTAGCAAATATGAGAGAATTGAATTACTTTTGCAATATGCAGCAGCTTAGATATTATGGCAAATAATAAAGACATAAAGAAGAACAAGCCTAAGAAGGAGAAGAAAAAAAGAAAGCCTATCTACGAGATACAGGGCTTCGTCCTCACTATACCCGAAGAAAGGCTAAAGGAGATGCTGCTAGAAATGAGCAAGCCAAATCCTGAAAAATAAAAAAAAGAAGATACTATATGTTATAGTATCTTCATATAATCAAGTTTTAATCTATCTCTAAAAAGTATCTTCCTGTAAATGTTAAGTAAATTTTATAATCCTATAAGTTTATATTCATCAAACGATATTTAATCATGCCACAAAGATATATATTATTTTTGAAAAAACAAATGAATCCTATACTTTTAACCATTCGTCATCAGGTTTTGCTATTAATCTAGCATTATTAATAGCCATATCTAAAGTCAAACATGTTGAAGCTCTATAAACACCATTTTCCTTTTCAATTACTAATGCCAAATCAGCAGCAGCTTTATTTGTCAGGCAAATAGGAAGAAGCAATTGAATACGTCCATCATAATATTGCGGAACTGCTGTTTTATAATTCCTGCGTATTCTTCTGATAGCATCATTAATAGTACCTTGTAATAATACGCCTAATTGATACCTATCCATCTCTTGTAATGATTTAGGGAATCTTGCTATATTGTCATCTATAATATGATTAACATTAGTTCTTAATTCCAATTTAGTATCATAAATCAAATCCGAAGAATTTTCAAAATAATTCGCATTATCAGGAAGATTAGTGAATTTCATCAAATCCCTATCACTGGATTTTCGCCATCCGATAAAATACCATTTAAAAGAACCGGGCTTTCTGTTTACTTGAAATAAACCATATATCTCTTCTTGATAATCTGTAACTAATCCTGTATTAAAGACAGAGTAATTATTTTGTTCTAAAACTTTTTTCTCTTCATATACTTTTATAAAAGTATGTTTTATATAATTTTCTAAGATTGGATTTTTTCCTGTTGGCTTTTTCTTATAATCCCAATCTTCTCCCATTGCCAATTCTTTAAGTTCTTCGATACAAGTCTGTATATCTTTAAACCATGCGTATTCTAATAGTTTCATGCCATATTTTTTTGCAAAGTTAATATTTAAGTTGTAAACTACAAAGTTTTATATATCTTTGCAACGAAAAGAGAAAATTGGAGATAAATCCAATTTTTTGCAGGAAATAGTTATAGCCTAATCGTCATCAGAATCACCACCTCGGATAACAGAACTAAGGCTATCAGTGAACTTACTCGTTGGGTAAAGTGTACTTCGTCATATACTGACGTGGTGCGCTGCCATTGAGTAAGTGGGCTTGTGGTGAGCCTTGATGACGTATGGCAGTAGCACTACGTCTTTTTTTGTGACTTTGCGTATGGTTATTGCTGAATTGGATAGGGATTTATTCACTTTATGTTTAACTATAAAAAGAAAAAGTTATGAAAAAGTTTCTAAGTATGACGCTGTTGTTTACAGCTATGTTTTTAACGTTCTCTGCGTGTTCAAGCGATGATGATGAAACTACTTACACCTTAGTTTACAATGCTAGCACTTGGGGAAATTATGCCGAAACTGTCAGGATATTCGAGTGTACTGACAATGGTGACAAAATCTTCAATAGTAGTGTAGAATGTAAAAAAGGCTATGAGGAAACCTTCACTGCACAACCTAATGTATCTAAAGTGAAGATTACTATTGGAAGCAAATGGGTTCAGCAGGTATTTCTTCTTAAAAAAGGAGGAAATACTACAATTACAATAGATGGCAGTACTGTTGTAGGACCTAATGAACCATAATTATTACACTTATGTTATTCTACATCTGTTTAATAATATGGGCTGCCTGCTTTATATTTGGCGGTCTAACAGGAAAGAAATAATAGTTGTATATGTGCAAATAATTTGCTATCTTAGCAACCAATTAATACCGGAGGAAAATCCTCCGGTATAACTTTTAGTTATAATAAACAATGCAGTGTAACTTTAGTGATTACTGCCATAATTAAAACGATGAGAACACTTTTCTTTATTCTGCCATTTATCTTTATCACTACAGGATGTATTAAACAGAATACAGAAAAAAGTGATATTTTGACAAAAGAGGATATAGCCAAATTTGACAGTTTATTTAATGCCTGGGAAAAAGAAATACACAACAATCCCAAAGCACAATTAAGTTCAAGTACCCGTGCTTACACCATTTTACCCCAATTCAAAGAGCTAAAAGCTATGGGTAAGAAAATTATCCCATGTATCATAGAACAGTTTGAAAAGGACAATAACACTTTTTTCGCTTTACCTCTTTATGACGAATTACAAGATAATGACAGCCTAAAATCTCACAGAGAAACAAGCGAACAAGATAAAGTGAGCGAGATTGTGCAGAAATTCAGAGAACAGGAAAAAAGAAAGATGTGGGAAGAAGCTAATAGCTACAAGACGTCTATAACCGACACTACTTTCCTGAAGACAAGAGGGACGATGTCGTATGCTGCAATAGATTTATTCACGGGACGAGGTTTCAATAAAGATTACGCATTTAATCAGGTTGTCTATTTGAAAGCCTTACAAAGAGCCCAGAAACATCTGTCTGTCGTAAATGGTCAGTTGGCATGCGACTTAAAGTCAGGTACAGAAATATATATTTCCGAAGATTTATACCTATTTATCACCGACCTTTTTAAGGATTGGAATACGTGGCTGGAATCGGGAAAATATGAGATAATAAAAGACGAGCAAGGGCTTTATACAGTGTTACCTAAGAAAACCAACCAGTCATCGCAAACGAACTCCGTCACATTGCGACCTATTCCCCGTGACATTCCGGCTGGAGAGGACATAAGTCCCGCTTCGCTTTCTATAGAAACAGAACACGATCATTATCCGCTATCAACTACAGAAGTAAAAATAACCATCACCAACCACTCTCACTATGAATATGAGTGCGAATTTCGGTATGACCAACGAGTTACGAGGAGTAGAAAAGAAAAGAGGTTGTGTCAAAACGCTGACACAGCCTTTTTTTAT
>ULXB01003942.1_pt1 | contig 14937 bp, 9 predicted proteins | sample 1960901 | NCBI WGS metagenome assembly ULXB01 (sample SAMEA4835828, study PRJEB28245) | human gut metagenome | biome: gut microbiome; material: fecal sample | place: Denmark | collected 2008
GTCCCTTATATGGCGAGCGATAAAAAGCAGATACCCCTTCGCCTTTCCTCAAAGCTGTACGACGCTATAGCCGCATGGGCAGAGGACGACTTCCGCTCTGTAAATGGCCAGATAGAATATCTACTTACGGAATGCGTGCGCCAGCGCAAAAAGAATGGCAAGTATGTTTCAGATGAAATAGATATACCGCCGGAGTTGGATATTAAATAATACAAAAAGAGAACGGTTCCCATATCCGAATGACCGCAAGACGCTCGGATATTCCGTTCTCTTTTGCTATATAGGTTATTTATTTCCGTCAATATCGAACTTTATCTCGTCCGGCCTTACGTAGCCCAGCTTTTCACGGGCGTACTGTATGAGGTAGGATTCGCTGCCGCTGTACTCTATCATGTACTCGAGGCGGGCCTTTTCCTCGTTCTGCGCCGCTATTACCTCCTGAAGCTGCGCCTGCTCCTCGGCTATAGCGTCCAGCTTTTTCTGCTGGGATATGAGTACGGCCGCGATTATAAATGCAAGCGCCACAAAACCCACGGCAAACGCCCGCATACGCTTTTTATTCCGTTTTCTTACCCTCTTTGCCATTACCTATGCGTCCTGCTCAAAGTTTTGACCGCTCGCTCCGGAGACACTTCTACTTACTACTTATCCTAATGCATATATAACATCAGCGCAACTGTTTTTTTGTAAATTTTGCCTTCTTCGCTTTTTTCACCCTTATGAGCCTTCCCGGGAAACGTGCATACAAGTATATTCCCAATGCTATCGCGGCAAAAAGATACAGCCGCAGCGTGCCGCAATTTATATACAGCAGCGTAAGTGCCACAAGAACCATAGCGGCGGCATAATAAAGCAGGTCTATAATTCCCGTTGTCACCGCGCTTTTGAACGGCTTTCGCAGCAGCGCAAACAGATCATACATAATTCCTATTACCAGCCCGCAGTTAACCGCCGCAACAAATCCGGCAAACTCGGTCAGCTCTCCCGGCGGGAACAGCTCCCTCATCTGAATATCCTTCCCAGCAGGCTTCCTCTCTCTTCTCCTTCGGCGTACTCAAGCGCGGATATCTCCCCTTCCAGCATTACCTGCCCCTCGTCCAGATTCAGCTTTGTGATGTGCAGCTCCGCCCCCTCTATTCTCAGTTCTCCCGCTTCCGTAAGAAGCTGTACGAACTGTTCATTAAAGCTGTCCACGTCCTTTACACCTGTCACGCTAATGAGCCGCCTGTCGTCTATGTGTATGGAATGGCTTCGTATCCTTCCGCCTTCCAACAGCCGCTGATCCTGCATTTTTGCTTTACCCCCTTGTGAAACTTTCATAGATATATATGCAAAAGCTCTATGGAAAATTTGCCGATACCATAAAAAAACAGGCATTTTTTGTCATTTGTGAATATAAAGTTAATTTATGTCTTTTAACGCTTGACAGCTTTCTTTTTGGAATATACTATTATTATGATATTGTATGTTTTCCCGGATAAAACCAATTGTATCAGCATAGCTTTTTCATTGATTAGATCCAGGCCAGGCAGAAAGAAAAACAGTGATTATATTTTTCCACTTTCTGGTAATACTATCGGTATGCGGCTTTTTGCTGCATCAGCAAATGAAAGTTATAGCTAATTCCGTGGTTTTTTATAAATTTTTATGCCATATGTCGAAAGGAGTACCCCCACAGTGACCAGAGAAATGCTTCAGGAAAAGAGCTTGAATGATCTCAGGGAGATCGCCAAGCTTCAGGGCGTAAAGTCACTCACAAAATACCGCAAGAACGAGCTTGTGGACATCATAATGAACGGCGGAGCGATACCCTCCGCGGTGCAGCAGCCAGCTGAGCCGCCGGCTCCCCAGCTCGAAGCCCAGCCTGCTCCACAGCCCGCCGCCCCTGCATCCGGGCAGCCAATACAGGCCGCAGAACAGCCAGCTGAGGAAGCACACGTGCGGCACAGCGACGTTCTGCACGAAGCTCCTGCACAGCCCCGCTCTCAGTATGTACCTGCGTATCAGGCACAGCAGCCCCGTCAGATGGGCTATCAGCAGCAGTACCGCAAACCCTATCAACAGAATTATCAGCAACGGCAGGGATACGGCTACAATCAGAACCGTTATCAGCAGCAGGGCTATCAGGCATACAACAGGGACTACTCCCAGCAGAGTTATCAGCCTTCTTATAACAGGGACTATTCCCAGCAGGGCTACCAGCAGCCCTCCTACCAGCAGGGCTATCAGCAGCAGAGCTATCAGGCCGCCTATGAGCAGCAGTCCGAGGAAAGCTTCCGCAGACCAGACCGTCCCGAGGGCTACTACAACAAAGAATACGGCACCAGCAATCCCGCAGTTCCCGGCCTTCTCGAGGGCGGAGAATGCGGCGATTGCGAGGGCGTACTCGAAGTGCTGCCCGATGGCTACGGCTTCCTCCGCAGCGACAACTATCTGCCGGGCAACAAGGACATATACGTCTCCATCGCCCAGATACGCCGCTTCGGCCTCCGCACAGGCGATCTCGTCACCGGCAAGACCCGTCCAAGCAAGGAGGGCGAGCGTTTTCTCGCGCTGCTGTACATAACAGCCATAAACGGCATTGATCCCGAGGAGGCCATGAAGCGTAAGCCCTTTGAGGAGCTTGTGCCCATATACCCCAATGAGCGTCTCACTCTGGAATATGACGACGGCACCGGCGCAAAGGACCAGAATCTGGCCATTCGCCTGGTAGACCTCATAGCCCCCATAGGCAAGGGCCAGCGCGGCCTTATCGTCAGCCAGCCCAAGAGCGGCAAGACTACGCTGCTCAAGAACATAGCCAACGGAATAACCAACAACTATCCCGACGTTACCCTTATAGTGCTGCTAATAGACGAGCGGCCCGAGGAAGTCACGGATATGCAGCGCAGCATAAAGGGTGAGGTACTGTACTCCACCTTTGATGAGCTGCCCGAGCATCATACCCGCGTAGCCGAAATGGCGCAGGAGCGCGCTATGCGCCTGGTGGAGCAGGGCAAGGACGTGGTAGTCCTCATAGACTCCATAACCCGCCTCACCCGCGCCTACAACATTACTATCCCCGCCACCGGCAAGACTCTTTCCGGCGGTATGGATCCGGGAGCGCTGCATAAGCCCAAGCGCTTCTTCGGCGCTGCCCGCAACATCGAAAACGGAGGCAGCCTAACCATAATCGCTACCGCCCTCATCGAGACCGGCAGCCGCATGGACGATATAGTTTATGAGGAATTCAAGGGCACAGGCAACATGGAGATACACCTTGACCGCAAGCTCTCCGAAAAGCGCATATTCCCTGCCATAGACATCTACAAGAGCGGTACCCGCCGGGATGACCTGCTTCTCTCCCCAGACGAAATGGACGCAGTGTACATCATACGCAAAATGCTGGGCAACGGCAATCCTGCGGAAATCACCGAGCAGCTCATCGCCATGCTTGAGAAGACGGAAAACAACAAGGAATTCGTCGCCAAGATACGGGCATGGAACAGCGCCTATGAGAAGGACGGCTTCACCACAGGCAAGACCTTCAACAAATAAACCGCGGCACTCCGTACCCCGGTCTCGGTCGGGTTCATTTATAAAAAAAGCCCGAATATATCAAAATAGTACTTGCACCGGCACCGCAGTATAAGATATAATAACTTCGTTCGGGTTGTATATGCCCGCATGCAGCAGGAGGGCGGCTAATCGCCCTGCGCCCAGCAAATACAGGAGGATAACACGATGAAGAAGGATATCCACCCCAATTACGGTGAGAGCATCGTTCGTTGCGCTTGCGGTGAGACCTTCAAGAGCGGTTCCGTCAAGGGTGAGCTCAAGGTTGAAATTTGCTCCAAGTGCCACCCGTTCTTTACCGGCCGTCAGAAGCTGGTAGATACCGGCGGACGCGTGGATCGCTTTAAGAAGCGCTATGGCATGAACTAATTGCGACAGATAAAAAAAGCAGGGATTTCCCCGCTTTTTTTATTTTTGCAATGTTGAACTTGTATGCGCACTTCCCGTATTGTATAATTTATATATTGTCAGTCAAAAGGCCGATATTTGGGCTTGCCGGAAGGAGGGACGCATATGCCGCGCAAACACGGGGATTTTCCGTCTGTACGTGACGCTATACTGTATACCGCATCCTCCCTCTTTACACAAAAGGGCGTCCACGGCACCAGCCTGGGCGATATCGCAGCCGAAGCAAAGCTGAGCAAGGGCACACTTTATTACTACTATTCCACCAAGGACGAACTTATCGTCACCATAACCGATGACTGTCTCTGCCATATGACGGACATACTTTTCTCCTGGGTAGACGGTCTGAACCGTGAGGAAGCCCTCCGCCCGGCGCTCATTCGCCTGTTTGAAAGTCTCATGGCAGACGAGCACAACGCGCGGCTGTACTGCGTACTGTGCGCCGAATGCGCCAGCGAAGATACCCCCATACGCGAGCTCATGACGGAGTACAAGCAAAAGTGGCGGTTGATGCTGGAGCTGGGCGCGCTGAAGCTGCAATCCCGCAACGCCGGGATACTGGGTGAGCGGGCAGAGCTGTTCTTTACGCTGCTATCCGGCCATATGCTGCAAACCTTTGGCGGCATGGGCAGCATATCCATAGAGACCCTCGTGGACGCGCTGATGAGAGAATAAAGCGAATTCATGATCTTTTGGAGCTTTCGCAGCGCCCTCACCTTTCGGTCACGTGCCGTCCATTATAATCTTTACTTACTTGAAAACAGCCTGGGCTGGACGGTCATACGCCGTACCATATCCAGGCTGTTTTTGTTTATACAGTTCTCAAACGTCCTAACCGCGGTACGCCGCTACATGCCTATCATATACTTTTGCTTTTTCCGGCCATCGGCTATCAGGAGCGCCAGCAGTCCCGTGAAAGACAACAGCATCATTGCCGCGCCGCACAGCAGCCGTATATCTCCGCCCAACTCGCCGGTCTTGCCTATGCTGCCCGTCTTACCTGCCCCCCCAGCGGGCTTAGGCGTGCTGCCTGGGCCCGGCGTTGAGCAGGGGGGCTGGGTCGGTGTAGCGCAAGGCTGATTGGATATATTGTCCACCGTCAGCACCACTGTATTGCCCAAGGATATGTAAGCACCGTTGCCGGATACGCTCATGTCCCCATCACGCTCCACAGTGAGCGTCCATCCGCCCAAAGGCCTTATATATCCGCTGGGCATTGCCGTTTCGGTTATGCCGTAGGTCCCCGGCCTGAGCTTTATGGTCTCGGTATTGCCTAACGCATCCGCGGTAACGGTCTTTGTGTAGCTGTTGCCGGTTATTTTGAACGTCGCACCGGATAGCGCCTTGCCCGTAGAGGCATCCCGCTTATGCAGCGTCAGGGCGAATGTCACGGGCTGATTCTTCAGCGCGACCGTAAACCCTGATACAGCCTTGCCGTTCAGCTTTAATCCTGAGTCGCTCAGGTTCAGCGCCTGCTTTTCGCTGCTGAGCACATACCCGTCCGGAGCTATTACTTCCTCCAGTATGTAATCGCCGTATGGCAGGCTGATCTTTGCCGTACCGTCGCTGCCGGTGGTAAGTATATAGCTCTTTTCGCCGCTCAGCCTGAATGTGGCTCCCGTAAGCGCCTCGTCGGTATCCGATACTTTCTTCAGGGTTATCTCCTTTTCCTCTGCGGTGTTGGTTATCATGGCGGTGTATACAAGACCCTCCGGCTTTAGCTCGGTGCTCCCTACGCTTACCTTCCCGTATTCGTCCACGGTAAAGTCTATGGGGGCGTTCCAAAGCTTATAGCCCTTTGGCGCTTTTGTTTCCTTAGCCCGGTAGCTGTCCATCGTGAGCTCGGTGAATGTTACGAGGCCGTTGCTGTTGGTCACTCCCGTTGCCACAACTTCGCCCTGTTTTTCGCCATTCATCCTGTAGAGGGTGAACTCCGCGCCCGCAAGGCGCAGCTCCTTGTTGTTTTTATCCACCTTTATGAAGCCTACCGCCGTACGCCTAAGCAGATTATCTACCTTTATTTCAAGCGGCGCCGTCATATTCGCCTCGGTTATAGTGAAGGTTCTGCTGCCGTCCAGTATAGCGTAGCCACTGGGCGCGTCGATTTCGGTAAGGGTATATGTGCCTTCCGGCAGGTCCTTGAGCGTTACTCTGCCCGCAGTTATTACGCTGCTGCCGTGCTCATCCAACGTGTATACGTCGCCCTCTGCCTTCCACTTGAGCAGGCTGCCATTTTCATCCGTCACGTTAAACTTCGCCCCTTCAAGGAGCTTTTCGGGGTTCTCGTGGTCTACCTTTTTAATGGTCACGCTGCCCAGTATATACTTGTTTGCCGCCTCAATAACTACGGGGCTGCCATGGACAAGCTCTGTCTTTTTTACTGAGTACTCCTTATCGCTCAGCGCATAACCCTTTGGCGCCTTTATCTCGCGGATAGTGTAATCATCGTAAGGCAGCTCGGTAATAGACGCCTTGCCTGAGGCGTCGGTCGTCACTGTCTTGGTAAAGCCCCGGCTATCCGTAACGGCAAATTCCGCACCCGCAAGCTTTTTCTGCTTATCCTCAGAGTCGTGCTTATGTATCTCTATGGAGTAGCTGGTCTTTTCGTTGTTGAAGGTATATTTGAATTCGCCCACCGCTCCCCGTACTGCGTTGACGGTGATCTCCCGCACAAAGTCGCCGCTAAGCTGGTAGCCCGCAGGGGCCCTTGTCTCTGCAAGCTTATAATCGCCTTCGGGAACCTCGAATACTGCCGTGCCGTCGTAGCCCGTTACTGCCTTTGCCACAACAGCGCCCTCCGCGCTGTACAGCGTAAACTCCGCCCCAACCAGCAGCTTTCCGTTTTCGCCCGCATCCTGCTTTATCGCCGTGACCTTGTACATGGCCTTGTCATTCTTCAGCCGCAGCGTCACCTCGGTCTGCTGCCTGCTTATGGCTATGCTGTGGCGGTCTCCCTTCAACACATACCCTTCGGGGGCCTTTGTTTCCGTTACGGCATAATTTCCGAACTTCAGCCCTGTTATATGAGCCGTGCCGTTGGCGTCTGTAGCTATGGTGCTCGATGCGCCCTCGCCTGTGGCTGCCTCGTACCTGCCGTTATTCTTTATAAAGGTCAGCGGCGTACCGTCGCTTCCGGATATGGTAAACTCCGCGCCCGCCAGGGCGCCGCCGTCCTTGCCGTCAGTTTTTTCTATGGTAAGGCCACCGTATATCCGGCTGTTTTTCAAGGTCAGCGTCAACAGGCCGTCGTTAAAGCTCCACTCTGTCACCTCGCTGGTATTCGTCACCTGCTGAACTGTGCCCTCCTTTACGGTAAAGCCCCATCCGTTCAGGGGTATGGCATAGCCCTCCGCCGCGGCTACCTCGGACAACGTATATTCCCCTGGCGCAAGGGATATTGTATCGGTGATGCCGTCGCTGCCGGTAATAAGGGAATGTGTACCGCCATACTTTCCCTTCAGGATAAAGGCAACGTTTGCAAGGGGCTGATTTGTATCCGCATCCACTTTGACGAGCTTCAGTTTAAAACTGCCGGGCGCGTTCTGAACGGTGATCTCCGCCGTCCCGGTAAGCTTATCGCCGTCGAGGTATATGCCGTCCGCCTTGACGGAGATATGCCGCCCCGCTCCGTTTATAACGTAGCCCTCCGGCGCTTTCATCTCTGTAAGCGTATATTCGCCTATGGGGAGCGTTATCTGCTCCGTAAGCCCATCGGCCCCTGTGGTATACGTCCTATCCAGGCCGCCCCCAAGTATGCGGAACTCCGCGCCGGGCAGTACGAGCTTTTCATCGTTTGTGCTTACCTTTTTTACCTTAAAGCCGTATTCAAGGGGGCTGTTCTTTACGGTAAGCGTATACAGCCCTTCGCCGCTGAAGCCATCGCCTTGCAGATTTCCTTTTTCGTCTATTGTAAAGTCAAATTTCTTATCCGAGAGCTTATAGCCCTCTGGCGCAGCAGTTTCTTTGATATAGTAGCTGCCGGGGTTTAATCCGGTGAACAGCGCCACGCCCGCCTTGTCCGTCGTGACCTTCTCTACCTCCGTGTTATCCGCCTTGTACAGCGCAAATTCAGCGCCCTTGAGCCGCGTTCCGTCCGGGCTCTCCTTCAGCACGGCAATGCCCTTTTCATGGGGCAGGTTTTCAACGGTCAGCTCCAGCGCCTTATCGTACATATCCGCCCGCACATGGAAGCTCATATCCTCCATTGGTATATAGTTTTTCGGCGCCGTATTCTCCCGCAGGATATAGCTTCCCACCGGCAGGCCGACTATCTCGGCATTTCCTGCCGTTATGGCTGTAACACCGCCGTCCTCGGAATAGGTATACACTCTGTCTTTGTTGGTAAACGTTACCTGCTTACCGTCCGCATCAAGTATGCTGAACTCCGCGCCTTCAAGCTGTATTTCATTCTCGTCCACCTTGCTGAGCTTTACTCTGGTTTTGTAGTTTCTCGCAGTGAACGGCTCTTCCTCTCCGGCCTCGGTATGGCCCGATACATTTACCGTGTAGGTTTTGGGGTCTATGGTATAGCCCATGGGCGGCGCGATCTCGGTTATACTATATGTGCCGGCAGCGGGCACCTCCACCGTAACGGTACCGTCCGCGCCGGTCTCGACCTCCGCATAGAAGCCGCCGCCCCTCACGGCAAATTTCGTATTGGCCAGCTTTTTGTTCTTATCGTTAATATCCCTTTTTACAATGCTCAGGGCATAGCGGCTCTTTGTGTTCTTTACGGAAATCCTTATATCCGCAATGTCGGTAACCGTTCCGTCCTCATTCTTTTGCGGTATGTCAAAAGGACGCTCCGTATCGTCCCGTTCGTACCCCTCCGGCGCACGGCTCTCTATCGCCACATAGCTGCCGTAGGGTATGCCGGTTTTAACAGCTTTGCCATTGCTGTCTGTAAGCAGCGTATAGATGGGGGTTTCGCGAGCCGTATCCTTCGCGGCGTATATTTTAAACTCCGCTCCGAGCAGGGGGTTCCCTCCCTTATCGGTCTTTTTTATGGTCAGCGAACCGGTCTTGGGCGTATTTTTCACGGTTACGGTGTTGCGCCCGTTCGTCGTGACCTCGAAGGGTATAAGCTCCTTGTTCAGTTCATAGCCCTCAGGCGCCGCCGTCTCTTGCAGGAAATATTTGCCCAGAGGCAGCGTTACCGTGCCGGAGCCGCCGTATGTAGTTATTACCTTGCCATCTATGGGCTTCTTACCCTCATCCAGCACCTGAAATACCGCGCCGCTCAAAGGTTCGCCGCCATCGGCGTTTACCTTTTCAACGGTAAACTCCTTCTCCGTCCGGGAATTGAGCCATACATCCGGGACGATGTCTATGTTTTTGCCGTCCGCCGTTGCGCCGCCGATATTCACATAGTATTTCTCATCGCCGCGCTCATAGCCTTCGGGCGCTATTACCTCCGTAAGCTCATACACGCCATACGGCACGTCCTCAAAGCTGACCCGCCCCTCATCATCAGAAATGGCATACATCTGCTTTACTGAGGAATACGCCGTGCCGCTCCCCTCTACAAGCTTCAGCTTGAACACCGCCCCTGCGAGGCCATTGCCCGCGCCGTCGGTTTTGGTGAATTCAATCTTTCCCTTTTCGCTCCTGTTTTCCAGCTTAAGCTCAATCGTTTTGTTATGGTTTTCGGCGTCCACCTTAACGATTTGATCTTTTATTCCCACCATGCCCTTTGGGGCATTTGTTTCGCTGAGATAGTATGTGCCCCAGAGCAGACCGCTTACGAATATCTCTCCGCGTCCATCCGTAGTGAACTCGGTGCCTGTATCCCCTCGGCCGGTATAGGTATATTTGCCGCCGCTTCCGCTTGCCTGTACAGCTTGGCCGCCGCTATCCTTCAATACAAACCTTATGCCCTCCAGCAGCTTGCCGTTTTCGTCAGTCTTGACTATTTTCAGTCCGGTCTTTATCTTAGTATTGTTTATGCTGACCCGCGTTTCGCTGTTTTTTATCTCGAAATCCTTGCTCGCCGTTACGATCATGTACCCTTCTGGGGCTTCTATTTCTTCCAGAACGTATTTGCCCAAGGGGAGGTATTCAAGGGTAAAGGCACCGTTCTCGCCGGTGACTATCGCGGTCGCATCTTCTTTTTTATCGGCAAAAGAAGCAAAGCTTGTCCCATCGACCTTTACATACTTCCCGTCGGCGCTCTTGATTACAAACTTTGCGCCGGGAAGCGCCGTTTTTCCGTCCTCGGCAAATTTTGTGACGGTGAGCTTCGTCCTTTTGTTTATAACATCCCCGACCTGTATGACGCTTCCATTGCTACCATCGCCCTTTACTTCAACGTTAATGCTGCCGGCAGGAACATACCCCTGTGGCGCTTTGGTTTCCGTGATAGTATACCTTCCAAAGGGCAGGCCCTCAAATTTTACCACGCCACCCTGCCCGCTTGTAGCTATCTTGCTGATGCCGTTGCCGCTGATCTCAAACTCAACGCCTTCAAGCAGCTTCCCATCGTCGCCCTTCTTGACGAGCGTCAGCGAGTATTCCTTCAGCGTATTCTTTATTTCCGTCTTTACGTCCCAAGCATTGTCCCCGCCTATGGTAAATCCGCGCACGGTAGTATCCAGTGCATACCCATTGGGCGCAGCAATTTCCTTAACATAATACGTTCCGGCCTCCAGGTCTGCAAACAGTGCCTTGCCGTCTTTGCCGGTAGACTTGATAATCTCTGTATCGCCGGCGGCGTCAGCGTCCTTATAAAGCCCGAACACCACGTCCTGCAAAGGCTTATTTGCGCTTCCTGTCTTGGTTATGCTTATGCTGCCATGTGTCCGCGTGTTTTTCCATGTCAGGATAACGCTCTTTCCATTAAACTTGAGGTTACCCGGAACTGTCCCCTCGACATTCGCCGTACCGTTGGCTTGTATATTTACAGTTACGCTTTCTTCCAGCTTGCCGTAGCCGGTGGGCGACTTTGTTTCGATTATAGTATATGTCCCCTCTGCCAGCCCCTCGAATGCCGCTATACCATTCGCTCCTGTGGTTTCGCTGATTCCTCCGGGTGACAGCATAAACTCCGCGCCCGCCAGCGGCTTGCCGTCTTCATCTTCCTTCATTATGGTTATGCTGCCCGCAGTGTACTTCTCGTTGGTCATAGTGATTGTCCCATGGGCGGCGGTCTTTTTTATAGTAATCTCAGCAGAGGGATTGCTATCAAGTACATACCCCTGCGGTGCGGCTATCTCCTTGACGTAGTATGTGCCGTAGGGGAGATTGTCCTTACTCCACACACCGTTTACGGTAGAAAAATCCGTGATCCGATCATCATCGCTGCCTTCGTTTTTCTTCCAGAGCTGGAACGTACCGCCTCCTATTTGTTCTTTCCCTTCGCCGAGCTTTCTGAAGCTGACCGTGCCCAGCCCCGAATCCGGCGTGTTTGTTATGGATATCTGCGCTTCGCCGGAGTTATAATCCTTCCCTTCAATGGAATTTATAGTAATAGTATTATCCGCCTTGGTTATTACCACTTCTTTGTCCTTGACGGAGCTGTACCCGCTGTTTTCATCCACGGTCTCTTTAAGAACATACGTATGCTGCCCCGATTTGAGATCGCCAGCACTTATATAGAGCGTAACCAAACCGTCTCCATTGCTCTGCGCGCTGGCTATGACATTTTTCCCATCCAGCAGTGAGAATTCGGCTCCCTCTCCAATTTCCTTGCCGCCCTCCCAGGTCTTTTTTACCGTCAGTTCCGCGTCGCGGCGGACGTAAACCACGTTGCTTTCGCTTATTTTATTCTGTGCTGCGTCGCCGGGCTGAAGCATGTCCATATTGACGTCAACGGTGAAGTCAATGGTATATGTTCCAGCTGGTATTTTTTCCCCACTTGCCTTTTTTATAGATATCTTTCTGCCATCATGCTCAACACTAAGGAATTTCTTTGCATTTTCCGGCCCATATTTGACTGATTCTTCCACAAAGCTAAAGCAATCGCTCAGCACATCATCCGCGATACTCGCTTCTTCTTCAGTAGCATCATCGCCATACTGAGTTATCGATATACGGAAAGTAACCTGCTTTTTTTCCTTTTCCTTGCTGTTTATGTCGACCATGCGAACAGCATTCCCGTCAGCTATTATATATTTGTTTAGAAGCAGCATTGCGGCATCGTATTTGCGTGCGGTAACGCTGCTCTGCTGTTGTTGTTCTCCGTTTATTGCAAGATCTACAGTATTAGTTACATTAGTAGCATTTCCTACGACCTTTGCAAAATACCTGACGCTAACGTTTACCATTTGGGCATCTGCACCTTGTGAATTACTGTCAGGGTATTCACAGGTCACAGTGAATCCAGTGTTCTTCTTTTCTATAGTTATTGTTCCGAGTGGAGTATTTGTAAATTCCAGCTTTTCTTCCGTCGTTTCTGTAGAAACGTATTTCGTTCCCTCTATGAATAACCTGAATGACTTATCAAGCGATACATTTGTATTTGCCTGGCTGTCGCACAGTGCAAGTTCCCCGTTGCTCAAAGTATCGGTCAAAACCACCTGATTAGTATAGTTTTTGCTTACGCCGAAGTTTACCTGATAGGTTATAGCCTTATTTGGGTCATCCAGCAGGTATACACCTTGCCCTCTGTCAGTTCCTTCTCTATAATTTCCGTATATTATTTTATTAAGAGCCGTTTGCGTTTCTCCGGTACCTGTACCAGTTCCAATATCAATTTCCGCCTCTTGTATATTACCAACGCCTATTTCTATCTTTCCCGTTTCATCGCCATCATATCCGGCAAGATGTGCTGTTGTTTCTATAGTAGCCGTAATATACTTAACCGTGCCGTTCGCATCGGTTTTTTTAACTATGAGCGTAAGCGTATTGGTGCCAGCATCATAATTAGCTTCCTTAAAGTATTCTCCCCATTTTCCTTTCATTGCCGCATCTATATCTTCTATTTGAAGGAAACCCGGCAGCTTTACTTTAATCTCTGTACCCTCTTGTATATTAGGCTCAGTATTTAGGTCGTCATCTTTTACGGTTATGGTCAGAGTACATTTTTCGCCGTCATATATAGTTTGACCTTGCTTATCACAAATAACAATTACTTTTATTCCGCCATTTGTAAGCTCATCAGGATTGTTGGACATGAGATTAAAGCCCCTGAGCAGCGTGGCAGTAAGCAGCGGCGTGTCGGTGGGCTCTATGGTCGGGCTTGCCTCCGGCGTATCAGTGGGTTCGACAGGCATGGGAGTGGGTGTGGCGGTAAGGTCGTCCTCGCTTATTTCTATTGTTTCCGCTGCCCCCGGCGTGGGCATGCCGCCCTCGGCAGGCAGCTCGCCGCCCTCTGGCGGTTCTGCCGCCGGGGTAGGCGTTGGCTCCGTCTCCAGCAGATCGGATTCATCCAGTATCACTATGCCCGGCTCCTCATTTAAGGCCATGGCAGTGCTCATAAGCACCTGACCGGCAAGCATCGTAAGCATCAGCAAAGCAGCAAGCACGCGATTAAAGCTCTTGAATTTCATAGTCCTTATCCCCCTTGATCCTTTGTCTTATGGCTGCATTGCCGCATATATGAGTAGCCGGTGTGTCCCTTTCCCGACCGGAGTACATGTCACCAGAGTAAGCGAGTATCCGTCGTTGTGGAAACTCAGCGCATTAAACAGCTCCTCCGGCTCGATAGTTTCCTTCACCGTAACGGTATATGTATAAACATCTCCATCTCCAGCGGAAAGGTTTATCTCGTCCCCTGCTTCCAGCTCATCCAGCCTGTTGAAATGTCTGCCGTATTTTTTCATCCGGTGGCCGAATATGACGCAGTTTCCCGGCGCACCCATCTCAGCCGATGAAGGCAGCCAGCCCGCGCCGCCCCGCAGGGCGCGCCTATCCGCGCCTTCCATTACCGCCATTTTCAGGTCTATGGCGGGTATGGATATAGTCCCGCGGCCCACCGACTTACTTTCCTCGGCGCCTTCTTCCGGCTCATAGCCGGGAATCGAGCCCATGTCCTGCTCAAAGCCCGGCTCGTAGCCCTCGAAGGTCTCGTCCTCCTCTCCCTGCACCTCCGGTAGCTGCATATCTGGTATTTCTACGCTGCCTCCGCTCGCTTCTATCATGGCAATTATCTCCGCCTCTTTGGCCGCCCGCCTGTTGTCTATCACGCCGGGCCGCACCATAAAAAGCACGCCTATGGTCATCAAGAGAAGCATGAACACCACTAACATAACGGCTATTACCTTGCTATCCTTCATGTGCCGCCTCCATGCTTAAAACCAGGGCGCTATGTTCATATTGAACCAGCTATAACCCATGTCGATATAGGGCAAAAAGCCCATATCCATAAGCAGGCCGGCTATGACCCATAGAGCGGCAAGTATTCCTGCGAAGAGCGCTATGGCGGCAACCAGCCTTCCCGCGCTCCACGGCCTTTTCTCCGCCTTGGCCTGAATAGGGATATCCGACGGCTGAACATCGGCCCTCTTTATCTCCGGCTGGGTCCTAGGCAGCTCTGGGGCGTTTGCATTCGTGGCAGTGTAGAACAGTCTTTCGCAGGATCGGCGCAGCATATCCGCCTGTATCTCCTCCGCCCTGCTGTAAAGCAGCGCTTCCACAGGGTCTTTGCTGTTGGCCATTTTAACGGTGATATACAGGTCGATAAGCGCCTCCCTGAGTGCCTCTTTGGCCACCTCCTTATTCCCGGAGCGCTCCAAAAGCCGCAGGTATACCGGCTTTCCATAGGTCAATACCATCGTCCTGAAAGCCTCGTCATCTCCCGCTTTGATCCTGCATAGCAATTCCCTTGATTCCACTCTCTTCTTCCTCTGTTTATAATGTAATTTTTAAGAGTTTTATATCGATACTTTTTTGATTCTCTCATACTTTACATTTTTATGCAACTAATACATTGCGCCCCGCGTTTTTTGTTCTCCCGTATTCACGATAAATTATAAACAGAAGGGCGGCCCGAGGGCCGCCCTTATTGTACACCGAAAACCACTCGCTTGGCGAGTGGTTCAA
>ULXB01024833.1_pt1 | contig 14898 bp, 7 predicted proteins | sample 1960901 | NCBI WGS metagenome assembly ULXB01 (sample SAMEA4835828, study PRJEB28245) | human gut metagenome | biome: gut microbiome; material: fecal sample | place: Denmark | collected 2008
CTTAAAAAACTCAGGCCGCAGTCGGTAACCTCGCGCATACAGCCGGGCAGTGACGTCATCGTCTGCGCGGAAATGGACGAACAGTGGGGCTATGTCGGGGCTAAATCGCGCCAGCGCTGGCTGTTTTACGCGTATGACAGGCTCCGGAAGACGGTTGTTGCGCACGTATTCGGTGAACGCACTATGGCGACGCTGGGGCGTCTTATGAGCCTGCTGTCACCCTTTGACGTGGTGATATGGATGACGGATGGCTGGCCGCTGTATGAATCCCGCCTGAAGGGAAAGCTGCACGTAATCAGCAAGCGATATACGCAGCGAATTGAGCGGCATAACCTGAATCTGAGGCAGCACCTGGCACGGCTGGGACGGAAGTCGCTGTCGTTCTCAAAATCGGTGGAGCTGCATGACAAAGTCATCGGGCATTATCTGAACATAAAACACTATCAATAAGTTGGAGTCATTACCAGAGTTAAAATGTCACTTTGATAATGACGTGGTTATCATTAAAACAATGCCTGTAGATAAAGTGTTGCTATACCGCCCAGACTTAAACACGGTCCAAAAGGCAGTGTGGTTGATCCTCTTTTTGTAATAACGGCATATATCAGGCCGCAGCATGAGGCGATTAAAGCAACATTGGGCAGTGATAATGCCCCCACCCAGCCACCTAACGCAGCGAAGAGTAATACATCGCCCATGCCTAATGCTTCTTTACGCAGAACTATTCCGGCTATCCAGCGCAGGGAGTAAAAAGTGATAAATCCCACCAGTACGCCGGTAACTGCGTCTTGTAGCGTTAACGGACTCTGTTGCGCCCATGCTGCAATCAGCCCGGTCCACAATACGCCCTGAGTAAAAACATCGGGCAGCCATTGGTTGTCGAGGTCAATGACGCTCGCGGCAATCAGCCAGGCGGATAATATCATCACCGCCAGCCCCCATCCACTTTCTGGCCACACCAGACTCGCCAGCAAAAAAGCGAGTGCTGTCAATAACTCAACCAGCGGATAACGCTTGCTGATTTTCGCCTGACAGTCGCGGCAGCGCCCTTTGAGCATCAACCATGAGAGCAGCGGAATATTGTCACGAACGCGGATGGTCTGCTGGCAATGCGGACAGTGCGAACGCGGTAGCGCAAGGCTTATTTTTGACTGCGCACTCGGCATTTCACCATGAAACTCCGCCATTTGTTGGCGCAGCATGATGGGGTAACGCCAAATCACCACATTCAAAAAACTGCCGATGATCAATCCTCCGACGGTTGCCAGTATGGGCATCGCCGCAGGGTATTGCTGAAAAACATCAAAAAGCATGGTTAAAGGTTATTTGTTGTAACTTGCCGGATGCGGGCCTGCGGGTGTATGCCATACGGCTTTCCTTCAGGCCCGATGCGCCTTATTTCATGCCGGATGCGGCGCGAGCGCCTTATCCGGCATACAGGCTTACTCAGCTGACATCTTATGCTCGGTAACCTGATTAATGGTTTCCGGCCCTTGCTGCGGTTTCGGCAGATTAAGCGCCGCCAGTGTCTCGTAAGCCGACTGGCTCACACCGCCCTCGAAGTTCATCTCGCTCGCTCCCGGCAACTGGTAAGCATTCGCGCCCGGATTCCATTTCTTAAAGAACTCCGAAAGATCCGTCTGGGCGACCCAGGATGCACACAGCATCAGCTTGTCGGCAGCGTTACCGTTGGATTCGGCACAGTAATTTCTTTCGCCAAACTTGGTTTTGCCAACCTCATCGCCGCGTGCTTTACGGTGCATCAACTGGAACAGGTTCCAGCCTTTCATCCCTTCACGATCGCTGTAGAACTTAGGCAGGTCACCTTCTGGATACCACTGTTTGATATCAAAGTTTTTCTCTGCCCACTCTTTCAGCTGTGCGTACATCAGCAGACGGTCACCCGCACCGCCGCGCGCCCATGCCTGACCGTTGCTCTCCTCCAGATATTCCGGCGCGACGGTAATGTCGTCAGCGACACGGTTCATCTTGCCGAGATAGCGATCCTGCATGTACAGCGCCAGCACGTTGTTCGCTACTTCAGTTGCGCCAGGAACAGTCAGCGGCGTTTCGGCGGCGTTGTGACCAACTTCGTGCCAGATCAGCCAGTCGTTCAGCGGCGTCGTCGGCAGCGTGGTGCTGTTCGTCGAGAAGCTGCTGTTCATTACCGGATAACCAGAGTGCGCATCACCGATGGAGATCTGCACATCGTTGGTGAAACGATGCTTGTGGCCCGTCAAGTTTTTATAGGTAAACATCCGGTGCTTACCGTCTTCATCATTACGACCGTAGAAGTCATTCATCGAGCTGGCAAAGGTATCCAGATCTTTAGCGAATTCTGCTACGCCACCAGTGAAATTGCTGGCCTCAAGGTTCTTCTTCGGCGTGGTGTAGACGAAAGCGTCTGACTCCAGCTCGCCCAACGGCGCAGGGGAGTTCAGAGCGTTTTTCCATGCGCCATCTTTATAGAACGGCGCTTTCACCACACCAGTAAAGGTGAATTCGGCTGACTCATTCTGTGGGCTGTTGCCCTTGATATAAATCAGACCACCGTAAGGAACCGTAAACTTCACCTCACCATTGGCTTTCAGCTCATAGGTTTTCGTCACTTTTGGCGGACGGTTCAGAGCGACTTCATGCTTCTCACGTCCGGTAAGGTCGTCGGCCAGCGCCACGGTGACAGTCACAGGAACTGATGCAGAAGACTCAATGGTGACCTCTTTCTGAGCCGGAGCCCACAGGCCAGTAGACTGCATGTTACCCGCAAACCATTTGGTCGGATTCGAGTACAGGCTGATGGTTTCAGTAACCTTCTCACCTTCTGCCGATACCGCTCCCGGATACTTCTCGACATCAACTTTGATGTTCAGATCCCACCAGGAACGACCCAGCATCAGGCGCGTCAGCGGTTTTTCCATATAGTTGAGCGGATAGCTCGGGTTCATCATGCCCGCTTTATTAACGCTCTTCTCGCCGTAGATCATGTTGTTATCGACCAGCGATTTTTTCAGCTCATCAGAACACTGCGTGCCGCCAGTATAGGCATCGTTGGCGTAGCAGTTCAGGAACTCGGTGAACGTTTTAAAGCCCAGCTCGTCATCCTTGTCGTTTTCATAGCGATATTCAATTTTATTCCACAGCCAGACCGACATGTTCTGGTACAGACGTTCCAGATCGACGCTGCTCAGACGCTCACCTTTGCGACCATTGGTCCGGAAGTAGAGCTCATGCTGATACAGACGCTGAATGTTGGTGCCTAAATCCGCAGCCTGCACCATCGCTTTTGCCGTGTCGGCGTTAAGGCTTAGTTGCGTATACTGTGGAACATACATGCCACCAGTAACCGGAACCCCCGTGCCAGGACGATATTCCAGACAGTTGACCTCGTAGTGGTAAGTTGGGTCCTTACACTCCTTTAATCCAGGAAACTTCTCAAAGATTTTTGCCTTCGCAGCCTTCAGAGAATCCTCTGTTTTATGATCGGCCTCATCAATAAAGGCATAACGCGTTTCCTGTTTGCCATCTACATCTTCCAGCCAGCTGGCAACTTCCAGCTTCGGTTTGTCATCAGGTTTGTTTTCTACCTGATATTTCCACTTAACTTCCCCTGTCTTACTATCGATGGTGTACGGCAGCGCACCATCTACGGCAGGATAACGTTCATAGACCCAAATGCCCGTTGCGCGCTGCTGACGAACGCGGTTCGGATACCCTTGCGGATCGTTATTTACTACCGACTTGTTCAGTGCCATCGACAGACCTGCGGCATCAAGCAGACGTACAAAGCCAGACGCGCTCTCTTCCTTAAGATTGCTCATCACGTTTTCCATGATCAGCACCGATCCACCTTTGTTCAGATAGGCGATCAGATCGGTCACATCCTGCTGAGTCAGCTTCGGTTTGCTGGTATCTGCTCGCAGCGGGATTGCATAAGGATCGTTACCAACCTGAGTCACATACTCAAAGCCGTTGAGGATCAGCAGCGGCATTTCCTGCGGGTCGAGATCACCATAGCTACTTAAATGCTCAACAGAGATACCCGCAAAATCCGGATGAAAGCCGAACTCAGCGCTGTTTCCTGTAACCTGACCATGACGTTTGAAATAGACAGTATCCAGGTTGGTGCCTACGGTCATGCTGGCTTTCGCGTCCGGCGTCCATTTATCGTCGGACAGATAGCGCAACACGTTCTGCATAAAGTGCTTCATATCATTAGAATCACTGTTACGCGTACACTGACCGTTTTTATCAACACCGCCTTCCCAGCTGTAACCGTTCGGACAACGCAAAATGCTGTTGTAGTGCGGGTTACCGATAACCATCAGTTTGCCCTCACCGACTTGCCCCAGCGAAATAAACGGCAGGTTAAAGGTGGCGGTATCGCGCGTAACGTTTTCCGGCTCAACGAGAGAAGGCGCTTCCGTAATGTACGCCAGCTCGTTTTTATCCCAGGCGCGTTTTTCGCCAAACGCCAGCCAGTAGTTTTTATCATTACGCGCCATCAGAATCGGGAAGGCCGCGTTGGAGATATTCACCACTGCCTGACCGCGCGCATTACCGGTACTGCCATAGAAGTTGGTAGAGTCATGGAAGACGTGGAATTTCGTCACTGATTTGTAATCTTTATCCACACCCCACAGCTTGTTGATAACGCCCTGAATCTGACCTTCGTTAACATTGCGTGCTGTCAACGAGAACCAACGCTGAGAGTTGCAGCCCCCAAGGGAGTCACAAATCGCCGTATCAATCTCTTTAGCCTGCCCGGATTCAAACTGCTCAAGAAATTCGTTTGTCCGCTCAAAGGTTTGATCGCCTTCGCTCAACGCCTCGCCATTGGATAACGAGAGATTGATAATCTCGTTGATTACGTTGGGATACTCGGCAAAGACCTTGCGCACTACGTCCGGCACTTCACGCTCATCATTTTTTCCGGCCTGGGAGTAACGATGAATAAGCTGATCAATATTCGCGCCGCGAACTTCGTCACCCAGTTCAGTCAACGCAATGGTCGACTTATTGCCGCGCACTGAGCCCAGTTCAAAGGTGTCGATACCAAAGGAGATGGTTTCGCCCCAGCTGAAGTTGAATTTGCCGTTTTCGCCAGTTACGCCACGGCCTGAGCTGGTGTAGTAATTTACGCCAACCACACCATTGCCCATGCTATCTACCAGTCGGCCTTCGGAGAGAATGATTTCAGTGGGTTGATACTGATAAAACTGTTCCGCGTTAGCCGACACGAAGGAAGCGTTCAGATCCGGTTTTGTTCCCGGCGTGGTGACGGGCACAACCGGTGAAGTATGAGTGGATGGCGCTTTATCGGTCGCGGCATTGTTTTCCACCTCTTCATTGACCAGCTTTTTGAACTCTTCCGGTGCCAGATCGATTTGCTTATACAGCGAGTCGAAACGTTTACTCTCGATCACTGAGGAGAACGTCAGGCAAACCTGTTCTGTATTCGCCGGACAGCTGTTACTGGACGTTACCAGCGAAACCGCATTGCTTTTCTTGTCATCGGAAGCTGCCAGTTCTTGCGCGTCCTCAAGACTAAACGACACTTTTTCAACCGCACGCAGGCTACGCGCAGCTTCTGACTGGGTGTCGAAGGTAGCAATTGTCGTGTTGTTCCCTGCCACACAGGTGACTTTGTCGCCTGGCGTAAAGGTAAAGCCATCGCTGGATTCACCATTACAAGTAGCACCAGTTATCCGCTGGCTTCCGCCCAGGGTCAGATAACCCGTTTTCGTAGGAACAGGTTCTGGCTCCGGTTCTGGTGTTGGCTCAGGATCAGGTGTCGGTTCCGGCGTAGGTTCTGGGTCCGGCGTTGGCTCAGGCGTCGGCTCCGGGTTTGGTGTTGGATCAGGTTTCACTTCCGGCAAAGACCCTGTTCCAGAATCTACAGGCGGCGTATCGGAGGAAGATCCGGAGCCACCGCCATCACAACCGGCTAACAGGGTTGCACTCAAAATAGCCGCTAAAAGCGATTTCTTATATTTAAATTTCTTATTCATTAATAACGCAAGTGACAAAACAAAGTTAAAAGATTCGTAACCGGGGAAATAGTTTTATGCTTTATCTTCTTTAATAACTTCCTCCATTCTTAAGAAAACGGCATCATTGATAGAAAAACAGGTGAAATTTATAAGAATAACCCCTATTCGATGTCTGGATGGTTATTTTTACGAAATTTCAATAAACAAAAAATTAACAACCTTTCACAACGTAACTATATAAATTTGTTGGTAGTTTTAACGATTAAGATTGCAAAAGCAACAGATAGAACGGTGTTTGCTCATCAAGCGAACATAATTAATACTGACTTGTTTTGCGTGATAAATAATAGATGTTCTCACGCTCTTAATTATTTAGCATGTTATCTGAACGCGAAACATTATTGCCACATGGATAATAAAGCGGGAAATAATTTTCCATTAATAAGACAGAGTAATGTAAACGAAGCCGGATGATATTAACGATCATCCGGCATTATTGACTTACGAAACTAACATCCCGGTAAACACATACGCCTGCAGCAGGGTGATAATGCCGATAACGCTGGCAAAAATCAGACTGTGCTTCACGGTGTAGCGGAACAGTTCAGATTCTCGGCCCACCATGCCCGTCGCGGCGCAGGCCACGGCGATAGATTGCGGGGAGATCATCTTGCCAGTTACGCCGCCGCTGGTATTTGCTGCCACCAGCAGGGTGTCAGAGACGTTGATTTGCTGCGCCGTGGTCGATTGCAGTGAACCAAACAGGGCGTTAGAGGAGGTGTCCGAGCCGGTAAGGAATACGCCCAGCCAGCCGAGAAACGGTGAGAAAAACGGGAACATTACGCCTGTACCTGCCAGTACCAGCGCCAGCGTGGTGGACATGCCGGAATAGTTGGTGACGAAGGCGAACGCCAGCACCATGCCAATCGACAATATCGGCCACTTCAGACTAATTAGCGTTTCGGCAAAGACGCCAATCCCTTTCTTGATGCCCACGCCGAGGATGAAGATAGAGATAATCGCCGCAATAAAAATAGCGGTGCCGCCAGCTGAGAGAGGGTCGAATTTAAACACCGCATCCATTGGCGTTGGTTGGGCGACAATGGGTGCCGCTTTCAACACTTGTTGATGCAAATGAGGGATCTGGAAATTAATCACCAGTGAATAAAACGCGCCGCCCGGAGCAAATAACGCTTTAAACGGCTTCATGGTCCAGATGGTGACCAGCACCGTTAAGATTAAAAACGGTGACCACGCACGAATGATTTGCCCCAGACTATATTCTGAAGGCACGGGACCGCCAGAAGATGGTTTATTCACCACCATCGCTCCTGCGGATTGTCCCATGCTGATTGCCGTTTCGGTATTTTTCGGCCGCCAGACTTTAAGGAATAAAGCGAGTGAGACGATACTCACCAGCGCCGAAGTAATATCCGGCAGTTCCGGACCAATATAGTTAGAGGTAAAGAACTGCGTGACAGCGAAGCTTCCCCCAGCAACCAGCGCCGCTGGCCACGTCTCTTTCACCCCTTTCCAGCCGTCCATCATTGCTACCAGCCAGAACGGTACAAGAACCGACAGGAACGGTAACTGACGTCCCGCCATTGCGCCAATGTGGAACGGATCGATTCCCGTTACCTGACCGGCGACCAGAATCGGCACGCCCAACGCACCAAACGCCACCGGCGCAGTATTGGCAATCAGACACAGCCCCGCCGCGTATAACGGTTTGAAGCCCAGGCCCACCAGCAGCGCACCGGTAATCGCCACCGGCGCACCAAAGCCAGCCGCCCCTTCCAGCAGCGCGCCAAAGGAGAAACCAATCAGTAACACCTGCAAACGCTGATCGTCAGTGATGGACATAACCGAGCTGCGGATAATATCGAACTGACCGCTGGCAACGGTTAATTTATAGAGGAACACCGCCGCAACAATAATCCACGCAATAGGCCATAATCCATAAATAAAGCCATAGCCCGCAGCAGCAAATGCCATATCAATCGGCATTTTAAAGGCGAATATTGCAATCAGGATAGATAATATAAGGGTTATTGCTCCAGCGACATGTCCTTTCAGACGTAATACCGCGAGTGCAACGAAGAAGAATATTATCGGGATCAGGGCGACCAGAGCGGATAGCCCCAGTCCTCCCATCGGCATATACATTTGGGTCCAGGTAACCATATTGCTCAGTCTCTTATTATCTTTATATGCTTGATATACTTAAGGTTGTAATAAGCAAAAGAGGACTGAACTGTAAAATATAGGCGTTATACTTTACAGCAACAGTACGCTGCTAACGCAATTGCTACCTCTGGCATAACAAGTATATCGGGTAAGGGTTTCTGTTCCGCACACGCAGGCGCAGAATATCGTTAAGATGTCCATATTGTTGTTTTAGGCCCGCTAGTAATGCGCTACGGGTATTTAATATTGTTAAACCCTGATAATCGCTCCGGTTATTTCCGGGATAAATGTACTACCGCAGTTACTATCATAGCCCCGACAATAAAACTTGCCGGGGCTTTTTTGACGCTATTAATGACTTTCTTTTTCGCGTAAACGCCAGGCGTGTAATAACGGTTCGGTATAGCCGTTTGGCTGTTTCACGCCGAGGAAGATTAAATCGCTGGCAGCTTTAAAAGCACACGAGTTAGCGAAATTCCCCGCCATCGGACGATAAGCCGGATCGCCAGCGTTTTGCTGATCAACCACTTTCGCCATATTCTCCAGCGACGCCTGCACCTGTTCTTTGGTCAGAATACCGTGACGTAACCAGTTGGCGATATGCTGGCTGGAGATGCGCAGCGTTGCGCGGTCTTCCATCAACGCCACGTTGTGAATATCCGGCACTTTTGAACAACCAATCCCCTGCTCCACCCAACGCACCACGTACCCCAGAATTCCCTGCACGTTGTTATCCAGCTCTTGTTGGATCTCTTGCGCCGACCAGTTAGCGTTTTCAGCAACCGGAATAGTCAGCAGATCGTCCAGCAGCGGTTCAAATTCAGCATTGAACTCGGTCTGGGCAATGTTAGCTTGCACGCTCTGTACGTTGGTTTGGTGGTAGTGCAGCGCATGGAGCGTAGCAGCGGTTGGTGACGGAACCCAGGCCGTGTTCGCCCCGGCACGCAGTTGGTCGCCCTTCTGGCTGTACATGTCTGCCATCAGGTCCGGCATTGCCCACATGCCTTTACCAATTTGCGCTTTACCGCGCAGCCCACAGAACAGACCGGAAAGCACGTTATTACGCTCGTAGGCTTTGATCCAAGGCGTCGATTTCATCTGATTTTTACGCAGCATCGGGCCAGCTTCCATCACCGAATGCATTTCATCGCCGGTACGGTCGAGGAAACCGGTATTGATGAACGCCACGCGGTTGCGCGCCTGAGCGATACAGCTACGCAAGTTCAGCGAGGTCCGACGTTCTTCATCCATAATGCCCATTTTCAGGGTATTCGGTGCCATACCGAGCATTGTCTCAATGCGGGTAAACAGTTTGTTGGCGAACGCCACTTCCTGCGGACCGTGCATTTTCGGTTTCACAATATAGACGCTGCCAGTGCGCGAGTTTTTCTGCACTTTTAAATCATAGAGGGCAATCGCGCCAGTCATGACGCCATCAAGAATGCCTTCCGGGATTTCATTGCCTTCGCTGTCCCAAATCACAGGAATAGTCATCAAATGACCCACGTTGCGGATAAACAGCAGCGAGCGTCCGTGCAGAGAAATTTCAGAGCCATCGGCGGCGGTGTAATGACGATCGTCATTCAGTTTACGCACGATTTGTCGACCGTTCTTCTCCATTTTCTCTTGCAGAGTCCCCTGCATCAGGCCCAGCAGGTTGCGGTACAGCAGGATTTTATCTTCCGCATCAACCGCCGCGACCGAATCTTCGCAGTCGAGAATAGTACTGATGGCCGCTTCGACGATAACATCGTTGATATGCGCCGGATCGTCTTTGCCAATCCGCCCGTTGGCATCGATTTGCAGCTCAATATGCAGGCCGTTATTTTTCAGCAAAATGCAGGACGGCGCAGCGGCATTGCCACGGTAACCGACAAACTGCGCCGGGGTGCGTAACGTGGTTTCTTTACCATTTTTCAACTGGATGCGTAATTGTTTATCAACCACCTTAAACGCCACCACATCCTGATAGCTGCCGTTTTCCAGCGGTAGTGATTCATCGAGGAAACGCCGAACCCAGGCGATAACCTGCTCACCGCGCTGCGGATCGTAGCCGCTGACCATCGCCCCTTCCTGCGGGATGATGTCGCTGCCGTATAACGCATCGTACAGTGAGCCCCAGCGAGCGTTCGCCGCGTTCAGCGCGTAGCGGGCGTTCATTGCCGGAACCACCAGCTGTGGCCCCGCCTGGCTGGTGATTTCGCTGTCAATGCCCGTGGTTTCCACCGTCACGCGCTCCGGTTGTGGCACCAGGTAGCCCAGTTCACGCAGGAAAGATTTATAGGCCGCTTTATCTTTTACCGGCCCCGGATTGCTGCGATGCCACTCATCAAGCACCGCCTGAATGCGATCGCGCTCTGCCAGCAACTGACGATTCTCTGGCGCCAGATCGTGAACGATCTCATCAACATTGTGCCAGAACGCGGCAGCATCCAGTTCCACGCCAGGCAAAACTTCTTCATCCACAAAACGTTTAAAATTGGCGTCAATGCGTAAACGGCCCTGGGTTATGGTTTGACTCATTGTTTCTCTCCTCGTTTTCGCTTATTTCGCCAACACCGCTGCTGCCGCTTTCGCGACCTGCGCATCCTGTGCTCCGGTTAAACCAGAAACGCCCACGGTACCAATAATTTGCCCATCAACAACAACCGGTACGCCACCTTCCAGCGACGTCAGTAACGGCGCAGTCACGAACGCGGTACGTCCGTTGTTCACCATCTCTTCATAGCCCTTAGTTTCACGACGCCCCAGCGCGGCGGTACGCGCTTTCTCCTGGGAGATGTAAGCCGCAATCGGCGCGCAATCGTCCATGCGACTTAACGCCAGCAGATGACCGCCGTCATCGGCAACAGCAATGGAAACAGACCAGTTATTTTTCTGCGCCTCTTCCTGACCTGCGGCAATAATTGCACTCGCCATTTGCTGGCTAAGAATGACTTTAGTTTTCATTTTGTTATTCCTTTTCAAGGGCTTGTTCTACAATTTCAATCCAGTGACGCACAGAGGTACGACCGGCGCTCGCCAGATGCGTCTGGCAACCAATGTTGGCGGTGACGATCATTTCCGGTTTGCCGCTTTCCAGCGCATTCATTTTGTTATCCCGCAGCTGGCGTGCCAGATCGGGATGCGTTAACGCATATGTTCCCGCTGAACCGCAGCACAGATGGCTGTCGGGAACGTCCGTTAAGGTAAATCCAAGACGAAGCAACACTTTTTCCACTTCGCCGTTCAGCTTTTGCGCATGTTGTAGGGTACACGGGCAGTGGAAGGCCAGTTTTTTATCGCCGCGAACTGCCAGTTTTTCCAGCGGTTCCTCGCGCAGAAGCTCGACTAAATCGACCGCCAGTTCACTGACTTGACGCGCTTTATCGGCATATAACGCATCGTTTTTCAGCATCTGCCCGTACTCTTTGACAAACGCACCGCAGCCGCTGGCGGTTTGCAAAATTGCCTCGGCACCTGCTTCAATCGCGGGCCACCAGGCATCAATATTATTGCGCGCCCGTGCCAGCCCTTTCTCCTGCGCATTAAGATGATAGTCCACCGCGCCACAACAGCCTGCTTCGTTAGCTGACATGACGCTGATCCCCAGACGATCCAGCACTCGCGCAGTTGCCGCGTTGGTGTTGGGCGAAAGCGTAGGCTGGGCGCAGCCTTCCAGCATTAAAACCCGACGCTTATGGCGCAGCGGCGGACGCGGTTTAGCTTTCACCGTTTCAGCAGGCAGTTTTGCTCTGACCTGTTCCGGTAAAAACGGTCGCAGCACCAGCCCTACCTGCGTCAGCACACGGAAGACCGCCGGACGCGGCACTACCTGGCGCAATCCTTCGCGCAGTATTCGCTCCGGCAGTGGGCGTTTCACTTTCTGCTCGACAATATCACGCCCGATATCCAGCAAATTGTGATAGCGCACACCAGAAGGACAGGTGGTTTCACAATTACGGCAAGTGAGGCAGCGATCGAGATGCTCCTGTGTTTTAAGCGTGACTTCGTTGCCTTCCAGCACCTGTTTAATCAGATAGATGCGCCCGCGCGGCCCGTCCAGTTCATCGCCCAGAAGCTGATAGGTTGGGCAGGTTGCGGTACAAAATCCGCAGTGAACACAGGCGCGCAGGATGCTGTCGGCTTCCAGCGCGCGCGCGTTCTGCCGCATCTCTTCAGTTAATTGGGTTTGCATAGCCTGCTCCTCAAAGTTCCGCGTACATGCGACCGGGGTTAAACACGCCGCAAGGGTCGAGCTGCTGTTTAAGCTGCTGGTGATAGCGGAATAAAGGAGCCGATAGCGGGGCAAAGCCACCATCTCCGGCACTAAAGCGGGTCGCATAACCGCCAGCGTTGCGGGCGATGCGATGGATTTGATTGTCCTCGGCTGTCGATTTCAGCCAGCGTAACGCCCCGCCCCAGTCGATCAGTTGCTCGCCGGGTAAATCCATCATCGGCGCATCACTGGGTAATGAAATGCGCCATAAGGTACCTGGTAACGAGAAGAACGGCAGTTGTTGTTCACGCAATTGCTGCCAGAACTGACCCGCAACCTCTTCGCCACCCAGCAGTTCACGCGCTGCTTTTACCGATCCTTCGCCGCCCTCAAGGCGGATCCACAACGCATTGTCGAAGTAACATAAGCCACTAATGGGTAATGGCTGGAGTTGCCACTCGGCGATTTCACTCATGGCTTCTTGCAGGCTGATTTCCCGACGCAGGCTCAGGGAGGCGCGCGGTCGCGGTAACACTTTCATTGAGATTTCAGTGAGCACGCCAAGACAACCGTAGCTTCCGACCATTAACCGTGAGAGATCGTATCCGGCAACGTTTTTCATCACTTCGCCACCAAAACGCAGATGTTTTCCAGTGCCGGTAATGATGCGCGTGCCGAGGACAAAATCGCGGACCGAACCGCTCCACGGGCGACGCGGCCCCGCCAGCCCGCAGGCGACCATCCCGCCCCAGGTGGCTTCTTCACCATAATGTGGCGGCTCGCAGGGGAGCATTTGCCCGGCGCTCTCCAGCGCCGCTTCAATCGCCACCAGCGGCGTTCCGGCACGAGCGGTTATCACCAGCTCGGTCGGGTCGTAATTAACAATGCCGCGATGACAACGCACATCCAGCGTTTGCCCGGTGACAGGACGACCTAAAAAGGCTTTGCTATTGCTGCCCTGAATCACCAGCGGCGTTTTATCGCTAATCGCCTGATTCACCTGCTCCAACAGCGCCTGGCTGTAATCACACTCGCGTAGCATCAGAAACGCTCCAGTTCAGGGAAAGGTAAATGACCGTGATGCACATGCATGGCACCAAATTCAGCACAGCGGTGTAGCGTGGGAATGTTTTTTCCTGGGTTCAGCAAACCATCGGGGTCAAACGCCGCCTTGACCGCATGGAAGGTCGTGATTTCATCGCTGTTGAACTGGGCGCACATTTGATTGATTTTTTCGCGCCCGATGCCATGTTCCCCACTGATGCTGCCGCCAACTTCAACGCAGAGTTCGAGGATCTTCCCGCCCAGTTCTTCCGCGCGGGCAAATTCACCGGGTTCGTTGGCATCGAAAAGGATTAACGGGTGCATGTTGCCGTCTCCGGCATGAAAGACGTTGGCAACGCGTAAATCATATTGCTGCGATAAACGGGCAATGCCTTCCAGTACGCCAGGCAGGGCGCGGCGCGGGATGGTGCCATCCATGCAGTAGTAATCCGGGGAAATGCGCCCCACTGCCGGGAAGGCATTCTTGCGGCCGGCCCAGAAACGTACGCGCTCTGCTTCGTCCTGTGCCAGACGGACGTCAGTCGCGCCCGCTTTCAACAAGATGTCGTTAACTCGCTCGCAGTCTTCCTGTACGTCAGACTCCACGCCGTCCAGCTCGCACAATAAAATCGCTTCGGCATCGACGGGATAACCGGCATGTATAAAATCTTCTGCCGCGCGGATCGACAGGTTATCCATCATCTCCAGCCCGCCGGGGATAATGCCATTGGCGATGATGTCACCAACCGCAAGTCCGGCTTTTTCTACCGAGTCAAAGCTGGCTAACAGCACCCGCGCCACGGGCGGCTTCGGCAGCAGTTTTACCGTCACTTCGGTGGTCACGCCGAGCATACCTTCCGATCCGGTAAACAGCGCCAGCAGGTCAAAACCAGGCGAATCCAGCGCGTCCGATCCCAGCGTCAGCGCCTCGCCGTCCAGCGTTTGCACTTCAATTTTCAGCAGGTTATGTACGGTTAGACCATATTTCAGGCAGTGAACGCCACCGGCATTTTCCGCCACATTGCCGCCAATCGAACAGGCGATTTGTGAGGACGGATCCGGCGCGTAATAGAGATTATGCGGCGCAACGGCCTGGGAGATCGCCAGGTTACGCACGCCCGGCTGCACGCGCGCACGGCGACCAACGGGGTTAATGTCGAGGATCTCTTTAAAGCGCGCCATCACCAACAACACACCTTTTTCCAGCGGCAGCGCGCCACCAGAAAGCCCGGTGCCTGCACCACGGGTCACCACCGGTACACGCAGGCGGTGGCAGACAGCCAGAATCGCCGTCACCTGTTCCATCTGCTTAGGCAGAACAACCAGTAATGGACGCGTGCGATACGCGCTCAACCCGTCACACTCGTAAGGAATGATCTCCTCATCGGTATGCAGGATCTCCAGTCCAGGGACATGCTCACGCAGTGCCATCAGTACCGATGTGCGGTCGACATCGGGTAAAGCGCCATCAAGACGCTC
>ULXB01037017.1_pt1 | contig 14728 bp, 10 predicted proteins | sample 1960901 | NCBI WGS metagenome assembly ULXB01 (sample SAMEA4835828, study PRJEB28245) | human gut metagenome | biome: gut microbiome; material: fecal sample | place: Denmark | collected 2008
GAAGAATCCGACTCCGGGCGCGAAGAGTAAAAGACCTTGCACCATAACGCAGAATTTAGCCCGCTAAAGTGCGGTGCGGAAGAATTTTACAAAATTCAGCGTGCTGTTATGGTTATCCTGCTGACTTTTATTTAGATGTTGCCAAAACGGCGTTTTTTGGTTGACAGAAATTGAAAATTACGATATTATAACATAGTTATTGGTGACATTTGTTTGCGGTGAGGGAACACCGCAAATGCGGAAAGGCTTAAGCCTTTCTTATTTAACACTCCTTTTGGTAGTGTTAAAATTGCCGCCATTACCAAAATGATTTGGGAGGTTATACAAACATGAAAAACACCAAGCAAGTGCTTGCACTGGCCATGGCTGTTGCAATGGCTGCGGGCCTGCTGGCTGGCTGCGGTTCTTCCGCTTCCAGCAGCGCTGAGTCTGTTGCTACCAGCGAAGCTGCTGCTACCGATACCGGCAGCAGCGATGGCACCCTGGTTCTGGCAGATACCGGCTTTGAGGGCAAGTTCAGCCCGTTCTTCGCCGCTTCTTCCGCTGACCAGCACGTTATCGACCTGACCAACATTGCCCTGCTGGGCGCTGACCGTAAGGGCGAAATGATCCTGAAGGGCATCGAGGGTGAGACCCGCGAGTACAACGGCACCGATTACACCTACTATGGCCCCGCTGACTGCGAAGTGACCGAGAATGCTGACGGCACCGTTACCTATGCCATCAACATGCGCGATGACCTGGTCTTCGCTGACGGCACCCCCATCACCATTGATGACGTCATCTTCAACCTGTATGTTTACATGGACCCGACCTATGACGGTTCCGCCACCCTGTACTCCATGCCCATTGCCGGCCTGGATGATTACCGCAGCAGCATGACCACCCTGTCCAAGCTGATTGCTGAGGCAGGTGAGGACAACACTGATAACAGCCTGTTCACCGCTGAGCAGCAGAAGGCTTTCTGGGATGCTGTTAACGAAGGTGGCGTTGCTTTTGCACAGGAAATCATCGACGCCTGCGTATCTAACGGCTACGCTGAAGAGGGCGACGTTGCCGCTGCTGCTTCCGCCTGGGGCTTTGACGGCCTGGCCGCTGACGCTACCGCTAAGGATTTCTTCCTGGCTATCGCAGAAAAATATGACTGGAACTTTGCTTCCATGGAAGCTGAGACCGCAGGCTCTGCTCTGTCTGACCTGATTCCGGCTGATGTTTATGCTTACTCCACCACCGGTGTTGCCACCGGCGCTGACGTTGACACCGTTTCCGGCATTGTCAAGACCGGCGATTACAGCATGACCATCACCACCACCGAGCTGTCCAACTCCATGATCTACCAGCTGCAGCTGCCTATCGCCTCCCTGGATTACTATGGCGACCGCAGCCTGTATGATTACGACAACCACTCCTACGGCTTCAAGAAGGGCGACCTGAGCAAGGTTCGTTCCGTCACCAGCACCCCCCTGGGCGCCGGCGCTTACACCTTCAATAAGTACAGCGATGGCGTCATCTACCTGGATGCCAACCCCAGCTACTATCAGGGCGAGCCCGCTGCCAAGCACGTCAACATGAAGGAAACCCAGGAAGCCGATAAGATCACCGGTGTTCAGGCCGGCACCATCGACATCTCCGATCCTTCTTACTCTCTGGAAGCTGCCAACCAGATCGCTACCATCAATGGTGGTAATTCTGACCTCGATGGCTCTGTCATCACCACCCGTCTGATGGACTTCCGCGGCTATGGCTACATTGCCCTGAGCGCCAACAACGTTAAGGTCGGCGATGATCCCGCTTCTGAGGAATCCAAGAACCTGCGCAAGGCTATCATGACCGTGATTGCCGCTTACCGTGATGAGGGCATCAACTCTTACTACGGCGATACCGCAAGCGTTATCAACTACCCCATCTCCAACACCTCCTGGGCAGCACCCTCCGTTACCGACGACGGCTACAAGATCGCTTACTCTACCGACGTTGACGGCAACGAGATCTACACCAGCGATATGAGCGGCGACACCAAGTATGCTGCTGCTCTGCAGGCCGCCCTCGGCTACTTCGAAGCAGCCGGCTACACCGTTGAAAACGGCCAGGTCACCGCAGCTCCGGCTGGCGCCAAGATGGAATACACCGTCAACATCGGCGCTTCCGGCAACGGCGACCACCCCTCTTTCCAGGTTCTGACCAATGCAGCCGCTGCCCTCAAGACCATCGGCTTCACCCTGACCGTCAACGACCTGGCAAACGCTTCTGACCTGTACAGCTCTTATCAGTCCGGCGTTGCCGAAGGCTGGGTTGCTGCATGGCAGTCCACCAACGACCCCGATATGTACCAGCTGTACGACAGCAAGGGTTCCACCAACTACTACCAGATCAATGATGCTGACCTGGACGAGCTGATCGAGACTGCCCGCCAGACCACCGATCAGGATGCCCGTAAGGCCATGTACAAGGAAGCTATGGAGATCATCCTGGATTGGGGCGTTGAACTGCCGGTTTACCAGCGCAGCGAATCCGCCATCTTCTCCAGCGAGCGTATCGACACCGCTACCATCCCCAACGATCTGACCCCGTACTGGACTTACCAGTCTGAAATCCATACGATCGCTCTGAAGTAATTTCAGCGCAGCCTGTTGTTGAATTTATGGTGAGCAGCCGCTCTTGGTGCCGCACTGGTTCTGGGAGCGGTTGCTTGCTGTTAGTACAAACGGCGGCAGCATTTGCAGCCCAAATGTGGCCGTCCCATTCCCCCGGACAGTTCCCTCTGTCCGAGGGAGGGGGATGCCCATATTCGGTATCAAAGTAATGAGGTGTATCTGAAAACAAAGAAAATGACGGATGTTTCGCAAACATGAGGCGAATTTAAGGCAAAAAGCTGCAGGAATCCTTTGTGGATTCCAAGGCTTTTTAACGCAAAATTCAGTCGTGTTTGTAGAAACAGACTAAGGCAACACCGCACAATTCCCGCCTGACGGCTTAAGCACCGCTCCGGCGGCTGCGGCACGGCATCTGCGTTGCCAAAATGCTCGATAAGACATCCAGTATTATCTGCGCTTTTGGCTTAGCATCTGCCGCACCTCGCTCGCCGTATCGGCACTTAGAATTATGCGGTATTGCCCTAAATTTTCGACTTTTTAGGTACACCATAGGCGAAGCTACAAGGCCCCGGCTCATGTGTATTTTGGAGCCATGCGGCGCAGCCATTAAAAACGCGGCCTCCCTGCCCGCGAAGGAAGGAACGATTTTTCAAGTGCGAAACTACGTCATCAAGCGTATCCTGCTTTCTTTTGTGATCCTGTTTTGCGTTACATTCATCATCTATGTGATGATGCGCAGCCTGCCCAGCTCTTTTGCCGAGAACATGGCCATGCAGCTGTCCCAGGCACCGGGCGCAAAACCGTATCAGGAATGGCTGGATCAGCTCAACGCAGCCTATGGTCTGGATAAGGGCATCCTGCCCGGTTTCATGACCTGGCTGTCCAGCGCAGTGCACGGTCAGTTCGGTGACAGCTGGAAGTGGAACGTCCCTGTTGTTCAAAAATTCCAGGAAGTTATTGGTCTGTCTGTTGTCATGGGCGGCATCTCCTTTGTGTTGTCCATGATCATCGCTGTGCCCCTGGGCATCCTGGCTGCTACCAAACAGTATTCCCGTACCGATTACGTCATCACCGCTGTGGCTCTGGTGGGCATCTCTCTGCCCAGCTTCTTCTTTGCCACGCTGCTCAAGCTGCTGTTCTCTGTCAAGCTTGGCTGGTTTGACCTGTACGGCCTGGTCGGGCGTGATTATGCCCAGCTCAGCTCGTGGGGCCAGTTCTGTGACCGCGCCAACCATCTGGTGCTGCCCATCGTCACGCTGGTCATTGTTTCCATCGGCTCTACCATGCGTTACACCCGCACCAACATGCTGGAAGTGCTGAACGCCGACTATATCCGTACCGCCCGCGCCAAGGGCCTTTCGGAGCATGTGGTCATCTATAAGCACGCATTCCGCAACACCCTGATCCCGCTGGTTACCATCATCGGCGGTTCTCTGCCTGGCCTGTTCAGCGGTGCCTTGATCACGGAGACTCTGTTCTCCATCCCCGGCATCGGCTACATCTCTTACCAGTCCATGGTTGCGGGCGATATCCCGTTCACCATGTTCTACCTGTCCTTTATGGCGGTGCTTACCCTGGTCAGCAACCTGCTGACCGACATCATGTACGCAGTGGTTGACCCGCGCGTGCGCATTTCTTAAAGAAAGGAGACTGCACCCATGAGTGAGAATACCCAGAACAACACCCCCAAAAAGGAGCAGTACTCCCTGAACGACGACCGCCGCGTTAAGGTGCTTTCGCCCGGCGCGCTGGTTGCCAAGCGGTTCTTCCGCAACCGTCTGGCCGTTGTGGGCCTGACGATGCTGCTTGCCATGTTCGTCTTTTCCTTCATTGGCGGCGTGGTCAGCCCTTACGGCCAGGACCAGCAGTTCTACACCTACACCCAGATGTCCAAAGAGTATGTGGGTGTGACCCGCAACGATAAACTGCGCTTTGTTGTTGCCGATGGCCAGGAGTTCGGCTCCATTGCCCAGAGCAAGGGCAACGAGGCCATCAAGAAGGGTGAAGAGACCTTTACCTATAAAGATAACGATTACGAAGTGGAAACCCTGAGCGAGGATCTGTACGTCTTCCGCCAGGGCCGCACTGTGCTGGCTTATGCCTCTAAGGATATGGTCACCACAGCGGACGGCGTGGCCGAGCTGAGCTTTGATGCCAAGCTGGCCGCCCTGACTGCCCAGGCAGCAGGGGAGACCACCTTTACTGCCGATGGCCAGGATTATGAACTGGACGCTGACGGCAATATTATCCAGAGTGGCAGCGAAGTTGCCTACATCGGCCGCTTTGTTGTTTCCGCTGCCGATGCCAGCGTGGTCATCAGCCGTGACTTCCGCGACCGCCTGGAAGAAGCCATTGACGATAATATTACCGAGTTCACCTACACCGATGCCGACGGCAACGAAGCCGAGTATGACATCGTGTACGATGCCAGCACCGGCGTTTGGAGCGTGAAGCAGATGACGGAAACCTATGTGTTTGACCGTTACGCAAGCCCCAACAAGGAGCACTGGCTGGGCACCGATACCAACGGTATGGATATGCTGACCCGCCTGATGTACGGCGGCCGTGTTTCCCTGATCATCGGCTTCATCGTTGTTGCGATCGAAGGCTCCATCGGTATTGTTATGGGCGGTATCTCCGGCTACTTCGGCGGCTGGGTGGATAACCTCATCATGCGTATCGTGGACGTGTTCTACTGCCTGCCCTCCATGCCCATCATCATCATTCTGGGCGCTGCCATGGACGCCATGCGCATTGATTCCTGGACCCGTATGATGTACCTGATGCTGATCCTCGGCTTCCTGGGCTGGCCCGGCATTGCCCGCCTGGTCCGCGGCCAGATTTTGTCCCTGCGCGAGCAGGAGTTCATGACGGCAGCCGAAGCCTGCGGCATCAGCGCATGGCACCGCATCTTCCGCCACCTGATCCCCAACGTTATCCCGCAGCTGATTGTTACCTGCACCATGAGCCTTGGCTCCACCATCCTGACGGAAGCCACCCTGTCTTTCCTGGGTCTGGGCGTTAAGTACCCGTTTGCATCCTGGGGCAACATCATCAACGATGTCAACAACGCTTATGTTATGACCAACTATCTGTTCATCTGGGTCCCGGCCGGCATCTGCCTGCTGATCACGGTTCTGGGCTTCAACTTTGTGGGCGATGGCCTGCGCGATGCCTTTGACCCCAAGATGAAACGCTGATGAAAGGAGACACACACGATGGCTAAACAACAGGACGGTTACCTTTCCGCCAAGGAGTCGCGGCGTATCTCCAAAGAAAACCGCCGCATTACGGACCAGTACGAAAAGCAGCGCAAGCGCAAGAATGTGCCGGAATCTGAGTACCTGACCCAGATGAAAAACCCGGAAAACGCTGTTGAGTTTGATAACCTGCACACCTATTTCTTTACCGATACCGGCGTGGTAAAAAGCGTGGACGGTGTTTCGTTTGAAGTTCCTGTGGGCAAAACTGTGGGCGTTGTGGGCGAATCCGGCTGCGGCAAATCCGTTACCAGCCTTTCGCTGATGCAGCTGCTGCAGCGCCCCCAGGGCCAGATCGTTCAGGGCGAGATCCGCCTGAACCTGGGTAATGGCAAAGCCTATGATGTTGCCAAAACTCCCGGCACGGTCATGCAGCACCTGCGCGGCAACTATATTTCGATGATTTTCCAGGAGCCGATGACCAGCCTGAACCCGGTGTTCCGCATCGGTGCTCAGATCGATGAAGTCATTGCTCTGCATGACGGCGAAGGCAAGAGCAAAGAGGACATCAAAAAGCGCACCGTTGAAATGCTGGAGATGGTTGGCATCGCCAACAGCCAGGGTGTATATGAGATGTACCCGCATGAGTTGTCCGGCGGTATGCGCCAGCGTGTCATGATCGCCATGGCATTGGCCTGCAACCCCAAGGTTATCATCGCCGACGAACCCACCACCGCACTGGACGTGACGATTCAGGCCCAGATCCTGGACCTGCTGCGCAACCTGAAGGACCGCATTAACTCCTCCATCATGCTGATCACCCATGACCTGGGTGTGATTGCCGAGATGGCAGATTATGTTGTTGTCATGTACGCAGGCCGCGTGGTGGAAAAGGGCACCGCTCAGGAGATTTTCGCAAACCCGGCTCACCCCTATACCATCGGCCTGATGGCTTCCAAACCGATCGTGGGCAAAAAGGTGGACCGGCTGTACTCCATCCCCGGCAAGGTGCCCAACCCGGTCAATATGCCCAACTACTGTTACTTTAAGGATCGCTGCGAGATGGCTCTGCCCTGCTGCGATGGTGAATACCCCTGCGAGATCAGCCTGTCCCCCACGCACAAGGTCAGCTGCTACCGCTACTATGAAAATAATCGAAAGGCGGGTGAGTGACGATGGCACAGGCAGAAAACGCAAAAAAGCTGGACTATACCCCCGTCACCTATGATGATCAGTATATTCTGATGGTCAACCAGCTTAAAAAATACTTCCCCATTAAGGGCGGCCTGATGTCCCAGACCGTGGGTCATGTCAAGGCTGTCGATGGCGTTACCTTCAACCTCAAGCGCGGCCATACCATGGGTCTGGTCGGCGAATCCGGCTGCGGCAAATCCACCACCGGCCGTACAATCCTGCGCCTTGCCGGCGAAAAGACCGGCGGTCAGGTACTGTTCAACGGCAAAGAAGTGTACGATATGACCGGCAGGGAGCTGCGTAACCTGCGTACCAAGATGCAGATCATCTTCCAGGACCCGTTCTCCAGCCTGTCCCCGCGTCTGCCGGTTGGTGAGATCATCGGTGAGGCTGTGCGCGAGCATAACCTGGTGCCCAAGGCAGAGTTCAATGATTATATTGACCAGGTCATGGATAACTGCGGCCTGCAGCCCTACCACAAAACCCGCTATCCGCACGAATTTTCCGGCGGCCAGCGCCAGCGCATCTGCATTGCCCGCGCCCTGGCCCTGAACCCGGAGTTTGTTGTGTGCGACGAACCGGTCTCTGCACTGGACGTTTCCATTCAGGCCCAGATCATCAATCTGCTGAAAGAATTGCAGGATAAATATAACCTGACCTACCTGTTCATCTCCCACGATCTTTCTGTTGTTGAGCATATTTCGGATACGGTCGGCGTTATGTACCTGGGCAACCTGGTGGAGTACGGTGCAACGCCGGATATCTTCAGCCATCCGCTGCATCCCTACACCAAGGCACTGTTCAGCGCCATTCCTATCCCGGACCCGACCATTCGCCGCGAGCGCATTGTGCTGCAGGGCTCCATTCCGTCCCCGGCCAACCCGCCCAAGGGCTGCAAGTTCCATACCCGCTGCCCCTATGCGACCGAGCGCTGCAAGACCGAAGCGCCGCAGCAGCGTGAAGTGGAACCCGGCCACTATGTTGTGTGCCACCTGTACGAAAAATGAAGCATAACGAACCCTTTGAGGATGACGGCCGCACCGTGGCCGATATGAGTGGCATTGAGCACGACAGTATCTGGCTGCCGCGCCGCCGCAAGCAGGGCCATACCCCCGCGCAGCAGCCCCAACAGGCTGCTGACCGTCCCTGGGAGGAAGACCCCCAGCTGACCGGTAAGGAGCGCCTGTGGGCGATCCTGGGTGCGCTGAAAGCTACCCTGCTGATTTGTGGCGTCTACCTGCTTGGCCTGCTGGCCCTGCTGGCGCTGCTGTTTACCCTCTGGCATTAAAAAATACCCCCGCCTTTGTTTTGGCTGCGTGACAGCTGGAATAAGGACGGGGATGTTTTGTTTTGTGGGGGAAGGGCAACTTGCCCGGTAAGGGGGGGCACCCGACCCCGCCGAGAAACGTAAATATTTGCTGCAAACCTACAAACATTTGTAGGGGACGATGCTTGCATCGTCCCGCGGATGAGCCTATGCGGTGAATTTTGTTAATGGTATTCGGGACAAGGTTTCGGAACGGTCAAGACTGTTCCTACAGAAGCTTTTTTAGCATGTGGTGGATGATTTATGTTCCTCAAGGACGGGATGAGGGCATCCCTCCCTACAGTGCCTAAATAAAAGTACAACACAAAAGCGCACCGCACACCCTATCCAAGGGGTTGCGATGCGCCTTTTATTATTCATTGCTTTCTTGATGGAAAATAATATTATTGTGTTATATTATTAAAGCTTCTGCTTCCTTCTTTTCAAAGAAGGAACAAAAACCCCCGTAAATCAATGCAGATGCAGATGGCGGGGCACGCCGTCGATGTAGATGGGGGTCAGCTCGGCCTGGATGAGGGGGCGGGCATAGTGATGGAATGCTTCGGTCACATGCATGCCGTCCGGGCTGATCCAGTCATCCGGCACGCGCTTTTCCAGGTTGGCAACCTTCTGCACATCTACCATCTCGGTTTCGGTGCGGTACGGCATATCCGAAATGCGGCGGATGGCGCACATCTTACCGGTTTCGCCTCGGTAAGCAGCTTCCACCGAAGCACCGCCCACTTGGTATGCCTCGGTAATGTCGGTGCGGCTTGCCAGATGGGAGGCACAGCGCTGCAGGGTAGAGAACTCGATCGCGCGGGTCTTGCAGCCCAGGCGCACATGGATCAAATCCGCCAGGTAGCGGCTGGTGCCGGACAAAATGGCTTTATGGCCAAAAGCATCCAGCTGGCCTGCTGTGGATACCAAATCACACAGGAAAACGCCGTCCTTGTTTTTTACACCCTCGCTGGCCGCAATGATGACATTGTGGCGGTCTTTTTCCAGCTGGGCTACTTTTTCCAGGAACACATTCTCGTCAAAGGGGCGCTCCGGCAGCAGAATGATGTCCGGGCCGTTGCAGTCAGCCCCGGCAGCCAGGCTGGCGGCACCGGCCAGCCAGCCGGTATGGCGGCCCATGATCTCGGCCACCGTTACGCTGCGGATGTTATACACGCTGGAATCACAGATGACCTCTTTCAGGATGGTGGCAATGTACTTGGCGGCACTGCCGTAACCGGGGGTGTGGTCGGTGTACATCAGGTCGTTGTCAATGGTTTTGGGCACGCCGATAAAGCGGATCTCGCTGCCCTTGGCAGCCCCGTAAGCGGAAAGCTTGGCAATGGTGTCCATTGAATCATTGCCGCCAATGTAGAACACGGCCCCAATGCAGTACTTGGCAAACAGCTCAAACAGCTGCACAAAGGGGCGTTCGTCCGTGGCGGGGTTGGGCAGCTTGAACCGGCAGCTGCCCAGGTAACTGGACGGCGTGCGCTTGAGCAGCTCAATTTCCATCTTGTCGTCAAGGCGGTCATCCAGGTCCACAATCTTGCCCTGCAAAAGCCCTTGAATGCCATACTCCATGCCGTATACATGGGCGGCGCCCAGAGCCTTGGCAGCTTCATACACACCGGCCAGGCTGGAATTGATCACAGCAGTCGGCCCGCCGGACTGGCCGACCAGTACATTTGTTCCCCAAGACATAAGAAAGCCCTCCTTATTTTTGCAGCCATCATGCTATCTTAATATGATACACCCTAGTGTACACGAAAGTACGACTTAAAGCAAGTACTTTGCGCACCGGAGGTTTTACAGCTTTACGCCCATTTTTTCCAGCGCAAACAGCGCTGCGCCCAGGCTGCCGCACAGTTGGCTGTACTCGCTGACCTCCACCGGAGCTTTCAGGGCGGTTTCCAGCTCTTTCACAACGCCGCGGTTGCGGGCTACACCGCCTGTCATCATAAAGGGGGCCACGCCGCCGGTGCGGCGGGCCAGGGCAGCGGTTTTGCCCGCAACAGATTTGTTCAGGCCGTGGATGATATCCGCCGGTGCGGTGCTGCGGGCAATCAGGCTGACGACCTCACTTTCCGCAAACACGGTACACATGCTGGAAATGGTCACATCGTTGTGCCAGTCCAGGCCAAGCTCGCTCATCTCCGGCAGCTTCATCTGCAGGGTGCGGGCCATCATCTCCAAAAAACGGCCGGTACCGGCGGCGCATTTGTCGTTCATCGCAAAGGTTTCAACAGCGCCGCTTTCGCTCAGGCGGATCACCTTGGAATCCTGCCCGCCAATGTCGATCACGGTGCGCACGGCGGGGTCCAGATGATGAGCCCCGCGGGCATGGCAGGTGATCTCGGTCACGGCTGCGCCGTCATCGCCCAGGAACTCGCGCCCGTAGCCGGTGTATACCTTGGAACCCAGGTCGCTTTCGGCAATGCCTGCCATCGTCAGGGCCTGTTCCAGTGCCTGGCGGGCGCCGGTTGCAGCCCCGGCGCCGGTGGGCACAATGGCCCAGCCGCAGATCTTTCCGCTGCGATCCAGGACCACGGCATCGGTGCTGGCAGAGCCGCTGTCGATGCCGGCGGCATATTGTGCGTTGGTGTTCATGGCGGGGGCCTCCTTATTTTCGGTATCGGGAACGGCGTTCAGGCTTTCGGCAAATGCGCCCAGGCGGGTGCTCAGCTGCCCGCCGCCGCTGGTATAGGTCTGGCGGGAACAGTCGGTTTCAATTTTTAATACCGGCAGATGGAACTGCTCCGGCGCGGTCAGGCCGGGGGCGTAATAATCACAGAACTGCACGGTGTGGTACACAATGCCAACGGTCTGGCCGTCCACCAGGGCGGCGCGCTCACTGACCGGGGCATCCATCCGCATGCAGGGCATCTGGCCCAGCAGGGCGGCGGCGTAACCGGGCAAAAAGTCCTCCAGTGCGGCGGGGGCAACATCGGCAAGCTCACGGTTGCCGGTGCAGGTAGCATCCACCACGGGCAGGGCAAAGGCTTTCTGCACGGTATCATACAGCACGCTGCCGCCATGGGCACCCAGCAGGGTCAAATGCGGACCCTCGGCGTGGGGGGTGTGCACAAAAAAGGCGTGGGCGCGCTGGGCGTCGAATTCCTGCCCGGTGTACCGCTGCAGGGCATCCGCCAGCCTGCGCAGGTCCCGCGCAAAGCGGGCGCGGGTGGCCGGGGTGCTCTGGTGGGGGACGGGCAGCAGCTGCAAAAATTCCATCTTACCACTGGCAGCCAGCACATCGTAAACGCGCAGCATGGCATCGCAGCAGTTGGTCAGCACCAAAGCCCGGATGCCGGATTGCTCCACCTGTTCCAGCACAGCCTTGGCGTAACCGCACAGGTTGGCGTGGGCGCAGCGCTCCGCGCAGGAAAAACTTTCCGCCAGCGGATCCAGCGCCGAGAAGGTGGCCCCATACCCGGCAAACAGCTCCAGCGGGGCGTATTTGCAGGCATAATAAATCGTTTTGCTCATACCAGCGCCTCCTGTTTGCTGTGCAGCATCTCCAGGAAAGCATCCAGCCGGGTGGCGGTCTGGCCGTCCATCGTGTTGGCGCGGTCGCAGCCATCGCCGTCCAGCAGCAGCACCGGGTAGCCCTCGGCTTCCAGTGCGCTCTTGAACAGCTGTGCGGCCCCCATCGTCTGCTTGCAGCCCCATTGGCAGAAGTAGACCACCCCGTCGATCTGCTGCATGCGGCACAGCTCCAGCGCGCGCTGGATGCGGTGCTGGGCGCTGCCGTTAAAGATGTTGTTCACCAGCCGCGCGGCCATGCTCTCAAACGGTTTGTCCGGGTCCATGTAGCAGCCTAAGGTATCGGCGTTCATATCGCAGGTAATAAGCTGGTTTTCTGCCGAGAAATTCAGCCGCTCCCGCACGGGCGCCTGATAAAACGGCACGGCGTGTGCCCACAGCAGCCGGGTGCCGCCACCCATGGGGCTGGCCTCGATATCCGCCAGCAGCTTGCGGGCGTACTGTTCAGCCTGCGGGGTGCCCAGCATGGTGTGGGTCACAAACACTTCGTAAAATTCGGAGGTGACATCGTTGTGCAGGTTCCGCCCGGCCTTGGCGGCCTGTGCCTGCTGCAATAGTTCCAGCGTGCGGCCGCTGTGGGCGACTGCCTGCTGCAGGGCCGCTTCGTCCAGCTTCTGGTGGGTCGCATCCTCCAAAAAGGCGGCGAACTCTCGTAGGCGGTCGGAAACTTCGGCCACAGCGTACTCGTCGTGGTCATAGGGCACATCCAGATAAAAGTGGGGGATGCCGTAATGCTGCGCCAGCCGCCGGAAGGTCAGGTTGTTGGCATCGCAGGCAATGGAGGTGCAGGCAGTGAACAGCGGCTTGCCCGCCGTGCCGGAAAGCCCCATGCCCAGCAAAGCCTTGTGATAGCTGCACAGCGTGGGGCTGATGCCTGCGCTCTCGGCATAATGGATAAAGCCGCGCTCGGCTGCGGCACCGTTCAGGTAACAGGCGGTGGCTTCGGCAAACATCGGCAGCAGGTGGAAGGCGTGCAGCAGTTCACAGGGCATAAAGATATTGACCAGCGCCGCCCGCTGCGGGTGGGCCAGGGGCGCAATCATGGCGTCCATGGCGATCTGTGCCGCATACTGCCGCGCGGGGGTGAGCTCTTTTTCCGGGGCAAGCAGCAGCTGCACATCCTTGGCGCGGTAGCCCAACAGCAGCAGCCGGCGGGCAAGCTCCGGCTTGGGAATGGCGTCATCCACCAGCTGGCCAAAGCGGTCAACGATATTTGGCATAGGGGATTATCCTTTCAGCACATAGGTTTCAATGGCCTTGGCAACGCCGTCATGGTTGTTGTCGTCCGTTACATAGCGGGCGGCGGCCAGAACATCCGGTGTGGCGTTGCCCATCGCAATGCCGTACCCGGCGGCCTGGATCATGGCAAGGTCGTTGCCGGAATCGCCGCAGGCCATCACCTGGTTCATCGCCAGGCCCAGGGTATCGGCCAGCGTTTTTAATCCGCTGCCCTTGGTCACGCCGGGGGCGTTGATCTCCATGTTGTTGGGAATGCTGGAAGTAATCTCAACGTTAAACCGGCTGGCAACAGCCTGCCAGGCGGCATCGCGGGCGGCATTGTCCCGATAGGTGATGCTGAACTTTTCCACCTCGTGCGGGTGGGCGGCGAACACTGCGTGCATGTCATCCACCACAATGCGGCTGTCGCGCAGGTAGCGGCGCAGGGCAGGGGGCATCAGGGCAAGGCCGTCATTGGCACCAAAATAATCGGTGTAGGCTTTGCCGCCGATAAAAATGCCCATGGCACCGCCTGTTGCGGCCACGATATCATAAATGTCGCTGGCAAGGGCAGCATCAAACGGCAGGTTGACCAGCGGTTTGCCGGTGGAAAGCTCCACCACGCTGGCCCCGTTGGAAGTCAGGGCATACTGCACGCCGGGAATGCGCAAAAACGCTTCCGGCACACCCGATGCCACACGCCCCGTTGCGGGGATGACATCAACCCCTTTGGCAATGGCAGCGCGGATGGCTTCCAGCGTGCGGGGTGTGATCTCTTTTTCATCATTGAATACGGTGCCGTCCAGATCCAATGCAACAAGACGGATATCGGGCATAACGGACCCCTCCTTTGTTATATTTCACCAAAGATTTTAGCGCATTTTCGGTCATTTTGCAAGGGCGCCTTGCATTTGCTATGCCAAGTATGGTAAAGTGACATCAGCCCTTTGCATATTGGCACAGGGCAGGGAAGGGGAACGCGATGCAAACCGAACAACAATCGCTGCGTGCGGCAGCCGGGCAGCGCTTTTGGCAGATCGATGCCCTGCGCGGGCTGGCGCTGCTGAATATGCTGGTTTACCATGCCATGTATGACTGGGTGTATATTTTTGGCCATGCCAGCGGCTGGTACGATATCTGGTCCACGCACTGCCATGTGTGGCAGCAGTATATCTGCTGGAGCTTTATTCTGCTTTCGGGTTACAGCTTTACCCTATCCCGCCGCCCGCTCAAGAACGGCCTGCTCACGGCGGTCTGCGCGGTGGTGCTGACCGTGGCAACCGCCGTTGCCATGCCGGAGGAAGTCATCTGGTTCGGCGTGCTGCACCTGCTGGGCTGTGCGACCCTGCTGACCTGTCTGCTGCACCCCGCGCTGGAAAAGCTGCCCCCGCTGGCAGGGGTTACGGGCAGCGCGGTGCTGTTTGCCCTGCTGAACCAGCTGCCGCAGGGCTGGCTGGGGTTTGAGGGAACGCACCTGGCGGCCCTCCCCGCCGCCTGGTACAAGCCGAATCTTTTCTGGCTGGGTCTGCCAGATCTGACGGTGTTTTCCTCATCGGATTATTTCCCGCTTTTGCCGTGGGTGTTTTTGTATTGGGTGGGATACTTTTTTGCGCGGTGGTTCCGCGCCCGCTGCACCGCGCAGCCCGGCCTGCCGCCCAAAGCCCTGCGCC
>ULXB01038768.1_pt1 | contig 14589 bp, 10 predicted proteins | sample 1960901 | NCBI WGS metagenome assembly ULXB01 (sample SAMEA4835828, study PRJEB28245) | human gut metagenome | biome: gut microbiome; material: fecal sample | place: Denmark | collected 2008
TAACAGATAATCCGTATGAAGCAGGATCGCTAACAAGGGAACTATAGTTTTCCATTTCTTCTTCGTGAATAATTGTATCGCCACTAACAACAGATTCCCTGCCAATATCGGCCAAACCAGTAATGTCAGGAAGGATAGCCAGATGCAAATTCCATCGGCATAATAGCCTCCGGCCAAACAAAGGACGGATAATACCGCAAAAAACAGGAGTAGGGTATTATTCAACCTTGTCCAGCACTTCATATACTGAATTCTTGCTCTTGAACTCCGGCACGATTCCTTTCATCATCCGGACGGTACCCATTTTATCTACTCTGATGGCAAGGTCGATCAGAGGATTCATGACCGTACAGATGTCTTCGTAATCGTATTCCCGGACTTGGGCACGGTAGATCTTTTCGTTTTCCGTAGGTAATGTATTTTCTTTCGTTGCTAAAAGTTCTTCGTACAACTTTTCACCCGGACGAAGACCGGTATATTTGATCTCGATATCCTGCTCGGGGACAAGGCCTGCCAGTTCGATCATGCGACGTGCCAGATCGGCGATCTTTACAGGAGTTCCCATATCAAAGACGAAGATTTCGTTTCCTTTACCCATAAAGGCGGCTTCCAAAACCAGACGGCAGGCTTCGGGGATCGTCATGAAGTAACGGATGATGTCGGGATGGGTAACGGTCAGAGGACCGCCCTTCGCCAACTGCTCGCGGAAACGGGGAATGACGGAGCCGTTACTGCCTAACACATTGCCGAAACGGGTAGTGATAAAGCGGGTTTTACCGGAATACCGACCTTTGCTGATAGCGATGCTCAGGCTTTGTACATACATCTCTGCCAAACGCTTGGACGCTCCCATGACATTGGTCGGATTGACCGCTTTATCGGTCGAGACCATAATGAATTTGTCTACTTCATATTTGACTGCCATATCGGCCACGTTACGCGTACCGTAGACATTCGTATGGACGGCTTCGCACGGGTTCTCTTCCATCAGTGGCACATGCTTGTAGGCGGCGGCATGGAACACGATCTGGGGATGAAAACGCTGGTAGATGCTTTCCACACGGTGGATCATACGGATATCTCCCATGACAGGGGTAAATTCGACATCGGGGAACTTTTCTTCCAGTTCCAGCCGGATGTTGTGCATCGGGGTTTCGGCACTGTCGAACAGGACCAGTTGCTTCAGGCCGAAGTGACAGAGCTGGCGGCAGAGCTCGCTACCGATGGAACCGGCGGCTCCGGTAACCAAAACGACTTTGCCTCTCAGGGAGTTGGCGATCTCCTCCATGTTGATACGGATCTCTTCGCGTCCCAACAGGTCTTCGATGCGGACTTCGGGAAGGGTACGCAGCTGTATTTTACCTCCCTGGAGTTCGTCGATGGAGGGTAACAGCAGCATACGGATCTTCTTTTTCTCGCAGAAACGGACCAGGCGTTCGCTTTCCTCTTTTACGACCTTGTAATCGGTGAAGAGAATGGCCTTGATGTTATAGCGGTTCACCAAACGGTTGAATTCTGCCTGATCGGAAACAAAATAGACTTTATAGATTCCTATACGCATAGAGATTCTCGGTCCGAACCGGAGAATACCTTCGACCTGATAAGAGGAGTTTTCGCGTAAAAACGAATCGTTCAGGAGTGCCGGAGAAGAATTCTCATGCCCGAAAATAAGGAGTTTGTCTTTACTGCGGGAAGTCATGCTGCTCACCATAAAGGTATAGGCCGTGATCAGGAAAACACGGAAAATCGTCAGGATAAAGAAGGTGAGGAAGAAATCGATCACACTTCCCAACAGGAAGCTACGGAAGGAAAAAGCATCAGTCGCCAGGAAAAGGATAGGCAGGATGATCGCAACTTTCAGAGAAGAGGCCATAGCGATACGACCAGTCTCGGTAAAAGCAGAGTGACGGATAATCCCTTTATAGGTCTGGACAATAAAGAAACTGATAATGCTACAAAACGACGAGACTAAAAAGACTTTGAATATAACCAAGTTGGAATAATCATGGTCTAAAATGTAGCTGATTAAGGCCAGGGAGGTGATGGTCGAAAACACGGAAAGAAACAGATCAATCAAGAGAATCACCCAACGATTGATATATTTTTCTCGTGTCAGCCTTAATAATAAATAGTTGATTTTCATATGATTAAAGAATTAATTACCCCACACAAAAGTTCGTCAGTCCCAATATAGGCAACGTAATCGAATAATCTTGGTTACAAAATCTCAAAATAAAATACCATTAATTCGTATTAGAAACGGCGGCTATTTTGTACTTTAAAGTACAAAATAAGAGGTATTTAAATACCTCTTCAGGCGATAAATAATATTTTATTTTGACAGTGCAAATATATTTAATTTCTTTGATATTCAAACTTTTTCGAATTTTAATAGCTTAATTATCAATTATATCCGATTTTTACAAAAATGTATGATAATCATATATTAATTTTATTATTTACTTTAATTCACAAGAATATTTTTTACTATTATAAATAGATATTTTTTCGATTATACCAATCAAATAATACATGATTATCAATTATTATTGAAAAAATTTTACCCTAATCATAAATTAGACTATTTCTAAATAGTGTAATTTCATCCGCTCTTTTTCGGCCGTATAACAATGAAAGATAATCAATCTTGATTTTTCCTTTGCTAACCAATTATCATAAAATATTGGTTAACAAATATTTATCATACAACCTATTTCACACGAAAGCTCGTCAGTCCCAGAAGCTGGAAAAACGTAACAATCTGATTATATGAAGATTAAGCGTGTTCTAAATGACTAAAAAAAACGTACGTTTTTTTTAGTCATTTAATTTATAAAATATTGTTAATGGCTGACTATCAGGGAGTATCAGGTCTATTCCTTGATGTATTTGACTGACAGGAGAATAAAAAACAAATAAGAATATTTGAGATTCAAAGATTTTAAGTATATTTGCTCCCTCTAAATGACTAAAAAAAACGTACGTTTTTTTAGTCATTTTATATTTACGGAGTTTAGCAGAGATTGATAGTTTTAATCTCTTTTTCAGAAAAATGGAGATAGGAAGAGTTCAATAAAAAAGGGTATATCAAATGAATGACATACCCTTTTATGATCTAAATAAAGACGGCTTATTCTATCGTGCTAATCGTAGAAATCATACCGAACTTTTCGTTGTCGTTCAGGTTCCAGATTACTTCACCTTTATCGTTTATTTCGAATACCTGGGGACTGTTGGCCTCTACGGCATTCTTGTCATGTCCCTGCCAGTTGCAAACGTACAGGCCACCATCCTTTGCAGGAAGCAAGCCGGCCACGAAGAACAGGCGGACACCTTTGATATCGTTCTCACCGTAACGACGGGCTACTTCGCCATTATCGAGGTTCACCTCCATCAGGGAGTGACCGTCACCACAGGCAACCCAATGGTTGCCGTTCGCCAACGCCAATGTCGTGAAGGGAGTCCCTTCGAGACGGGTGATCTTCACTACTTCACCTTGCGGAGAGATCTCGCGCACGTCGGAAGTAGCAAAGAGGGGCATCAGGTAGTTACCGCGTGCATTCTTGTTCAGTTGTCGGAACTGGGCATGCGGATTTTCGATACCTGTCTCATACTCGGTACGCGACAGGATATCTCCCTTCGGACTCACCTCCATAATGACAGCCGGATGACCGACCCAACCCAAGAGGTAGTTGCCGTCAGGCAACACGCGGGCGGTCTGCATCTCGCAGGTATCGGGAGCGGCAATATTCCAAATCTCCTGATGGTTACGGTCGATCAGCTTCGCACCTCTAGCATAAGCAAAGAGGATATTCCCGTCGGGAGTGGCTACAGCCGAGTTGCACTCCCAGCCTTTTTCAAGGGGATGCTCCCACTCTACCTGCTTGGTGTTCTTATCGATGATCACGATCTTGTTCCAGCCGGAACCGCCCAACAGCAATTTTTCTGTCTTCCTCTCGCAGGAGGTGGCGGTTACCAGCAATAATGCGGAACAGAGATAAGTAAATAATTTATGCATACCGTCACTTTGATAAATCTTGGAACATTTCGAAACCTTGTTCCGGTGTCAAGCCTTCGTGTACGACAGCATGTACGGCCTGGATCATGGCGGCAGGGTTTTCGCTTTGGAAAACGTTACGTCCCATATCGACACCGGCAGCACCGTCGTTAACGGCGTTGTAGCAGAGTTCGAGCGCTTCCTTTTCAGGCAGTTTCTTACCTCCGGCGATCACAACGGGGACCGGACAAGCGGCAGCTACCTTTTCGAAACCGTCGCAGTAGTAAGTCTTCACGATAGAAGCACCGTTCTCGGCACATACGCGTGATGCGAGTGCGAAGTAGCGGGAGTCACGTGCCATCTGTTTGCCGACAGCCGTCACACCCATGACGGGGATGCCGTAGCGGTTACCCATATCGACAGCTTCCACCAGGTTAGCTGCCGTGATAGCTTCCTGTTCGCCGTCGCCGGCAGAGAACATGATAGCCATAGCCGAAGCATTGTAACGGATCGCATCTTCGATATCGATCAAGACGTTACGGTTCAATTCCGTCAGAATCGTCGAACCGGCATCCGAACGGAGGCAGACGGGCTTGTTGATGTTGGCGGGAATAGAAGTCTGCAAGATACCGCGCGTACACATGATACAGTCGGCATATTGTACGAGGGGAACGATATTCAGGTCAATACGTTCCAAACCTGAAGTCGGGCCCATGATAAACCCGTGGTCGAATGCCAGCATGACGGCACGGCCTGTTTTCGGGTTGAAGATACGAGAGAGGCGGTCTTTCATACCCCAAGAGTAGTTAGACGCACCTTTTACATGAAAATTGTCAAATTGGGAAGTCTGTCCGAAGCCGAAGTTATTCGCTTCTCTGAACCCATCCATATCTGCCATAGCTTTTTGATTTATGATTTATGATTTATAATTTATGATTTGGGGACTTATGATTTATGATTTATGATTTATTATCGACGCATAAATCATAAATCATAAATCATAAATCTTTACAATGCTTGTGCGAACGATTCGAACATGCAGCTCCAAGAAGTGGCACCGCTGTCGGCATAGCCGATGGAGCGTTCGCCGTAGTTACGCGCACGACCGAAGTTGGCTTTCATTTCCACGGTCGAAGCAGCACCGGCAAGGGCGGCTTTCGCTCCGGCTTCGAGGATTTCCTTGATGTCGTCCGAAGGACATGCCTGGATCGCTTCCACAGCCGGGATCAAGGCATCCATCATGGTCTTGTCGCCTTTTTGGGCCTTTGTCTGTTTCTGCACATTGGCGAGGCCGCCGGCAAACATCGCTTTCACTCCGGCGGCATCCAGCTCCGTTCCGGAAGCATGGTCGCTCATACCTAAGAAGAAAGCCCCCAGCAGCGTACTGGTGGAACCGCTCACCTGCAACATGACGTCGAAGCCCATGTCGTTCAGCATAGCCTTGAACTCCGTTCCTTTCTGAGCCGTAGCCACGATGGCGGACATAGCTGTCACGATAGCCTGTCCGTGATCGCCGTCACCGATAACGGCATCCAGTTTAGAAAATTCGTCTTCGCGTTCTTTGATGTTCTTCAAGGCGTTGTCGAGCATCGCCTTGAAGTTTTCGATAGTCAGTTGTTTCATATCTCGTTTATTTACCGATTGTTGTCCAGTAAGGTGCATCAGCACGTTTGTTCTTCAGATAGTCGATATGATCTTCGTCGAGGATGGCCATGATCATCTGGAAACCGGCCTGTTCCTGTACAGTCAGGATTTCCTGGATACGGCTTACGACAACCTGGAGGCCACGGGCTTCCAGTTCCTTGTAGGCTTTACGGAAGATGATATTCAGCTCCATATGGGTAGTCGCTCCTACGCCGTTGATGATAAGCATCATCTTGTCGCCAGCTTTCGGTTTGAGCTGCTGGCAAAGCAGGTCTACCATTTCGGCAGCCGTATCGTCGGCAGACACAAGCGGTTTCTGTCCGCCACCGCCTTCACCGTGCTGTCCCATACCGATCTCCATGATGCCCTGGGGCAGGTCGGTGATCGTACCACCGTTCTGCGGATGCGTACAAGAGCGCATGGCAACGGCCAAAGTAGCGACATTGTTGTTATAGCGTTCGGCGATTTCGACCAGTTCGTCAAGTGTCTTGCCTTCTTCGGCTGCGGCACCCAAGATCTTATACAAAGGCACGCAACCGGCCAGTCCACGACGATCGTTGATGTCGGCATCAATACCGGCACTGATATCATCGTGAGTCAGCACTTGTTTCACCTTGATGCCTACGCGTTCCGCCAACTGGCAAGCCATGTTCGCACTCATCACGTCGCCGGAATGGTTCAGAACAACCAGCAGGATACCGGCTTCACGCTTCATCAGCTGCAAAGCCTGAAACAGACGCTGTGCACCGGGAGCGGCAAACACATCGCCTACGACGGAGCAGTCCAGCATACCTTCGCCTACGAATCCGCTCAATGCTGGTTCATGGCCGGAACCGCCCAACGTCACGATCGCCACTTTGTCTTCACTCTTCGGGTTGGCACGTACGACGATATTTTCTCCCCCTAACTTAACCTGGTCCGGGTATGCCAATACATAACCTTCCAACAATTCGGGTGTTATCTGTTCGGGATCATTTATGAATTTTGTCTTCATGTCTGACATGGTATTTTCCTCCTTTATTTAAGTTATTAATGTTGTTATTTGATTTCCATGATTTCGATAGCAATACCTTCTTCTTCAATGAAAGCGATCGTCAGGTGTTCGTCGCATACAGCCGGACCGAAGATCACCTTCTTGCCTTTCAGTTCTTCTTCCAGCGAAGGAACCGTATAGGCGATGTGTCCCTGTTTCTGTACCAGTTCGGGCAGGCAGCTGCCTTCTTCAAACTTCAGGAATTCGATGCGGTTCGGACTTTTGCTATAGTCTGTCAACCATACACTCAGGCCTTCGTTAAACATAGCCCCTTCTACTTGTTCTGTCGTTACGATACCGACGTGATTAAATGTTCTCATGACTAATTAATTTTAAGTGTTCGTACTATTTTTATTCGTTATCTGTTTTCTCTACTTCAAAGCATATATGTTTCGCATTCAAAACACCGGTGCTTCGTTTTCAAAACATATATGTTTCACCCCTTCGTCTTCCCTCTCCTGTATGAAAGGACAGCCAGGACAACGACTCCCCCCAAGGCGATATAAAGATAGGTGAATATTCCATGCACATTATCATTTTGACCGTATGAATGCATTCCGCTCAGGAAATAATTGACACCGAAGAATGTCATCAGCACGGAGGCGAATGCAATCACGGATGCCAGGTTGAACAGCCAGAGGCTATTCCAGCGTTTCACCAAGTGGAGATGAGTCACTACGGCATAGACGACCATCGTGATCAACGCCCACGTCTCCTTCGGGTCCCAGCCCCAATAACGGCCCCAGGACTCATTCGCCCAGACAGCACCGAGGAAAGTACCGACGGTCATCAGGGCAAGCCCCACCCACAACGCCATCTCGTTCACAATGCTCAGTTCGGTGATACGGGCCTTCAATACATCCCCGTTCTTTTTTCCGGTAACAGACATCATCCCCATATTGGTCAGCCCGATCAGGCAACTGATGCCGAAGAAACCGTAAGCGGCAACGATAACCGCCACATGGAACATCAGCCACGGTGATTTCAGGACCGGCACGAGCGGATTGATCTCAGGGTCCATCCAGTTCAGGCCGGAGACGAAGAGGATGATACCGCCGAACAGGGTGGCCAGCGCGAAGGTGATCGTACTGCGGCGCACGAACAACAGGCCGGCAAGGACAGTCGCCCATCCCACGTAGACCATCGTCTCATAGGAGTTGCTCCAAGGAGCATAGCCACCGATATACCAGCGCATCCCCATACCGAACATGTGATAATGGAAGACAACCAGCACACCGATCCCCAACAGCCATAAGGCGACCTTCATCCAGCGGCTCCGGCGGAACAGCATCACGAAAGAAAGGACCAACAGCAGTCCGCCTAAGACCAGGTAACCGATCTTGCAATAGCGGAAGACATCCATCTTATTATATTTCAATTCGGCCTGCATACGCTTCGGGCTGATATCGAGTGTCTTGTTCTTGGCTTGCTGGTATGTGCCGATCATGCCGACCACTTCATCGGCTTTCGCCCAATCGCCACTCTTCAAGCCCTCCTGCACCTCGCCCAAATACCAGTCGAGAATACGGGAGACGAACATGGAGTCCTTGCCGCTGAAGGCGGAGAGGTCGTCACCGGGTGCATACCATTTATGATTCGGATCGTCTTCTTTCGGAAAGAGGTTCAGCATTTGGTGGTTGATCAACTGGTGGAAGATGTTCAACTGCTCGTCTAATTTCATCAAGTCCTTGTCGAAGCGGGTCCGCTGGGCAGGCATCTTGTTGTAGGCTTCCTCCAACTTCTCCTGCAATTTATAATTGCCGTTGCTGTCGAATACCTGGATATAGGCACATTCGCCGTCCGTCAGGTCATAATAAGCAGCCAGTTCGGGGTTAGACAGGGCGATAAAGGGAACGCGCATCCACATATCCGGCATGGCTAAGAGGCTTAAAAGGAACTGGTCGGAGTTCAGTTTGCCGACCTTTTCCGACTTATGGAGCTTACGAAGAATCTCCGAAGAGAAAGTGTTGACCGGCATCATACGGCCACTACCCGACTGGATCGGAAGGGCGCCGAAGAGGGCGGCATGTTCCGGGCTCACCGCGTATTTCTGCACGGCATCGAGCATCGGGGAAGTCTTCTCGCCGGCATTTACGGACAGGGAAACGGCAAGGAGCGCAAACAACAGGACCGTTACGTTGGTCGCCTTGCGCAATTCTTTCAGGCGGCGACTCTGACGCATGAAGCGGGAGTCCTTACCGACCAGACAAAGGATCAGGCCGATGACCAGCAAGAGATATCCGGTGTAAGTGATGTTCCGTCCCGCCACATCGCGGTTGACGGATAGGATGGTACCGTGTTCGTCCTGGTCATAAGAAGCCTGGAAGAAACGATAGCCTTTTACATCCAATACGTTATTCATAAAGATCCGTTCCTCGCGGTCCTCCCCGTCCACATGGACGATCACTTCGCTCTCGTAAGAAGAGGGGCTGGCAGAACCGGGATAGCGGGTTAAGGTGAATTTCTTCAGTTCAACGGAAAAAGGCAGGGTATGAAAGGTCGTGTTATCGGAAGTGCGGACAGCGATCTGGTTGCTTGTCTCCCCTTCACGCAGATGCAGGATTCCTTCTTCGCCGAAAAGGAAAGAGGTCAGGGCGCCGAGAAGGATGATGATAAAGGCGAAATGAGTCAGCATCAGTCCCCATTTGCCGCGTTTGAGGTATTGGTGTTTGATCGTAGCCGCGATAAAATTAACGACTAAAAGGAATTGGAGCAGGAAAAACAGGGGGGAATAATACACCATTGCTTTGGCTGCTGCTGTACCGTGATACTTTTCGATGAAAGTGGCAACGGCCAGGCCAAAGGCATAAATCAGTAACAGGACGATCGTCGTTACAAAGGAGGAGAAAAATCTTTCGAGATTTGTTTTCATTTACTTTTTTATTAGAGTTCACAGATGCGGCAAATGTACGCAGATTAATCGTTTGATGAAATAACCGGTGGCAATCTGCCACATCTGTGCGCTCTATTAGTTGATAGAGATTATCTATACCTCTTCATTATCAATCTTCAATGATCATACGGAAACCGACATTGAACACACGCTGGTACGGATAGTAAGCCTTACGTGTGTGGGAAGCCGCATACTTCGGACGGTCGATATAAGAACCGCCGCGGGCCACCTTGTATTCGGATGTCTCTTTCGTCTTCTCATTATACGGATACGATACATAGTCGGAACGGGTCCATTCAGCTACGTTACCGTGCATGCTGTACAGACCGAACGGATTGGCTTCATAAGCCTTGCCGCCAACCTGGACCAGGTTACCGTCGTCTACGCTCTCTTCTTTCGGAAGATAGGTATAGTATTTGTACCACGGGTTCGTCTTCGCCATCGGCTGCGGGTCCACACCGTAAACGGCAAACAACAGCGTTGTCTTGTCTGCCAAGTTGTCCTTCTTGCCGAAGTCCGTGTGCATGTCGCCATACCAGAAGTCCTGGTCGCTACCGGCACGACAAGCCCACTCCCACTGTGCTTCGGTCGGAAGCGTGATCTTGAGACCGGTCTTTTCGCTCAGTTTCCGGCAGAATTCCATCGCATCGTTGTAGCTGACACGGATGACAGGCTGTTCCGGTTTATTGGCCGGATATCCCTGAACCACGTGGTCTTTCCATTGCTGGTCGACGAAACGACTGTCATGATCCGGGAAGACAACGTTGAACTGTTCGTTCGTCGTTTCCAGCTCGGCCATCCAGAAGGCTTTGTCGATCTTCACTTTGGCAGTCGGATAAGCATCCGGTTCGCCACGGTAGCTACCCATCACGAATTCACCGGCCGGGATACGGACGAAATTGACTTTCACTCCCGGAGCGATTTCAACCACCTTACGGGTTTCCTTCTCCTTAGCCAGCATTTCCTTGATCCGGTCGGAACCGAACGGCCAACCTTTCACCTTCAGGTTCTTTTCCTTTACAGGAGCAGCCTTTTCAGGCATTACCGGGGTGATCGGACCTTGCTTCTTCAGATAGTCGGCATAGTCGGCGATTTCCTTCTTCCAATCGACACCGGCTCCGTTCGCATATTTGTCGGTCAATTCCTTACGACGCTTGATCTGGTCGAATCCTTTATAAGGAAGCATCGTCAGGACATTCGCGTTGAAGTAACCTTTGTCGGGAGCATTATAGTCGATCCAGTTGTAAAGCGTCTTCCATTCCTTGTCGGTCAGCTTCACGTTGTGATGGCCTTTTTTCAACAGGCGGACGAGTTCGCTCGTGTTCGGATGATATTCATACGGCTGCAAAACAACCATATCGCCTTCACCTCCCTGACGGTGCACATACGGATGCAGGTTCAGGTAGGAAGTACCATAGCCCCTATCATCTTTCTTACCACCACGCAAGTCGAACGCTTTTCCTTCACCGTTATGACAGGCGATACAAGCGCGATCCAGGATCGGCTGCACTTCCAGGTCGAACGTGAAAGAACGGGTGCCACCTTCGGGCAACGTCAAAGCAGACGGAGCTTTCTGCGAAGCAATCACACGCTTCGGGATCGCGATCTGGTTCTGGTCTTCGTGGCAACCGATACAGGAAACCACTTCACCGGGCTGACCGGTCACCCAGCTACGCATCCACTGGATAGCCACGCCGTCTTTGTCCAAAGGCTGGATGGATATCGGAGTGTTGGCCGGAGCTTTGAAGATCACGGAACCGTCTTCTTCGACAGGAACCGTACCCAACATACGTTTGATATCCCAACCGGACTGGATTCCGTGCCAGTTATGGTCGGAGCGAGTCTTCACATACGCATATTCGTAAGCATGCAGACGCAGTGACTTGACCGTTCCGCGAGGAATACCCTTCAGCCCCTCTCCTTCGTAGATGTCCTGGATAAAGAAGGTTGCTTCCTTTTCATTCAGTTTCACACGGTCGGGAATAGACGGAGGAGTCTTTGTTTCACGCACCAGGATCGGGCTGATATAGCCTTCGCCTTCTGCCTGCATCAGACAAGTCACGTTGTCGTAAACGTCCACCAGGTAAAGTCCCCACAAAGCATGCGGATCTAACTTGGCTGCAACCAGGAAGTATTTGTCGTTCAGCGGAGTCGGTTTGATGAACTGCGGCCAGACACCGTTTACTAACTCATCTTTAATCTCTTCCTTGATCGGACGGTTGCGGTGAGGGATTTCCTGTACCATACCGGCTGTGCTCTTACGTCCCTTGGTCGGATCGAAGATGATCATACGGCCTGAACGTGCCACACCATGGTGACCGGAGATGATTCCGACAAACGCCGAACCGTGACCGGGCAACGGCTGTATGTCGAACGTACTGTTCGGAAACATCGCGCCGCTACCGTAGAGGGCTTTGTTTTCCGTTCCGTCCGGATTCATATGCATGACGATACGGGAATAATAGTGAGTCAGGTCGGTGTACTCCCAGCGGGTGTACATCACACGACCGTTATTCATGATGACCGGATTCCAGTTGGCATCCTGGTCGAATGTCAGACGGCGCATGCTCTTATCCTTCGGATTATAGAGTACCATATTGCCGACAGCGTCATCGCCGTTTACGCAGGGCACACCCTGGTAACCGATGTTGGAGATAGCGATCACACGACCGTCAGGCAAGTAAGTACCATCGTAGAACTCCAGATCCGGCTCGTCGTTTTCCACAAGCGGCTTGAAGCCTGTTCCGTCCAGCTTCACTTCAAACACGTTCCAACGCTTGTCGTCCTGTGTCTGTGTGAACATCACGCGGTCGCCGTCCCAATGTAGCTTCAGGTCGGCGATGGAAGAACCGTTCTTCGGTTTGTAGACCTGACGCATCTGTATATCGCCACGCAGGTTGGAGAGTTCGACGATCTCGGCATCGAAGCCTTCACGACCGGCAGATTCCTGGTTACTCCAGTTATTCGCCTGGGTTCCCAAAGAGGGAGTCATGATCTGGTGTGCCTTCGAACCGACCTTGAAGCGGGCGGCCACGATCTTGTCGGCATCCAGCAAGGGGTTTGCCAGCAAGATGGCACGTTTGCATTCCAATGCTTTCTTGGCATCGGCGATGGCCTGTTCGTCACCGTTGTAGATACCTTTGAAACCTTTCTTTTCGAGCTGTACCAGTTCGTTCAGCATCGGTTCGTATTTGGCGGCGTCGTAGCCTTTCTGCTTCTTCATATCGGCGAAAGCCAATTTGACAGCCTCGACGTTCAGCCATTCCAGATCGCTCTGAAGCGTGTACAGATCCTGTACTTTCTCCACCAGCTCGAGATATTTGCGTATCTGGGTATTGAGGTCTTTCTCATTTGCGATCTGTTTTGCCACATTCGAATAGTAGGCACCGTCCTTCAACCGGGCGATCGCATTATCCGCAGCCTGCTTTTCAACCGAGGCATCCGGGGTGATCAGCCAGGTATCCAGGCCGTCCAGTACAGCGCCCAGCATACCGATTTCTTCCGGATACTTGTTGTTCAGTTCTTCCGCCACAAAGTTCGGAACCGTATTCAATGCTTGGAAGAACACGCTTCCGCCGCTTGAAGTATCGTCGATACCGACTTCGGCTTCGAAACGGACATACTGGCCCCCCACCGGATATACTAACGTACCGTTCGCATGACAGAACACACCGTGCTTGTATTCCTTTCCGGCGATCACGATCTCATGATCGTAGGCATTTGTGTTCATCTTAGGCTTCGCCCAACCAGCAACACCATATTCATAAGGAACTTCGTCCAACCATACGGCCGTACCATCGGCTTTGATCAAACGGGCGTTTGCCCATACAGCCTGGTCATAATCCGTACCGTCAGGACCTCCGGCCGTTACAAGCACCAGCTTATCCACACCTTTCAAGTCTACCACGAAAGGTTCGGCTTTCGCCTTATGCTTCACCCAGGTAGAGATGACGGGCATTCCGGATTTCTTCAGCTTTGCCTGTAATTCCGTTTTAGCTTTGACAGAAGCATCAATCCACGTTTCCGCCTTCTTCTGCTTGGGTCCGGCGGATACCATAACAGAAGAAGACAGAAGGAGTGATACTAATAAATAGTATTTGTTCATGTAATAAATTATAAGGTGGTATTACTTATTATAACGCAGCTTTCGTGTTGGTGAAGCGCAAGCCGTCATTATCGTGGTAGCATGCCCATTCATCAACAATAGCACCTTCAGGACCAGCCATCATAAAGTGGAACGATTCCAGCTTTTTCAGGCGGAGAACATCACCTACATTCTGTACGACGAAGTTTTTGCTCTTGATCGCACCATGGGTAGCGGGGATAGCAGGGGCGTTCGGAGTCTCGTCGCCAATTTCAGAGAAGTTATAGACCCATCCCTTTTCAACCATCCAGGATTCATGTTTAGCCGGGAATTTAGTCTTTACATGCGCATGTTCGGGGATCATCTGTCCCGGAAGCAGGTAGATCGCGTGAGCGAAGTAGCCGTATTCAGGATCGTTGATCCAGAAAATACCTCCCATACCTACGTTTTCAAAATCGCCCAGACCGAAGTCAGTCACCCACATGTCCTTAGCCATCAATTCGGTGAAAGGAACACCATAGAAAGCGAACATGTCTTTCATTGCTTCCATAGCAACATCCTGTTGGAACTTGCCGTCTTTGTAGAAATCGGCATTTGTGTACTTTTTTGAATACTTCATTTCTTTATTAATTTTACAGTTAGCATTGTTGTTACATTCATTCTTGCAGTTGCTTCCGCACTGTTCGGTACATTGTCCTTCGCCTGCCGCTGCGCAACAGGTAGCTTCGCCAGTAGATGTTTTGCCGGTACAGGCAGCCATAGAAAGCAGAAGGGCTCCCATAGCGGCTGATTTCATAAGATTCTTTTTCATTTTTTCTCTTGTTTATTTAGTTAGTACTATTTGTTCCTTACCTATTCCCTGCCGAAGAAACTTTTGTTTCCATAAGGTGAAACGACTGTTTCATGCCGAGGAAACTTTTGTTTCATGCCGAGGAAAC
>ULXB01011709.1_pt1 | contig 14402 bp, 3 predicted proteins | sample 1960901 | NCBI WGS metagenome assembly ULXB01 (sample SAMEA4835828, study PRJEB28245) | human gut metagenome | biome: gut microbiome; material: fecal sample | place: Denmark | collected 2008
TCCTCAATAGTTGGCTGAGCGAAGCTCAGCAACAGAAGCTCCCTTTGACAAGGGAGGCAAGGATATAGTGCTTTTTGAGGGGTAGTGCTTGGCAAAATATTTCACTTGACCGGTGGGTGTAGGGTGCGGTTTTTTGTATTATGAGCCGCATTTATGACCGTTTGCGCCGTTATAACAACCGTTCGTGCCAAAAAGTTGAAATCGCAAAGCGAATGAGTTATGATACAATTATAAAATTATAAGGGGGAGAGGTATGCTCATCTGCGTTTACGATACCGCAAACGAGGCGGAGATACTGAAAGCGAAAATAACACAAATCGCAACGGCGGCATATCGAAGAATTGCCTACAGGGTATGTCAGAGGTATGAGAGCTTTGTGAATGAGTGTAAGACGGCTGACCTTATAATCGTGCTTGCCGACGGAGCGGACGGTATGGAGGGCGTTATTGCGGCGAAGAATGCCGACAGGGATACGCCTGTAATATGGCTGTCGGACGATGAGGGATTAGGGGCGCAGTCATACAGGCTTGGCTGTACCTATTTCCACAAAAAGCCGATACCGCTTGAAAAGCTGAAGGAGGCACTGCATAAGTGCAGGTGCATGGCGTAAGCACGGGTAAATCTACAGGAGGAAAAACATGAAGAAAAAATTTGTACGGCTCATAAGTGCGGTGCTGTCTGCGGCAATGACGTTGACGGCTGTACCGTTATCGGCATTTGCCGAGGGCGAGGAGCATACGCATGACGGCGAGAGCAATGTCATCACGACACCGCTTGATTTCAGAGAAAAGACGGCGGACGAAAACGGTGTCGGCTGGAGCTGGGATCATGACACAAAGACGCTGACGCTTAACGGAGTGAACATTCAGGCGACAACAGAAGAGAATATGATGAGCGTCGTAACAGTCCCTGACGGTACGAAAATAGTGCTGAACGGTGAAAACACTATCGTACAGACCGATACCCTCGAAAGCGATACATACGTTCTCAGTGCCGTAAATAATAAAGAGGTCAATTGTGACGGCACAATGACGATCAGCGGCGACGGTGTGCTGAATGCAGAGAACCGCTCTACAGACAGTATGGCACGCTCTCTCGGCGGATCAATAATCCTGAACGGCGGTACAGTAAACGCAACAGGTACTGTAAAGACAAATTCGCTTGAAATACATAATGACGGTGTGCTGAACGCAAATGCGACAACTGCATCTTTTGAGGGTGTGGCTGTCAATGTCAGCGGCGGCATTACTGTTGACGGCAACGGCAGTCTTACTGCAGTAGGTTGTGCTAATGAATCTACGTTAAACAGTGCAATATTGCTTACCAGTAATTTCGGTGACAAAATTTCCGTCAGCGAAAACGGCAGTATTACTGTGCCTGAAGGCAATGCAGCAAGAGTCGGAATATACTACAGCGGAAACAACGGCGACGGAATGGATGCCGAAATAAGCGGCGGTAAGGTCACTGCTTACGGTACTAAGTATGGCATTTACAAAGTAAACCTTATAATGAACGGTACAGGCTCGGTATACACTACGGGCGGTTCATACGCTATCGGTCAAACTGTACCGACAATAGACGAGAATGAATTTGTAATAAAGGGCTCGACCGAGTTCAAGGCTTCGGAAAGTGCTGTGACAGGCGAGGTCAAGTATAACAGCGGCTATTATGAGATTGGCGGAGCGGACGCTAAGACGGTAGTTATAAAGCCTGATACTTCTCCCCGTATAATACTCGGAAAGCAGACAGGAATATTCAAGACGGAAGAGTATGAAATAATTGAAGGCATGGACATGACTGATACCAAGCTCAAGGGTACGGTTTACTTTGATATTACTCTGAAGAATATGAGCGATGAAGAGTTTGCAGACGCAAGAGGCTATTTCGGCGGCGATGAACCCGATTTATCAGCAAGCATAATCAAGACCGATTACGGCTGGGGGTGCATGGTCTGCGATACCGAGTTTTCGGTTACATACGACACTGATAATACTCTTACAATAAAGTGCGGAGATATTGTATCCAATACCGTTCAGGTAAAGTCGAATGCAAACCGTTTCAACAAGGTTACACAGGGTGACAACACAAACAGAACGGTTTTCTATACAAACACTTCGCAGGAAGAGAAGGACAATTACAAGCTTGTAAGCACCTATACGGTTGACAGTGAAAGCATAAGCTATAACTGGTACAGTACGAACAGTGCATACAGTGCAGATGAGCTCGGTGCGGCAGTATCCGGAAGCAACGGCGAATTCAAGCTTGCGGATAATATTCCTGCCGGAAATTATGTTCTGTATTGTGATATAACCTATTCAGACGGTGACAGCACAGAAACTGTTACAGAAAAATTTACATTTACATATAAAGAATGTGCACATGAAAACGGTTATTCCGACGGTAAATGCACAAACTGCGGAGCGTTATGTGATCACAGCAATATTGATATTGACACGGGTAAGTGTAACAAGTGTGAGCATCAGTTTGTTGCTACAATCAGCACAGACGGCAATGCGCCGACAGGCTATGACACGCTCGCAGACTGCCTTAACAGTGTTACTGCCGATACCGGAAACTATGTAAAGATCTATCAGGATATCGGCGATGCATCGGCAACTGCAACTTTAGATACTATAGATGTAAAACACAATGTTATGATCGACCTTAACGGTCACAAGCTGAACAATATCAAGCTTGAGGTCAACAAAGACGTCAAGCTTGCATTAACCGGCACAGAGGGCAGTTATGTTGACCAGGTGTATGTTTGCAAAGGCGGATCATTCATAATTGACAGCGAAGCAAATGCAGGATTTAATACAATTTTTGTTGAGGCAGGTGCACAGCTTACTGTAAGCGAGGGCGCAAAAGTAACTACAGAGCAGTTGACTGTGATAGCATCCGTGAATGATGACGGAACTACAACGACATCTGTAAAGCTTGCTACGGGAATGAAGTTAGGTGGGCTGTCATATCATAGCCAAAACAATTCCGGAGTTCTGAAATTAGGCAATCTTCTTGATGTTACCCGGCAGGCACTGCGACGTGAAGATAACGGCAATTATCTGGATCTTTATAAAGAATATGGAAGTATGGGTTATTCCGTTGCGCTTACTGTTGTAGAGCATACTGACGCTGACCACAAATACGGCAGTGGAACAGGCAGGTGCGAGGAGTGCGGAAAGCCCTGCGAGCATGGCGGTGATATAAACACGGACACCGGCATCTGCTCAATCTGCGGTGCGGTTGTGTCTGTCGCACTCTATACAGACAAGAACGGAAGCTTAAAGTATGTAGATACCGATGAGCTTGACTCTTTACTGAATGAATACAACGGAAGCGGTACGATAAAGCTGTTTAAGGATTATGATAATTCAAAAGCTCAGTATGACTTATACGGAGAACTTACAATTGACTTAAACGGACGCAGATTAAATATCCGGAGTATTACTCCTTGCAAAAACGGAAAGCTCACAATCAAAAACAGCGGCAATCCGGTTATGCTCGGTTGTAATGTATATCCGACAAACGACGCTTCATACGCCGGCGGTACGCTTATAATAGACGGCGATGTAGTTTTAGACACTTCGATCTATGTATATGATTCGAGTACGGTTATACTGAAAGACGGTACATATCCTGCCGGACTTTATGCAAGGGACAGCAAGACATTATATGATATGCTCGGAGAGGGTAAGGCTTTCTTCAAGGCTGACGGAACTCTTTTCAACGCAAGCGTTAAGGAAATATCAAGCAGTGAAACGCTGATAGTCAAAGACCACAGCCATACCTATGTTGACGGCAAGTGCGACTGCGGATATGTATGCCCTCACAGCGATGTTAACAGCGAAACGGGTAAGTGTAACGAGTGTGAATATCAGTATGCGGCTGTTATCGTAAAGGACGGGGCTGCAGCTTCTGTTTATAAGGAAACTGAGATGGAAGCGGCTTTTGAAGCGGCTGACAGTGACGCAAACACCGGCTGTACATTAAAAGTATACAAGAATTATACAGGCATCTACACAACACTCAGCGGTAAGTTCACGCTGTGGATCGCTGAGAAAGCCAATGTAGGTACGTTAACTGTTTCGGGAGATATAACCGTTACGGGATCGGGAAAAAATAATAGTATTTATGGCGATTTCAATGTAGCGAACGGCGGTAAGCTGACATTTGACGAAAACTGCGGCGCTATGGGAACTGTGTCGGTAGGTGCAGGTACATTTGACTGCTATAGTACATTTTCTATAACACTCAATATAAACGATGCAAGCAGTGACGTAATTCTTCACGGCGGAGCTTTCAAAACAATATGCTATAACGGCGGCGGGGACAGAGCAAACGCAGAAATACTGACTTTGTTGGCTGAGAAACGTATGTTTATGAAGTCTCCCAATCCTGAGCCGATAGACGGCTCAAAAACACTGTTGAAAGACGGTTTTGCAACACCTGTTATTGTAATACCACATGAAGGTCACAGTTACGACAGCACAACGGGCAAGTGTACGATTTGCGGTAAGCGGTGCGGTCATACGGATGTTGACAGCAAAACGGGTGTATGCTCTGTCTGCGAGTATCAGCTTACTGCGGGCATTTCGGGCGTGGGAACAGCGAAGTATTTCGATAATATAGACGACGCTTTTACTGCGGCATTATCGGAGGAAAACAACGGTTGTACGCTGACATTGTATAAGAACTGTGAGATTACACAGAACGTAGAAATCGGCAATACAACGGTTACTGTCGATGTGAACGGATGTTCACTCGGCGGAGAGGCAGATATAAGTGTAAATAACGGTGGTGTGCTGTACCTTAAGGACAGCAGAAAAAGCACCTACTACGGATGCATAGACGCACCTTTTAGTGTAAACGGCGGTACGCTTATAAACGGTACCGCAGACGGCGGCAGTTCAGCCGCAGATGTACTCAATTTAGTCATTAACAGTGCTAAGTGTGTCGAAATATACGGCGGCATATTTGAGAATGTTTATATTGCACACGCAAGCGGTGTAGCTTTATACGGCGGAAGGTACAACACCATCTGCGGCGAGGAAAGCAACACACCCGTAAACGCTCTGCTTGCAAAGGGCTATGCGTTTGCGATCTTAAACAGTGTCACACATCTCCCCGAAAGTATAGTTGACGGCAGTGCGGTGACACTCAGCGAAGGAATTAGAAATGTCACAGTTGTAAAGCATACTCATACATACACCGAAACAGAGACAAAGTGTGCGTGCGGTGCTGTGCTTTATGCAAAGGTGACATCAGCCGACGGTACTACTAACGAATATTTTGACAGCATTGAGGAAGGCTTATTATATGCCGATAAGGCTGAAAACAAGGGCTGTGTTTTCACTCTTGTAACAAGCGGTAAGATCAATAGTGGGGTTAGGCTGTCAAACGGTCAGTTTACTATTACCACAAGTAATTATGGTACTATCTATGATTACAACCAGACAATAACTATTGACGGTGCAGATGTTATTGCTGAAGGTTATATGTTCATCAGGTGCAAGGTTTATGTGAAGAGCGGATCTCTTACATTACCTGAGGGCTCAAGCGCCGGATTTGATAGTATTGCTATATCAGGCGGTACCGTAACTGTCAGCGAAGGTGTCAATGCTGACAGTTATGTGGGTGCTGATAATTTATTTGTAAGCGAAGACGCAACTGATGTAAAGCTTACTATAGGCGGAGGTACTTACGGCAATGTCTATCTCGGACAGCTTAAATTAAAGGACGTAATCGCAAGCGGTGTGCGTGTGATAAGCTACGACAATCCGACAGATCCGACTGCGGAGAAAACAGCAACGGCTTTATTATACAGCGATATAGCCGAAAAAAATAATTTTGACTCCGAAAACAATACTGTAAGCTATTATCTGTTTACCAAGTGCGAGCATAAGAATAAGGACGGCAGTTATGCCTTTAATGAGGGCGGTATATGCAAATACTGTAACTCTGAGTTTGCCGCAAGCGTAAGCTATACGGTTGACGGAAGTGCAAAGACAGAGCTGTTCAGCAATATATGCGACGCTTTTGACAAGGCTAATGAGATAGGTACGGCTACAGTAACGCTGTATAAGGATATTACAGACAGCGAACGTACACAGGAGATTACCGTTATGGGCAATGTAACGCTTGAACTGAACGGTAAAACACTGGGTGGTCGTTATGGCATAGCGCGTATATCGGTATCTGACGGTGGCACGCTTACTGTAAACGGCGATGGCGATATGGATACACCTATTTACGTTAATGAAAACTCAAAATTAGTCATTAACGGCGGTGGATACTTCAATTCTGTGTCAGTTAAAAAAGGAGGCAACGCAGAAATAGGCGGCGGCACTATACAAGGTCTGTCCGTTCGCGGTAACGTAAAACTCAGCGGCGGTAAATTCAACGACATCGAGATATTTAACGGCAATCTTGAATCTGTACTGGCAGACGGTTATGCGTATAAAAATGCTGACGGCACTTGGCTTTCGATTGATGAGCGTGAAAAAAATAGCTATTTGGGCGGTTCTAAAGGAGCGTTATCCGTAGAAGAAGCACCCATAAAGAGCGCAAGTATTTCGTGGGCAGGCGGAGGAACGCCTGTTATATACCGTAACGGAGCGAAAAAATTAAAAGTCAATGTTACATGCGATGTGGCGGACACTTCAAAGCGGATAACCTATTCGGACTATGTAAACGGCAATAATCGCAGTAAAGATTCTAAGCTTTCTGTTAACTGGTATATGGTATTCGGTTATAAAATCGGTGAGATTGTAGCGGAAGACGGTGAGGTTGAATATTACACTGTACTGAAGTGTGACGGATACGAATATAAGTCGAATGCACTTAAGTTTACACTTGCGACCTGCTCGCACCCTGAGGATAGCTTTAATAACGAAACCGACGGTTTGGTATTCTGCGGTATATGTGATTTATTGATAGAAGCCGAGGTAGTAGATGCTGACGGCAAGTCGTTAGGCTATGCGGATATAGAGAGTGCCATAAAGCTGGCGCAGGAGAACGAAGGCAGCACTGTAAAGCTGATTTCGGAAAGAGTACCTGCGTCCATTACCGTGACGGGCGGTAAGTTTACTGTTGACTTTAACGGTAAAGAGGCATATTATCAGTTCGCTGTCAACGGCGGTGACGTGACTTTCACTTCTTCAGCAGAAAAAGCCGATGTAGAAAATCTGCAAAGCACAATCAAAGTAAACGGAGCTAACGCTAAGGTTACAATTGACGGTAAAATCAAGCTGGGAAGTGTAACAATATCAAGCGGTGCGCTTGCAGTAAACAGTGCCGAGAGTTATATTAAAGAACTGTCAATAAATGGCGGAAAGACTGTTGTAAACGGTGCAAATATTGATGCACTGAAAGCTAACGGCGGAGACACGGTCATCAATTATGTTACAGCCGATTCTTTAAGCGTGAATATCAACGGGTCCGGTAGCATCTCTATCGTAACCGGCGAGTTCGGCAGCACCACTTGCAAAACAGGCTTAGGTATGGCAATTGCGAGTGGAAGCGTAGTTTTCGGTAATAGTATGAATGGCATTACTGTTTACACATACGAAGCTATTCAGACCATGACCAAAACCGATAGAATTTTTGTTGATAAGTGCGTCCATAAGGGTGAAAAAGGCAGTTATGTGCTTGACGGTAATCTCTGTCCTTACTGCAATGAGGAAATCGTTGCAACTGTAAGCTATACGGCAAACGGCGGCGAAGAGACAGATCTGTTCAGCGATATTTATGACGCTTTTGCTAAGGCTAATGAGATAGGTACGGCTACTGTAACGCTGCAGAAGAACATCACGGACGATATTACAGATACGATAGCTGTTACAGGCAATGTTACGCTTGAACTTAACGGTAAAAGGCTCTCACAACCCGGTACTGATGTATGGTATTCCATAGAAGTAACGAGCGGTAAGCTGACCGTTAACGGCAGTGGCTTAATAAAACGTGTTGCCGTTTGCAACGGCAGCGATGCGGAAATCAACGGTGGTACTCTCTCTGACTTCATAATTAAAGACGGCGGTAACGCTGTAATTAAAGGCGGTCAATTCTACAGCTTACAGGTTTCAGGCGAAGGCAGAAACGTAGGACAGCTTCTTGCGGACGGCTATGCCTATTGGAGTTTTATCGATTCCGGCATCTGGTCTACTATTGCAGAGCGTGAAAAGCAGGATATAGCTAATGTAGAAGTAAGGACAGCGCCGATAAAGAGCGCAACGGCGACAGCAAATAAGACTGTGCTGTACCGCAACGGCGGAGGTGCACGGCAGATCTTATTTAACTTCAATGTTAATACAAGCGACGGATACACGATAAGCGATGCCAATAAGGTCACAGTCGGTTTATATGTAGGTGATACCTTAATAAGAGAGCTCGACTTCGTCGGAAATTCATATACGTTTGCAAATGCAGATGAAATTTCCGATACTGACGGCACTGTAAAGGCACATCTTGTTATCAAGTTAAACGGATACGAATATGTGACCGATGATGTCGAATTTGAAATAGCGACCTGTACGCATCCGTATGGCGCATTAACGACAGACGAGTATGATTACTATCGTTGTTCGTTATGTGATGCCAGCATAAATGCGATACTTGTTAAAACAAACGGCGACAAGGCATGCTATACCGACAATGTGCCCGAAGCATTTGAAGCGGCACAGCTTGAGGAGAACAACGGCTGTACATTAGAATTATACAGAGGTGTGAACAGAGACTGTGAGATCACACAGGGCAGCTTTACCGTTTTATTCAAGAAAACGGGAAGTGCATCTGCTGTGATCAAAGTAAGCGGCGGAAATGTCAAGATCACGGGAGATGACGGCTGTACATTATCGAAGTATCCGGGAAGCTCGGTGGGATATCTCATAGCTGTAACGGGCGGCACGGTAACGTTTGATGACATAACTATCAACGATGACAGTATCAGCGTAAGCGGCGGCAAGACTGTTATAAACGGCGGTACTTATAATAAGCTGAGCGTCAGCGGAGGTACGGTCACTATAAACAGCGGTACATTCAGCAGCATAGATGTAAGCGCAGAGGGCAAGGCACTGAAAGATCTGCTCGGCGAGAACAAGGCGTTTACGACAAGCGACGGAAAGCTGTTTGACGCAAGCAAGGTTTCGGAAAGCGATAATTCACTTACGGTAATCGACCACAGCAAGCATGAGTATGACGAAACAGGAAGGTGCGGCTGCGGTTATCAGTGTGCACACAGTGAGATCAATGCGGAAGGTGTATGCAACGAGTGCAATGCAAAGATGTATGTTGCAGTCACTGTAAAGAGTGAGACCGGAACAACGGTAAAATACTTTACAAAACTTACGGAAGCATTTGAGTTTGCGGCAAAGAACGAAAACAAGGGCTGTACGCTGAAAATGCTCAGAGATTTCTTCGATAGCAATACTGACATTAACGTAAACGGCGGAGAACTTACTGTCGATATGAACGGCTTTGGTGTCTATTTCAATAGCTTTAACGGATCCGGAACCCAAATCACTATACGCAGTGACAGTAAGTGTACTTTTGGGGTTGAAAATGGATTTAGCATGGACGGCGGCACTGTTACTTTCTCGGGAGAGGTCAGCGTAGTTTGCCAGAATGTGAAATTAAATGCCACATATTTCTCCTCCTATGTTGAAACGCTGAAAATTGACACGCTGATTTTAGAAGACGGTGTTCTGCTTAAACAGCTGGCAAGTATCACGAATGCTAATATCGCTAATATAGACTGCTCAAGTGAAATTTATCTTTATCAAATTTTAGCGAGCGGCAGCCGTGTCGATTCTCAGCTGTACAGCGATCTGAAAGCAAACGCTTCGTCAAACTTCGATAACGTAAGAATAATAAGATGCGACCACCCGGACGGTGTGGGCAGAGATAACCGTTGCATATACTGCAATTCATTGATCGCTGCAAGCATAAGCTATACCGAGAACGGAGCGGAAAAGACAGAATATTTTGTTAAGGAAGATCTGGGAAAGGCGTTTGCCAAGGCAAACAGCGTTGCAAGTGCAACAATAACAATGCTGATGTCTTCCGCTTATGATACAGACTACCTCCCTGTTACAGGTGATGTTACACTTATTGCAAATGGCGATAACGCCATCTTGTATAATACAGTAAAGGTCGCCGATGGCGGTAAGCTGACACTTAGAGGCAACGCCAATATTTTCGCTGTAATTGCCGAGCCGGGCTCCAGGTTGACTGCCGAAGAAGCCACAAGAATCGCATATCTCACCGTAAACGGCGGAGATGTTAAGCTCAGCGGCGGACAATATGATAACATTACGGTAAAAGATGGCAAGATAACAGATATTCTCGGCAACGGCTATGCGTATAAGAAAACAGAGGGCGGTGCATGGCTGACGCTTAAAGAACGTGAGGTGTCGGAAGCAAGCGGTGTTACCGTTGCTAAGGCACCGATAGTACAAGCAACGCTTAGCACAGAAATAAACCAGCTGTATCGCAACAGCAACGCAAACCCCACGCTGAAGTTCAACCTTGCTCTTGTTCACGGCTCGAACCTGAACGACTCGTATGTAAGTAAGAGATACGGTATAAACTCCTATGTAAGCGGAGATATAATTTATAGCAGCTTAAGCGCACTTGTAAAGGACGCTAAATTGTCGGCAGACGAAATAATTGATAAGGCGGGCAACAGCGTTGCTGCCAAGATATACTTCGTAGTTACTACCGGTGACGGCTATGAAATAAAGTCGAACACTGTAAGCATAGACCTTGTTGATTGTGATCATTCTCAGGTGGTCGATCCTACAGCGGACAAGGAAACCGCAGGTAATATTACCGAGCCGACATATTGCGAGATATGCGAGAGCAAGTTCAATGCAAAGATAACAAAGGGCGACGATGTCAAGTATTATAACGATCTTGACGAGGCTGCGAAAGACGCTCAGAAGAGCGAAAACGAGGGCTGTACCTTATATCCGCTTTATAACAAGAACGGATACGGCGGTCAGTTAGTCATAACCGAAGGTAACTTCACGCTCAAGTACGCAGTTCGTACAGCGTTCTCACGTCCGATCATCATAAACGGCAAGGCAAAGCTGACGGTTACGGGACGTTGTGCGGTGACAGCGTTTGAGAATCAAGACGCATTCATAGTGAGGGGCGGTGATGTCACATTTGACGGGCTTGCTACAGGCAGCAATGTGACCATAAACGGCGGAAATGTTACAATGGCCGCAAACAATATAAATTGCCTTACAATAAACGGCGGTAATGTATCCATTTCGTCAGGTGGGTTTGCCGAAATCATAACTAATGCCCCGAATAAGGTGATAGCCGATTATATCGATCACGGCTTCTGGGTACAGGACAGAGGAACAAAAGAGTGGATAGATATATACAGTCTTAATAAGGCAACGGCATCATCGACAAACGGACTTACGGTACGGTTGTGTCCGATGCAGATAATCAAGCCGATTGATACTGTATATTACACCAACGGTTATTATCCCGACGGTATACCGTCACTTCAAATAAATGCAGAGCCGTGGTATTCAAACGAGGTTGACGCAAAAGTTGCTTATCAGTGGATCGCCATTGATGAAAACGGCTACGAAACAGTGATAGAGGGCGCTACAGACAGAAAGCTGTCGCTCGAAAATCTCACAACGGGCAGGTACTACTGCCGTCTTACCTACAGCAATGCTACAACGGCGGGAGTTTCGATGAAGTCGGACGTTGTAACGGCTACGATAACCGAATGTGAGCATTCCGGAGGAGAGGCTACCTGCACCGAAAAGGCAAAGTGTGAAATATGCGGAGCGGAGTATGGCGAACCTCTCGGTCACGACTATGTTGTAATCAAAGTAGTTGAGCCTGACTATCGCAACGAAGGCTACAGCGTATTTGAATGCACAAGATGTAAGGATTCATATATCGGAAACCGTGTTCCCGTAAAGCCTATTCCCGACGTGGAAGAAATAGCGGTTGAAAAGACAACATACAATGAAGTCGATATAAGCTGGAAGAATATAAGCGGCGTTGACGGATATTATGTCGAATGCTATGTCGGCAATCAGTGGAAGCAGATCGGCTTCAGCACGGACGGCGACAGAGTAGCGGCAAAGCTGAGCGGTCTTTCTGCAGGCCTTAAATATAAGGTAAGGATAGCGGCTTATGCAGGAAGATTCACCGGCAAGTTCAGATGTTTCTATGTTGATACCGTTCCTTCTCCCGTATGGAATATAAATACGGTGAAGGCTACCGATGAAACGGTAAGAATAAGCTGGAGCAGAAACGCCAGAGCGGACGGCTACAAGGTAGAGTGGTACATTAATAATCAGTGGTCCGTAAAGACTGTTACCGGCAACAATAATATATCGGCGGTTATAGACGGACTTTGTGCAGGAACACGATATAAAGTAAGGGTAAGCGCATATAAGGGTGACCTTTACAGTCCGTATACATACGGCTATATCGATACGCTCCCGTCAAAAGTTACGGGTATTACGCAGACAGTCACATCTTCTTCGTTTACGCTTAAATGGGATAAGAACGAAAGTGCGGACGGTTATACCGTTCAGTACTATGCAGACGGTAAGTGGAATGAAAAGACGCTCGTCGGCAATAAAAAAACTACCGTTACAATAGGCTCGCTTAAGGGCTACAAAACCTACAAGGTCAGAATAAAGGCTTATAAGGGTGAGCTTGAGAGTACATTCGACGATATTTATATCACTACCGCTCCGACAAAGGTCAGCGGTCTTAAGGTAAAGAGCGCAGTTGACTCAAAGGCAGTAGTTATATGGAATGCGGATACAAACGCTGACGGATATAACGTAGAATATTATATCGGCGGTAGGTGGCTCGAAAAGACCATAACCGATAATAAGACAGCAATGGCTGTGCTTGGCGGACTTACACCTTACATCACATATAAAGTAAGGGTAAGAGCGTATAAGGACAATCTGTACGGCGATTACAGCTATACTACGGTTACTGCAGTGCTTTCACCGGTAACCAATATCAAGGTTGTATCGGCAAAAAGCAACTCGATAACCGTTAAGTGGGGTAAAAACGCCAGTGCAGACGGATATAAGGTTGAAATTTACAAAGGCGGCAAGTGGGTCAAAAAGACGTTAAAGGGCAGTACGAATGCTACTGTCACTATTGGCGGACTCAGGGCCGGAAGCGTGTATAAGGTAAGGATTGCGTCTTATAAGGGTGCAAATACAAGCACTTATACTTATGCAAATGTGAAGACAGCCAAATAAGCTGACAGTAAAAAAAGAGAACACCGGGCGACCGGTGTTCTTTTTTGTGTATCAGATGCGTTTTTACTATAAGAACAAACTGAGCCGTAAGCAAGAGTGCTTACGGCTCGATTTGTTTATTGCTTTTATGATACGCCGTTTCGCTGTCCTGCGGTAAGCAGAATTTTGAAAAAGGCGAATCCGGTGCGGCTCACAGCCGCCGCTTACTTGAAGTATCTGTTCAGCAGACCCTCGAAAGCCTTGCCGTGTCTTGCTTCGTCCTTAGCCATCTCGTGAACTGTGTCGTGGATAGCGTCAAGATTTAACTGCTTTGCTCTCTTAGCGAGGTCGAGCTTGCCCTGTGTAGCGCCGTGCTCTGCGGCAACTCTCTTTTCGAGGTTTTCCTTAGTCGATGCGCTTACAACATCGCCTAAAAGCTCTGCGAACTTTGCTGCGTGTTCAGCCTCTTCCCAAGCTGCCTTTTCGTAGTAAAGGCCTACCTCGGGGTAACCTTCTCTGTGAGCGGCTCTTGCCATAGCGAGATACATACCTACCTCTGTGCATTCGCCCTCGAAGTTAGCCTTTAAGCCTGCAAGAATCTCTTCATCCTCAACTGCCTTTGCAATGCCTACCTTGTGCTCGTCTGCAAATACAAGCTTATCGTTTTCCTTAAGCTCTGTGAACTTGCTGCCGGGAACCTTGCACTGGGGGCAGAACTCGGGAGGTGTATCTCCCTCATGAACGTAACCGCATACCGGACATACCCACTTTTTCATAGTAAATTACCTATCCTTTCATAGTGATAAAATCATTATTTTCTTATTGTTATTAGCAAAATCAGTAACGCTTACTGATTTGTTGATTTTATTATAACCGATACTTCGGCGTTTGTCAAGAGGTTTTGCAAAATTTTTTTGTAAAAATTAGGTTAGTTAAGGCTTACTTAGGAGGCTGAGGTTTTGGAAGGGTTGGTGTGGGACGAGTTGTGATTGTGAACGCTTAGAAGTTTTAGGGATAGAAGTTCTATCAACTTCAATCCCCACCGTCTTGACGGCAGACCGACTTAGTAATTATAAAAGTCGGATATATCGCATAAAAACGCTGTAAAATTAGGCTTGTGCCTTGCCGTCAAGCCACCTCCCCTTTTTCGAGGGGAGGCAAGGG
>ULXB01007192.1_pt1 | contig 14390 bp, 15 predicted proteins | sample 1960901 | NCBI WGS metagenome assembly ULXB01 (sample SAMEA4835828, study PRJEB28245) | human gut metagenome | biome: gut microbiome; material: fecal sample | place: Denmark | collected 2008
AGCCACTTTTTTGACACTCTGAAGGCTCCGCTCTGCGGAGCCTTTTGTTATTTTTTTGAATGTAATTATTGGAGGGGCGGGGGCGGGCTCTACTCAGTTTTTTTCTGTGTATCGGATTCCTCATGTGTTTCCCCTCCCTTGTAATAGCACTTAATTATAAAATAGAGGAATAAAGCCGCCGTTACGCATATCACCTTCAATATCCCGTAATGCCATAGCTTGTCGGACATAGGGACATAAGTTGCCGCACTATAAGTTGCCGCACTGTAAAACGACTCGAACTTTGAGAGAAGCATATCCATCAAGGACGCAACGGACAGCTCGATCATCAGCGTAAGAAAGGTATACAGGGCGTATTTCTTGTATTCCATGCAATTCTCCTTCATTTTTTTCACAATACATATTTTTGCCGCCTTTTTATAATATCACTTATATCACCCCCAGATATGCACGCATCAACATGAAAAATATTCTAATATATTTAAATTATAATATGAAATAATACCCATGTCAACGACTCCTATTGTTTTTTTTACAGATATGCCCCTGATACATGAATATCCCCCCGGCGGCAATGGCGGCGGCTGTTATGAATATCACCGCCTTCATCGGCATTTTTCCGGCGTAATCCATAGCGTTGGTCAAAAAATGCCCAAAGGCGCTTTTTTCCATTACCTGCATCACCGGCAGCAGCAAAAGCTCCAGCGCAAGCATTATCAGTCCCGCGACCGCCGTTATAAAGCCTGTGCGTATGCGTTTTTCCGCAGCGTTCAGCCGGGCTATGGCGGCTATGCTCTCCTTTTCTCCAGCCGCAGCGGGTATGCTCTCAGCCCCCTTCAAAAGCTCGTCTGTGGATATGCCGAAAAGCTCGCTCAATGCGATTATCTTGGATATTTCCGGCGCCGCGTCGTTCAGCTCCCATTTTGATACCGACTGGCGGGAAACGTCGAGCTGCTCCGCAAGCTGCTCCTGCGAAAGGCCCGCCGCCTTTCGAAGCTGCTGTATCCTTTCGCCTACTGTCATTTCTTTCATAAGCACGGGTACTCCTTTTTGGTTTTCTTGTGCATAGCATACACCAGGAGGCGGCTATCGCGCCACCAATCATACTTGGAAAAAGCGCAACCGGAGGTTGCGGGGGCTTGCCGCCCGCCGCTTCCTTAAAAAAAGTGCCCCGGCAATTTCACCGGGGCCGTATTATTATTCGGCTTTATTCGCCCTTGCTCTCTGATACGGTGAGGTTCTCGCCATCGTAATCCACGGTGAACACCGTGTCGGGGGCGGGGTCGCCTTCGATTATCTTGCGGGCAAGCAGCGTCTCAAGCTTGCTGGAAAGCAGCCGCTTCAGGGGCCTTGCGCCGTACTGAGGATCGTAGCCGGTCTCCGCAAGGTAGTTCTTCGCCCTGTCGGTAAGCTTTACGTCCAGCCTGCGCTCCTTGAGCCTCTTGCGTATATCCTCCAGCATGAGGTCGGTGATCTTGAAGATCTCCTCCTTGTCCAGGGGCTTATAGAACACTATGTCGTCTATCCTGTTGAGGAATTCCGGCCTGAAGCTCTGCTTGAGCAGCAGGTTCACCTGGGCGCGTGCCTCCTCGGTTATCCTGCCGTCCTTTATGCCCTCCAGTATGTAGCTGGAGCCCAGATTGCTGGTCATGACGATGACGGTATTCTTGAAGTCCACGGTGCGGCCCTGAGAATCCGTTATGCGCCCGTCGTCCAGCACCTGAAGCAGTACGTTGAACACGTCGGGATGGGCCTTCTCCACCTCGTCGAACAGCACGACGCAGTAGGGATGGCGGCGCACGGCCTCTGTAAGCTGGCCGCCCTCGTCATAGCCCACATAGCCCGGAGGCGCGCCTATCAGGCGGGACACGGAGTGCTTCTCCATGTATTCGCTCATATCTATGCGCACCATGTTGGACTCATCGTCAAACAGGGCTTCCGCTAGAGCCTTGGCAAGCTCCGTCTTGCCTACGCCGGTAGGCCCTAAGAACAGGAAGGAGCCGATAGGCTTGTTGGGGTCCTTCAGCCCCGCCCGGGTGCGAAGTATAGCGTCGCAGACGGTCTGCACCGCCTCGTCCTGGCCTATGACCCGCTTATGCAGTATGCTGTCCAGGTGCAGCAGCTTCTCTCTCTCGCCTTCCATCAGCTTGGCTACCGGTATGCCGGTCCAACGGCCCACTATCTTGGCTATCTCCTCCTCGGTGATGCGGTCGCGGAGCAGGCCGTCCGCTTTGCCCTTCTCCATGTCCGCCTCCGCCTTGGCCAGCTCTTCCTTCAGCTTGGGCAGCTTGCCGTACTTCAGCTCTGCGGCCTTGTTAAGGTCGTAGCTCCGCTCGGCCTGCTGCATATCGGCGTTAAGCTGTTCTATCTCTGTACGTAGGGACTGAACCTTCTTTATGGCGTCCTTCTCGTTTTCCCACTTTGCCTTGAGCCCCGCGAACTCCTCGCGCTCGTGAGCCAGCTCCTTGCGGATATCCTCAAGGTGCTGCTGGGATATCTTGTCGCTTTCCTTGTTAAGGGCGGCTTCCTCTATCTCCAGTTGCATTATGTGCCGGCGCTTCTCGTCAAGCTCGGTGGGCATACTGTCCATCTCGGTGCGCACCATGGCGCAGGCCTCGTCCACAAGGTCGATGGCCTTATCCGGCAGGAACCTGTCGCTTATGTACCTGTGGGAAAGCGTAGCGGCGGCTATCAGGGCGCTGTCCTGTATCTTTACGCCGTGGAACACCTCGTAGCGCTCCTTCAGCCCTCTCAGTATGCTTATGGTATCCTCTACCGTAGGCTCATCTACCATTACGGGCTGGAACCTTCTGGAAAGGGCGGGGTCCTTTTCGATGTACTTGCGGTACTCGTCCAGTGTGGTCGCGCCTATGCAGTGCAGCTCGCCCCTGGCAAGCATGGGCTTTAAGAGGTTGCCCGCGTCCATGCTACCCTCTGTGCGGCCGGCTCCTACTATATTGTGCAGCTCATCGATGAACAGTATTATCCTGCCCTCGCTGCGCTTTACTTCATTAAGAACGGCCTTAAGCCTTTCCTCAAATTCGCCCCTGAACTTTGCGCCCGCAATAAGGGCGCCCATGTCAAGTGAGAATATCTTGCGATCCTTCAGGTTTGCCGGCACATCGCCGGATACTATCCGCTGGGCAAGTCCCTCGGCTATTGCCGTCTTGCCTACGCCCGGCTCGCCTATGAGCACAGGGTTATTCTTGGTCTTTCTTGAAAGTATGCGGATGACGTTGCGTACTTCCTCGTCACGCCCTATAACAGGGTCAAGCTTCTGCTTCCTTGCAAGCTCTACAAGATCCTGAGCGTACTTGCCAAGTGCGTCGTAGGTGTCCTCCGGGCTGTCGGTCGTCACCCTTGCGCCGCCCCGGACGTCGTTGAGAACCTTCAGGAACTCGTCCCGGGTGATGCCAAAGGTTTTAAACATCTCCTTCATGGCGCCGTTAGGCGCTTCCAGCATGCCTAAAAACAGATGCTCTACCGAGATATACTCGTCCTTCATGTGCTTGGCCTGATCCTCCGCCGCATTGAGCGCGCGATCCAGCTCAGGGGTTATGTACACCTTTTCCGCCTCCCGGCTGCCCGTGACCTTGGGCAGCTTGCTTATCTCCCTGTCCAGGGCCGCGTCAAAGGTGTCCTTATCCTTGCCCATTCGGGTGATGAGCTCGGCTATGAGCTTCTGGTCGAGCAGCGCCTTCATAAGGTGCTGCTGATCCACCTGCTGGTTGGTGTTGCGGCTGGCGATGGACTGGGCATCCTGCACCGCCGCAATAGATTTTTGCGTTAACCTGTTAATATCCATATAAAATCCTCCTCGGACCGATGATTTCGTAAGTAGTATGTGCCATGGTCCTTATTAGCACTCTTACCTTTCGAGTGCTAATTGTAATATAAGACCTTGTACATATCATCATAATAATTTGAAATAATTGTGAAGTGGAAAAAAAACCTGAGCTGTTGTATAATAACAGAAAAACTTATGGAGGACGCCCCAATGAAGATCAGAGATATATCGGAGCCTGCAAGCTTTTTTAAGGCCGTAAACACCTGCGCCGGCAGGGTGGAGCTCATGACCGCCGAGGGCGACTGCCTCAACCTCAAGTCCCGCCTGTGCCAGTACATAGCCCTCACCCAGATGTTCGAGGACAAGCGGGTGGAAGGCATAGAGCTTGTACTGAGTGAGCCCTGCGACCTCAACAAGCTTCTGCCCTACATAGACGCGGAGGAATAACGCTGCAAACGCAAAAGGCTTCCTTTAAATTGGGAAGCCTTTTTTCTTTACTTCATTTCCTCTATGTGCTCCTTCGCATAGGCGATGAACCTTGCTGCCGCAGGGGAAATCATATCCTTCCTTGTAACTCCTATACCTATATCCACATACTGCTCAGGGTCCAGGGGCATGACCCTCACCTCGCCGCCCGGCTCCAGCGAGTCCACGATGAGCTGGTTCATTATGGCTATTCCCAGCCCCGCCTTCACCATCGCCATGGCGGCAAGGCCATCCGGGCAGCCGAAGCGTATATCCGGGGTTATGCCCATCTGGGCAATCATGCGGGAGTTGTCCGTCTCCTCCGCGGGGCGTATGGCAACGAAAGGATAATTGCCTACAGCCGAGAGCGGGAAGGCCGCGCCGCCGGAGAGTGGGTTGCTCTTTGGCAGCACCGCCACCAGCTGATCGTCCTTTATATGCAGCCAGTCGAAGTCGCCCTCGCGGCGGCTCATTACGCAGAAATCCGCCCTGTGCTCCCCCAGAGCTGCCGCAAGCTCGCTGCTGGTCCCCTCCAGGGTGCTTATCTCTACCATCGGGTACTTCCGCGAAAAGCCGGCGATCAAGTGGGCAAGCCAGCCGTAGCAGGCCTCGTAGGTATTGCCTATGGTGAGCTTGCCTATCTCTATGCCGCGTATGGAGGCCGCCTGCTGCACGCAGCGCCGCCCCATGTACACGAAATCGCGTATGAGGGGAAGCATATTTTTGCAGTTTTCGGTAGGGGCGACGCCGCCTCTGTTCCTTATCAGAAGCGGAAAGCCCATCTCATCCTCCAGCGCCGCCATCATACGGCTTATTCCGGAGGGGGTATAGCCGAGGCTCTCCGCCGCGGCGGTAAGTGAGCCCAGCTCCAGCGCCGCTATCAGCGCCCTGCACTTCTCTGTATCCATATCGCGCCTCTATTTTGACTTTTTATCAATGCTGCCATGATATATCCTCGTTTTACTCAAATATATAACAGTAATATAATGATGTCAAACAAAGAAAACGACAAAATATCAGGAAAGGACAGAAACAATGGAAAGCATCAGCGCAAGGGCAAGGATAGGCTGCCGGGTAAACCCTGCGGAGTTCCTTCTCGCGGGCGTTATAGTTGCGCGCAGCACCTCTCTGCTGCTGTCCAAGGCGCTCCTCACCACTATGAGCCCCCTCAACATACTCTCCGTGCGCTTCTGCCTTGCCTTCGTGATACTCTGCGCCATATTCTTCAATCGGATGAAGCGGATGGACCTCAGGACGCTGCTCATGGGCATGGCAATAGGCGGCGCATTCTCCGCGATGATGGCGGCGGAGCTTTTCGCCCTCAGGCACACCCTCGCCTCCACCACCTCCTTTCTCGAAAATACCGCAATAGTCATAGTGCCGCTGATGGAGGCGCTGCTGCATAAGAAGCTGCCCTGCAAAAAGGCTCTGCTCTGCGCCGGGCTGACTCTCATAGGCGTCGGCGCCCTCACCCTACGCTCCGGCAGGTTCAGCTTCGGCCTCGGCGAAGGGCTGTGCATACTCTCCGCCATGCTTTACGCCTTGGCGATAATACTCACTGACAGGCTTTCCAAAAAGGGCGACCCCATGCTCATAGGCATAGCGCAGGTCGGCTTCATCGGCCTGTTCACCACCATAGCCTCCTTCATATTCGAGGCTCCCAAGCTGCCCTCCTGCGCCTCTGAGTGGCTGCCGATATTGGGGCTTGCGCTGGTTTGCAGCTGCTTCGGCTTCACCCTTCAGCCCGTGGCACAGCGCAGGATACCCTCCGAGAGGGCGAGCCAGTTCTGCGCCCTCAACCCCCTTTCCACCGCCGCAATGAGTGCCGTTCTCCTGCATGAGAAAATGGGCGTCATGGGCGCGGTAGGCGCCGCGCTGATACTGGGCAGCATAATGCTGGAGAGCGTCCGCAGCGCAAAGTCAAAGAAAGCGTAAGCACCGTCGGCATTCTTCCCCCTAAAGACGAAAGGATAAGCAAAGCCCCCGCATTCGCGGGGGCTTTGTCATGCCGTTATCTTTTTATATTACCCCGAAGAAATGCAGTATGCTCTGCCATATCGTCATATCGCCGGTCTTGGGGGGTATTACCACCACGGGGACGGGAGCAGGGGTAACCGGGGGATGCCAGTAGCTTCCGCCGCCGGTGGTGCTGCCGCTAGAGGGGAGCACCGTGCCGGGCAGGGCTTTCCACTCTGCAGCATCCAGAGTGAATTCCATAGTGTCCATTTTGTTGCCATCCACAAACAGCACGACTTTATTGGGGACAACATCATCTTTGGGAGTCCAGGGGGTCAGTGCCCAGTTTGCGTCAGCAGTCTCGGTAGCGATGCAGCAGGTCAGGAAACCATAGCTGCCGGGATTTACTCCCTGCAAGGTGGCAGTGGTCAGCAGAGTCTCGTCCCTGTACAGCTTCACCTGTACGCTGGACTCAAAGTTAACATTCTTCAGATCAACAGACACAGCGTTCTTCAGGACACCGTTATCATGAGTGATGCCGGCGCGCTCGATGCTGCCGCTATAGGGGAACGCAGTGCCGGGCAGGGCTGCCCATGCTTCGGCATTCAGTGTGAAACTCTCCCTATCCTCCTCGTGGCCATCGACAACCAGGACAGCTTTATTGGGGACAACATCGTCCTTGGGAGTCCAGGGGGTCAGTTTCCAGTACTCGTCAGCCACCCCAGTTGTAATGCAGCAGGTCAGGAAAGGATGGTAGCCAGCCCCCACATTCTCCACATTCTGCAAGGTGGCAGTGGTCAGCAGTGTCCCGTCCCTGTACAGCTGCACCTGTACGCTGGTTTTGAAGGTGACGTTTTTCAGATCAACAGACACAGCGTTCTTCAGGACACCGTTATCATGAGTGATGCCGACGCTCTCGATGCTGCCGGGGAGCGCAGTGCCGGGCAGGGCTGCCCACTCTGCAGCATCCAGATTGAATTCCATAGTGTCCTTTTCGTTGTCATCCACAAACAGGACAGCTTTGTTGGGGACAACATCGTCCTTGGGAGTCCAGGGGGTCAGTGCCCAGTACTCGTCAGCAGTCTCGGTAGCGATGCAGCAGGTCAGGAAATCATGGTAGCCAGCATTCACATTCTGCAAGGTGGCAGTGGTCAGCAGAGTATCGCCGCTGTACAGCTTCACCTGTACGCTATCTGCAAATTTAATGTCCTTCAGATCAATGGATACCGCATTCTTCAGATAGCCGCCTTCATGCGTAATAACGGCGCGCTCGATGCTGCCGTTGCCTTTTGCCGATGCGATTCCGGGCAAGGCGCAGACCATGATCAGAGCCAACATCATTGCAAGTGATTTTTTCATTTTTTTCCCTTCTTTCAAAATTACTTTAATTTGACATTCAGTGAATGTCATTATTGCTTCAATTATAGCATACCCTTTTGATATTGACAATCACTGAATGTCAAAAGGAGAAAAAAATGTTCATAAATAAATCTCAGGACGGCTCGAATAATCTATGCGGAAGGAATGTTGCGGCTCTGAGGAAGGGACTGAAGCTGTCGCAGCGGCAGCTTGCGGACAGGCTGCAGGTATGCGGACTGGATATAGATAAGAATGCAATACAGCGAATAGAGTGTGGAAAGCGATTCGTTACTGATATAGAGCTGGTCCAGCTTGCGAATGTCCTTCGCGTTGAAATATCCCGTCTCGTACAGTAAACGCAAAAAAGCCCCCTTTCGGGGGGCTTTGCTTACGCCGCTACACGGCGCAGTCCAGCACTATTATCCTGTTGCTGCCCAGGCTTTCCCTTGTGATGACCGCCTCGCTCTGGCGCATACGGTGTATGGCGCAGTTCTTTGCGTTTTCAAGGAACGGGGCAAGCTCGCCCAGCTCAAAGGCCAGCTTGTCGGCGGCGTAGTGCATGGGTATTACAACCTTTGGCGCTATGGCGTAGGCTATCTCCAGCGCCTGCTTATAATCCACGGTGTATACGCCGCCCACGGGTATGAGCAGTATGTCTATATGGCCCATGGCTTTAAGGGTAGCTTCGTCCGGCAGGTGGCCTATGTCGCCCATATGGGCAAGGCGCAATCCGTCCATCTCGAATACGAATATGATGTTGCCGCCCCGCTTCGCCCCCTGCATTTCGTCATGCCAGCAGGGTATGCCGGTTATCTTTACGTCCCCGACGGTATACTCGCCGGGGGCTGATATTACCTTTACGTCTCTGCCCTTTGCCGCCGCAGTATAGTTGTGGTCGTGGTGCTGGTGGCTCTCGGTCACGCAGTCCGCCTCAACAGGGCCTACGTTATAGCCGGTTGCCGGGTCGCAGGGATCCGTGAGTATACGGGTACCGCCCTCGCTTTGCAGCAGAAAACATGAGTGTGCAAATCTTTTAATCAACATATATTTATACCTCCTGAAGGGAATTAACCCAAATCAGCCTGGCGGCGCACTGCCCGAAGGGGCCCAGCCGCGCCGCGAGAGCGTCCCTCTCCCCGTCTTTCATTTCGTCGAATATGCCCAGCACAGCGGCTGCACAGCGCCTGTTGAGCGCCGCCCGCTTTGCCCCGGAAAAGCCCCCGGCGCTTATGCCGAGCCACAGAGCTTTCTTTATTGAAGCCGTATCCGGTATGCCGTCCCCGCCCTTTCGCGCAAGCATCAGGGACTTTATGAGCGCATAGGATACATCATCACAGCTTTTATCCGGCACATCCGGCAGCTTGCAGCTTTCTATTATATGATGGGTCATGGCGTCATATGCCTGAATGGATATACGGAACGCCACATGGCCTTTCGCGGCGGTTATGCTCTCTATCAGCGGCACGCCAAAAACCGACGGCTCATGTCCGTTCAGCCGGTCAGCAAGCCTTTCCGCCCAGAATTGGGCGGTATAGCCGGTAACGAAGCCCAATGGGGCGGATACCTCCGCCGCGGGGTTGTCCATATCCAATTTTACGCCGGTCTTACCGGCACAGGCGTCTTGCAGGAAACGGCATAATTCGCTGCGAATAAGCTCTGTTATTTCGGTATTTGCCGTCATGGTAGCTCCCCAGCCAAAAAGTGGTTTATTTAGATTACGGCTTTTTTTACGATTTGTCAAGGCAAACAGGGCAATTTTGTATGAAATTTCTCAATCTTTTTCCTGCAAAAGGGCCGTTCTGCATAAGAACGGCCCAAAGCGTTTTTGCTGCTATATGACCAGCTGCCCGTCTTCGCTGTCGATTATCTTGAATATCTGTTCCTCTTCCCCCGTCTCCACGCCTATGTAGACTATATAGGAATCATTGCCCGAGGTGCACTTGAACTCGTAGCACAGACGCTCGGTCTCGGGTGTTATTGGTATCAGCGCAAGCTGGCGTTCCATAACCTTCAGCGAGGAAGCAAGATAGCCCTCCGCCTCGGCCATAGTGACGCTGGCCTCAGGCAGCTCCCTTTCGGTATGGCTGAAGAGATAGTTTCTGGCGTCAACGCCTGTCACCTCATTGGTCTCCCGGTCTACCCAAACCTTGATGAGGTCATTGTATAGTATGACGTCATTCTGCGTGGCCGCGCAGTTGATAAGCGCCGCCCCGCCGTAATATTGGGCGTAGGTTGCCGTCATGTTCAGATAGCCCAGCTCCTCCAGCTTTTTCAGCGCCGTGTCAGCGTATCTTTTACCCTCAGCATCGTCAGGCTTTCCCTCGGCATTTCCCTTGCAGGGGCTCATGTACCACAGCAGCTTGCCTCCCTGCTTAGTCACAGCCGCTTCAGCCCACGTGCCGTCCTCGTTGCTGATGCTGAACTGGTATGCGGGAATCTTTCCTCCCGTCTCCTGCCCCTCGCCAAACGTCACGCCGGCAATTATGTTGGCCACGGTCTTCGCCTGCTCCATGGTCACCTCTCCGCCTGACAGACCCTTGGGTTCGAGTTTTTCGCTGCTTTCCGAGAAGGGGCCGTCGTATATTAGGGTGGGAAACTCCGATATGCCCTCGCTGTCCTGAGGCTTGTTGTCCGCAAAGTAGCCCTCAGCATCTATACCCTCTGTGGGTACGTCGCCCCTGGCGTACTTATCGCCGTATTCCTCCGCCAGCTTTGCGCAGCTGTCCCGGAGCTGTAGTATGGTGTTTGTATCCTCCTCCGTCATTACTCCGCCCCGCACTGCCTTCTTGGTAAGCGAATGTGCGTAATCGCCCAGCCTCACCACGAACTGGTTGAGCTCGGCCGTGTCCACGTGGGACACCGGCAGGTAGGACATGTGGCTCACCGCGGAGCCGGACAGCCGCCAAACCTCGTCCAGCAGCAAAACGTATTGCGCGGGGGAATTGACGGCAGTAAGCTTGGACAGCGTGCTCTCCATATCGTAAAGGTCGTCGGTAAGCTCGCCGTATGCCCTGACATAGCTTTCCTTTGCCAGGTTTTTATAGCTCTCAGCCAGCGCCTTCTGCTGCGCCGCCCACAGTATAACTCCTATGAGCGCCACGGCCAGTATGGCGGGTATTATGTATTTCTGAAAAGCGTTCTGCGTTTTTTCGCTCATTTATCTCACCTCGTATAAAGCCGTTATGCCCCATTAGAAGAAGGCGTGCTCGCCTATGGTCAGCACCACATCGTGTGACAGCATCCACTTGTTGCTGGTCTTCTTGGGGTTGTAGTAGTACAGGCAGCCGCCGGTGGGATCCCAGCCGTTCATGGCGTCCCTGGCGGCCTTTATGGATTCGTTGTCAGGGGAAAGGTTTATCTGCCCGTCCGAGACGGCGGAAAAAGCGCCCTTCTGGTATATCACGCCGGATATGCTGTTGGGAAAGGAGGAGCTTTTTACCCGGTTCAGCACCACTGCCGCCACGGCAACCTTGCCCTTGTAAGGTTCACCCCTGGACTCCCCGTGTACCAGCTTGGCCAGAAGATACAGGTCCTTGTCCCCGGAATTGCTCGACCCACCGGAGCTTGACGACCCGCCTCCAGAGCTGCCCGTCAGGGACATGCCCAGCGCCTTGGCTGTAGCCTCCCCTACTATGCCATCCGCCGTAAGGCCGTTTTTCTTCTGGAAATATTTTACGGCCTGCGCCGTTCCGCTGCCGAATATGCCGTCCACATTGCCGTTATAATACCCCCAGCGCTTCAGCTTGCTTTGCAGCGTCTTTACCTGCTCGCCGGAGGAGCCCTGCCTTAGCGCCGCCGCGTCCGCCATTTCCGGCACCGCGATGCACAGTATAAGCAGCAGCGCAAGCAGGGCGGCTATGCTCCTATTCAGCCCTCTCATTCTTTTTCGCCTCCCTTATAAGCTTCATTATCAGGCTATCAAATTTTGCCTTATCTTCAATTTTTCCATTTTCGTCCTCCAGTATGCACAGTGGCGGGAACATTACGCACCACCAGTTTTTCCCTTTTCCCTCTCCCAGTATCACCCTGAGTGCCTGGTACCTTCCGGCGGGATACAGCTTGCCGTCATACTCCCTGTCAGGAAAGTCATATGTGCCTATGTGCAGCTCGGCGGAATAATCCATGCCCCGCTCATGAAGCACGTTATCTATGGCGGCGCAGATCCCCCTCCCATCGTCCATGAGTCTGGCCTTTACCTCCTCCGCGCTGCCCACATTCCCCATGCCGCGCTCGTAATCCAATATGGCGTCCCGTACCGCAAGCTTTGTTGCCTGATCCGCCGCGCTGTCGCTGTTAGCTATCACGTGCATTCGGAATATGCCTTCCTCCGGCCTGAACAGCAGCACCGCCACTAACGACAGCAGCACCATGGATATGACGTACAGCAGCTTTCTGTACAGCGTATTTTTCATATTTGTTTCCCCTTTGTGTTGATTTGCATATTTTACATATGAAAAATTATCGCCGCGCCGCCGTTGAAATATACATTTGCCCTATCTGATGGTATAATGCGGATATGGATATAAAGGCTTACGGAAAAATCAACCTTACCTTGGACGTGCTGTACAGGCGGCCGGACGGTTACCATCAGCTCCGGGGCGTAATGTGCGCCGTGGACGTATATGATGCCGTCCATATGGAGCGATCGGAAGGCGTCAGCGTTACATTTGATGATGCAGTGCCGCCCCAAAACACCGCCGTAATGGCCGCCAGGGCCTTCTTCGAAAAAACCGGCAGAGGCGCGGACATATACATACAAAAGGGCATACCCTCCGAGGCCGGCATGGGCGGCGCAAGCGCAGACGCCGCCGGAGTGCTGCGCGGCATGAACAGGCTATACGGCGAGCCGCTCAGCGAAAGCGAGCTGTATAGTATAGGTCTTTCCATAGGGGCGGACGTACCATTTTGCCTTATGGGCGGCTGCGCCGTGGCAGAGGGAATCGGCGAGGTGCTTACGCCGCTGCCCGTCCCGGAGCTGAACCTGCTTATAATAAAGGGCAACGAGGGAGTGAGCACAGGCGCGCTGTTCAAAGAGTTAAGGCTGCCCCTTGAAAGGCATCCGGACACTGACGGGGCAATAGCCGCAATAATGCGCGGAGACATTACCGGGCTGATACCCCTATGCAAAAACGCGCTGGAGCTTCCCGCTATCGGCCTTTCGCCCGAAATAGCGCAAAACAAAAAACGCCTTCAATCGCTGGGTACCCACGCCTTCATGACAGGCAGCGGCGCGGCGGTAGTGGGCATATTCAAAACGGTGGAGCAGGCGGCGGAAGCGCAGAAAAGCTTTCGCGATCTGCCCTTCGCCCGCGTTTGTAGTACGGGCGGGTTTGTGATATAATTATCGGCAGTTGATCTGCAATTACATTTTTCCCAGGGAGGAAAATATGACACATATCGAAGGGCATAAAAAAATACATCTCATAGGCATAGGCGGTTGCTCCATGAACGGCCTTGCCCAGATACTCAGGGCCAGAGGATACCAGGTACAGGGCAGCGACAGCACCACCTCCCCATTCACCGAGCGTTTGGGCGAGCTGGGCATACCAGTCACCATCGGCCAGAAGGCCGAAAACATAGGCGATGCCGATCTGGTAGTGTACTCTGCCGCAATAAAGCCTGATAACCCGGAGCGGGCGGAAGCCAGACGCCGGGGCATACCCGAGCTTGAGCGCAGCGTTGCACTGGGCCAACTCACCGAGGGCTACAAGGAGGTAGTAGGAATTGCAGGCTGTCACGGCAAAACCACTATCACCTCCATGCTGGCCATGATATCCGAAAAGGGCGGCGCTAATGCCACGGTACACATCGGCGGCTTTGTGGATTTTCTCCACGGCGGCACCCGCATAGGCTCCCACGATTTGTTCATCACCGAGGCCTGCGAATACGTGGAGAGCTTCCTTACCCTCCGCCCCACGGTAGCCCTCATAAACAACATAGACAACGACCATCTGGACTACTATAAAAACATGGACAACATAGTTGCCGCCTTCCGCAGGTTTATCGGCCTCTTGCCCGAAAACGGCGTGTTCATAGGCTGCACCGACGACAGCCGCGTAAAGCGCCTTTTCGACGATTTCCGTGGAAATAAGATATCCTACGGCATGAAGGACGCGGACTATACTCCCGCAAACCTGGTCTACGACGGCAACGGCTGCCCCTCCTTCGACCTTATGTTCAGGGGCGAAAACCTGGGCCGCATAACGCTGCACATTCCCGGCAGCCATACGGTGATAGACTCTATGGCGGCCGCGGCTGTGTCCCTTTACCTGGGCGCGGAAATGCACACCGTATGCTCAGGCCTTGCGGCCTTCCGCAACACCCAGCGCAGGTTCGAGTTTTACGGCGAGAGGGATGGCATAAAGATATACCACGACTATGCCCATCACCCTGCGGAGGCCGCCGCGGCGCTGGACGCCGCCAGCCGCATACCCCACAGGAACATATACTGCGTGTTCCAGTGCAACAGCTACACAAGGGCAAAGACGCTGTTCACGGATCACGTCACCTGCTTCAACAACGCGACCGCGGTGCTGGTGCCGGATATTTACCCCGGCCGTGAAAAGGACGACGGTACCGTACACGCCCGCGACATGGTGGCGGGCATAAACGCTGGCGGCGGCAACGCCATTTACCTCGGCACATTTGAGGAGATACGCAAATGGCTGGACGCCCACGCCGCACCGGGCGACGTTGTGATCACCCTCGGCTCCGGCGACGTATACAAGCAGACAAAGAAGCTGTTATAACTCACGGCATATAAAAAGGACGGCTCAAGCCGTCCTTTCAGTCTGTCAAAAAACCCCAGGGTTGATAAGGGGCC
>ULXB01014763.1_pt1 | contig 14378 bp, 9 predicted proteins | sample 1960901 | NCBI WGS metagenome assembly ULXB01 (sample SAMEA4835828, study PRJEB28245) | human gut metagenome | biome: gut microbiome; material: fecal sample | place: Denmark | collected 2008
TGTTAGAAGATACCTATCAACTGCCTTGCATTTCTGCACTTTTTGAACAGGAAGAGTATGATACAGTAGTAAAGGAAGGCTGTTTTCCTTTGCTGCCGCTTACCGTTTATCTGTTATTAGGAATCAGTGAAAAAGTGGCACAGAATGAACGCAGCGTGTTTACTTTCCTTGCAAATAATGAGCCGGGTTCACTGGTACGCCTGATTGAAGAAGATGAAAAGGAAGCCCATGGAATCGGTGCGGCAGTCGTTTATGATTATTTTTCCAGATTATTCCGGGAAAATACAGACCTTATCCATATTCATGCGGAATGGCTGAAGGCAGAGTATGCTCTTGGAAAGGCAGAGTATGAGGAAGAAAAAAACATTATCAAAGTAATGGCATTGCTTAAGATGATGGGAAATGAAGAAGAACTTCCGGTAAACGATGAAAGCATCTATCTGGCAAGCGGACTGGAATATGGAATTGTAAAAGAAAAATTAGAACAGTTAAAAAAAGCACAATTAATACAGTGGAGAAACCGGACTGCTTCTTATGATTTTAAAAATAATGTCGGTGTAGATATAGAAAAAAAGATTCAGGAAGAAATACAGAAACAGAAAAAAGTAAATATCGAAAAAGTGTTAGGTGAAATTACAGAATTAGATTATGTCCTGCCAAAGCAGTATAATCAGGAATTCACCATGACCAGATATTTTCATTATGAATATAAAAAGTTAGAGCAGTTTCTTGGATTAAAGAAGGCAGAATATCTTTTTGAGGAGAAACCCGCAGACGGAAAGATTATCGCATTGACGGATGCAGATAAGACAACAGATATGGAAAAAGTCCAGCAGCATCTGAAGGAGTTAAAGGACGAGCGAATCGTAGTCCTCATTCCGCGAGAACCGTTAATGGAAGAAGAAAATATCCGGCGTCTGATAGCAGTCCGGCAGTTAAAAGAAGATAAGACATTTTTAGAAGAAAATGCAGTATTGCAGCAGGAATTGCAGCTATATGAAGAAGATTTGATTTATGAAATCAATGCGGCATTAGAAAAGCGTTATCTTCCGGAAAATGGAAACTGCACAGTATTATGTGGAATTGTATCCCGAAACAAGAGTAAATCAGTAGGTGAATTTAACCGTACGCTCAGTAGAATCTGTGAGGAATATTATAATCTGACTCCGAAAATTAATAATGAAATGATTAACCGCAGAAAGGTGTCGTCCCAGACAAAACGTGCCAGAAGAACCATTGTAGATGCTGTTTTAAATGGAAAAGAAATGGCACAGTGGGAGAACGGTTCGGCGGCAGAAGCAACCATTTACCGGGCAACCTTACGGGTACTGGATGAAGGAAGAGCAGAAGAGGGAAGCCAGCAGGTATTACAGGAAATCATGGAATATATCAACCGCTGTGCCGGGAAAAAACACAGTTTTTCCGAACTTTATGAAAGCCTTTCCGGAAAAGGCTATGGAGTAAGAGAAGGTATCATTCCAATTTATATCGCAAGGCAGATTGCGGAACTTGAGGATACACCGGTCATTCTTTTGCAGGAGCGTGAGGTGGAGATTACGCCGGAAATATTTGACAACATAGAAGAACATCCGGAGAATTACAGCCTCTATGTGGAAAAGGAAACGGTAAATAAAGAGAAGTATATTAAGCAGTTAGAAGAAATTTTTTGCGGACAGGATACCTATCAGAGTATTGGAAAACGAAACCGGCTTTATGAACTGGTGCGAGCAATGCAAAGATGGTACAGAAGTCTGCCGCAGATTGCTGTTTCCTTCCAGACATGTCCGGAAGGCATGGATGAGGAAGCTTATGCATTTATCAAAGGGTTTCGTAAGATCCTTAAAAATATGGAGCCGAACCCAAGAGAAATGCTGTTCGAACAACTTCCGGGACTGGTAGAGAAAAAGAATTTAAAAGAAACGTCACGGCAAATCAAAGAAGGAAAAGAATATTTAGATACCTTCCTTTTTAAGAAAAATGAGCAGGCAATAGAAGTCACAAAGAAAATCTATGGCGCAGCAAAAGAAGACAGCCTTTCCGGCGTTTTAAAGGCATGGTATGAGGAGCAGGGAAAGGCGGCAAAGAGTTTTCTGGCCAGCAATCAGGTGACGGCATTGATGGGCTATTTATCCAGAATGCAGACCCACAATGAACAGGAAATTGTAGAACATCTTTCCAAGGCAGTCCTTGATATTTATATGGAAGACTGGCGGGATGAGTCCTTGAAGCAGTATGAAGAAGAACTTGCCCGGTTAAAGGCAGAGATTGAACACATCGGAATGGAACAGAGTGAGTCCGGCAGCAGGCAGATGATAGAATTTACCGGAAGTGATGGAAAAAAGGTAAAGAAATTCTATGAAGCAGAGGATGACAGCACCAGTTATTTCCTGAAAAATGCCATGGAAGAAGCTATGGAGGAATTCGGAGACAGTCTGGAAGTGAACCAGAAGGTAGCAGTACTGGTTCAGATGATAGAGAAACTGACGAAGTAGCAAGGAGTTGTAGTTATGAATACAGAAGAAATTATTTATCTTGACAATGCAGCAACAACATATCCAAAACCGGAAGCGGTATATACAGAAATGGACCGGGTCAACCGCAGCCTTGCATTTAATGCAGGGAGGGGTTCCTATGCCCTTGCAAAAGAGGCGGATGAAATTATCGCGGAAACAAGAGAAGCGTTGCTTGATTTAGTACATGCAAAAGAGCTAGCAGAGGTGGTTTTATCTGCCTCTGCTACTGTTGCTTTCAATCAGATCATTGGCGGAATGGACTGGAAGGAAACGGATGTGGTTTATGTCAGCCCTTACGAACATAATGCGGTGGTTCGCCCACTGGATTTATGGAAAGAGCGGATTGGGTTTACCACAATAGAGCTTCCTTTGGAAAAAGAATCCCTAAAAATTGATTTGGAAAAAATGGAATATCTTTTTACGGAGCAGCCGCCAACTCATATCTTTCTGTCACAGGTCAGCAATGTGACAGGTTATATACTCCCCATCGAAGAATTATGCAAAATTGCAAAGAAATATGATGCAATCACAGTAATCGATGCATCCCAGTCCCTTGGACTGACAGAGCTTGATATGCGAAAAGTTCCGGCAGATATTGTAGCATTTGCTGGTCATAAAAATCTTTATGGTCCATTCGGAACAGGAGGATTTTTCTTAAGACATGGCATAAAGCTGAAGGTTTTTCTGGCAGGCGGAACCGGCAGTGATTCCTTGAATCCGAAGATGCCATTGGAAAGCCCTGCCCGTTATGAGGCAGCCAGTCCGAATATTGTAGCAATAGCAGGACTTCGTGCAGCTCTCATGGAAATAAAGGCAGCCGGAACAGCAAACTGGCTGGCGCATGAACAACAGTTGACTGATAAATTAATTGCGCAGCTAAAACGGATTCCCGGCGTGAAATTATATGGAGATTTCGGGCAGGACAAAGTCGGAATTGTTCCCTTTCATATCCGGGGTTATCAGGCAGCCGAGGTGGGCATGCTTTTGGACACAGACTATGGAATTGCCGTAAGAACCGGCTATCACTGTGCACCACTGATACATAAGCATTTAAAGGATGAAGCTTCCGGCGGCGTCGTCCGGGTCGGAATCGGAAGATATACCACGGAGAAAGAGATAGATACACTGGTTGCCGCCGTCGGGGAACTGGCGGAGTAGGAGGAAGAAGATGAAAAAAACAAAAATAATGGATGTGGATTTTAAAGATTTAGTAGAAAAAATAAGCACAGATGATATTGTGTTGCCAGATTTTCAGAGAGGATTTGTATGGAGACAAAAAGAAAATCAAGCAGCACTTCTGGCATCAGTACTGACTAAATTACCAATTGGAACCATTTTGTTGTTAGAGATTGATCCTAAAAGTTATGCGTGCAAAAAAATTGGTTTGTGTAATAGCAGACCAGAAATTGAAGAAAAAAGAACAAGTGTTAATGCTCTGTTAGATGGACAGCAAAGAGTAACTGTTTTAACTGCTTTTTTCTCTAATAAATTAGAAGAACTTGCAAATGGTGATAAATTTGTTTCGCCGTCACTTGGAAGAAGATATTTTATTAAAGTTCCTAAATTCTCGCCGAAAGAGGATGATAAGGATTTATTTGGCTGGAAGATTTTAATTGCTCCAAAGGAAATAAGGGAGAAACAGTGCCCTAAAAATTATTCAACAAATGAAATGAAGGAGCATATTTTTTGCATTGAAGGTGAAAAATACAAAAAAATTCTTCATGGAGATATTGGAAATGTTAATCAGGATGATCTTTTGGGATTGTGTACGGAGCATAAAATTGATGAAGATGGATATTTAATTCCACTATACTATTTATTTGGTGCATCGAAAAATCAGAAAAAATATTTGGAAAGATTTGAGGCTGTATTGCAGAGAATTGGAGAAAGATATGTGAACGAAATCTTAGATTTTTTGAAAAAAGAAGAGGATTCTGAAACATTATCTAAATATATAAAAGAATGTTTTGATGAGCCGGGAAAAAGCAGTGAAATTGAAGCGGATGAACAAGAAAACTTAAGAAGAATATCGGAGGACTTAATTTCTGATCTTCAGGATGGAACTGAACAAATAAAGGATGAAGAATCTGAATTATTTGAAAGGGTAAAGAAAACGCTGAGTGGAAGAGTTGATAGTTGGAAGCGAGATGTTAGTGGATTTTTAATATCATGCATTGAAGAAATGGAACTTTATAAGATTGAAATAGAACAATCAGATGTTATACGTGCAATTGATATTTATGAAAACTTAAATTTGGGTGGAAAAGCATTAGATGTATTTGATTTATTGTTGGCAAGAGCTGCAATGAAGCCGGAAGAGGGAAATCTTCTGGAAAACATAAAAAATTACATATTTGCTGATCATAAAGAAGAATACAGTATGTTTGTCGCAAACTGCATTGATGCACAGTCAAATGCTTACGGAGAGTTTGTAAAAGATAAAATAAGTTATTCTGCATCGGAACAGATGGAAAGCTGGGATGAAAAAGAAAATCAGATGGTACCTATATACTGTACGACTTTGATGAGTACAACAGGAGTATTAAATTATTTTGCAAAAGTTGAGAATGAGCAATTAAAAATTGATTTTTATGATGAAAGAAAAAAGGAGTCATTTACAAATCAAGTTACAAAGAGTGAATATTTATTAAAAGAAATACCGGTAGAAAGAATTAGTGTATTAGTGACAAAAGCAGTAAAGGGACTTGACAGGGCATGCCTGTTTTTACAATTGCGCTGCGGTTTACGAAAAGTAACAGAAGTTGCGTATAAATTAATGCTTGTTGTTTTGTCAACAATTTTTACAGAAGACAGTTTTTTCAATAATAAAAGAATTGTGGGCTATATAGAAGCATGGTATTGGTCTGTTATTTTATCAGGAGGATTTGATAGAAAACAAAACCAGGCATTTCAAGAGAGTATGAAGAGTCTTCTTTCTATTATTTCAAAGGAAATGAATCATGAAGAAGAGAAAAAACTGGATTATATAGTTCATTTGACTGACAGAGTATTTTGTAATAAGGAATTTGCAGATGAAGAAATTCTTTTGATGGAAAATAAATATGTGAAGCCAGAAGATACGGTAGGGCGAACTATTTGTCAGTTTTATTTATCAAGGACATACATGGATATATTACAAGGAGTCAGTTCGAAAAATTATAAGCCGGGAATAATCAGCGTTTTTAGTGAAGAAAATAGGAAAGAAGGATTACAGAGACATCATATTATGCCAAAGAGAAGTCTTGATGCAGTTCAGGATAATGCACAGGAAAATGGTGATAAATATGATTCGCCATTAAATTGGCTTATGATATCGGCAAAAGCCAATCAACTGATATCTAATAATGAATTGAGTTATTATATTGCACATTGCAATAATTCTACATTGGTAAAAATAGGAAATGTTGAAAGTAAGGATGTAGAGGGTAATAACGGAATAGATAATTTTTTGCGAAAAAGATTCAAAGGAGTATGTGCAGATTTATATCATGTATTTTGTGATAATCTTCCGGGATGTAATATAAAAGAGTTTTATGAAAAAGCAAAAATGAAAGATGCGGAGGAAGCTTAATATGGCAGTTTTATCAAATGAAAAATTAATGGAACTTACGATGGAAATATTAATGATGGAGCGGAAAAACCTTAGAAGCAGGGCAAAGACAGACCACAATATGTCACAGGAAATCCAGAAAGTAATAAAGGAATATGCAGCACTGAAATGTTAACAGAATGAGTTTATGATGGGAGAAGAAAAATGAAGTTTAAGACACTAAAAATGAAGAATTTTATGAGGTACAAAGGGGAGAATACAATTGAATTCAGTTGTGATGAGGAAAAGAATGTAACAATTGTATTGGGAGATAATACTGTTGGAAAAACAACAATTGCACAGGCATTTCGATGGGGATTATATGGAAAGATTTTTGCTGAACGGGGCAAAAGACAGGAGGATTTCCAGTTCCTTAATTATGATATTCTTGAAATGATGGATGCAAACAGCAGAGCAACGGTATCAGTTGAAATTACTGTAGTGGATGATGAAAAACAGTATTATATACGACGTATGGTAGAGTATACAAGACTGTATCCGAAAATGGAAACAAGGGAAGCAGCAAAAAAGCTGCAGTTATTGATTGCGGATAAAAATCATGTGGATGATATGGTTGAAGTGCAGCCGGAAAAGGCACAGGAGCTGATTAATGAATTGTTTCCGGTAAATCTTTCACATTATTTCCTGTTTGATGGGGAGCGGTGGAATGATGTGACGGTAAATGGGGTAAGAGAAAATATTAAGGATTCCGTACATATTCTTACAGGACTGTCTGCATATCAGGCAGCAATGAACCATTTGAAAGATATGGGAAGCAATTCTGTTATAAAGACATTTCGTGAGAAAATCAGAGGCTCTGGAAATATGTATGATGACCTGGAGAAAGACCGAAATTATCAGGAGCGTTATATAGAAAATTATAAAGAAAAAATCCGTATACTGGAAATAAATATTCAAAATTATATGGATAAGGTTTCGGAAATAGAAGAATATTTATTGAATAATCAAAGTACGGAAAATATGCAAAAGGACTTTAAACGTTTACAGGTATTGCGGAAAACACAGGAACAGGCATGCATAACGAATTATAAGACCTTTGTCAATGAATTTAGTGATAAGGGATATATGTTACTGGCAAAACCTATGGTGGATGCAGCAATGAAGATGGTAAAATCAGTTGCCGGAGAAAGAAGGGATATTCCTTATATGCGGCAGGCAAGTATTGACCATATTATAAAATCAGGCACCTGTATTTGCGGAACAAAAATCAGACCGGGAACAAAAGAATTTGATGCTTTGATGGAACAGAGAAATTTTCTGCCACCGGCAGATATAGGTTCTTTATTGGGTGAATTTGAAAGAACAGGAAAACGTTGGGAGAATCGCAGCAGCAGTTTAAAGCAGGATTTGCATGAAATGGCAGAAAAAGTTGATATGAGTATAGAAGAATATCAGGAGACTTTGAACATAATTGCCAAGCTTGAAACGAAAATGGACGAGCAGATTGATTTTGCTGAAAAACGAAATAAATTAAGATATTACAAGCAGGAAATTCAGAAAATGAGTTCAGAAAGAGGCTCTTATCTTGGAAGAATTGATGAGAGTCAGGCTAGCATTGAACGACTGGAGAATCAAATGAAGAGTCAGGAAGCACAGAGCCAGGAAAATGAAAAATGGCGTAAACGTGTAGAGATTGCAGAGCAGCTTTATGAGAAACTGAAAAAGGACTTTACCGAAAAAGAGAAAAAGACATTCGTAGAATTAAATACAAAAATCCAAGAGAATTTCCAACGTATGTTTAATGCCAAAGATAAGAAAATTGAATTGACACCACAATATGTTATTGAGATGTTATATAAGACGGAAATTGGTTATCGGGAAGAAAAGAACCTTTCGGAAGGAGAGAAAATTGCAAGAAATTTTGCGTTTGTTGTAACCATTATGGAATATAGCCGGGAGAAGAAAGCAGAAAAGTCCGGTCAGGAAAGTGATACGTTACCATTGGTTTTGGATGGACCGTTCTCAAAGCTTGGAGATGAAAATATCCGACTGATTGCACAGGTATTGCCAAAAGCAGCAGAGCAGGTAATTATTTTTATGTTAGATAAAGACTGGAAATATACCGGATTGGATGCTTATGTTGGATCATCCTATTACATTGAGAAAAATGCGGCTCAGACCTATGCAACAATTAAGAGAAGGGAGTTGTAAAAATGGCAAGTTATGAATTCTTTAAAAAGGAATTTGAATTTAAAGGAAAGCATGCAAGAATGGTGTCAGAACTGTGGCAGGCGAATGATTATGAGCATACTTATTTTAGAAGATTAATTGACATTTATATGATTGCACCAATTATTGGATTTCGGGTAGGAAAAAATGTTCCGGAGGATAATGCACCTTTTGATCCCAAAAGCATTTTCCCGGAGCAGATGATAAAGGCAAAAGAAGATTTGGATTATATTATGCAGATGATATTGATTCTGGATAATAAAGATGGTATGTCGAATGAAGAGTGTGTTAAGCTGGCATTTCGTGGAGCAGAGACAGAGGAACAATATCAGAAGTATCAGAGACTTTTCAATGGATATGTACGTGGTGGAGTAGAAGAATTATATGACAGACTGATTGTTCGGAAATCAGAGCCGGATGATGAATTTCATGATAATAAGACTGCAAATTTATATGAACTGTTGAGCAGATTTACTAATTAAAGAACAGAGTAAATATCTAAATAAATGTCGAAATATGTCGATAAAAAGGGATTTACAAATAATGGTATTTCTTGTAAAATAAAGAGGAATTATATCATACCAAGTAATAACAGGTTATTACGATAAGGTAGTATACCTGAAAGCTCTAATCCCATTCTTCGGAATGGGATTATCTTTTATCAGCATTTATTTAAGCACAAATAATAAAGCACTTTGTCCCGGGTATGCGGTTCAAAGAGGAGAAGGGAGAAAAGTATGGAAACAAAGTACAATTACAGAATCGGATTAGACATTGGTATTGCATCTGTCGGTTGGGCAGTATTGGAGAATAACAGCAAGGATGAGCCGGTTCACATTATGGATTTTGGCGTAAGAATTTTTGATACAGCAGAAGATCCACAGACAGGAGATTCTCTGGCATCACCACGCCGGAATGCCAGATCGATGAGAAGAAGATTGAGAAGAAGACGTCATCGTCTGGACAGAATTAAACAACTTTTGGAAAGAGAAGGTTTGATTCGGATTGATGAGTTTATGAAACGCTATGAATCCGCAGGTTTGCCGGATGTTTATCAGTTGCGATGTGAGGCATTAGATAGAAAATTATCTGATGAGGAATTGGCACAGGTGCTTATTCATATTGCAAAACACAGAGGCTTTAAATCAAACCGGAAGGCAGAATTAAAAGAAGATGCAGAAGCAGGAAAGGTCCTTAATGCAACAAAAGAGAACCGTGAGCGTATGCAAGCTGGTAATTACCGTACAATAGGTGAGATGATTTATTGCGATGAAGCTTTTCGAACAAGTTGTGACTGGGTGGAAAAGGGATATATTCTTACACCAAGAAACAAAGCAGATAGTTATAAGCATACAGTAGAAAGAGCTTTATTAGTTGAAGAAGTAAAAAAAATATTTGAAGCCCAGAGAACATTTAATAACCCAAAAGCCACAGAAGAGTTAGAAAAGGCTTATCTTTCTATTATGGAAAGCCAGCGCTCTTTTGATATGGGACCGGGACTTCAGGCAGATGGAACAGAAAGCCCATATGCTTTGAATGGCTTTGAGGATAGAGTAGGTTATTGCACACTGGAAGGAAAGCCGGAAAAACGTGGTGCAAAGGCAACTTATACAGCAGAGTTATTTGTTGTTTCACAGAAACTTAGTCATTTAAAACTGATAAAACGTGGTGGTGAGGGACGATTCCTGACCAAAGAAGAAAAGGCAATTGTTCTGGAATTATTACATACACAAAAAGAAGTAAAATATAGTGCAATTCGAAAGAAACTTGCTATACCGGTAGAATATCATTTTAATGCATTAACATATACCTCAAAAAAAGCAGATATATCCCAAGAAGAGCGTGAAAAAGAGGTCGAAAAGGTGGTATTTGGTAAACTGGAAAATTACCATAAGATGATGGGCTGTCTGAATGAAGAAACAAAGCAGAAACCAGTAGACGAATTGCAGGAGCTTTTAGATAGCATTGCGACAATATTAACTTTATATAAAAGTGATGATAAAAGAAGAGAGTGCTTAAATGCTCTTCCACTTTCAACAGAAGAAATTGAAAATTTATTGGAACTCACTTTTGCAAAATTCATGAATTTATCAGTAAAAGCCATGAGAAAACTGCTTCCATATCTTCAGGGGGAAGAGGGAATGACCTATGATAAGGCATGTACGGCAGCAGGATATGATTTTAAGGCAGAAGGAGAAGAACACAAATCAAAGTTACTTAAAGGCGAGCAGGTAACAGAGATTATTAATGAAATTCCCAATCCGGTTGTGAAGCGTTCTGTTTCACAGACGGTAAAAGTTATTAATGCAATTATACAGAAATATGGCAGTCCTCAGGCAGTTTATATTGAACTTGCAAGAGAGATGTCAAAGAATTTTAAAGACAGAAAAGATATTGAAAAAAAGAATAAAGCCCGTGAAGCGGATAATGAAAAGGCGAAGAAACAGATTCAGGAATATGGAATTTTATCACCTACCGGACAGGATATTATTAAATTCCGTTTATGGCAGGAGCAGGATGGAATCTGCATGTATTCTGGAAAGAGAATGTCTATTGAAAATTTATTTGGCAAAAACAGCAGTTGTGATATAGACCATATTCTGCCATACAGCCAGACCTTTGATGACAGTTATCGGAATAAGGTACTGGTTCTGTCCAGTGAGAATCGGCAGAAGGGTAACAGGACGCCGTATGAGTATATGGGACAGGATGAGGAACGCTGGAGTGAATTCGTGGCGAGAGTATCTTCTATGGTCAATGATGGAAAGAAGAGAGACCGGTTCTTTAAAGAGCATATTACAGACGAAGATAGAAAACAGTTTAAAGAGCGTAATTTGAATGATACAAAATATATCACAACTATTGTTTATAATCTGATTCGTCAGAATTTAGAGTTTGCACCATATAATGTGCCAGCTTTAAAAGAAGGAAAAAAGAAACATGTAAAAGCTGTGAATGGTACAATTACAGCGTATCTTAGAAAGCGTTGGGGATTACCACATAAGGATCGTTCTACAGATACGCACCATGCGATGGATGCGGTTACCATTGCCTGCTGTACGGAAGGTATGATTCAGAAAATTTCCAGAAGTATGCAGATATTGGAACTGCGTTATATGCATAATGGACGAATGTTTGATGAAGAGACTGGTGAAATTTACGACCGTGAAAATTATACTTTGCAGGAGTGGAAGGATAAATTTGGAGTACATATTCCAAGACCATGGGAAGAGTTTAAGAATGAGTTGGATGTAAGAATGGGAGAGGATCCGTTGAATTTCCTTGATATACATCCGGATGTTGCTAAGGCATTGGATTATCCGGAATATTATTATCCAGATTCGGCTAATAATTGGAAAGGATTTATCCGCCCAATTTTTGTATCCCGAATGCCAAATCATAAGGTGACAGGTCAGGCAAATAAGGATACAGTAAGAAGTCCGAGATTATTTAAAGAGGGATATGTTATTTCTAAGGTTCCACTTACTTCTTTGAAGTTAAAGGATGACGAAATCGTAAATTACTATAACAAAGAAAGTGATATGCTTCTTTATAATGCATTGAAACGTCAGTTACAGTTATATAGTAATGATGCAGAAAAAGCATTTGCACAGGAGTTTCATAAGCCGAAGGCAGATGGTAGCAAGGGCCCAGTTGTAAAGAAGGTAAAAGTAATAGAAAAGCAGTCTTCCGGTGTATATGTGCATGAAGGAAAAGGTATTACAGCAAATGGTGATATGATTCGAATTGATGTTTTCCGAGAGAATGGAAAATATTTCTTTGTTCCAATTTATGCGGCAGATGTGGTGAAAAAGGTATTGCCGAATAAAGCAGCAACACAGAATAAGACATATGAAAACTGGCGAGAGATGAAGGATGAGAATTTTGTTTTCAGTTTATATCCGAAGGATTTGATTCATATTAAGACAAAGAAGGAAGATGGATTGAAACTAAATCTCGTTAGTGGTGGTCAGGTAAAAACGCAAGAGGTAATTGCTTATTATACTGGTGCGGATGTAGCAACTGCAAGTATAGCAGGGAAGGCTTCGGATAGTGGTTTTTCATTTAGAAGCCTTGGTATACAGAGCCTTACAATATTTGAAAAATGCCAGGTTGATGTACTTGGAAATATCTCAATAGTAAAGCATGAAAAAAGGATGGATTTTTCTGCAAAGAAACATTAAAGAAAAGAGGTGAGTATTCTGGGCTTTCGAAATATTAAAATTGACAGTAAAGTACAACTACATATAAAAAATCAACAGTTGGTAATTGATAATGGAGAGCTGATTCATATTCCGTTAGAAGATATTAATTGCATTCTGATAGAGAATCAATCGGTATCTGTGTCAAGTTATATGTTGCAGACATTTGCAAATTATGGAATTGCATTTTATGTGTGCGATGAAAAGCATTTGCCGAATGCAGTATTATTGCCTTTAGTAAGGCACAGCCGTCATTATAAAATATTGAAAGCCCAGATGAACCTTGGAAAACCGTTGCAGAAAAGATTGTGGCAGCAGGTAATTGCGCAGAAGATTAAGAATCAGGCATTGTGCTTGAAATTACTTTCCCTGAAAGGTAGTGAAGAACTGTTGAAAATGACGAAAGAAGTTCAGTCCGGAGACCGTACTCATGTTGAAGCAAAGGCTGCTGCATTTTATTTTAAGAATCTCTATGGAATTGGCTTTTCCAGAGGAGATGATAATATTGTAAATGCTGCATTGAATTATGGTTATGCAATTATTAGAGGAATTATTGCCCGTTCTATTGTCTGTTATGGGCTAGAGCCATCGATAGGTATTTTTCACAGTAGTGAATTGAATAGTTACAATTTAGCAGATGATATGATAGAAGCATTTCGACCATTGGTAGATTTATATGTTGCCAGTCATTTTGATGTGGCGGAAGTTGATTTTGCTTTAACACCAGAGATAAAACGTGGATTATTTGGAATTACAAATTATGATATGTCAGTGAAAGGTGAAAAACGAATTGTAAGTAATTGCGTGGATACGCTAGTGGCAAGTTATAGTGGAGCAATTCAGGGAAAACGGACAGAATTGGATTTGCCAGAGTTGATGCAATTGCAGGTACATAGTTATGAATAAGTTTATGAGAATATTGGTATTTTTTGATTTGCCGGTTGTGACAAAAAGAGAAAAAGGAACTGCAGCAAAATTTCGGCAGTTTTTATTAAAAGATGGCTACAATATGATACAATGGTCGGTTTATTCCAGAGTTTGCAATGGAATGGATTCGGTTGCCATGCACAAAGCTCGTTTACAGCAGAATCTTCCGAGTAAAGGTTCTGTCCGCATGCTTACATTGACAGAAAAGCAGTATGAATCAATTGATGTGCTGTTGGGTACAAAAACATTTGATGATGCTTCTGAGTCGACGGAATTAATAAATATTTTTTGAAAAAAGAGAAAATTTCCATATTATTTTGGCTCTAATTGATTGGAATGAAAATGGTAAAAGCCCGCATATCCTTAGAAGATATGCGGGCTTTGGCGTTCCCTATTATACCATACCAAGTAATAACCGGGAACTACGACTGCAGTTTCAGCCGCCTGCTGTGCGGCGGGATTATACCATACCAAGTAATAACCGGGAACTACGACACAATCACTTTACAGAAACAGTTGTCAGGGATTATACCATACCAAGTAATAACCGGGAACTACGACATTCAGGACATTTATGTAAAAAGGAGAGTGATTATACCATACCAAGTAATAACCGGGAACTACGACATGGACTGTGGTTTGTAATATCAGAAAGAATTATACCATACCAAGTAATAACCGGGAACTACGACAAAGGGAGATGATAAGTTCACATGGCAGGAATTATACCATACCAAGTAATAACCGGGAACTACGACCCGACTGAGATTCTTTCTCATAAAACTCTATTATACCATACCAAGTAATAACCGGGAACTACGACATAATTCATAAAAAGAACCCTACTAAGTAATTATACCATACCAAGTAATAACCGGGAACTACGACATAAAATGAACGAATGCTTCAAACGAGTGAATTATACCATACCAAGTAATAACCGGGAACTACGACCAC